>JADMIO012959451.1_pt1 | contig 150814 bp, 91 predicted proteins | sample 8958161 | NCBI WGS metagenome assembly JADMIO01 (sample SAMN16585339, study PRJNA669376) | soil metagenome | isolation source: Crop rotation soil | place: USA: Cullars Rotation, Alabama | collected 2011 | reverse complement strand
ATCAGACCGACGATACGAGTGGGACCGTGGTCCCAGACTAATAATCAGACCGACGATACGAGTGGGACCGTGGTCCCAGACTAATAATCAGACCGACGATACGAGTGGGACCATGGTCCCAGACTAATAATCAGACCGACGATACGAGTGGGACCGTGGTCCCAGTCTGATTATCAGACCGACGATACAAGTGGAACAGTTATGCCCGGGAATTCCTGCAGGATCGATCCGCTCGAGAAGCTTTCTAGTGGTACCAACCCAGGCAGGTAGCACAGTGCGCGCCCACTGCCTTACGGATAGCACGACGCATCTTCGCCGCAGCGTTGTTCCCACGGGCGATAGCAGCACGCCGCTTCGCATGGCTCTTCACACTGCGCTGTGCCTGATAGGTGGCGTGGTGCTGAGCACAGCGCCCACCATGAGTAGCCCAGTCCCTACAGTCGAGACACCGGGTACGCATAGGGCACCCCCCCCCCCCTTCCGGGGACACCCCCCTATCCGTCGACACCCCCCTACCTACTCACGTGAGTAGGCTGGGCGCGGCAGCGCTAGAAGCGACCGCCCGTCATGAAGTGGGCAGTGAGCCAACCCATGAAGGCCAGTAGCGCAAAGCGTCGAGCACGCACCCAACCCGAAGGCTTGCCTGTACTGCCGCTTTGCGTGGCGAACCATGACCAGACGTGTTCGCTCAGCGTGTCGCCCGGCTTCTTATTGAAGAGCGCTCGACCCTCAATGACGCCGAACGCGGCAAGCCATGCGAGCCAAGCGATTGTGTATCCGCTCATTGAGCCCCCCGACGGATTCGAACCGCCGACCCCCTGATTACGAAACAGGCGCTCTAACCGAACTGAGCTAGGGAGGCAACGCCGGTCGCTCAACCCTGGGAGAGATCAGGGGAGTGACCGGCCTGAGTGGGTAGCGCTCGACGCCGTTCCTTAGCGGTGCTTGATGCGTGGCGCGTAAACCCCTCTACCTATATGAAGGTTGTCGGCAACCTGATTCGGGGTCACAGCGAAGGGCGCCCGGGTGACGCTGTGATGAAGTGGCGTGAAGTCTGGATTACCCAATGAGAAGTCATTAGGAATGTGTGTTTCGAGTCATTCCGTCACAGCATCACTTCCCCCAGGTCAACGGCTCGCCCCGCTGTGCTGTGGTGACGGAGTCACTGTTACTTAGGCTAACTAACTAAACCGAGACAAGAGAAATGGGCCGACCGGGGGACCGGCCGACCCTTCCCGCTGCCCCAGGAAGCCCGCTGTGCGCCCGTCTCAGCGCCTAACAGGCTTCCCGGGTGTCTCGCTACGCCGCTACGTCTTCCGTGCCGTCCTGGGCGTCGTCTTCGTCGTCGTCGGTCGGCGGCTTCGCCCACGTGATCGAAGCGCGCTTCTCGATGGGCGTTCCCTGCCCCCTGCCCGTAGTCGACTTCGTGACAACGATCTTGTCTACGAAGAGCCCGACGAACACGCGCTTGTCGTCTACTGACGCGCGCCCCCACCACGACTTAGGGCCGGTCGGGTCAGCGTCGGCGTCTTCGGGGAACCATTGGTCAAGGGGAAGCTTCGGGGCTTCGGCGGCTTCAAGTTCGGCAAGCCGCTCTTCCGCCCCTTGCTGCCGGAGCGTCAGCGCTGCCTGTTGCTTCCGGAAGTGCTTCCTGCCAACGGGTCCGTCGTACGCGCCTGCCGCGCGGTCTTCGTACAGCTCTTCAAGGGCGTTCAGGGCGTCGGCGCGCTCCGCAACAAGGTTCGCCCGTTCGCCGCTCTTCTCAGGCGCCTCAGTGAGCTTGCCGAAGCGTCGGGCGGCTTCCCACAGAAGCGCCAACGTCTCTTCGTCGCCTTCGGCGTGCCTGATCTTGTTGAAGATGCGTTCCGCAACGAACTTGTCGAGTGCCGCCATGCTGACGTTGCACGTGCCTTCGTGCTGCCCAGGTGCGGACGGGTCGACCACCTTCCGGCGACGGCAGCGGTAAGAGTCCTTGATCGATTCTTCCCCGCGCTTCGAAGTCATGACGGCGCCACACTCGCAGTACAGCTTGTCCATGGCGGACAGAATGGCTTGCCCCCGGGAAAGCCCCTTGCCGCGCCCCCTGCCGTCCAACCACGCCTGAAGCTCATACCACTCAGCGGGCTCGATGATCGGTCCGCAATCAAGCTCGACCGGCCGGAGCGTGATCGGGTCGCGCTGAATGCGGTAACCCTCAATCTTCGTGGTCGGCGTGCCGTCCGGCTTCTTCTTGTAGATCACCTCAGCGGCGAAGCCCGCAATACGCGGGTCCCGAAGGATTCGCATAACGGTTGCCGGGTCCCAGGCGCTTGAAGCGGTCTTCTTCCCAATCGTCTCGCCCCGGGTCGGCACGGCGTCAGCGTCCATGCGCTTACAAAGCCCCGTGATGCTGCCCGGGTGAATGGCGGCTTGACTGCCCGGCTTGAAGGGAAGGTGTTTGTGCGTCTTGATCTCACGCCACCACCACCGGATTACGTCGGGCTCGAACTCGAAGGGTCCGGTAAGGGGAGTGGTCGAGTGCGCAAGCTTGTTGATGACGACATTGACCATTCGGCCGTTGCGCGTGATCTCCTTCGTCTCCGAAACAAGCTCGAAGCCGTAAGGCGCCTTCCCGCCGACGTACCCGCCCAATTCGCGCTGAAGGTTCTTCGTGTCGAGAATCTTCGCCGACTTCAGCGAAGATTCTTTGTGCGACGCGTCGAGCCGCATAATCAGGTGAATCAGGTCCATGACGTTTCCCTGCCGGAAGACGCCTTCCTGAGTGGAAACAATCGTCACGCCCAGGGCGAGCAATTCCGAGACAATCGGAATCGCGTCCATGACCTTCAGGCGCGAGAAGCGCGACACGTCATAGACAATGATCATGTTGAGCCGCCCGGCGCGGCATTCGTTCAGGATGCGTTCGAACTCCGGGCGCTCCGCCGTCCCGAACGCCGACGTGCCCGGCGCTTCGCTGAAATGCCCGACGAACCTGAACCGGCCCCCGTCGCGCTCGACTTCGCGCTGAAGGTCGGCCGCCTTGTCTTCGTTGGCGCTACGCTGTGTCGCTGGGCTTGCTGCGCTCGAATTCTCGCGCTCGCGCGACTGACGGTCGTAAGCACCCGCGTACGTGTCCACCCCGGTCACAACCCCTTGTGTCATGTCGGCGACCCTACGCCCCCAACTGAGAGAACTCAAAGGTTACCCCAGTTGGGGCACTACTCCCGAAAACCGCTTCTGACCTGGGAAAACGTGAAGCCCCGGGGCATCCGCTGAGGGTTGCCGCCGGGGCTTCGGTGTGTCCGTCAGTACGGGCCATAGAGGGGCGTCGTGTAACCCACCCAGGGCGATTGCTCCGGCACGGGGAAGCCGCGCCACGCCTTCGGGACGTCGCGGTGAGTTCAGGCTTTTTCATATCTCATTGCCCCCGGACGAGCGTCTGCTCCGCCATTCGCCGTCCGCCGTGCCAATCGGATCAGCCGTCCAAATGCGGGATTTTCGTTAGTCGGAGGCCAAACGGCATTGAGCGTCAGCATATCATCAGCGAGCTGAAGAAAGACAATCCCCGATCCGCTCCACGTGTTGCCCCAGCAATCAGCGCGACCTTGCCCCTCCAACGTCATCTCGTTCTCCGCTCATGAGCTCAGCCACTGGCGAGCGGCATCGCATTCTTCGCATCCCGCCTCTGGCGGATGCAGGAAGATCAACGGATCTCGGCCCAGTTGACCCAGGGCTGTCGCCACAATGTCGCGGGAGCGGATCAACCGAGCAAAGGCATGACCGACTGGACCTTCCTTCTGAAGGCTCTTCTCCTTGAGCCACCTGTCCGCCAAGGCAAAGCGCTCACAGCAGTGGTCATTCTCGAGATAATCGACGCGTACCAACTTGCCATCCTGAAGAATGGTGCAGTGTCTCGGCACCCCATAGGGAACCTTTGCCATCAACTCGGCAAGATGCAGCGTCGTGTTGGCATCGTGTCCCACGCCGAGGAGAAGTACCTGCCCATCGAGTTCATGGACACGGGCGACCGGGCTTGCAGGCGAGTGAGGTGGCAGGGGCAATGGATCAGAGATGATCTGCTCTGCCTGTGGCCCCGCTGCCGCAAAGGCAAATGGATGGGCGCTGCGCTTTACATTTGGCAGGCGCCAGAATGTGTCAGAGACAACTCCAAGGTCCGGTGTAACGGGCGACGTGGCAGGATCGAACGGCTCGTCGTCCAGACCTGACCACGAGGGCATGACGAGCGTCCCTCCCGGACCCAGCGCAGCACGCAGGGCCTCGATCAGTCCAAGTGGCCCATCTTCGAGGGGCCGGACGCTACGGAAGGAGCTGTGGACCAGCAGCACACCGCCGGGGGTAACCCCAAGGTTGAGAAGCTGACCGATGAGCTCGGCTTTTCGCCATTCGTATTGCACGACATTGCACTCCACCGCTGATGACATCAGTCGATCATAGCACGATCAACGGCACTGTTGCAAATAGTCGGTGGTGATAAACTTATCATCCCCTTTTGCTGATGGAGCTGCACATGAACCCATTCAAAGGCCGGCATTTTCAGCGTGACATCATTCTGTGGGCCGTACGCTGGTACTGCAAATACGGCATCAGTTACCGTGAGCTGCAGGTCGACGGATCTTTTCCGCTGCATAACCCTGCTTCGGGGTCATTATAGCGATTTTTTCGGTATATCCATCCTTTTTCGCACGATATACAGGATTTTGCCAAAGGGTTCGTGTAGACTTTCCTTGGTGTATCCAACGGCGTCAGCCGGGCAGGATAGGTGAAGTAGGCCCACCCGCGAGCGGGTGTTCCTTCTTCACTGTCCCTTATTCGCACCTGGCGGTGCTCAACGGGAATCCTGCTCTGCGAGGCTGGCCGGCTACCGCCGGCGTAACAGATGAGGGCAAGCGGATGGCTGATGAAACCAAGCCAACCAGGAAGGGCAGCCCACCTATCAAGGTGTACTGCCTTCCAGACGAACGAAGAGCGATTGAGGAAAAGGCGGCGGCGGCCGAGAGAGAATATTCAGGCCAGTTATGCTTTCTGGCCTGTAACAAAGGACATTAAGTAAAGACAGATAAACGTAGACTAAAACGTGGTCGCATCAGGGTGCTGGCTTTTCAAGTTCCTTAAGAATGGCCTCAATTTTCTCTATACACTCAGTTGGAACACGAGACCTGTCCAGGTTAAGCACCATTTTATCGCCCTTATACAATACTGTCGCTCCAGGAGCAAACTGATGTCGTGAGCTTAAACTAGTTCTTGATGCAGATGACGTTTTAAGCACAGAAGTTAAAAGAGTGATAACTTCTTCAGCTTCAAATATCACCCCAGCTTTTTTCTGCTCATGAAGGTTAGATGCCTGCTGCTTAAGTAATTCCTCTTTATCTGTAAAGGCTTTTTGAAGTGCATCACCTGACCGGGCAGATAGTTCACCGGGGTGAGAAAAAAGAGCAACAACTGATTTAGGCAATTTGGCGGTGTTGATACAGCGGGTAATAATCTTACGTGAAATATTTTCCGCATCAGCCAGCGCAGAAATATTTCCAGCAAATTCATTCTGCAATCGGCTTGCATAACGCTGACCACGTTCATAAGCACTTGTTGGGCGATAATCGTTACCCAATCTGGATAATGCAGCCATCTGCTCATCATCCAGCTCGCCAACCAGAACACGATAATCACTTTCGGTAAGTGCAGCAGCTTTACGACGGCGACTCCCATCGGCAATTTCTATGACACCAGATACTCTTCGACCGAACGCCGGTGTCTGTTGACCAGTCAGTAGAAAAGAAGGGATGAGATCATCCAGTGCGTCCTCAGTAAGCAGCTCCTGGTCACGTTCATTACCTGACCATACCCGAGAGGTCTTCTCAACACTATCACCCCGGAGCACTTCAAGAGTAAACTTCACATCCCGACCACATACAGGCAAAGTAATGGCATTACCGCGAGCCATTACTCCTACGCGCGCAATTAACGAATCCACCATCGGGGCAGCTGGTGTCGATAACGAAGTATCTTCAACCGGTTGAGTATTGAGCGTATGTTTTGGAATAACAGGCGCACGCTTCATTATCTAATCTCCCAGCGTGGTTTAATCAGACGATCGAAAATTTCATTGCAGACAGGTTCCCAAATAGAAAGAGCATTTCTCCAGGCACCAGTTGAAGAGCGTTGATCAATGGCCTGTTCAAAAACAGTTCTCATCCGGATCTGACCTTTACCAACTTCATCCGTTTCACGTACAACATTTTTTAGAACCATGCTTCCCCAGGCATCCCGAATTTGCTCCTCCATCCACGGGGACTGAGAGCCATTACTATTGCTGTATTTGGTAAGCAAAATACGTACATCAGGCTCGAACCCTTTAAGATCAACGTTCTTGAGCAGATCACGAAGCATATCGAAAAACTGCAGTGCGGAGGTGTAGTCAAACAACTCAGCAGGCGTGGGAACAATCAGCACATCAGCAGCACATACGACATTAATCGTGCCGATACCCAGGTTAGGCGCGCTGTCAATAACTATGACATCATAGTCATGAGCAACAGTTTCAATGGCCAGTCGGAGCATCAGGTGTGGATCGGTGGGCAGTTTACCTTCATCAAATTTGCCCATTAACTCAGTTTCAATACGGTGCAGAGCCAGACAGGAAGGAATAATGTCAAGCCCCGGCCAGCAAGTGGGCTTTATTGCATAAGTGACATCGTCCTTTTCCCCAAGATAGAAAGGCAGGAGAGTGTCTTCTGCATGAATATGAAGATCTGGTACCCATCCGTGATACATTGAGGCTGTTCCCTGGGGGTCGTTACCTTCCACGAGCAAAACACGTAGCCCCTTCAGAGCCAGATCCTGAGCAAGATGAACAGAAACTGAGGTTTTGTAAACGCCTCCTTTATGGGCAGCAACCCCGATCACCGGTGGAAATACGTCTTCAGCACGTCGCAATCGCGTACCAAACACATCACGCATATGATTAATTTGTTCAATTGTATAACCAACACGTTGCTCAACCCGTCCTCGAATTTCCATATCCGGGTGCGGTAGTCGCCCTGCTTTCTCGGCATCTCTGATAGCCTGAGAAGAAACCCCAACTAAATCCGCTGCTTCACCTATTCTCCAGCGCCGGGTTATTTTCCTCGCTTCCGGGCTGTCATCATTAAACTGTGCAATGGCGATAGCCTTCGTCATTTCATGACCAGCGTTTATGCACTGGTTAAGTGTTTCCATGAGTTTCATTCTGAACATCCTTTAATCATTGCTTTGCGTTTTTTTATTAAATCTTGCAATTTACTGCAAAGCAACAACAAAATCGCAAAGTCATCAAAAAACCGCAAAGTTGTTTAAAATAAGAGCAACACTACAAAAGGAGATAAGAAGAGCACATACCTCAGTCACTTATTATCACTAGCGCTCGCCGCAGCCGTGTAACCGAGCATAGCGAGCGAACTGGCGAGGAAGCAAAGAAGAACTGTTCTGTCAGATAGCTCTTACGCTCAGCGCAAGAAGAAATATCCACCGTGGGAAAAACTCCAGGTAGAGGTACACACGCGGATAGCCAATTCAGAGTAATAAACTGTGATAATCAACCCTCATCAATGATGACGAACTAACCCCCGATATCAAGTCACATGACGAAGGGAAAGAGAAGGAAATCAACTGTGACAAACTGCCCTCAAATTTGGCTTCCTTAAAAATTACAGTTCAAAAAGTATGAGAAAATCCATGCAGGCTGAAGGAAACAGCAAAACTGTGACAAATTACCCTCAGTAGGTCAGAACAAATGTGACGAACCACCCTCAAATCTGTGACAGATAACCCTCAGACTATCCTGTCGTCATGGAAGTGATATCGCGGAAGGAAAATACGATATGAGTCGTCTGGCGGCCTTTCTTTTTCTCAATGTATGAGAGGCGCATTGGAGTTCTGCTGTTGATCTCATTAACACAGACCTGCAGGAAGCGGCGGCGGAAGTCAGGCATACGCTGGTAACTTTGAGGCAGCTGGTAACGCTCTATGATCCAGTCGATTTTCAGAGAGACGATGCCTGAGCCATCCGGCTTACGATACTGACACAGGGATTCGTATAAACGCATGGCATACGGATTGGTGATTTCTTTTGTTTCACTAAGCCGAAACTGCGTAAACCGGTTCTGTAACCCGATAAAGAAGGGAATGAGATATGGGTTGATATGTACACTGTAAAGCCCTCTGGATGGACTGTGCGCACGTTTGATAAACCAAGGAAAAGATTCATAGCCTTTTTCATCGCCGGCATCCTCTTCAGGGCGATAAAAAACCACTTCCTTCCCCGCGAAACTCTTCAATGCCTGCCGTATATCCTTACTGGCTTCCGCAGAGGTCAATCCGAATATTTCAGCATATTTAGCAACATGGATCTCGCAGATACCGTCATGTTCCTGTAGGGTGCCATCAGATTTTCTGATCTGGTCAACGAACAGATACAGCATACGTTTTTGATCCCGGGAGAGACTATATGCCGCCTCAGTGAGGTCGTTTGACTGGACGATTCGCGGGCTATTTTTACGTTTCTTGTGATTGATAACCGCTGTTTCCGCCATGACAGATCCATGTGAAGTGTGACAAGTTTTTAGATTGTCACACTAAATAAAAAAGAGTCAATAAGCAGGGATAACTTTGTGAAAAAACAGCTTCTTCTGAGGGCAATTTGTCACAGGGTTAAGGGCAATTTGTCACAGACAGGACTGTCATTTGAGGGTGATTTGTCACACTGAAAGGGCAATTTGTCACAACACCTTCTCTAGAACCAGCATGGATAAAGGCCTACAAGGCGCTCTAAAAAAGAAGATCTAAAAACTATAAAAAAAATAATTATAAAAATATCCCCGTGGATAAGTGGATAACCCCAAGGGAAGTTTTTTCAGGCATCGTGTGTAAGCAGAATATATAAGTGCTGTTCCCTGGTGCTTCCTCGCTCACTCGACCGGGAGGGTTCGAGAAGGGGGGGCACCCCCCTTCGGCGTGCGCGGTCACGCGCACAGGGCGCAGCCCTGGTTAAAAACAAGGTTTATAAATATTGGTTTAAAAGCAGGTTAAAAGACAGGTTAGCGGTGGCCGAAAAACGGGCGGAAACCCTTGCAAATGCTGGATTTTCTGCCTGTGGACAGCCCCTCAAATGTCAATAGGTGCGCCCCTCATCTGTCAGCACTCTGCCCCTCAAGTGTCAAGGATCGCGCCCCTCATCTGTCAGTAGTCGCGCCCCTCAAGTGTCAATACCGCAGGGCACTTATCCCCAGGCTTGTCCACATCATCTGTGGGAAACTCGCGTAAAATCAGGCGTTTTCGCCGATTTGCGAGGCTGGCCAGCTCCACGTCGCCGGCCGAAATCGAGCCTGCCCCTCATCTGTCAACGCCGCGCCGGGTGAGTCGGCCCCTCAAGTGTCAACGTCCGCCCCTCATCTGTCAGTGAGGGCCAAGTTTTCCGCGAGGTATCCACAACGCCGGCGGCCGGCCGCGGTGTCTCGCACACGGCTTCGACGGCGTTTCTGGCGCGTTTGCAGGGCCATAGACGGCCGCCAGCCCAGCGGCGAGGGCAACCAGCCGAGGGCTTCGCCCTGTCGCTCGACTGCGGCGAGCACTACTGGCTGTAAAAGGACAGACCACATCATGGTTCTGTGTTCATTAGGTTGTTCTGTCCATTGCTGACATAATCCGCTCCACTTCAACGTAACACCGCACGAAGATTTCTATTGTTCCTGAAGGCATATTCAAATCGTTTTCGTTACCGCTTGCAGGCATCATGACAGAACACTACTTCCTATAAACGCTACACAGGCTCCTGAGATTAATAATGCGGATCTCTACGATAATGGGAGATTTTCCCGACTGTTTCGTTCGCTTCTCAGTGGATAACAGCCAGCTTCTCTGTTTAACAGACAAAAACAGCATATCCACTCAGTTCCACATTTCCATATAAAGGCCAAGGCATTTATTCTCAGGATAATTGTTTCAGCATCGCAACCGCATCAGACTCCGGCATCGCAAACTGCACCCGGTGCCGGGCAGCCACATCCAGCGCAAAAACCTTCGTGTAGACTTCCGTTGAACTGATGGACTTATGTCCCATCAGGCTTTGCAGAACTTTCAGCGGTATACCGGCATACAGCATGTGCATCGCATAGGAATGGCGGAACGTATGTGGTGTGACCGGAACAGAGAACGTCACACCGTCAGCAGCAGCGGCGGCAACCGCCTCCCCAATCCAGGTCCTGACCGTTCTGTCCGTCACTTCCCAGATCCGCGCTTTCTCTGTCCTTCCTGTGCGACGGTTACGCCGCTCCATGAGCTTATCGGGTCCACTCGCGAACGCAGAAAGGCCCACCCGAAGGTGAGCCAGTGTGATTACATTTGCGGCCTAACTGTGGCCAGTCCAGTTACGCTGGAGTCACTAGTATTTAGGTGACACTATAGAAGCGGCCGCGACAACTTGTCCACGTGGAATTCTAAGCTTAGGATCCCAATGTGCTGGAAAGACCGCTATGGTCGTGAAGGGACAACGAAGTAGCGTCGCCGCCGGCGCGCTGCTGTGCGCATGCCTCGCCGTCAGCTCGTGCGGCGGCGGAGGCGGCGGTGATTCGGGGGCGAGCGATCCGCCTCCGCCTTCGGCGCCCACCGGTGGGCTCGACTCCCGGCCTTCCAACACCACGTGCCTTGCGACTCCCGAGCCCGGATTCGGTGTCTCGGTGAGCTCGACGCGGGTATTTCCCAACCTCTCGTTCCAGTCGCCCGTGCTGCTTCTGCAGGCTCCCGGAGACGACGCGAAGTGGTACGTGCTTCAGCAGAACGGCCTGATGCTGACGTTCAGCACGACGGGGAGCGCCAGCACGTTCGTGGATCTGCGGGACCGCGTCGCCGTCATCGGGGAGGGCGGCCTGCTCGGCATGGCGTTCGATCCGAATTACGCGACCAACAATCGCGTCTACCTTTCCTACACCGCCAATCCCACCGTCAGTGGCTCGGTGCTCGAGTCGCGCATCTCGCGCTTCGGGATGAGCGGTGGCGTGCTGAATGCGGCGAGTGAGTCGATCCTGCTCACGATCGCGCAGCCGTACACGAACCACAAGGGCGGCAACATCGCTTTCGGGCCGGACAACCTGCTGTACGCCGGGTTCGGCGATGGCGGCAGCGGCGGCGATCCCGAGAACCGCTCGCAGAATCGCAGCGTGCTGTTCGGCAAGATGCTGCGCGTCGATGTGAGCGGCGGCGGTGCTTACACGATCCCGGCGGACAATCCCTACGCGAGTGGCGCGCGCTGTGAGACCGGGCAGGCATCCGGTGGCGCGATGTGCGCGGAGATCTTCGCGTACGGATTCCGCAATCCCTGGCGCTGGAGCTTCGACAAGGCCGCGGCGACGCCCGACCTGTGGGTCGGCGATGTCGGCCAGAACGCGTGGGAAGAGGTCGATCGCGTGAAGTCCGGCGGCAACTACGGCTGGCGCATCCGCGAGGGTGCGCATTGCTACAACGCTTCGAGCTGCGCGACATCTTCGAACGGCGATCCGCTGATCGATCCGGTGGCGGAGTACGGGCGCTCGCTCGGCAGCTCGATTACCGGCGGCTACGTGTATCGAGGCACGGCGATTCCGGCGCTGGTCGGGCGCTACGTGTTCGGGGATTTCGGGTCGGGCGCGATCTTCGCGCTGCTGCCGGATTCGGGCGGCACGCTGCAGGTCCGGCAGATTCTCGCGACCGGTGCGGCCATCAGCTCTTTCGGGCAGGGCAATGATGGCGAGCTCTACTACGCGGATTTCAGCGGTGGCGGTCTCTACAAGCTCGTGCCGGATGCGGCACCTGCGAGTCCGATCAAGACGCAGCTATCGCAGACGGGCTGCATGAGCTCGACGAATCCCACGCAGCCTGCGGCCGGGCTCATTCCCTACACGCCAGTGGCGCAGTTCTGGTCCGACGGCGCCGAGAAAACGCGCTGGATGGCGCTGCCCGACAACACGAAGATCACGGTCGAAGCCGACGGCGACTGGACGTTCCCGAACGGCACTGTGCTCGTGAAGAACTTCACGCTGAACGGGCAGCTGATCGAGACGCGCCTTTTCATGCGCCACACCGACTCCGGCAACTGGGGCGGCTACACGTATCGCTGGAACAGTGCGCACACCGACGCGACGCTCGTGAGTGGCGGTCTGACGGAAACGATCGGCTCGCAGGACTGGACGTATCCTAGCGAAGCGCAGTGTCTGCAGTGTCACACGAGCGCCGCAGGACGAAGCCTCGGGCTCGAGACGCGGCAGCTCAATTCGACGATCACCTATCCGGCTACTGGGCGCAGCGCGAATCAGCTCACGACGCTGCAGAACATCGGGATGTTTGCGAACACGCTCGCCGTGCAGGACGCGTATCCGGATGGTGCGCGTTCATATCTGCACACGAACTGCGCGCAGTGCCATCGGCCCAACGGTGGCACGCCGGTCAGTCTGGATCTTCGTTTCTCGACGGCGATAGACGCAACCAACGCTTGCAACGTCGTGCCGGCATCCGGCGATCTCGGAGTCGCGGATGCGCGCATCATCGCGCCCGGCGACGCGAGCAAATCGGTGTTGTATTTGCGGATGAACCGGCGCGATGCGAATCAGATGCCGCCGCTCGCGAGCCACGTGGTCGACACGAAGGGTGCTGCGTTGATTCAGACCTGGATTAACGCGATGGGAGCGACCTGCCAGTAGTCGGCACGCCTGGATTGCGCCTTGCCAATTGCCTCACCTGGATCAATTGCGCGGTTTGGCGCAAGAGCGCGGACTTCGACGCTTCTGCTCGAGAGGCTCTACGCTCAGGGCGCCTGTTTGGCGACGGGCATCGGCTTCGGGCGGTTGTTCTCGTCGAGCAGCACGACGACCGGGCGATAGCTGGCGAGCTCCGCTTCGCTGTATTGGGAATAGGCCGCGATGATCAGCAGGTCCCCCACCATGGCCTTGCGGGCCGCCGCGCCGTTCAGCGTGATCTCGCCGCTGCCCCGGGGCGCCTGGATGATGTAGGTGGTGAAGCGCTCGCCATTGTTGATGTTGTAGATCTCGATGTACTGGTTCTCGCGCAGGCCAGCGAGTTCCAGTAATGCCTGGTCGATGCCGCACGAGCCCTCATAGTCCAGGTCGGCACACGTGACACGCGCCCGGTGCAGCTTGGCCTGTAACATCGTCCTGAGCATCGTCAAATCACTCCCGGAAGGGGGGCGCACAGAATACACTTTGGCCGCCCGTTGCTGAACGTTCGAGAACCCATGCAGAAACTGACCGCTTTCAAGGCCTACGACGTCCGGGGCCGCATGCCCGAAGAGCTCAACGAGCGCCTGGCGCGCGACATCGGCCGGGCCTACGCGGCCTTCGTGAAACCCGGCCGGGTGGCGGTCGGTTATGACATCCGCCTGTCGAGCCCGGCGCTCGCCCAGGCCCTCAAAGAGGGCCTGAAGGACGGCGGCAGCGACGTGCTGGATATCGGCCTGTGCGGCACGGAGGGCGTGTATTTCGCGACGTTCGCGGGCGGGCTCGACGGCGGCATCATGGTCACCGCGAGCCACAACCCCCCCGATTACAACGGCATGAAATTCGTGCGCGAGCAGTCGCGCCCGATCAGCGCGGACACTGGCCTCAAGGAGATGGCGGCGCTCATCGAGCAGGGTCGCCTCCCGCCGCCGGTCGCCAAGCGCGGCACCGAGAAGAAGCACGACACCAGCAAGGCTTACCTGGACCATCTTCTCGGCTACGTCGATCGCAGCAAGCTGCGCAAGCTCAAGGTCGTCGTGAATGCGGGCAACGGCGGTGCCGGCCTCATCGTCGATCAGCTCGCGCCGCATCTGCCGTTCGAGTTCATCAAGCTCAATCACGATCCCGACGGCACGTTCCCGAACGGCGTGCCGAACCCGATGCTCGAGGAGAATCGCGCGGCGACGGCGGACGCCGTGCGTCGTTCCGGCGCGGATGTCGGGCTTGCCTGGGACGGCGACTACGACCGCTGCTTCTTCTTCGACGAGCACGGCACCTTCATCGAAGGCTATTACCTCGTGGGGCTGCTCGCGGAAGTGTTCCTCAAGCGCGAGCCGGGTGCGCGCATCGTTCACGATCCGCGCCTCACCTGGAACACGATCGATGTCGTTCGTCGCAACGGCGGCGAGCCGGTGCTGTGCAAGTCCGGCCACGCGTTCATCAAAGCGAAGATGCGCGAAGTGGATGGCGCGTACGGCGGCGAGATGAGCGCGCATCACTACTTCCGCAATTTCTCCTACTGCGACAGCGGGCAGATCCCATGGCTGCTGGTCCTGCAGACGATCTGCGAACGCGGGCAGACGCTCTCGCAGCTCGTCGGCGAGCGTATGCGTCTCTTCCCCGCCAGCGGCGAGATCAACCGGCATCTCAAGACGGAAGCCAAAGCGGTGCTCGCGCGCGTGCAGAAACTCTACGAGAAGGGTGCCGAATCGGTCGATTTCACCGATGGCCTGTCGATCGAGTTCGCCGACTGGCGCTTCAACCTGCGCGGCTCGAACACCGAGCCGCTCGTGCGTCTCAACGTGGAATCGCGCGGAAACGAAGCGCTGATGCGCGCCAAGACGCAGGAGCTGCTGGCCCTGCTCGACGAATAGTTTCCGCAGCTATTTTTTGGCACTACATTGGGAACAATTGTTGCTTGAAGCAAAGCGTTGCCATGGGGAATCCGTTGCGAGTCCTGGTTGCTGAAAATCATCCCGACCTGAGCGAAGCGGTAGCCCGTATCGTCGATACGGAGCCCGACATGCGCTGCGTCGGGCAGGTCGCCAATGTGTCGGACGTGCTGCCGGTCGCGCGCGAGTCCTCGGCGCAGGCGCTCGTCCTCGATCTGTCCCTGACGGGCGGCAGCAGCCTGCAGCTCATCGAAGAGCTGATCGCCGACATTCCCGGCCTGCACATCGTGGTGTTCAGCGGCCTCGCCAACGCCGAAGAAGCGGAGCGGGAAATCAAGCGTCGCGGCGCGGCCGAGTTCGTGTCCAAGGGCTGCGACATCACCGTATTGCTCGGCGCACTGCGCCGTGGCGTTTCAGCGAGCGGACCGACTGCGTAAGTCTGCAACGCAGGCCCTCGAAATCACCGGCCTTCGGGCGTAATGTCGGCACCCGTTGTCGCAGGTGACCGACACTGGTCGCTCCTACCGCGAGCAGGTAAGTTCGCAACCTCTTTACACAGCAAGCAGGTGACCCATGGCACTTTGGAAGGACACGACTCCTGGAACCCCCACGCAAACTCCTGTGCCGCCTGCCAAGGACACGTTTGCCGCGCCGGAGCGCGCCGCGCCGGCCGCCGCCAGCAACGTTTCCTCGCTGAATCCCGCCCCAGCAACCCCGCGCACGAGGGAGCGTCCGGAGATGAAAGAGTCTGTCATCGCTTCCGACCTGACCATCGAAGGCAAGATCGTTGGCTCGGGCCACGTGCGCCTCGCGGGTCGCTTCAAGGGCGACGTGCAGGTCGACGGCAACCTCACCATTGACCACGGCGCCACGCTCGACGGCCAGGTGCGCGCGCAGACGGTTACCGTCGGCGGCGAGCTGAAAGGCAACATCGAGAGCGCCAAGCGTGTCGAGCTGCAGGAAGGCGGCATCATCACGGGCGACGTGAAGGCCGGCTCCCTGACCGTTGCCGCCGGTTCGCGCATGCGCGGCCAGGTCGAGTTCGGTTGGGAAGAGGACGCCAAGAAGTCCTCGATCGAGACCAAAGGGTTCGGCACCGCTACATGAGCTCCGTCCGCCCGGTCTCGCCGGGCAAGACGCGCACGTGTCCTCACTGCAAGGCAGTCATTCTCGAGAGCGCGAGCGTCTGCCCGGGCTGTCAGCACCACCTGCGTTTCGGCAGCGATGCCGCAAACCAGGTGGAGGCACGCAACGCGCTTGAAGTGGAAGGGCGAATCAAGCACCCGCCAGGCGAGGAGCCGTGGGAATACACGGTCGTCGTCTACGTTCGGAACGAGCGGGGTGAGGAAGTGGCGCGCCACGTGATCAACGTGGGCGCGCTCGCCAAGGCCGAGGAGCGGGTGGTGAGCCTGCAGGTGGATGTGATGCCCCCGCGGCCCATCGTGCCGGTCCAGAAGCCGGCGACGGCGGCCACTCCGGCCGGCGTGGCTCGGCCTGCGGCAGCGGCTCCGGCGCCGCCGCCGGCCGCGGCTGCGAAGCCGGCGACTCCGCCGCCGCCTCCGGGCCAGCCTCTGCAGCCCGCCAAGACGATTCTGGCTCCCCCGAAACCGGGGGATCCGTATTCGGGCTCGTTCGGCCGCGGCAAGCGCTAGCTGCGCGCCGAACGCGCTTTCCTGCATTCGACTTCTGCGGGGCGGCTGTCTGCCTCCTTTCTGTGGCGTTGCTTACAGGGATGGGGCAGGATGCGCGCCCATAGCAAGGGGCAGCCGCAAGGCTCGAGGACAACGTGGGCTCAAAGCTCGTCCGGCTCGGTGATTTCTCATTCAAATACCGCGGGTACATGCTTCCGATCGCGGTACTTCTGCTCTTCATCCCGAGCCCCCGCTTCTCGCCGGATCCGGCGATGGCGGGGCTCATCGGGTTCCTGATCGCGGTCGTCGGGCAGATCTGCCGCATCGGCACGATCGGACTTGCGTACATCATCCGCGGCGGCAAGGACCACAAGGTCTATGCCGAAACCCTGGTAACCACCGGGCTGTATTCGCACGTGCGCAATCCGATGTACGTGGGCAATTTCTTCCTGGTGATCGGCCTGGCCGTCGCGTCCAACTCGTGGGTGTTCGCCCTGATCGGCGTGCCGCTCAGCCTGGGGATGCACAAGGCCATCGTGGCGGCGGAAGAGAACTTCCTGCGCAACAAGTTCGGGCCGCAGTTCGACGCTTATTGCGCGCGCGTGCCGCGCTGGGTCCCGCGCCTGCCGGGGCTCCTCACCACGATCCGTGGCATGCGTTTCCAGTGGCGGCGAGTAGTCGCCAAGGAATATGCGGCAACGTTCGACTGGTTCTCGGCCGTGGCCGTCGTCGTGCTCGTGAAGCTGGCCTATGACGGCCTGCTCGACGATCACGAGGGGCTCACCGCCCTCATGGTCGCGGTGATCGTGGTTCGGTTCGTGCTCTGGTTTGCCGCGCGGCAGATCAATCGCGCGGCCTCGGCCGCGGCGGCGAAAGCATGAGCGGCAAGCCGCTCGCGAGCGACGCCCCTGAGAGCCGCGACTTCGATGCCGACATCCGGCCGCTGCGCGAGCGGGTGGATGCGATCGATGCGCAGCTGCTCAGCCTGCTCAATGCGCGGGCTGCGGTCGTCGCCGATATCTATGCCCTCAAGGCCCGCCACGGCGTCACCCGTTTCGATAGCGCCCGCACCGGTGCGATACTCGACCGGCTCGCCGCCGCGAGCTCCGGCCCCTTGTCCGGCGACGACGTGCGCGCCCTGTTTACCCCGCTGCTGAAATACTTCGTCGACCGCTACTCGCCGCCGAAGAAGAAGTGAGAGGACGCCATCATGGCCCGCGACGTTCTGTTCCAGGAAAATAGCGCGACGCGCGATTTCACCTTCGATACGAAGGTCGCGCAGGTGTTCGATGACATGGTGGGCCGCAGCGTGCCGTTCTACGCGGAGCTGCAGCACATGCTCGCGGACCTCACGCTGCAATTCACACCGGCGCAGGATGGCGCGATCTGCGACCTCGGCTGCTCTACCGGCACTACCATCGACTTCATCCTCTCGAATCCCTCCTGCCCGCCGAGCGCTCACGCTTACGGCGTGGACAATGCGCCGGCCATGCTCGAAGAGGCGCGGCAGAAACTGACCCGCCACGTGGACGCAAATCGGGTCACGCTGATCACCGCCGACCTCGACGGCGACCTCAAGCTCCCGAGCGTGAACGTCGTGCTGATGAACTGGACCCTGCAGTTCGTGCGCCCGATCCATCGCGAAGCGCTGCTGCGCCGGATCTACGCCAGCCTGCGGCCCGGCGGCGCGCTGCTGATGGCGGAGAAAGTGCTGGTGGAAGACTCGATGCTCAATCGCATGTATATCGAGCTCTACTATCGCTACAAGTCGAAGCAGGGCTACACGCAGGAAGAGATCCAGCGCAAGCGCGAGTCGCTCGAGAATGTGCTGATCCCGTACCGCGTGGAAGAGAACACCGAGCTGCTGAAGCGTTGCGGCTTCGACGCCGTCGACACCTGCTTCCGCTGGTTCAACTGGGCTGCATTCGTCGCGCTGAAGCGCTAGGGCGTAGCGACGCGCTGGCGCAGGCGGCAAAAACCGCGTTTTTTGCCGCCGGGAACCGCGCCTGGTCGCGAGAAAATCGTCAGCAGACGATTTTTTCCAATCAACGGATATTGCTTTCGTCCACGCTAACGCCGTAGCGTGGGCGGCCTCGCAACATGGCTGCGAGGCTCATGACTGCCGAACACGCGCTGGTCATCACGATCCTGCTGGCTACTGGCTTGGCGGTGGCACTGTGGTGGAACGTGAACGAGCAGCGGCGTTCTGGCCAGAGCATTTTGCAGCGCGATAGGCTCTACGCGATGCTGAGCCAGTGCAATCAGGCGATCGTGCACGCCGGCGACGTCGATGCCTTGCTCCCCGAAATCTGCCGCATCGCCTGCGTCGAAGGACGCTTCCCGCTTGCCTGGATCGCCTGGCAGAGCGAAGCCGGCAATGGCCTACGCGTGGCCGCGAGCCACGGCGACACCCGGTATCTCGAACAGATCACCTCCGATGGCATCGTCGCGTCCGCCGCGCACGATCCGGTGGCCGAGAGCATTCGCAAGGGCCAGCACGTCGTGGTCAACGAGCTGCGCCAAGGGGATTTCCGTTCGATGGCGGCATTCCCGGTGCGCTTTCAGAACCGGGCCGCGGCCGCGCTTGTCGTCTATGCGGCGGAGGGCGACGCGTTCGGCGTCGAAGAGCTGCGGCTGCTGGATGAGGTGGCCGGCGATGTGTCCTTCGCGCTCGATGCCTTTGACCGCGAGGCCCTGCGACGGGAAGCGGAAGCATCGTTGCAGAAGACTACGCATCTGCTGCAGACGCTGGTCGATGCCTCGCCGCTCGCGATCGTCGTGCTCGACGAGGAGTCCCGCGTGCTGCTGTGGAGCCCGGCCGCCGAGCGCATGTTCGGCTGGTCCTCCGCGGAAGCCGTGGGACGGATCGTGCCCTTCGTGCCGGAGAGCGATATCAGTGCAGTGAGCGCACAGATTCCGAGCCGGCAGTCGGCCGTGGAGCGCCGCCGCCAGCGCAAGGATGGCACCTTCGTGGACGTGAACGTCTGGAGCTCGCCGCTGCGGAATGCGAACGGCGCGTTGACCGGCTCGCTCGGCATCCTCGCCGACGTGACGGAACGACGGCGGTTCGAGCGCCAGATCCGTCAGTCCCAGAAGCTCGATGCGCTCGGCTCGATCGCCGGTGGCATCGCTCACGACTTCAACAACATTCTTACCGTCCTCCGCGGTAATCTCTCCCTCGTCGAGGCATCCTTGCCGGCGGACGATCCGGTCCAGAGCAGCCTGTCCGAGATGGACAGGGCGTGCAATCGAGCCGCCAGCCTCGTCCGTCAGATCCTCACGTTCGGCGGCCGACAGGAACAATCCCGCACGCTCATGAACATGCAGCCCGCAGTCAACGATGCCCTGCAGCTCCTGCGCTCCACGATTCCGGCGAGCATCGAGATCAAGACCAGCCTGCCGCCGAACCTGCCCACGGTCATGGCGGACAGCGCGCAGATTCATCAGGTCATCCTGAACCTCGGCATCAACGCCTCGCACGCGGTCGAGGGCACACGCGGGCGCATCGAAGTGACGCTGGAAGCGCTCGAAGTGGACGACGCGCTCGCTGCCACCTGCCCGGAGCTGCACGTCGGCCGATACGTGCGCCTCACCGTGGCCGACAACGGCGTGGGCATGAGCCGCGATACGCTCGATCGCATCTTCGAGCCGTTCTTCACCACGAAGCCCGCAGGGCGGGGCACCGGCCTCGGTCTTGCCGTGGTGCGCGGCATCGTGAAGAACCATGACGGGGCGATCACCGTGACGAGCGAGCCCGGCAAGGGCACGCGCTTCTGCGTCTATTTCCCGGTGGTGGATGGCGAAGTCACCGGCAAGCACCAGCAGGTCGTGGAGGCGTTCCACGGCAACGGCGAGCGCATCCTGTTCCTCGACGACGAGGAGCCCATCGTGCTCCTCGCCAGCCGCATGTTGAACCGTCTGGGATACAAGGTGGAGGCGCATACGCGCGCTTCAGAAGCGCTGGAGGAGTTCCGACGGCGACCGGCCGAGTTCGACCTCGTGCTCACGGACCTGTCGATGCCGGGTGCGAGCGGGATGGATTTCGCCCGCAACGTGCTGGCGATCCGCCCGGAGATCCCGGTGATCATGACGACCGGCTACATCGATCCGGACGACCTCGATCTCGCGCGGCGCATCGGCGTGCGCGAGGTGATTTTGAAGCCTACGACGATCGAGGAGATGGGCCGCTCATTCCACCGCCAGCTCAATGCGCGGCCGCATCGGTGAAGGCCGCTTCGGCGCGCGCCGCTCGCGCGCTGCGCTCGCGCAGATCCGCAATCTTCACCGTGGCGCGAATGGTCGCGGCGTTCACGGCGCGCGAGAAGATGAAGCCCTGGGCCTGATCGCAGCCTATGGCCGCGAGTGAGCTCAGCTCCGGCTCGGTTTCGACGCCCTCCGCGAGCACATCCATGCCGAGTGAATGGCCGAGCGAGATCACGGCGCTCACGATCGTGGTGCAGTGACGATCCGTGCTCATGCCGTGCACGAACGAGCGGTCGATCTTCAGGCGGTCGACCGGCAGGCGTGACAGATACGCGAGGCTCGAGTAGCCGGTGCCGAAGTCATCGATGGCCACGCGGCAGCCGAGCTCTTTCAGGCGCGAGCAGACGAGGCGGGCGCGATCCATGTCGGAGACCAGCGTCGTCTCGGTGAGCTCGAACTCGAGCAGGCCTGCCGGAAAGCCGGTGGACTCCAGGGCTTTCACGACCGTGGTGTAGAAATCGCCCTGCAGCTGGGCCATCGACACATTCACACCGAGTGTGAGGGGCGTGCCCCCGGCGCGCCTCCATTCGAGCGCAGTGACGCATGCCTGCCGCAGCGCCCATTCGCCCAGGGGAACAATGAGACCAGTCTCCTCCGCGACTGGGATGAACTGCGCCGGGGACACGCTCTTTCCGTTGGGAAGCGTCCATCGCATGAGCGCTTCCACACCATGCATGGCGTGCGTACGCACGTCGTATTGGGGCTGGTAGTACAGCTCCAGCCCACCGCCGTTCTCGAGCGCCTTGCGCAGGCCGGCTTCGATCTGCAGCCGCGCGACCGCGAATCGCGACGTATCCTGCGAGTGCTGCTCGAAGGTGTCGTGCGAGCGGTTTTTCGCGATACGCAGGGCTGCGGTGGCGTTGGTGATGAGCTCTTCAGCGTTGTGCGCGTCGTTCGGGTAGCTCGCGACGCCTGCGCTGGCCGTGATGCGCAGCTCCTGTCCGTCGATCAGCCGGGGTGCGGAGATTGCATCCAGCAGCTTGCGGACGGTGGCCTGCACGTCGTTCTGATTGCGCACGTTGGGCAGCAGCACCGCAAACTCGTCGTTACCGATGCGTGCCACGGTCGCCTTGGTCGAGACGACAGATCGCAGCTTGGAGCCGACGGCTTTCAGCACCGCGTTGCTGGCCGTGCGGCCGAAACCGGAGTCGAGCAATCCGAAACCGTCGATGTCGAGCGCGATGACGGCGATCCTGCGGTTGAGGCCCTGCGCCTGCTCGATCGCGAGCTCGATGCGCCGGTTCAGCTGCGCGGCATTCGGCAGCCCGGTGAGCTTGTCGAAATTCGACATGCGTTGCAGGCGGGCTTCGTATTTCTTGCGCGCGATGACTTCATTCAGCGCGCGGCGCACGGCGGGCGCGACGCGCGCGAGGGCCTGCTTCGCGAGGCAATCCGCCGCGCCGGATTTCAGGCATTCGACCGCGACGTCTTCGTTGATGGAACCCGACAGCACGAGCACCGGGATGCGGGCATCGACGCGATGAATGAGCTGCATGGCATCGCGCCCGTTGTAGCCGGGCATCGAGAAATCGCACAACACGACGTCGGGCTCGAAGTCGCGGAGCGCGAGGCGCAGTGAGGATTCGCTGGAAGCGATGCGCCAGTCGAAGTGCAATCCGTCGCGCTCGAGCTGCAATCTCACGAGCTCCACATCGAGGGGATTGTCCTCGACGAACAGGATGCGGACGTCTTCCCGATGCGGTTCCCTTGCCATGCCTGCCCCCGCTCACGACTCTGTCTTCATTTAGAGTCATGTGGAGTATGCGCACACTTCCGTATGAAAGGTAAGTAGCAACCGAGGTTGTCGTTTAACAGTAATCGGCGAGGCGGGCGAAGTTGTCCGCATTGCGAACTAGCTGCTGTGCGCCACGCGTGGCTACGCTGCGCCTCAAGCTATACGTCGAACCTCACGCCCTGCGCGAGGGGAAGCGTCGCGCCATAGTTGATGGTGTTCGTGGCGCGTCGCATGTAGGCCTTCCACGCATCGGAGCCCGCTTCGCGACCGCCGCCGGTTTCTTTCTCGCCGCCGAACGCGCCGCCGATCTCCGCGCCGGAAGGACCGATGTTGACGTTGGCGATTCCACAGTCCGAGCCCTCGCCCGAGGTGAAGCGCTCGGCTTCGCGCATGTCGTTCGTGAACACGGAAGAGGAAAGACCCTGCGGCACGTCGTTCTGCAGCCGGATCGCTTCGGAGAAATCCTTGTAACGCATCACGTACAGGATCGGCGCGAAGGTCTCTTCGCGCACGATGTCGGTCTGCTTCGGCATTTCAACGAGTGCTGGACGCACGTAGGCGCCGGCTTTGCCGACGCGCTCACCGCCTGTCACCGCGCCGCCGGCTTCTTTCGCAGCGGCGAGCGCGCGCTGCATGCGAGTGAACGCCGTCTCGTCGATCAGCGGGCCGACGAGCGTGCCCGCTTCGCGCGGATCGCCGACAGAGACCGATGCATAGGCCGCTTTCAGTCGTGGCACGAGCGTGTCGTACACGCTCTCGTGCACGAAGAGTCTTCGGAGCGTCGTGCAGCGCTGGCCCGCCGTGCCCATCGCAGCGAAGGCGATACCTCGCAGAGCGAGGTCGAGATTCGCACTGGGGCAGACGATCGCTGCGTTGTTGCCCCCGAGCTCGAGGAGGCTGCGGGCGAATCGGGCGGCGAGGCGCGGCCCGACCTGGCGACCCATCGCCGTTGAGCCGGTGGCTGAGACGAGCGGCACGCGCGGGTGATCGACCAGCGTCTCGCCGACATCGCGGCCACCGATCAGCAGCGCGGCGAGACCCGCCGGAGCGGCATTGCCCGCGGCATTGAACTGCGCCATTGCGCGCTCGAACAACGCATGCACCGCGAGCGCGGTGAGCGGCGTCTTTTCGGAGGGCTTCCACACGACGGAGTTGCCGCACACGAACGCGAGCGCAGCGTTCCACGACCACACGGCCACGGGGAAGTTGAACGCCGTGATCACGCCGACCACGCCCAGCGGATGCCACGTCTCCATCATGCGATGGTCGCTGCGTTCCGTCGCGAGTGTGAGGCCATAGATCTGGCGCGAAAGTCCCACCGCGAAGTCGCAGATATCGATCATCTCCTGCACTTCGCCGAGCCCTTCGGACGTGATCTTGCCCGCCTCGAGCGTCACGAGCCGGCCGAGGTCCGCCTTCGCCGCACGCAGCTCTTCGCCGAGCAGCCGCACGAGCTCGCCGCGACGGGGCGCCGGGACCTTGCGCCATTCGAGGAAGGCGGCGTGGGCCTGATCGAGCGTCGCCGAGGCGTCGGCAGGCGTCGTCACCTGGACACGCGCAATGAGCTCACCGGTGAGGGGCGAGTGAACGGCGAGCGCGCCGTCCGTGATCTGCTCTTTGCGCACACCGAGGCGCTGGAGGAGCGGGGCGATTTCTTCGGCGACGGAATGGCTCATACCAGCTCCTGCTGGGCGTAGACCCGACCAAACCGATTCTGCAGGAAACTCTCGAGGGAGATGTCTTCCTGTCGAATGAACCCCTTCGTGGGCAGCACACCCTGTGCCAGCAGATCCAGCACCGTGCAGATCCCGCCGGCGGTGGTGAGCTGAATCGCGCTGCGCATGTGGCCGTTCACGTTGTGCGAGTAGATCTTGTTCGCGTACGACTCCTGGATGAGCCGTCCGTTCTTGCTGCCGCTTACGGTGACGAAGACGATGACCACGTCCTGCAGCGTCGCGGGGAGGGCGTTCTCGAGAATGTCCTTCAGCACGTCGCGACGATCGCGCAGGCGCAGGTCATTCAGCAGCGCTTTCATGATCGCGCAGTGACCGGGATAGCGAATGGTCCGGTAGTTCAGGTTGCGCACCTTGCCGGCGAGCGTTTCGCACAGCGTGCCGAGTCCGCCGGACGTGTTGAACGCTTCGTACGTCACGCCGTCGAGCGAGAACTCCTCGTTCTCTTCGAGCGGCGGCACTTCGCGGAGCTGCCCGTTCACGATGGCCTCGCACGGCTCGCAGTACTCGTTGATCACGCCATCGGTCGACCATGTGAGGTTGTAGTTCAGCGCGTTGGCCGGGTACTTCGGCAACGCGCCGACGCGCATGCGCACGTCCTGAAGCGTGTCGAAGTGGCGCGCGAGGTCGTACGCCACGATCGTGATGAAGCCGGGTGCGAGCCCGCACTGGGGAATGAAAGCGGTGTTGGCATCCGCCGCGAGCTTCTTCACATGGCGGGTGCTCGCAACGTCTTCCGTGAGGTCGAGATAGTGCGCGGAGTTCGCCTTCGCAGCCTCGGCGATGCGAGTCGTCAGGTGATAGGGCGCAGCGCTCAGCACGGCGAACTTGCCGCGGATCAGCCCGTCGAGCGCGCGGCTGTCCGTGATGTCGAGCGCGACCTTCTCGACCGGCGCATCGGTTTCCAGCCGATCGAGCTGATCGTGCGAGCGGTCGGCCACCGTCACGTCGTAGTCGCCGGAATGGGCGAGGAGGTCGACGATCATGGAGCCGATCTTGCCGCCCCCGACCACTGCCACTTTCTTCATGAGGGTTCGCTCCGTGTGAGGCCTGTGGGGCTAATGTGCAGCGGTGGTGGGCAGTTTGCCATGGCCAACCCGACGATTTGACGGGATAATCCCGTCAGTTTTGATATCGGGCTGGGCGATATGCCGAACCTCGACAAGCTGGACCACCTGCTCGTGGCCAAACTGCGGGAAGACGCCCGCGCCCCGGTGGCGGAGCTGGCCCGGGCGCTCGGCGCCTCGCGTACCACGATCCAGAGCCGCATCGCCCGGCTCGAGCGGCTGAAGGTCATCACCGGCTATACCGTGCGGGTCGCGGAGAGCTTCGAGAAGGACCAGATCCACGCCTACCTCATGATCACCGTCGGCCCCAAGCGGGCGGCGACGGTGAGCGCGGAGATCAAGCGCATGCCCGCGGTGCGGCTGCTTCAGTCGGTGAGTGGCGTGTTCGACATGATCGCGCTGGCCGTCGCGCCGTCGGTGAAGGAGATGGACGACCTCATCGATGCGATTGGCAATCTCGAAGGGGTGGAGCGCACCACGTCGTCCGTCGTGCTGTCGACGAAGTTCGATCGCTGAGCCGCGCCGGGTCGCGCGCCGACGCGCGCGCACCGCCGGGCAGCACGCTCCTCACGCGATCGCTGCGGTCGGCTCGTGATTGCCGAAGCGCTCGCGATAATCCCGCGGGCTCACGTTGAGGTGTCGCTGGAATGTGTTCCGCATGCGGTCCTCGTCCCCGAAGCCGGTGCGTCGCGCGATCGTTTCGATGCGCTCGTTGGTGTCTTCGAGCAGCTTGCGCGCCGTCTCCAGCCTGAAGAGCTCGATCGCCTTCGCGGGCGTGCGTCCCGTCTTCGTCTTGTAGACGCGCGCGAAATTGCGCGCGCTCATGCACGCCTTGCGCGCGAGCGACTCGACGGACAGCGTTTCATCGTGCAGGTGAGATGAGAGCCAGTCGTGCAGGTCCGCGAAGGCCTCGCCGCCTTTTGCCTGCGCGTGCAGCAGCTCGCTGAACTGCGTTTGCCCGCCCGGACGCTTCATGTACACGACCAATTGGCGCGCAACGCTCATCGCGACATCGCGGCCGCAATCGTCCTGCACGAGTGCGAGCGCGAGATCGATGCCCGCAGACACACCGGCCGACGACCAGATGGGATCGTCCCGCACGAACATCGCATCCGGCTGCACCTTGAGATTCGGGAACTGTTTGCGCAGCGTTTCCGTCGCTTGCCAGTGCGTGACCACTCTCTTGCCATCGAGCAGACCCGCCTGCGCGAGCACGAACGTGCCCGTGCACACCGAGCACACGCGCCGCGCGCGCGGCGCGTTACGCGCGATCCAGTCGATGAGTGGGGGATCCTGCATGGCGCCGGTGAGATCGAGCGCGCCTGGCACGATGATCGTGTCGAGCGGCACGTCATCGAAATTCGAGAGCGGCTCCGCCATGAGCGTGATGCCGTCCGCTGTGGCGACCGGCCCTCCCTTCACCGTGGCCACCCGTCTTTCGTAAGGCGGCTCACCACGCTGACCGAGGAACCACGACGCAGACCAGAACACGGTGAACGGCCCCGTGAGATCGAGGAGACCGACGCCGTCGTAACCAATGAAGAGAACGTTGCGCGAAGCCATGTTCACGATTTCAATGGTGGCGGAAAGGCGGCGATTATTGTCATTGTGACGAGCGCTGTCGATCTTCATTCTCGGATTTCTTCCAAGGGGTAAACGCGTGCAGTACCAGCTCCTGGGCCAGACCGGCCTGATCGTTTCCCGTCTGGCCTTCGGCGCCATGACATTCACCGCCGGTAACAAGGACATCGGGGCGGTTTTCAAAGTAGGCGCGAAGCTCGCGGAGGAGCTGGTGGGCCGGGCGCTGGACGCCGGGGTGACGTTCTTCGACACCGCCGACGGCTATGCGGGCGGGGAATCCGAGCAATTGCTGGGGGCAGCGCTGAAAGCACGGCGTCAGGAAGTCGTGATCGCCACCAAAGTCGGCTTCCGGACGGGCAAACCGCTGACCCAGGCGGGGCTGTCCCGCCGGCATATCCTTTGGTCGGTAGACCAGAGCCTGCGGCGCCTGGGCACCGACTGGATCGACGTCTACATCGTGCACAAGGAGGATTCGCACACCCCGCTCGAGGAGACGCTGACCGCGCTCGACTCCCTCGTGCGGGCCGGCAAGGTGCGCTATCTCGGCTTCTCCAACTGGTCCGCGTGGAAAACCGCGGCGGCGCTGGAACTCCAGAAGGCCAACGGCCTGGCGCGCTTCACGCACGGCCAGATGCACTACTCGCTGCTCGGCCGGGATATCGAGCGCGATGTGATCCCGATGATGCGTCAGTACGGGTTGGGGCTGACCGTATGGAGTCCGCTGTCTTCGGGCTTCCTGAGCGGCAAATACACCCGCGAGACCCTGAAAGATCCCGACAACCGCTTCTCCGGCTTCGACCTCCTGCCGTTCGACAAGGAGCACGGTTTTCGAGTCGTGGATCAGATGCGGGGCATTGCCAGTGCGCATGGGTGCACCGTGGTGCAGGTCGCGTTGGCGTGGCTGCTCGCGAAGCAGGCCGTGACGAGCGTGATCCTCGGTGCGGCCAAGCTGCATCAGCTCGAAGACAATCTGGGCGCCGTGGACGTGAAGCTCACGGAGCAGGACATCGCGGCGCTCGATGCGGCCACGGCGCTCGCGCCGGTCTATCCGAACTGGTTCATCGATAATCTGGCGGATCGAGCGTCCGCCGAGGCGCTGCGCTAGCCGCGCGGCTTGAGGTACATGTATCGGACGTTCAGCGTACGAACGTCCCGGAACACGATAACCAGCTCGTCACCGGTAATCGGATAGAACCGGCCGCTGCGGTCGGGGATCTGCTGTTGCTGCCCCGGCTCGCGGTCTTCGCCGATGGGGCGTCGCACGACGCTGTTCATGTGCAGGCGGGCGAGCTCGCCCTGGCGATCCACGGCGTAGTGGCGGAGCACGCCGACGTAGAGATACGCGGTGCCGGCGTGCTCGACCGTCGCGGCGACCACTACGAAATCCGGTCGCGGCAGGTCGCTGCGGATCTCGCCCTCGAAGAGGTAGTGCCAGTCGCTCGCGAAGCGGAACGCGGGGAAGGTCCGGTCGAGCTGCGTGTGGCGGACGATGCGCTGGGCGATCGAGCCCAGCACGAGCCCGATCAGCGAAGCTGCGAGGAAATAGGCCGTGACCGGCCAGGCGGACCCGATGACGGCGTTGATGGCGCGCTGGAACTCGGCGCTGTCTTCGAACCGGCCGGACAGCAGCACGAGCGTGGCATGCAGGTCGGGCGGAGGCGCGCCGAACACATGCAGAACGCCGCCCAGGAGCAGGTGAATGACCGGCGCGACCAGCAGTGCGACGAGCCCGGCCCAGGTGAGCCCGGCCTGGCCGACGGGATCGGAGGTCTTGCGGCCGATACGGCCGAGAAAACCCTGCACCGCGAGGATGCCGGGCAGCAGGAGCAGCAGCAGCGTGATGGCCGGGAGAGCGAAATTCACCGGCCGGCGAACCCGCTGGGGATCAGGCTTCGGAGGTCGCGAGCACCGCCTCGCTGGCGGTGACGTCGAAGGTCTTCGACCCGGACTTCACTTCGAAGCGCCGGCGTACGCCGCCTTCGGTGATCTCGATGAGCAACTCATGCACCGCACGTGAGTCCTTCAGGAGCTTCTCGGCTTCCTGGGACAGAGGCGCGTCATACAGGTCGACTTTCATAGGTCCGCAGTATGGATGCGCCGCCGTCCCGGCTCAAGAGGGCCTTTCCAAACCGCGTCTCATCGCGCTGAAGCGCCTCCGGTAGGCCGCCGGCGTCAGGCTGACCTTACGCCGGAACAACCGGGCGAAGAACCCGGCATCCTCGTAGCCCACCTCGTTGGCGATGGCTTCGATGGGCCGTTCCGAGGCTTCCAGCATCTGCTTGGCCTCTTCGACCCGCAGCGTGTGCACGTATTCGAGCGGTGCCATGCCCGTGGCCTGCTGGAAACGCCGCTTGAACGAGCGTTCGGCGAGGCCGCTCAGCCGCACCATGCCGGCGACCGGGGAGGGCTCGTGGTAGTGCCGGGCGATCCATTCCTGACAGCGCGCGACGAGGGCGTCATCCGTCTGACGCGATTGCGCGAGCCGCGCGAACGGCTGCTGCCCGACCTCGTGCCATGACACGAGATTGACCCGCGCCGTCTGCATGGCGACCTCGATTCCCGCATGCCGCGCAATGAGATACAGGCCGAGATCGAGCCATGAGCTGCCTCCTCCGGCCATGATGAGCCGTTGTCCTTCACCGGACACGACCAGCGCCCGCTGCTCACGCACTTTGATCGACGGATAGCGCGCCCGAAGCGCGTCGCAGTACGCCCAGTGCGTCGTCGCCTCGTGCCCGTCGAGGAGGCCGGCTTCGGCGAACAGCAGGGCGGCGGAGCAGGCGGAGGCGAGGATCGCGCCGGCTTCGTAGCGCTCCCGAAGCCAGTCGATCTCCGCGCGGAAGCGGCCCTCGATCGGCTCGCCCGGCGGCACGAGCAATTCCGGCACGCACACGATGTCGACGGGCGGGCACTGCTCGAGCGTGAGATCGGGAGCCACCATCACGCCGTTGCCGGCGCGGAAGGGGCTTGCGTGCGACGACACCACCTGCGGGCTCATCACCTGCGGTCCGGGCGTGCCATCGACGATCAGGCCCCAGTCCCGTCCGGCCGACATGAACAGATCGAACATGCCGTAGATCACCGATGCGGACGACTCCGGCAACGCGAGAATCGCGATACGCACGCTTTTCATCGCGACACCGCGAGCATCTCGCGCAGCCGGCTCTGGGCGAGGGCCAGGTTGAGGCGGTCTTCGACGGTGGCGCCTGGGGCAGCGGCGAGCGCTTCGCGCATCGCGAGCGCCTTGCGATAGCTCGAGATCGCGCCGGTCGTGTCGCCGAGGCTCGCCGTACGGAAGCCGCCTTGCACGTCAGCCACTCTCTCGTAGGCGGATGCGAGCTCGCGCTGGAGCATGGGCTCCCCGGCCGATTCGGCCGACAACGCTTCAAGATACTTGAGCGAGTTGTCGACCAGCATCTTGCGCGCCGGCGTCGAGCCCGGCAGGTCCTGAATCGCGCCGTGCACGTCGAACATGAGCACGTTGGCGAGCTTGCGCACCTTGTCGAAGTGCTGCTCGGCGCGATGGCGCTCTTGCTGCGCGATCTGCGCCTGCCGCAGCGTCGTGAGGATGCCGCCGACGAGGGTGAGCGCAATCAGCCCGACCGCGGCGATGCCGGCCTTGTGGCGTCCGGCGAATTTACCGAGCGGATAGAGATAGCCGGCCGAGCGGGCCGCGACCGGAAAGCCTTCCACATGCCGCCGCAGATCGTCATCGAGCTTTTCGACCGAGGAGTAGCGGCGCGCGGGGTCCTTCTCGAGCGCCATCAGCACGATGTTGTCGAGATCGCCGCGTAGCCCGCGCCCGTATCCCGTGCACTCGCCGGTCTCGGCAGTCTTCGCTGCGATGCTTGGCGCGACGGCCGCGCGATCGATGATCTGCATGGCCAGCTCGTACGAGAAATCGCCGCGCAACTTGTGTGGCAGCACGCCGGTGAGCAGCTGATAGAGCACCACGCCGAGCGAGTACACGTCACTGGTCGTCGTGATCGGCCCGCCGCGGATCTGCTCGGGGCTCGCGTACTCCGGCGTCATCGCCAGAAAGCCCGTGTGCTTCTGATCCGTCACGGGCGTGGGATTCAGCAGGCGCGCGATGCCGAAGTCGAGCAGCTTCACGGTGCCGCTTTCCGAGACCAGCACGTTGCTGCACTTCAGGTCGCCGTGGACCATCAGGTGCTGATGCACGTACTGCACGGCGCTGCAGAGCGTGCGAAACAGGTCGAGACGTGCACGCAAACTGAGCTTGTGCGTGCGGCAGTAGTCGTCGATCGGCCGGCCCGCGATGTGCTCCATCACGAGATAGGGCAGTCCTTCCTCGGTGCTGCCGGCATCGAGCAGGCGCGCGATGTTCGGGTGATCCAGTGAGGCGAGGATCTGCGTCTCGACCTTGAAGCGCTTCAGGAGGGACTTAGTGCTGTAACCCTGCCGCAGCACCTTGATCGCGACTTCCTTCTGATATTCGTCGTCGTCGCGAACGCCCTTGTAGACCTCGCTCATGCCGCCGCGGCCGACTTCGCCGACGATGCGATAGTCGCCGACGCGTCGGCCGATCCAGGAGGGCGGGGGCGTTTCGGGCTCGAGATCGAGCGCGCGATGCGCGGCCGGGCGCTCGATGAAATCGTCGGTGTCGTCGTGCGCGGCGAGGAGCGAGTCGACTTCAGCGCGTAGTGCGGCGTCGTTCGCGCAGGCCTCGTCGAGGAAGGCGTTGCGGTCGGCGGCGTCCTTCTCCAGCGCGGCGGCGAAGAGATCCTTCACACGCTGCCAGCGGCCGCCGTCCACGGCTTACTCGCCCTTTGAAAGCTCGCGGCGCAGCCAGGCGCGCGCGAGAGTCCACTCCCGCTTCACCGTGGCATCCGAGATGCCGATCGCCGCTGCCGTCTCCTCGATGGTGAGGCCGCCGAAGTAGCGCATCTCCACGATCTTCGCCTGCCGCTCGTCGAGGGCGCTGAGACGCGTGAGCGCCTCGTCGATGGCGGCGACGTCCTCGTCGGTCTCGCCGTCGACCTGACCGGGCTCGGCGTAACGAGGGCCCGCAGGCGCGTGGGTGTCCCCCGGCTCGGTGGGATTCGTGATCTCGTCGAGGCTCACCGCATCGACGCCGCCACCGCGCTTGGACGCGAGACGGGCGCGCGCGTGGTCGACGAGGATGCGACGCATGAGATTCGAGGCGAGGCCGAAGAAGTGCGCGCGGCTCTGCCAGTCCACCGATTGCTGGTTCACCAGCCTCACGAACGCTTCGTGCACCAGCGCCGTGCGCTGGATGGTGTGATTCGAGCGCTCCTTGCGCAGATGGCGCTGCGCGAGCGACCGAAGCTCCTGATAGACGAGCCCCGTCAGCTCGCCGAGCGCGGCCTGGTTACCGCCGCGCCAACTGGCGAGCAGTTTCGTGACCGGTTGGTCCGGCTGGCCCACTTGCATACCCCCGTCATTCTTGTGAGCCGAATTGTAGCCGCTTTGCGCGTCCCTTCTGTGTAAGTCGCAATCATCCACCGAAGAGGAGAAACAAAGTGTCCCCCGAATCCACGTCCCTGCCGGCGGTTTCCCGTATCGCGAGCGCTGCCGGCGCCATGGCGATCACGTCCGTCCTGCTGCTGGCGGTTGGCCTGGGTTTTTCGGCCCCGGCGTCCGCGGAAACCGCGTCCCAGCCCGCCAATGTGAGTAGCGCCAGAGTGGCGTCGGCCCAGTCCGACGCCGCGTCGGTCGAGCGAGGGCGCTATCTCGTCGCCACCTCGGGATGCAACGACTGCCATACCGCGGGGTACGCGGAAAACGGCGGCAAGACCGCGCAGTCCGACTGGCTGCTCGGCACGCCGGTCGGCTTCCGCGGGCCGTGGGGTGTCTCGTACCCCGCAAACCTGCGCCTGACCGTGCAATCGGTGACGGAGGAGGAGTGGTTGAAGTTCGCTCGCGTCGAGCGCCTGCCGCCGATGCCGTGGTTCAACCTGCGCGACATGAACGACGACGACTTGCGCTCGATGTACCGGTTCATCCGCTCGCTCGGCCCCAAGGGGGCGCGGGCGCCCGCGCCGGTCGCGCCGAATGCGAACGTCGGGACGCCCTTTATTCAGTTCACCCCCCAGAACCTGCCGGCCGTTTCGCAGGCCGCGCCGGCCAAGGGCGGGCGGGGCTAGGTTCGCCGAAGGGCGGCGGCCACGGGCAGGCGTGCGGCTCGCAGCGCAGGCAGCGAGCCGCCGATCAATCCGATGGTGATCGCCCAGAAGATCGCGGTTCTCGTGAGCTCAGGCGTGATCGCAAGCTTGAAGACGAGGCCCTGGATGTTCGCGACGTCACCGTTGAAGAACAGCCAGGCCACCAGCGTTCCGAGCAGCGCGGCCGGAATCGCGAGCACCAGCGCCTCGGCCAGCACCGAAATGACGATCGCGCCGTTGCCAAATCCCAGTGCCCGCAAGGTCGCGATCTCCCGGCGCCGCGTATCGACGGATGCGTAGAGGGCATTGAGCGCGCCGAAGATCGCGCCGCTCGCCATCACCGCGCCGATGAAGTAGGCGACGAAGTCGAAGAGGCGATAGAGCGTCCCGAAGTTCGCCTGCTGCATCTCCGCTTCGGTTTTCACGTCCACTGAGATTGCCGGGTCGTTGGTGAGCGTGTCTTTCAGCTTCTGGAAGTCGCCCATTGACGCGAGCGTCACGCTCGCCTGCATGTACTCGGTTCGGTTGAACGCCGACATGAACGTGTCCGCATCGGTGAGCGCCACGCTGTCGGACCCTCCGCCGGTGTTCTTGCTGACGCCGACAACCGTCCACTCACTGCCGCGCAGCTTGATGCGATCGCCGATGTTCATCTTCTGGTAGGTGTCGCGGACGGCTTCGCTCACCACGATCTCGCGCAGGGCGGGTCGGAAGTCGCGGCCGGCGACCAGCGTGAAGTCGGGCGGCTGGCGGGGGCGGTTCTGTGTGACGCCCATCAGGTACATCGTGCCGCGTCGGCCGTCTTTCTTCAGCACGTCCACCTGGGTCATGGTGAGGGCGTCGCCTTCGGGGCGGCCGTCCGCCTGCTTCTTCACGTAAGGCGCCTCGAACACCTTGAGCACCGTGGCACGCGGCAGGGAGCTCGTGCCGATGTTGGTCGCGCCCTTGCTGATGATCACCGCGCGATCCGGATGAACCTGTGCCATCGCCATCTGCTCGAGCCCCGCGCTGATCGAGAGCAGCGAGAGCAGCACGGCCACGACAGTGATGATGCCGAATACGGTGACGAACGCCGCGCCCTTGCGCTGGGCGATGCCGCGAATGCCCGTGGCCGTGAGTGCGGCGGTTTCGGAGAGGAAGCTCATAGATCCGCCAGTGCGTCGACGACTTTGAGTTTCAGGCCGCGCCAGGCCGGCACGGCGCTGCCGATGAGCGCCAGCAGCGCCGCGAAGCCAAATCCGGCGAGCACGATGTAGAGCGGGATCTGCGCGTTGAAGCCAAGCTGCTGCCGCGCCATCGGCAGGATCAGGCTCGAGAGCCACAGCCCGAGCGCCGCGGCGATCAGGCAGAACACGATCGCTTCGAGCACGATGATGCCCATCACCCGCTCGTCGCTGAATCCCAGCGTTTTGAGGATCGCCAGCTCCGGAACGCGCTCGCGCACCGATTGCATCATGAGTGCGCTCGTCGCGAGCAGCAGCGCGAAAAACACCGCCGCCACCACGCCATTCACGATGAAGTCGATATCGCCGATGCGCTGGAGCTGGCCCTGCACGAGATCGGACTCCGTCTGCGTATGGGTCGCGTGCGGGGAGTTGGCGAACCGATCGTCGATGGCGAGCCCGATCTCCGCCGCCTTGGCGGCGTCGCGAATCTTCAGGGCATACATCACGACATTGTCGCGCCCGACGCGACGAGCTTCGTTGATGTACGCGTAGTTGGTGAACATCGCACCGGCGTCACCTGCGTTATCCGGCCCGTTGCGATAGGTGCCCACGATATCGAACGTCCAGTCGCGTGAGCCGTCCTGCTTCTGCATGCCGGATGTCACGGTGAGCCGGTCGCCGATCTTGAGGTGATATTTCTCCATCGAGCTGACGCCGACGATCACGCCGGTCCGCGTGTTCTTCAGCGCCTGTAGGTGCTCGTTCGAGACGATGATGTCGTTTTTGTAGAGCGCGAAGAATTTCTCGGGATCGATGGCGACGCCGCCGATGCCCTGGCCGGGTTTCTGGTACTGGCCACCGAAGGCCTGGCGGAGCGCGACGATCTCCACGCCCGGCGTCGCTTCGAGCTCGGGCAACAGGCTCAGCGGCAACGGATCGCCGACGGTCACGGAGCTCGCGACGTAGAGCCGATCCGCATGCGTCTTCGAGATCGCGACCTTGAGGGCGCCGTTGAATCCCTGAAGCAACCCGAAGAGCAGGAACGCGCTGGCCATCTGCAGCAGCATGAGCACGGCACGCGCGCGCTTGCGAAGCATCCCCGCCAGGATCAGGGGAATGAACTTCATCTTGTTATCCGCCTTCCGCTGAGGACGGCGGGCAGTCTAGGTGAGCGCCCGCCGTCTTTGCAGTGACAATTGTCAGCCGATGCCGTAGATCGTCGTCGGAAACGCGATGGGCATGACGCTCGAGAAATGCGGCACGTCATCCACGAGCGTCTTCGTGTGCTGCTTGCCTGCGGCGTCGAACGCAGCCTGATCGTTGATATAGATGTTCACGGTGCCGATGTAGTCAGGCTTGCTGTTGGGCGCCATGCCGGCGTCGCCCTTGCGCAGCTCGAAGCGCTTGATGGCTTTCTCGCCATACAGCTTCATGATCAGCGGCATGTGGCCTTTCTTGTAGTAGTCGACGTCCCACCGCACGCCATCGCTGTTTGGGTAGAGAATGGTGAGGCACGTGTCGCCGAGCTTCGGCGCGTTGCGCTTCGCGCCCATCTCGCCGTGCACCTTGTCGAACTGGATCGACGGCTGGCCGTTCGTGAAGTTCGGCACGTCGTCCTGCAGCGTCTTGCCGTGCTTGTCGTTGTTCGCCTTGAACGCATCGAGATTGGCGATCCAGATGTTCACGGCGGCCGCGTACGCAGCCTGCGGCGCGGCCACCTTGCGCAGCTCGAAGCGCTCGATGCTCGACCCGTAGAGCTGCATGATCGTCTTCAGGTGATGGTCGCGATAATAGTCCGCGTTGAAGGTGACCCCTGAGCCCGCCGGATAGACGATGGTCAGGCAGTTCACCCCTTTGGCACTGTCCGCTGCCAGCACGCCACGCGGCAGCGTGGCTCCGAACGCGGCGGCGAGCATGCCGAGCGTCACTTCTCGTCGTGTGACCATGGAACCCCCTTGTTGTTGTCGTGTCCGCACTATAAGGCACCCGCCGTGGCAGAATCACCGGATCGGCAGGAGGGGCTCCATGCGTTCCAGTTTGCGTTCGAAGCTTGCGTTGACCGTGCTGGCGCTTGCGCCGGCCGCCGCGCTCGCCCATCACTCATTCGCCGTGTTCTTCGACGGGAACAAGTCGATCACGATCACCGGCGTCGTCACCGAGTTCAAGTTCGTGAATCCGCACGGCCTCATCGTGCTCCAGGTGAAGAACAAGGAGGGCGCGACGGAGGAGTGGAAGGTCGAGACCAACTCGCCCTCGATCCTGCGCCGGCGCGGCTGGGCGCCGGATAGCCTCGCCGCCGGGGAAACCATCACCATCGAAGGCTGGCCCGGCCGCAACGACACGCACTACGCCCGCCTGCGCGCCGCGAAGCGCGCCAACGGCGAGCCGATCGGCAAGCCGATGGGAACGGAGGATTGAAGCCGATGCGACAGGTATACGGGCGTATGGCCGGGTGGACGGCGCTGAGCGCGATGCTGGTCGCCTCCCTCGTCGCGGGTCTGGCGGTGGCCGCCGGCAAGCCGGGGAAAGGGCCGGGCGGGCATCCGGACCTGTCGGGCTTCTGGATGCAGTCGAACAAGGTGCCGGTGGATAAGGCGATGCTCGAGCGCATGCCGCCGAACACGGCCGTGCTGCCGGACTCGGGCGCCGTCGAGCTGCCGCGGGGCGACTGGGGTGGCCTCAAGCCCAAGGCGAAGGCGCTGGCGGCCGCCGAGAAGTGGGATCCGAAGGACGACATGTCACTCAGCAACGCGTGCAAGGCGCCGTCGATCGTCTACGCGATGCAGGGGCCGTTCCCGCTCGAGATCTACCAGGGCACCGAGCTCATCGTCATCAAGCTCGAATACTTCGACCTGATGCGGGTCGTGTTCATGGACGGGCGCAAGCCCGACGCCACCACGCCCGACTCGAAGGTCGGCTATTCCACCGGGCGCTGGGAGGGCGACACGCTGGTCGTCGATACCACCCACATCGAAGCGGGCACCATCCTGAACAACGGGCTCGCGCATTCGAACAAGGTGCACGTGATCGAGCGCTTCCGCGTGAACGCGGATGGCTCGGAGCTCCTGGCGACGCAGGAGTTCGAGGATCCCGAAACGCTCGACAACCGCGGCGTGCGCTTCATCGGCTGGAAGAAGAAAACGGATCACGTGTATCCGTACGAGTGCGACCCGACGTTCGCACTCGAGTACCAGAAGCAGCAGCAGGCTAAGTGATCGCCGCCATCTCGGCGTAGTGGCGGCGGTACGGCTTCATCGTCAGCAGCACGATGACCGTGCCGAAGGTGGCCGCTATGACGACCGTCAGCGCGATCGCCTGGCCCACTTTCAGTGGATCCTGGAACACGTACTCGCTCAGGAAGCCGGGCAGGAACGAGCCGAGTCCGAGCCCCGTGAAGTTCACGATGAACAGCACGATCGCCGAAGCCACGCCGCGCACCTGATTCGGGAAGATGTGCTGAAGGGCCGCATACGAGCAGCCGATCGGCAGCCCGATGAAGAACACGGTGACGACGAGCACGCCTACCGTCCAGCTGGCTTCGGGCAGCACCATCGCAGTGGGCAGCAGGATGCCAACGCCAATCAGGCTGATCAGCCCGACGCGCAGCGTGGCGTCCGGAACGCCGCGTTTCTGCCAGGCGTCGGCGAGCCGTCCGCCCGTGATGAGGCCGATGCAGCCGGAGCCGAGCACGATCAGGCCCATCACGAGACCGATGCGATCGCGCGGCCACTGGTGCACGCGCCCGAAGAACGACGGGCCCCAGCTCAGCAGCGTGTAGTTGCAGAGCGCCTGGCTCGCGATCATGAACGCGATACCGAACACGGACTGCCAGCGCTTGCCGACTTCGGCGAGCCCGACGCTGAGTTTGGCCGGCTCGGGTTTACCAGCCTCGTTGCGCAGGATCGCGCGGCGGGGCGGCTCCTTGAAGGTGAGCACCAGCAGGGCGAACAGGACGCCGGGCAGTCCGACCACGAAAAAGGTGAGGCGCCATGGCGAGAGCGTGCCGAGCCAGGGCAGATTGACGGGCGGCATCTGTGACACCGCCTGAACGACGACGCCGCCGATGATGAGCGCGAGCCCCGAGCCGAGCTGGATCCCCATCATGTAGATGCTCATTGCGGTCGCCAGCCGTTCGCGCGGGAAAAGATCGGAAATCATCGAGAACGCGCAAGGGTTGGTGGTGGCCTCGCCGACGCCCACGCCCATGCGCGCGAACGCGAGCGACACGTAGCTGCGGGCCGCGCCGCTGAGCGCGGTCATCACACTCCAGAAGAGCACGCCGGCCGCGATGATGTTGCGGCGGTTGTAGCGATCCGCGAGCCACCCCATCGGCAGGCCGACGAGGGTGTAGAACATCGCGAAGTAGATTCCCTGCAGCAGGCCGATCTTGGCGTCGCCGATCGACAGCTCGTGTTTCAGCGGCTCGACCAGGAAGGCGAGGATCTGCCGGTCGACGTACGACAGCGTGTAGCAAAGCATGAGTACGAACAGGGCGTACCACGCGGTGCGACGGCGTGGGAATGGCTCGGCGCTCATCGGAAACCCCCCTCATCCCGGCCCCACCGAGCGTCTCACAAACGCAACCTCGTACGGGCAGGGCACGCTTGGCCGGCTCGCTACGTGGTGGCGCCGCCGCCTCGGGCCCGCCACACCTTATATATGGGAGTGAAAAGCCAGTGCTTTTTGTCCCTCGCCCGGATTGCCTGATCGGCCCGGTGCCCTTAGACTTCGCGTCCCCTCGAAATGCACGATTAGCTCAGCGGTAGAGCATCGCCTTCACACGGCGGGGGTCACTGGTTCGATCCCAGTATCGTGCACCATTGCTCGTCGGCACCCGGTTATGTCGGCAAACCTGTCGCCAGAGCGAGCCAGCCGCAGTGCGGGCATGAGTTCCCTATAATCCGCGGGCTCATACAAAAACGGGAGGGTCTCGCGAACATGAATACGCCGAATGCCTATGCCCCGCCAAAGGCCAACGTGGCCGACGTCTCGCCGGGCAACGAACTGACACTCGCCAGCCGGATTTCGCGCCTCGGCGCCGCCATTCTCGACAGCATCATCATCGGCGCGCTCGTCTACACGCCGCTCATCTTCAGTGGCGCCCTGAGCACCGCGATGGCCGAAGCCATGCGGACCGGCAATACACTCGCCTTCTGGGGCGTGTTCATGTCCGGCGCCGGCATGGTGAGCCTGCTGCTGGTGGTCGGCTGGGCGGTCATTACGTTCCGGCTCGTGGCGGCGAACGGGCAGACCATCGCGAAGAAGCTCATCGGCATCAAGGTGGTTCGCAGCGACGGCTCGCGTGCGACGGTGGGGCGCATCTTCTGGCTGCGTAACGTCGTGAACACGCTGATCTCGATGATCCCGCTCATCGGCGGCATCTACGCGATCGTCGACAGCCTCTTCATCTTCACCGAACGCAAGCAGTGCCTGCACGACAAGATCGCTGACACGATCGTCGTCAACGCCTGATCTTGAGCGATCACGACGACCTGCTGAGACCTTCGCTCAGCGGCACGAATGTGCCGGCGACGGCGATCTACTCAGCGACGACGGGTTATGTCGCCGCCTTCCTGGGAGGGCCGGTGGCGGCGGCGGTGATCGCGATGATCAATTCCTACAGGCTGCGCCGGCTGTCGAAGGACTGGCCGCTGGCGCTCCTCGCCGTGGCACTTCTCTACACAATGCTGCGGTGGCAGTTCGAGCAGGGCGGCAAGGAGTGGCTCACTCAGCATCTCGGCTCTTCCGGGCCGCAGGCACTGCGCAGCGTTGTGAGCCTTGTGTTCTTCTGCGGCATCTATCTCCTGCACTATAAGAGCTACCGGAGCATGCAGTTGCTGGGGATCAAGGCCCCCTCGGGCTGGGTGCCAGGAATCATCGCCGTCATCATCGGATTTTTCGTGACCTACGTTCTCGTGGCGATCCTCAGCACATGAGTGAGTCGGATAACACCGCCCCCACGCTCGCGGCCGTCGTAAGCGAGGCACATGTGCTGGTCGAGCGCCGACGTTTCGCGCACGCGCGCGTCACGATTTCGCACGGCCTTCGCCATTTTCCCGACAACACTGAATTGCTCTACCTCGCCGCGTACGTCGACTACGCGACCGACGACAACGAGTCGGCGACGCAGGCCGCGCAGCGTGTGCTGGCAACGGACCCGGAGCACTACGGCGCTCGCAAGCTGCTCGCGTATCTGCACGAAGCCAAGAAGGAATATGCGCAAGCCGAGGAGCTGTGGATCGGCCTGCTGCGCGAGAATCCCGAAGATGCCGATTGTTACGGGGCTTACGGCGAGCTCATGTTGAGGACGCTCAATCTCGAGAAAGCCGGCCGACTGGCGCAGGAAGGTCTGCGACACGAGCCGGATCATCCGCTCTGCCTCTACGTCGCGGCGCTCCTCGACGTGATTTCCGGCAAGCGCGGGCAGCAGAGCGAGGCGCTTCTGCGCCTGCTGCAAGCTCATCCGGAACAGGTGATCACGGCATCGACGCTCGTCGTCGCGCTGAGCGAACAGGGACGGAACCGCGAGGCACTGCGTATCGCGCAAGAGCTTCTGCGCAATCAACCTGACAATCCTCACTATCTCGCGCTCGTCCGTGAGCTGAAAATGCAGACTCACTGGACCATGCTCCCGCTCTATCCGATGCAGCGATGGGGATGGGGTGGCGCGGCGGTGGTTTCGGTGGCGGGCATCGTCGGCGTGCGCGCGATGGGCAATTCCGTGCCGGAGCCGTACCAGAGTGTGATTGCTTACACGTGGCTTGCGTACGTGATCTACAGCTGGGTGTGGCCGTCCATCCTGCGCAAGATGATCTGAGGGTAGACCAGGCATGTCGAGGGAAGAGCTCGAGCGCGCGTTGTTGGCCGATCCGTTCAACGGTGAGGTGCGCGCGGAGTATGCGGCGCTGCTGCTGGCGCAGGGCGACGCGCAGGCTGCGCTTGCTCAGTACGACATCGTCCTCAAGCAACAGCCTGCCCATGCGCCTTCGCATGTGGGGCGTGCGCGGGCATTGCTCGCGCTCGGACGCGATGGCGATGCGCTTCAGTGTTATGCCTCTGCCGCGTCGTTGTCGGGCTTCGTTGCCGATGAATTGCTGGATGCGCGCGCATCGAAAGCGCGCCGCGCCGAGCCGGGACGCTTGTCGGTCGTGCAGGGCGGTCGCCCCGACAACGTCGTCGATTTCGTGAACACGTCGCGCGAGCGCATCCGCTTCGCCGACATCGCCGGCCTCGAGGATTTGAAGCGCACGGTGCGGCTGCAGATCATCGAGCCGTTCCTGCGGCCGGGGCTGTTCGCCAAGTTCAAGAAGCGGGCGGGCGGCGGCGTGATGCTTTACGGCCCGCCGGGCTGCGGCAAGACGATGCTTGCGCGCGCCGTCGCTACGGAATGCCGCGCGGAGTTCATGTCGGTCGGCATCAGCGATGTGCTCAACATGTACATCGGCGAGAGCGAGCGCAATCTCGCGGCCATTTTCGAGAAGGCGCGCCACAGCCGGCCGTGCGTGCTGTTCTTCGACGAGATCGATGCGCTCGCGTTCGCGCGCTCGAAGGCGCAGTCCGAGCACACGCGGCAGGTGGTGAACGAGTTCCTGTCGCAGCTCGATGGCTTCGGCGCCGACAATCAGGAAGTGCTGATCCTCGCGGCGACCAACATGCCGTGGGATGTGGATTCAGCGATGAAGCGCCCCGGGCGCTTCAGCCGCCAGGTGTTCGTGCCGCCGCCGGATGAGGCCGCGCGCGCCCACATCGTCGAGCTCAAATTGCATGGCGTCCCGCATGAGGGCGTCGACGCCCAGGCGATCGCGAAGGCCACGCCGCATTTCTCCGGCGCCGATATCGAAGGCGTGGTCGAAACCGCGAAGGACTTCGCGCTCGAGGACCACGTGGTCAACAACGTCGACCGCTCGATCACGCAGCAGGACCTGCTGCGCGCCGCGAAAGAGGCGCGAGCCTCGACGCTGGACTGGCTGCGTACTGCGCGAAATCTAGTGAAATACGCCGGCGCGGATGACAGCTACGGCGAAGTGGAGCGGTATCTGAAGGCTCACAAGCTCGTCTGAGACTAGACGAGCGGGTGGGGTGCAGGACTGCACCCCACCCACGTTCATCCTTAGCGGACCGACTTGCTCGCCACCGAGGAGGAGGCGCTTTCCGTGCCCGTGCTGGTGTACGCCTTGATGGTGAAGTACCACGTGCCGGCGGCCAGGTTCTCCACCACGTAGTTCGACACGCCCGGGTTGGCGACTGAGACCGACTTCGACAGCGACGAGGCGCTCGTGCCGTAGCTGATCCGATAACCCGCGAGGTTGGTCAGCGTGGTGCCGTCCGTGTTACGCGTCGGCGGCGTCCAGCTGAGCGTCGCAGAGCCGGTGCCGCCCGTCGACGTCGCGGAGACCACGATCGCGAACGGCGCCAGTGCCACGGGGTTCTTGCCATCGGTCACGCCGATCGTGACGCCGCTGTACGTGCCCGCGGTCGTCGGAGTGCCCGAAAGCTTGCCAGTGCTGGTGCTGAAGGTGGCCCAGGACGGCTTGTTCTGGATGCCGAAGGTCAGCGGATCGCCGTTCGGGTCCCTCGCAGTCGGCGTGAACGAGTAGGCCGAGCCCACCGTGACCGACGTAGCCGGCGTGCCAGTGATCGTCGGCGCGCCCGTGGTCGTCGTCGTACCGGAAACCGTGATGCCGAACGTCGGCAGCGAAGTCGTGCTCACGCCATCCGTCGCCGTGATGATGATCGAGGCGTACGTGCCAGCAGTCGTCGGCGTGCCATAGAGACGGCCGGTGGACGTGCTGAACGTGGCCCACGACGGCTTGTTACGCACCGCCCAGACGAGTGCCTTGCCTTCGGGATCCTTGCCGGTGGGCTGGAACGAATACGCCGTGCCCACTTTACCGGTCGTTGCCGGGGCGCCCGACAGCACGGGCGACTTGTTCGCGTTCGCCTTGACGACGAGTGAGAACGACGGCAGTGAAACCCTGGACGAGCCGTCGCTCACCGAGATCACGATGCCGCTGTAGGTGCCGACGTGATTCGAGTACGGCGCGCCGGAGAGCGTTCCGGTGCTGCTGCTGAAGGACGCCCAGCCCGGCTTGTTCGCGATGCTGAACGTCAGCGTGTTGCCGTCGGAGTCATAGGCGGTGGGCTTGAAATAGTAGCTCTGACCGACCGCCACCGAGGTCGCCGGTGTGCCGCTGATGCGGGGCGCGGCGGCGTGAGCGAAGGGTGCCAGAACGAAAGCGATTGCCAGCAGCGCGAGCGCGCACAACCGGGGCGCGCGAAGCGCGTGAACGTAATGCATGGATTTCCCCACCTAAAACAACAAGCGAAAAGAAAGCGATCCAGAAAGACCCCGTGAACGCGGGCTCATTGCTTTGCTGGGGAAAGTGCTCGTACACGCTGGTGCCCACACACCGCGTGTCTTCCGCTTGAAAGACCCCACCGCTTCTCGTGCCGCTCACTTCGGTAGTGAGTGGCTCGAAGCTGGAACACTCCACCCGCGTTCGGAGCGAAGTAGATCGCGAGCAGGCTTTTTCTCTAAATGTCTCGCACCCAAGACGTGTGCGAAGAGCGACACTCGGTAGCCAAGCTTGACGCAAGGTTGCGACGCAGGTAGCGTGCGCAACTTTTTTCGCGCGCTGCCAGAACGTTGCGAATGTCGCGTCGAATGCCGCACCGCCGCTGCATCGCCGGCACAGAATCAAGCTGTTACACAGTTTCGGGTGCGTCGATTCGCGCCGAAATGTGATCAGATTTGAGACACCTGCCGCCAGGCGAACCTAGACTGAATGCCCTTCGGTCAACGATGGGTCTGTTTTTCTGAGCCGTCCCAGAGTTCTCGAGCTGGATGCCACGCGTGGCGCAGCCATGGCGGCTGTGATGTTGGTGCATTCCGCGGAGTTCCTGCGTTTACCGGAGCACAACGTCCTGTCGGACTGGCTCGTGGTGCTCGGCATGCTGGCCACGCCGACCTTCCTGATGCTGAGCGGCGCGATCTGCAGCCACCTCGCGCTTGGCGGGGATCGCAGTGAGAGCGCATCGCGCTGGCGGCTCATCGATCGTGGCCTGTTTCTCATTCTGGTCGTGCATTTCGTGCTCGGGTTCACACATGCGCTGTGGGAATCCGCGTCTGCAGCGGTCTTGCAGAGCGTGTACATCACTGACGCCGTCGGCGTCGGTCTCATCGTTGCCGCTTTCGTGCTGGGTCGCTTCACGCGCGGCCAGCTGATTGCCTGTGGCATCGCGCTGCTCATCCTCAGCTGGGCCGTGTCGTGTCTCGGAGCGCCTCGCGATGAGTCGGCGCGCTTCATTTTGCGCATGCTCGTGGGTTACGACGATCGCCGGTATGACGACGATGCAGGTTGGGTCGTCCCCATCGTTCCCTACCTCGGGCTCTTCCTGATCGGCATGGCCGGCGGCGCGGAGTACACGAGGCAACGTGTGCAGGGTGCATCGCACGCGTTGATTGGCCGCCTTTGCGTTAGCGCGGGACTGGTGGCGCCGTTTCTCGCGATTGCCATCAAGCTTGGCTGGCAGTTCTCCAAGGAATACGTGCCCGAAGAATTGCACTGGCCGATGTATCTGCTGACTCAGCCTTTCATGCGAATTCCACCGAGCCCTGCGTACATCCTCGCATTCGGCGGGCTCGGTCTAGTCATGGCCGGAGCGCTGTTCCTCATCGCGAGCCGGAAGTGGGGGCATTCCATTGCAGCTACGCTCGCGGTCATCGGGCGCGCTTCGTTGTTCGTGTACGTGGTGCAGTACTGGCTGATTTCGGTGCCAGCTCTTGCGTTCGGTCAGCGCGGCGACGTCTTGTTCTGGTGCGTGACGCTGCTTCTCGTCGCCTCTGCCGCATGGGTGCTGGCGTGGACCTGGGATCGTGCGCGCGGCAATCGTGTGCTGACGCTGGGTTTGCGCCGATTCGCGCGCGAGATGCCGCGGCAAACACGAGCGCAGCAGGCAGCCCGATGAAGCGTCTGACGCTGCGCGACCCTCGCTAACTACGTATCTTGTATCTGCATAGAGACGTCCGCGAACGGCGACGTCTTTCAGTTCGGCCAGATTTGCCCCCAAACTGCGACCCGTTACGTCGCGGGCTCGGGGGCGGCGGGGGGTTTAATGGGCCATCAGTCGTATCGACTCCAGCGGGCCCAATTGGAGTATTTCGCAAAATGAAGTCTTTTTCGCGTGCGCGCCGCTGCGCGCAGATCGCATCACTCACGCTCGTCGCCGCATGCGGCATGAATCTCGCGAATGGCGCCACGCTGTTCACGGATGGTTTCGAGAACGGCACGCTGTCACGCACTGCGCAGAACGGTGTTGCCTGGATCGACTCGACCAGCACCGCGGTTTCCAGCTCGGTTGCAGCGACCGGCAAATATTCTCTGCAGTTCAACTTCGCCGGCGTGCCGCTGGGCGAAGACTCGTTTGCCGAGCAGCGCATCTCGATGCCGCAGAAATCGGATTACTGGTTCAAGTACAAACTGTACATTCCGTCGAACTACTACCATCGCAACGACGACTACGCGAACAACAAGTTCCTCGCCGTGTACCAGGCGCCTTACCTGAAGACCAACACGGGCTTCCAGGTGAACTTCTCGCTGCAGCCGAACGGCAGCGGCGGTTCCGATGTGGAAGTGCACCACTACAACGGCGGTAGCGAGGGCCCGGTGCAGCTCGTGTATCGCAACTTCATCACCGATGCCGACAAAGGCAAGTGGATGGAAGTCATCGCGGAAGTGAAGGTGCCGACCAGCGCCACATCCAAGGACGGTGTCATGAAGCTGTGGAAGAACGGCACCCAGGTGGTGAACATCACGAACCTCCCGTCCTGGGGTGGTTCGGGCAAGAACTACATCGACCAGGCTTACTTCCTGGGCTGGGCAAACAGCGGCTTCGCGCAGAACACGGCGCTGAACATCGACGACGTGGTCATTGCGGACTCGCCCCTGACCGGGGGCGCGGTGCCCAATCCGCCGACGAACGTCACGGTCCAGTAAGGCTTTTAGCCGCTGAGGGCTGGCGCGGGTCACCGCGAACGGGGTGCGCTTTGGTAACATGCGCGGCTCCGTTCCAGGTGATCCGCCATGTCAGTCGTCACTCGTTTTGCCCCCAGCCCTACCGGCCTGCTGCACGTCGGGGGCGTTCGTACCGCGCTCTACAGCTGGCTCTATGCCCGTCGCATGGGCGGCAAGTTCATCCTGCGCATCGAGGACACCGACCGGGAGCGCTCGACGGAAGAGGCGGTCCGCATCATCCTCGACGGCATGCGCTGGCTGCGGCTCGATCACGACCTCGGGCCGTACTACCAGACCCAGCGCTTCGACCGGTACAAGGAAGTCATCGCGCGCATGTTGACCGATGGCACGGCCTATCGGTGCTACTGCACGAAGGAAGAGCTCGACCAGATGCGCGAGCAGCAGATCGCCCGCAAGGAGAAGCCGCGGTACACCGGCATCTGGCGCGATCGCACGGACAGCCGACCGGGCGTCGAGCCCGTCATCCGCTTCAAGAACCCGCTGGATGGCGCGGTTGTCGTGGAAGACCTGGTCCACGGCACCGTCACGTTCCAGAACACCGAGCTGGACGATCTGATCATCGCCCGCTCCGATGGCACGCCGACCTATAACTTCTGTGTCGTGGTGGACGACATGGACATGGGCGTGACGCACGTGATCCGCGGCGACGATCACCTGAACAACACGCCGCGCCAGATGAACATGCTGCGCGCGCTCGGTTCCACGCCTCCCGTGTATGCGCACGTGCCCATGATCCTGGGGCCGGATGGCGCCAAGCTCTCGAAGCGTCACGGCGCCGTCAGCGTCCTGCAATACCAGGAAGAGGGCTTCCTGCCGGACGCGCTGCTGAACTATCTGGTGCGCCTCGGGTGGTCCCACGGCGATCAGGAGGTGTTCACGCGGGAAGAGATGATCGCCGCGTTCGACATCCACGACGTCAACAAAGCGGCGTCCGCGTTCAACAACGAGAAGCTGCTGTGGTTGAACCAGCAGCACATGGTGCGCGCGGAGCCGTCGCAGCTCGTGCCTCATCTGCAGTACCAGCTGTCGCGGATGGGGCTTTCGTGCGACGACACGGCGATGCTCGAAGGCCTGATCGTCGCGCAACGCGAGCGCTCGAAGACGATGAAGGAAATGGCGCTGGCCAGCCGCTATTTCTTCACCGATACGATCGAGCTCGATGCGAAAGCGACCGCCAAGCACCTCACGCCTGAGACTGCCCCGTCATTGCGCGAAGTGAGAACACAGCTGAGCGCCCTGTCACAGTGGACGGCGCCGGCGATTCACGACGTGCTGAACGGCCTCGCGACGGCGCAGGGCGTGGGGCTCGGCAAGATCGTGCAACCGGTGCGCGTTGCCGTCTCGGGTGGCACGGTCTCGCCGCCGATCGACGCCACACTCGCGCTGCTGGGGCGTGATCGCACGCTCGCCCGAATCGATAGCGCGCTCGCCCGCATCGGCGGCTGATTCGCGGAGGGTCTGCGCATCAACACCGCAGGCATTTCCTTACCCCAGACTGCGCCGCTGTCGCTGCAGATCTGGACCGTGGACTTGCTCGAGCCTGCGGCGAGCGGTCGCTTCGATCTGCTCTCGCCTGAAGAGTGCGCGCGGAGTAACCGCTTCGCGTTCGAGCATCTGCGACGGCGCTACCGCGCGGCGCGATCGGCATTGCGCGTTCTGCTGGCGGCCCATCTGGGCGTGAGTGCGAGAGACATTCGGTTCATCGAAGGTGCGCAAGGCAAGCCCTACGTGGAAGGCGCGCCGGACTGCGCTTTCAACCTGAGCCATAGCGACGATTTCGCAGTCGTCGCAATTGCGCCGCAGCCCACGCAGGACGAAGTCGGCGTCGACGTAGAGATCGTGCGGCCGATGCGCGACGCGCTGGCCCTCGCGAAAAGCAACTACACCGCTGCGGAACGTGAGCCGTTGACGCTGCTCGAGGGGCAGGCTCGCGACACGGAGTTCCTGCGCATCTGGACGCGAAAAGAGGCTTGCCTCAAGGCGCTTGGCAGCGGGCTGTCCGTGGCGCCGGAGCGGTTCGAGGCGGGTGCCGGAACGGCGCGCCGTCTGACGCGTATCGCGTTCGAGGGGCGTGTCCGTGAAATGGAAGTCGAATCCGTGGAAGTCGGCGCGACAGCGGTGGCGGCCGTCGCACGAATGAAAAGCGCTGCGGTACCGGGCGCCTAAGACAGCGCTGCGATCACGTCGGGCGGCGCCTGCACCAGCTCGATCAGCACCCCCTCGCCACCGAACGGCCATTCATCGCTGCTCTTGGGATGAATGAAGCAGATGTCGTGCCCTGAGGCGCCCTTGCGAATGCCGCCAGGGGTGAAGCGCACGCCTTTTTCGGTGAGCCATGCGACCGCTTTGGGCAGGTCGTCGATCCAGAGCCCGACGTGATTGAGCGGCGTGGCATGCACCGCCGGCTTTGCCGCCGGATCGAGCGGCTGCATCAGGTCGATCTCGACCTGGTGCGGACCGTGGCCGAGCGTGCAGATGTCCTCGTCGACATTCTCCCGCTCGGAAACGAACGTGCCGCGGATCTCCAGGCCGAGCAGATCGACCCAGAGCGCGTGCAGGCGCGTCTTGCTCTCACCGCCGATCGCAATCTGCTGGATGCCGAGCACTCGAAACGGGCGCATGGGGTCAGTCTCCCAGGAGTTGCAGCAGCGTTCGGGCGGCAAGCGACGGCGCCAACCGCGCCTCGCTCACGGCCGCCAGGGTTTCGGGAAGCGCGGCGCGGATGCCGGGATGCTCGTGAAAACGCGCCGAGAGACCGGCGTGGACGAGATCCCACATCCACGCGAGGGCCTGCTCGCGACGGCGCTCGTCGAACCGACCGCTCTTGCGCCGATCCGCCGCGAACGTAGTGATGGCCTGCCACACCGCCTCGACGCCATCGCCGGTCAGCCCGCTTGCGCGCATCACTCGCACGTCGCGAGTGCCTGCGGCCTGAGCCGGGCTACCGCTCGCCCGCTGCACGCGCAAGGCCCCGCTGATCTGCGTTTCCGCGCGCATCGCGCCGGCCGGATCCAGGTCGCACTTGTTCACCACGACGAGGTCGGACAGCTCCATCACGCCTTTCTTTAGCGCTTGCAGATCGTCCCCCGCATTCGGCAGCTGGAGCAACAGAAACAGGTCGGTCATCCCAGCCACCGTGCTCTCGGATTGGCCGACGCCCACGGTCTCCACGATCACCACATCGAAGCCGGCGGCTTCGCAGACGAGCATCGATTCGCGCGTGCGTTCCGCCACGCCGCCGAGCGTGCCGAGCGAGGGGCTCGGCCGGATATACGCGGCGCTGTTCAGGGACAGTCGCTCCATGCGGGTCTTGTCGCCCAGGATCGAGCCGCCCGACACGGCGGACGAGGGATCGACCGCGAGCACGGCGACGCGCTGACCGCCGGCGATGATCGCAAGGCCGAGCGCTTCGATGAACGTGGATTTGCCCGCGCCCGGCGCGCCGGAAATGCCGATGCGAATCGAGCGGCCGGAATGCGGCAAGAGCGCCTCGATCAGCTGGGCCGCGCGTTGCCGATGATCGGCCCGCGTCGACTCGAGTAGCGTGATCGCCTTTGCCAGCAGGCGGCGGTCGCCGGCGCGAACGCCGTCGATGAGCGCGCTATCGCTGGGCACAGGCGTTCGAGATGTGATCCAGGATGTCGCGCGCGCTCACCGGGATGGGTGTGCCCGGACCGTAGATGCCCTTGACCCCGGCCGCGTACAGAAACTCGTAGTCCTGCGGCGGCACGACGCCGCCGACGAACACGATGATCTCGGGCGCGCCTTGCGCCTTCAGCTGCTCGACGATCTCCGGAACGAGAGTCTTGTGGCCGGCCGCGAGCGTGCTGATGCCGATCGCATGCACGTCGTTCTCGATCGCCTGCCGGGCGCATTCTTCCGGGGTCTGGAAGAGGGGGCCGATGTCGATGTCGAAGCCGAGGTCCGCGAGCGCGCTCGCCACCACCTTGGCGCCGCGGTCGTGACCGTCCTGGCCGAGCTTGGCGACCATCACGCGCGGCCGCCGGCCCTCGCGCGTGGCGAACTGCGCCACATCGCCCTTGAGCCGTTCCCATCCGCCTTCGCCGTCATAGGCTGCCGCGTACACGCCGCTCAGCTCCTGTGAAAATGCCCGATGCCGTCCCCACGCTTTTTCGAGTGCGGCGCTGACTTCACCCACCGTCGCGCGCGCGCGCATGGCCTGCACGGACAGCTCGAGAAGATTGCCGGTACCGCTTGCGGACTCGCTGATCGCATCGAGGGCGCGCTGAACCGCGTCAGCGTCCCGCGTGCGTCGGAGCGCCTCGAGCCGGCGGATCTGGTTGTCGCGGACCGCGACGTTGTCGATATCGCGGAACTCGATGGACGCTTCGGTCGCAGGCCGGTACTTGTTGACGCCGACGATGGTATCGCGCCCCGAGTCGATGCGCGCCTGCTTGGCCGTCGCGCTCTCTTCGATCTTGAGCTTTGCCCAGCCGTTCTGCACCGCCTGAGTCATGCCCCCCATCGCATCGACTTCTTCGATGATCTTCCAGGCCGCGTCGGCCATCTCCTGAGTCAGCCGCTCCATCATGTAGCTGCCCGCCCAGGGATCGACGACGTTCGGGATGTGCGTCTCTTCCTGGATGATGAGCTGCGTGTTGCGCGCGATTCGCGCGCTCGACTCGGTCGGCAGGGCAATCGCCTCGTCGAGCGCATTCGTGTGCAGGCTCTGCGTGCCGCCGAAAACCGCGGCCAGCGCTTCGATCGTGGTACGCACGATGTTGTTGTAGGGGTCCTGCGCGGTCAGGCTCCAGCCCGAGGTCTGGCAGTGTGTTCTCAGCATCATGCTGCGCGGATTCTTCGGCTTGAACTCACTCATGATCCGCCACCAGAGCAGGCGCGCCGCGCGCATCTTGGCGATCTCGAGATAGAAGTTCATGCCGATGGCCCAGAAGAAGCTGAGCCGTCCCGCGAACTCATCGACGTCCAGTCCCTTGGCGAGCGCGAGCTTCACGTATTCCTTGCCGTCGGCGAGCGTGAAGGCGAGCTCGAGCGCCTGGTTCGCCCCGGCCTCCTGCATGTGATAGCCGGAGATCGATACCGAATTGAAGCGCGGCATGTGGCGGGCCGCGTATTCGATGACATCGCCCACCACCCGCATGCTCGGCTCCGGCGGGTAGATGTACGTGTTTCGAACCATGAACTCCTTGAGGATGTCGTTCTGGATCGTTCCGGAGAGCTTCTCACGCGGCACGCCCTGTTCTTCGGCGGCCACGATGAAGCTCGCAAGCACGGGGAGCACCGCGCCATTCATCGTCATCGACACGGAGACCCGCTCGAGCGGGATGCCCGCGAACAGGATCTTCATGTCCTCGACGCTGTCGATCGCCACACCAGCTTTGCCGACGTCGCCGCGCACGCGCGGATGATCGCTGTCGTAACCGCGATGGGTGGCAAGATCGAACGCGACACTGATACCCTGCGCACCTCCGGCAAGGCTCTCGCGATAAAACGCGTTCGATTCTTCCGCCGTCGAGAACCCCGCGTACTGACGGATGGTCCAGGGCTTCGATGCGTACATCGTGGCCTGGGGACCGCGCACGAAGGGTGCGAAGCCCGGCAACGTGTCCAGGTTCGGGAGACCCTCGAGGTCGGCGGCCGTGTAGAGCGGCTTGACTACGAGCCCTTCGGGTGTGGTCCAGTGAAGCTTGTCGGTGCGGCCGTCGGGCGCGGCGCGAGCCGCGGCGCGGTGCCATTCCTCGATCGAGTCGGAGTCGAGGAATTTGAGGTCACGCATGCCGACATAATATTGCGCGTCGCCGGGTCGGTTTCGTGAACCAGGCCGCAATTCGGGGCGCGTCCGCAGGGTACGCTAAAGGCACGCAAGCGGAACGCCGTGGCAACGTAATGGCCTGAAGGACATCCGCTTTCCGTCGGCAGAGGGGTCGCCGATGCAGGGTCTGGACGGAAGCGTTCGGTTCGGACACCGAAGACTAATAACCCCGGGGATTTGCCCCGCCGCGCGACCAGCGAGCAGCAGCCGATGGCGACGCGAGTCGGGACAGGAACCAAGAAGAGATGACAAATCGTTTCGACAGTCGTTGGCTGGTTCGCAAACCCGCCACCGTGGCGCCTGTGGCGCGTCTGTTCTGTATCCCGTACGCCGGCGTCGGCGCATCGATCTACCGGCTGTGGGCCGCGGGCCTGCCGGCGCAGGTCGAGGTGTGCTCGATCCAGTTACCCGGCCGCGAAACGCGGTTGCGTGAAGCGCCGCTGGCGCGCATCTCCGCGATCGTCGAGGCCTTGTTGCCGGATCTCGTGCCGCACCTCGATCTGCCGTTCGCCTTCTTCGGGCACAGCATGGGGGCGGTGATCGCGACCGAGCTGACCGATGCGCTGGTGCGTCGTGGCGGACCCGCGCCGGTGCACCTGTTCGTGTCGGGGCGGCGCGCTCCGCACATTGCCGATCCGGATCCGCCGCTCGCCGGGCTGCCCGATGAGGAGTTCGTGCGCGAGATCAATCGCCGCTTCGGCGGGATCCCGGACGAGATCCTCGCGGACCGGGAGATTCTCGGCTTGCTGCTGCCGTGCCTGCGCGCCGATATCACTGCGCTCGAAACGCATCAGCCCACCCAGTTCGCCCGGACCCAGTGTCCGCTCACGGTGTACGGCGGCACTCAGGACTCCCGAGCGCCTCGCGCACACCTCGAAGCCTGGCGCGATCGCGCAGGCTCTTCGTTCCGCCTGAAGGTGTTCGAGGGCGATCACTTCTATCTGAATCCACGGCGGGCCGAGCTGCTCGCCGACCTGTCGGCCACACTGACGAGCGCGTTCGCGGCCTCGGCGCCCGCCCGCGCGAGCGAGACGACGGCGTGACGAACGGCCGCGAAAACGGTGCCGCCCGAAGCATTGCCATCGTGGGCATCGGCTGCCGTTTTCCGGGTGGCGTCTGCGATGCCGAGAGCTTCTGGGGCTTGCTGCGCGAGGGACGCGACGTCATCGGCGAGATTCCGCCGGATCGCTTCGATCTCTCGCACTACTACGACGCGCGGCCGGCGACGCCGGGACGCGTGATGACCCGCTGGGGCGGGTTCCTCGAGCGGCTCGAGGAGTTCGACCCGCTCTTCTTCGGCATCTCGCCCCGCGAGGCCGAACGGCTGGACCCGCAACAGCGGCTGCTCCTCGAAACGGCCTGGGAAGCGCTCGAAGACGCTGGCCAGGATGTGAATGCGCTCGAGGGTTCGGCCACCGGCGTCTTCGTCGGGCAGTGGCTGAGCGATTTCGAGAACCGCCTCTTCACCGACGCCGAAGCCGTCGACTTCTACATGACGACCGGCAGCGGGCGCTATGCCTCCTCCGGCCGCATCTCCTATCTGCTGGGCCTGACAGGGCCGAGCATCACGATCGATACGGCGTGCTCCTCGTCGCTGGTCGCCGTGCATCTCGCCGTCAGCAGCCTTCGCTCGGGCGAGTGCACGGTCGCGCTCGCCGGCGGAGCGAACACCATCCTTCAGCCGCACATCAGCGTGGCTTATTCCCAAAGCCGCATGATGGCGCCGGACGGCCGCTGCAAATTCGGCGATGCCTCGGGCGATGGCTATGTGCGCAGCGAAGGCGCGGGCATCGTCGTGCTCAAGCGGCTCGATCGCGCGCTCGCCGATGGTGATCGCATCTATGCGGTGATCCGCGGTAGCGCGTCGAATAACGATGGTCGCAGCAGCGGCTCGATGGGTACGCCGAGCCGTGTAGGTCAGGAAGCGTTGCTACGCGCCGCTTACCGAGACGCGCAGCTCTCCCCGGGCCGGGTCGGGTACGTCGAAGCGCACGGAACGGGCACGCGTGCCGGCGATCCCGTGGAGCTCGGCGCGCTGAGCACGGTGCTCGCGGAAGGGCGGCCCGAGGGGCAGCGCGCGCGAGTGGGTTCGGTCAAGACCAACTTCGGCCATACCGAAGGCGCAGCGGGTATCGCCGGGCTGATCAAGGCGACTCTTGCGCTGCATCACGAGACCATCGCGCCGAGTCTTCATTGCAAGACGCTGAATCCGGCGGTGCCGTGGGATGTCGCCCCCGTCGAGATCGCGCGAACGCTCACCGAGTGGCGCGGGCCGCAGCCGCGGTTCGCCGGGGTGAGTGCCTTTGGCATCGCCGGTGCGAATGCCCACGTCGTGCTCGAAAGCGCGCCGGCGGTGGCGGAAGTCGTCCGGGCGGACCCCAGGCGCGCCGTTCATCTGCTGCCTGTTTCCGCACGGAGCCCCGAAGCGCTTCGCGCACTGGCTGCGCGCTACGCCGACAGGCTCGAGTCCGATGCGTCGCTCAACCTGTCTTCGGTCTGTGCGACGGCCGCGCGAAAGCGAACGCCTCTCGAGCAACGCGCGGTCATTGCCGCGCGCAGCCGCGACGAAATGATTCGGGCGCTGCGCCGTTTTTCCGGTGGCGAAAGCGCGCTGGCAGAAGGTTCTGTTCTACCGAAGCCCCAGGTGGCGTTCGTCGTTCCGGGGCAGGGTGCGCAGTGGGTGGGCATGGCTCGCGAGCTATCGGCCGCGGAGCCCGTGTTCCGCGCAGCGCTCGAGCGCTGCGACCATGCCGCGCGGCGCTACGTGGAGTGGTCGCTCGTCGAGCAGCTGGCCCTGGAGCCCGACGCGCCGGGATATCTGCTCGGTCGCATCGATGTCATTCAGCCGGTCCTGATCGCGATGGCGATTGCCTATGCCGAATGGCTTGCCTCGCTCGGCGTGACGCCGGACGCCGTGGTGGGACACAGCATGGGCGAGGTGGGCGCGGCCTATCTCGCCGGCGCGCTCGATCTCGATCAGGCCATGCGCATCATCTGCCGTCGCAGCGTGCTCATGGGTCGCACCAGCGGGCGTGGCGCGATGGCGATGGTCGATCTTCCGATGGCGGACGCGGAGAAGCGTCTCGTCGGGCGCGAGTCTCAGGTGGGCGTCGCCGTGAGCAACAGCCCGCGCTCCTGCGTGATCTCGGGCGACCCCGCGGCGGTCAAGGAGATCCTCGCCGAGTGCGAGCGCGACGGCGTCTTCTGCCGGCTTGTCAAAGTGGATGTCGCTTCGCACAGCCCGCAGATGGAAGCGCCGGCCGCGGAGCTGACTGCGGAACTCGCTGACTTCACGCCGTCCGCGACACATCTGCCGATCTATTCCACAGTGCTGGGCCGCGTTGCCGCCGGACCGGAGCTCGATGCTCGCTACTGGGGCCGCAACATGCGGCAGCCCGTTCGTTTCACCGATGCTGTGAGCGAGATGCTTGCCGCGGGCTACTCGGTGTTCGTGGAGCTCGGGCCGCATCCGGTGCTCGTGCCGGCAGTTCAGCAAACCGCGCAGTCCCGCAGTGCCAACGCTGTTTCGGTTCTAGCGTGTGGTCGCCGACAGGAACCGGACCCGCTCACGGCGCTGGCCGCTGTGACAGGCGCCTGGACCTCAGGGGTCGCGGTGGATTGGTCCGTGCTCGCGCCTAGCGCGCCGTTCGTGTCGCTGCCCTCGTATCCGTGGCAGCGCGAGCGTTACTGGGCTGATGCCGCATCCAACAAAGCGGGCGAGACGGGCAAGGGCTCGCGCTTTTCGAAGCCGGCGAAGTTTCCGCTGCTCGGCCTGGCCACCGCGATCGCGGGCGAGCGTGCGGGCACCGTGTGGGACACGGACTTGAATCCCGCGCGAGACAACTATCTTCTGGGGCATCACCTGCACGGCTCGCCGCGACTGCCCGCATCGGTATTCGTCGAGCTCGCACTCGAAGCGCTTCAGGAAAAGCAGCCCGGCGCCGTCATCCGCGACATGCAGTTCGACGATGCAGTCCACATGCCGGCCGAAGGCGCGGTCAGTCTGCAGATGCACGCGATGCCAAGCGCGGACGGATTTGCACTCTCGTGGTACAGCGCCGCTGAGAGCGAATGGACCTTGCACACGCGCGCCACGCTGAGTCCTCAGCTGGAGGCAACGACGTCTCCGGAAACCGTCGACGCCATTCGCGCTCGCTGCAGCACCTCGCTGCCAGGCGAAGGGCTCTATGCCGATCTCGAGAAACGAGGGGCTTCGATCGGCGCGTCGCTTCGCTGCATCCGTCAGGCTTGGAGCGGCGATGGCGAAATGATTGCCGAGCTGGTGCCGACTGCGACGACTGCAACGCAAGAGAAACGGTGTGTGCCGGCTGCGGCTCTCGATGCCTGCTTTCAGGTCGCGACGGCTATCGGATCGTCAGAGGGATTGCGGTTACCCGCGGCGTTGGCCTCTGCACAGCTCTGCGCTGCTGAGGAGATACCTTTCTTCGTTCATGTACGTCGACGCAGTAGCGATGCGCTATTCGACGTGCGGCTGCTGAATGAGCGAGGCAGCCCCATCGTCGAGCTGCTCGGCGTTCGGCTCGAGCGGCTGGGCGCCGGTGCCGCGACCGATGCGCGCCGCTGGTTGTACGACGTCGCATGGAAAGAAGTCGCGCCCGCTCCCGCTGCCTCGACAGCGTCGAGCTGGCTGTTGGTTCACTCCGGCGCCCAGCCGCCGCTCGCCGATGCGCTGCTGAAGGCCATCCGCGCTCGCGGCGAAGAGGCGCGCCTCATCAGCGCGTCCGATTTCTCTGCGGGTTCCCTCGCATCCGGGGAGCGCATACAGCTGCTCGATTTGCGGGCCATGACCGTCGAGCACGCGGACGCTGACACGCTCGTCGGTGCTTTGAACGATGTCACTGAATGGGTCGCGCGGCTGTCATCCGCGGTTCGGCTTCGTGTCATCACCGCCAATGCCCAGGCGATCTCACCGCAAGAAGGGCGCGCCGTTGTGCCGGCGCAAGCGGCCTTCTGGGGCGCGGGCGGCACGCTCGCCGTCGAGCACGGAAATCTGTGGGCCGGCTGTATCGATATCGATCGCCACGATCCTGCGGGACTCGACGTCGTGGCGCGGACGATCGTCGCGCTTGTCACCCAAGGCGGCGCCGGCGATGCGGCGGTCCGCGGCGAAAAAGTTTACCTGCCCCGGCTGCGTCGCCTCGAAGCGCATGCCGGACCCTCAACGCCGCTTTCGATCCGCGCCGATGCGTCGTACCTGCTGACGGGCGGGCTCGGCGGAGTCGGCGTGGAGGTGGCGCGTTACCTCGTGCGCAACGGCGCGCGCCGTCTGGTGATTCTCGGACGAACGGCTCTTCCGCCTCGCGCGAGCTGGAAGTCGGCGCAAGGGCGCGCGGCCACCACCATCGCCGCGCTCCGCTCGATCGAAGCGCTCGGCGCGAGCGTGCAGTATGCCGCGGTCGACGTGGGCGATGCTGCCGCACTCGATGCTTTCCTTGCCTCGTACGACGCCGAAGGATGGCCGCCGTTCCGCGGTGTCGTGCATGCGGCCGGCATCACCGACGACCGGCTCATCGCGCAGCTCGATCGGGATTCGTGGGCGCGAGTGCTCCACGGCAAGGCGCTCGGCGCGCTGAATCTGGATCGCGCGCTGCCGGACCTCGATTTCTTCGTGCTGTTCTCGTCGATTGCCGCGCGCCTGCCCGAGCCGGGCCAGTGCAGCTATGCGGCCGCGAATGCGTTGCTCGATGCGTTGGCCACGCGCCGCGCGGCGGATGGCAAACCTGCGCTCAGCGTGAACTGGGGCACCTGGCGGGATCTCGGCATGATGAGCGGTGCCATCGGGCAGGGAAAACTCGCACAGCTCGAGCTGCGTGGCATGAGTAGCTTCTCTGCTGCCGCCGGCCTCTCGATCCTCGCGGATCTGCTTCGTCACGGCGTGCACAACGCGGTGGTGTTGCCGGTCGACTGGGCCGTCTACGCCCGCGCATCCGCGGGACGTGAGCCACCGCTGGTGCTGGATCAGATCGCGCTCGTGGCCAGTGCCGCGAGCACGCCCGAAAGAGTCTCGCTCGAAGACCTCGACCCGGCGGCGCGCCGCAAGCACCTCGAGGCGGGCGTGCGCGAGGCCGCGGCGCGCGTGCTGAAGCTGAATGCCGCGCGCATCGATGCGCGCAAGCCGCTCGGCTCGATGGGGCTGTCATCGCTGCTCGCGATGGAGTTACGCAATCGGTTGGAGCTGCTGGTCGGTCGCCCGCTTTCGGCGACACTCGTGTGGAACTATCCCACGATCGAAGGCCTGGTCGGTTTCCTCTCGGGCGAGGGCGCCGCGGCCGCGACGCCGGCGCCGAAGTCGATCGACGTCGCCGTGCCCGCTGCCATCGCACCGGTGGAAGTGGCCAAGGTGGCGGACCTTTCCGATGCCGATGCGGCCCGCCTGCTGCGTCGGCGCCGCTGAGCCATGGACCGCAAGGCTTCCAATCCGGCGCTCGCGGGCCTCTCGCCTCTGAAGCTCGCGTTGCTCGCGCAGCAGGCGCGTGAGCAGGCCGATGAGCTACTGCGTGCGAACCCGATTGCGATCGTCGGCATGGCCTGCCGCTTTCCCGGCGGTGCCGAATCGCCCGAGGCCTTCTGGGAGATCCTGCGCGACGGCCGCGACGTCATCGGCCCGATCCCGCCCGGACGCTGGGACGTCGAAGCGAGCTACGACCCCGATCCCGCCACGCCCGGCAAGTCCGCGGCGCGCGAAGGGGGATTCATCGGCGCGATCGACGGCTTCGATGCCGGGTTCTTTGGCATCCTGCCTCGCGAAGCCGAGCGCATGGATCCGCAGCAGCGCCTGTTCATGGAAGTCGCGATCGAGGCGCTCGACGATGCCGGCCTGCCGCGTGAGCGGCTCGCGGGCTCGCGCACGGGCGTGTTCATCGCCAGCTACTACAACGACTACTCGTTCCTCGCTTACCGCGATCCGGAAGCGATCGATGCGCGCACGCTCACGGGCACCGTGCACAGCGTGCTCGCGAACCGGCTCTCCTACGCGCTGGATCTTCGCGGCCCCAGTATTTCGATCGATACGGCCTGTTCGTCGTCTCTGGTGGCGATCCACCTCGCCTGCGAGAGCCTGCGACATGGCGAGAGCGATACCGCGATCGCGGGCGGCGTATCGCTCATCGTCACGCCTGACATCATGATCTCCCTGTCGAAGGTCGGGTTCATGGCGCCCGACAGCCGCTGCAAGACGTTCGATGCCAGCGCGGATGGCTTCGGACGCGGCGAGGGGTGTGGCCTGATCGTGCTGAAGCGACTGGCGGACGCCGTGGCGGATGGCGACCGCGTGCTCGCCCTCGTGCGCGGCTCCGCCGTGAATCAGGATGGGCATTCCACCGTTCTCGCAGCTCCGAATGGGCTCGCCCAGCAGGCGCTCATTCGTGAGGCGCTGGCCAATGCGCAGGTCGAGCCGACGAGCATCGGTTTCGTCGAAGCGCATGGCACGGGTACCGCGCTCGGCGATCCCATCGAAGTGGAAGCCATCGCCGCCACCGTCGGCATGCCGGGTGCGAGCGCGATGCCGTGTTTCCTCGGCGCGGCCAAAGCGAACATCGGCCACATGGAAGCCGCGGCTGGCATCGGTGGGGTGATCAAGTCGCTGCTGATGTTCCGGCACGGAGCGATTCCGCCGCAGGTGCACTTCAGGAAACTGAGCCCGCACATCACGCTCGACGGCACGCGCTTGAAGATTCCCACCGCTCTGACGCCGTGGCCCGCGGGGCCGCAACCGCGCCGGATCGGTACCAGCGGCTTCGGCGTCGGCGGCACGAACGCCCACGTCATCATGGAGGAAGCGCCGCCATTGCCTGCGGGCGAAGGTGTCGCGAAGGAAGGGCCGTATCTTCTGCCGCTCTCGGCACAGAGCGCAGTCGCATTGCAGGCACTCGCGCGCAAGTGGGTCGACTTGCTGGCCACTTCGAACGCGCACGTTGCGGACCTTTGTGCCGCCGCCGCCCAGCGGCGTTCTCACTATGACTTCCGCGCGGGATTCGTTGCCGGCAGCGCTGAAGAGCTCGCGCAGCGTTTGCGCAGCTATCTCGCGGGCGAATCGACCGGTTTCGCGGCAGGCCGGCTTTCTCCGTCGGGCGCCCCGCGGCTCGCGTTCGTGTTCAGCGGCCAGGGGCCGCAGTGGTTTGCGATGGGACGCGAGCTCGCAGCGCGCGAGCCGGTTTTCCAGGCGGTGCTCGCGGACGTGGACGCGCGCCTGTCCGCGCTGGCGCCGTGGTCGCTGCTCGCGGAGCTGAACGCGCCGGAGGCGACGTCCCGTCTCGGGGAAACGGAAATCGCGCAGCCCGCGATCTTTGCCCTGCAGGTCGCGCTGGCGGCGCTGTGGAAATCGTGGGGATTCGAGCCCGCAGGCGTCGTGGGCCACAGTGTCGGCGAGATCGCCGCGCTCCACGTCGCCGGCGCGCTCGATCTTGATACGGCCGTCCGCATCGTCTATCACCGCGCGCGCATCATGCAGCGGGCGACGGGGCAGGGCGCGATGGCGGCGGTCACGCTGAGTGAAGCGGAGGCCGAGCCTCTCGTCCGGCGCTTTGGGGACACGCTTTCGGTGGGTGCAGTGAACAGCCCGCGCGGGGTGGTGCTTTCCGGCGCGCGGGGCGCGCTCGATCAGGCGCTCGCGGATCTCGAATCGCGCGGCGTGACGCATCGTGCCTTGCCGGTGAACTACGCGTTCCACAGCGCGCAAATGCGGCCGCTGGCGGATGAGCTGGTTGCCGCGATCGGACCGATCCAGTCACGCGCCGCGGACACGCCTTTCTACTCGACCGTTACAGGTTCACACGCGGGATCGCTCGCGATCGATGCCGCCTACGTCGGTCGCAACGTGCGCGAGCGCGTGCGTTTCGCGGCCGCGATCGACACGATGCTCGAGGACGGGTTCAACGCGTTTCTCGAAATCGCGCCGCATCCGGTCCTCGCGACGTCGCTGACCGAATGTGTCGCCGCGCGTAACGCGGACGCGGTGGTGCTCGCGTCGTTGCGTCGGGGCCGACCCGAGCGGGAGACGATGCTGCTGGCCTGCGCCGGCCTGTATGCGAATGTTTGCTCGCCGCGATGGGACATCGTGCAGGGCGGACTTGCCGAGCCGTGCGAGTTGCCCTCGTATCCGTGGCAGCGGCAGCGCTACTGGCTGCGCGAGCCGCCGACGCAAAGCGTTTCGGCAACCACGCACGCCGTCCCGTCGGGCGATCACGATGAATTGCTCGGCGTGCGCATTCCGACCGCGACGGCGAGCCTGTTTCAGTCTTCCTGGCCCGCCTCCGCACCGGCGTGGCTCGCGGATCATCGTGTGGCCGGCCGCCTTCTGGTGCCGGGCGCCGCGATGCTCGAGGCGCTGCGGCTGGCGGCTTGCGACGTGCTCGGTGACGAGCGCGCCAGCGTTTCGGATTTCGTCATTCATCATCCGCTCGTGCTTGGCGAGCGCGATGATCCGGCTGTCAGCTGGCAGGTCGCCGCGCAAGCGCCAGTCGAGGGCAGAGCTCGCGTTACCTTGCACGAAGCGGTGTCGCATGGTGCGCGGGTCACTTGGCGGTTGATCGCATCGGCGGAGGGCGCCGTTCAACAGCCGTCGAAGATCGCCGCGGCCATTGCGCAGCCTCGGGACGATCTTGCTCGGCAGGCGGGAATTTATCCGGCCTTTGCGCGCCTCGGCGTCTCCTTCGGCGAAGGTTTCCAGACGGTCGAACGCATTCACTCGGACCAGGGTGCCGCGTCGGCCTGGCTCACGCGTCGGGTCGAAGGTGATGCGGTGACTCACCGACTGCATCCGACCTTGCTCGACGGCGCGTTCCAGGCGTGCGTCATTGCCGCGACTGGCGCGGGCAAGAATCTGCCGGGCGAGGTGTTGCTGCCGTTGAGCGTGGAGCGCTATTCCGTCGTAGCGCCCGTTCCGGCCCGCGTGTTTGTCGACGTCACGGTCGAGCGTGAGACGGAAGCGGGCTCGCTCGTGGCAAACCTCGCCGTTCGTTCGAGCGACGGGCTCCTTGTGGCTCGCATCGAGGGCGCGCGATTCGCGCCGGCCACGGCGCAGGCGCTCGCGTCCCTGGGACGCAGCGATGATTGGTTGTATCAACTCGCCTGGCTGCCGGCGCCTGCTCGGCAAGCTGCATCGGCAGCCCGAAGAGGCGCTTGGATACTGCTCGCCGACGAAGGGGGCGTGGCTAAGGCGCTTGCCCAGGCCCTGGCGGCGAACGGGTCTCGTTGTCTGCTTGTGAAGGCGGGCGCGGCGCTCGAACAGATCGATGCCGATCACTGGGTGATCGACCCCGCGAGCCCCGCTCATTTCGATCGGGTTCTTGCCGAGACCGGGTGGCGCCACGGCTTGCCGCTCGTGTCGATCGTTCACCTGTGGAGCCTCGATCCTGTTGCCGGGACCCCGGATTCGCGTGGCAGCGTCTCGGCCCTGCATCTGTTCCAGTCGATGATGCGCACCTCGAGTGAGGGCGTGCAGCTCGCGCTGATCACCCGCGGCGCGCAGCCGGCAGGCAGCGCCGTGCCGCGTCCGCAGGCCGCGGGTCTGTGGGGCTTTGTCGCGACCTCGAATGCGGAATGGCCGGACGTCGACTGCCGCGTCATCGATCTCGACCCGGACGCGCCGTCCGTGGATAGCGCGGCGCTCGCAGCGGAGCTCGGTGCGAAGGACTCCGTACCGCGCCGGCTCGTTCTGCGCGGCGCGCAGCGTCTTACGCCGCAGCTTCAACCGCTGCGTCCTTCGCCGAAGTCTGAAGAGCGCGTGCGGCTGCAGCCCGGCAAGACTCGCACACTCGATTCGCTTCGATGGCAACCGCTCCCGCCGGTCGCGCCCGGAACGGGAGAAGTGCGAGTGCGTGTGCACGCCGCGGGCCTCAATTTCCGCGACGTCATGGTGTCGCTCGGCATGTACCCGGGCACGGGCGAAGTGCCGCTCGGCGCGGAATGTGCCGGCGTCGTCGATGCGGTCGGCCCCGGGGTCACCGACTGGGTCCCCGGAGATCGCGTCTTCGGATTCGCGCAGCGCGCGCTCGCGAGCGAAGTCGTCGTTCCCGCTGCGTTCCTCGCGCGTTTGCCGGAGTCGCTCACCGCGGCGCAGGCGGCCGCGCTGCCGGCCACCTACCTCACCGCCTTGTATGGCCTGCAGCGTGTCGCGGGCATTCGTCGCGGAATGAAGGTGCTCATTCACGCGGGCGCGGGCGGCGTCGGCATGGCCGCCATCCAGCTCGCGCGCCGTGCGGGTGCCGAGATATTTGCGACCGCAGGTTCGGCGGCAAAGCGCAGCCTGCTCGAGTCGCTCGGTGTCCATCACGTGTTCGATTCGCGCACGCTTGCGTTCGCGCAGCAGATCGAAGCGCAGACGGGCGGGCAAGGTGTCGACATCGTGCTCAATTCCCTGAGCGGCGAGTTCATCGCGGCGAGTGTGCGCGTGCTGGCGCGGGGCGGCTGCTTCCTCGAGCTAGGCAAGCGCGACATCTGGAGCACCGAGCAGTTTGCCAAGGTGCGCCCGGATGCGCGCTACCTCGCTTACGACTTTGGCGCGGTGGCCGACGCGGATCCCGCAGCGGTTCGTCCGATGCTCGAAGAGATCATCGCGGGCATCGAGAGCGGTGCGCTACAGCCGTTGCCGGTGCGCGTGTTCGATTTCGCGGCAGCGCCTGAGGCGTTCCGCTTCATGGCTCAGGCACGGCACGTGGGCAAGCTCGTGCTCCGTTCGCCGGCAGGCGCGGAGCTTCATGATCCGCTCGTACGCAACGACGCGACGTACTGGATTACCGGTGGATTAGGTGCGCTCGGCCTGCATACGGCGCGTTGGCTCCTCGACAGCGGCGCGCGCGTATTGGTGCTGACCGGTCGCCATGCGCCGAATGCTTCAGCGGAAGCCGTGATCACGCAGCTGCGCAATTCCGGCGCGCGCGTCGAAGTCGCTCTCGCGGATGCGGGCGATGTTGACGCGATGAACGAAGTGCTCGAACGAATCCGTCGCACGCTGCCACCTTTGCGCGGTGTGATACACGCCGCTGGCGCACTGGAGGACGGCGTTCTGATGCAGCAGAACCTCGCGCGCTGGAACGAGGTGCTGGCCGGCAAGGCGCACGGCGCGCGCGTTCTCGATGCGATCACGCGCGGCATGCCGCTCGATTTCTTCATCCTGTACTCCGCGGCAGGCCTGCTGCTCGGCCCCGCGGGGCAGGGCGCTTACGCCTCCGCGAACGCGGAGCTGGATGCGCTCGCCCATCACCGTCGCGCCTGCGGGCTTCCGGCCACGAGCGTGGCGTGGGGCATGTGGGCCGACTCCGGCATGGCGGCCTCGACTGTTTCCCGCGGCACCGATCACTGGGAAGACCGCGGACTCGGCTGGATGAAGCCGGCGGACGCGTTCCCGCGGCTCGAGCGACTGCTGCGCGCTGGCGTGACACACGCCGCGGTGATGCCGATGGACTGGCAGCGGTTCGCCTCGAAACTGCGACCCGGAGCGGATCGCACGTATTTCGGTTCCGTCATTCCACAGCTCGCGCAGGGGCCGGCGGCGGACGTAGCGCAACGTCAGGACGGCCGGCTCGTCGAGTGGCAAGCGGCACCGCAGTCCGAGCGTCGCTCGCTCGTCGCCGCGCATTTGCATGAGCGTGCCCTCAGCGTGCTCGGGCTCGACCCGTCCACCCGGCTCGACGTGCGTGCGCCGCTGAAGGATGCCGGCCTCGATTCACTCATGGCGGTGGAGCTGCGTAACGCGCTCGTCCGCTCGATCGGCCACTCGCTGCCAGCGACACTGCTGTTCGACTACCCCTCGCTGGATCAGCTCGCCTCGTATCTCATGAAGACTTTGAAACTCGCTCCGCAATCCGCCCCCGTGACGAGCCTCGCCACCGCGAGCGTCGCCACGCTGACCGACGCCGAGGCGGAGGCGCAACTGCTGGCCGAGCTCGAAGGCGCGGCCGGGAGCGGCACGAAATGACGGACGCCACTCAGGTCGGCGCGGGCGAGCTGTCGGCCGTCAAGCGCGCGCTGGTCGAGATCCGCGAGCTGCGGGCTCGCGTGGCGCAGCTCGAAGGCGCTGCGCGCGAGCCCATCGCGATCGTCGGCGCGGCGCTGCGCGCGCCCGGCGGCGTGCACGATCTCGCGGATTTCGCAACGCTGCTGTGGTCGGGCGCCGACGCCATCACGCCGATCCCGCCGGATCGCTGGGATATCGAGGCGTGGTACGACGAATCCCAGGACGCGCCGGGCAAGATGTACACGCGCCACGGCGGATTCCTGGCCGACCTGGATCAGTTCGATGCCGAGTTCTTCGGCATTTCCCCGCGTGAAGCGCAAAGCATGGATCCGCAGCAGCGGCTGATGCTGGAGCTCGCGTGGGAAGCGCTCGAGCATGCCGGTCATGCGCCGTCCGACCTCGACGGGACGCGCGCCGGCGTCTACCTCGGCATCTCGAACAACGACTACGGGCGCACGCTGTTCGCGCATCCCGAGCAGATCGATCCGTATTTCAGCTCGGGTAACGCATCGAGCGTAGCCGCGGGCCGCATCGCCTATTTCCTCGGGCTGCAGGGCCCGGCGATCTCGGTCGATACGGCATGCTCCTCGTCGCTCGTGGCGATCCACCTGGCGTGCCAGGGCCTGCGTCTCGGGGAGTGCGACTTCGCGCTCGCCGGCGGCGTGAACCTGATCCTGACGCCTGAGCTGAACGTGAATTTCTCGAAGGCCGGCATGATGGCGCGCGACGGCCGCTGCAAGACCTTCGATGCCGGCGCGGATGGCTATGTGCGCGGCGAGGGCGCCGCCTTCGTCGTGTTGCGACGCTTGCGCGATGCCGTGGCTGACGGCGATCGCATTCTCGCGGTCGTGCGCGGCGCCGCCGTGAATCAGGACGGCCGCAGCAACGGTCTCACCGCGCCGAACGGTCCCGCGCAGGAAGCCGTCATTCGCGCGGCGCTCGAGTCCGCGGCGATAGCGCCGCATCTCGTCAGTTATATCGAAGCGCACGGCACCGGCACCTCGCTCGGCGATCCCATCGAAGTGAATGCGCTCGGCGCCGTGTTCGCCGCGGGCCGAAGCACGGCTCATCCCGTCGCGCTCGGCTCCGTGAAGACCAACATTGGTCATCTCGAAGCCGCGGCCGGCATCATGGGATTGATCAAGACGGTGCTCTCGTTGCAGCGTCGGTCGATCCCGCCGCATCTGCACCTGAAGACACTTAACCCGTACATCGACTGGGCGTCGCTGCCGATGCAGGTGCCGACCGCGACGACGGAATGGCAACCGGTCGAGGGCCGTCGCATTGCCGGCGTCAGCTCGTTCGGATTCAGCGGCACGAACGCGCACGTCATTCTCGAAGAGGCACCGCCTCGCGACTCGGGCGCCGGCGCCGCGCTGGTGCGCCCCTGTGTGCTCACGATTTCGGCGCGAGACGCGCAGGGCCTGCAGCAACTCGCCGCGCGTCACATCACGGCGCTCGAATCGCTGGAACAGCGAGGCGAGAGCCTCGCGGATTACTGCTTCACCGCGAACGTTGGTCGCGCGCACTTCGGGCATCGACTCGCCGTCCGCGCCTCGACCCGAGCAGAGATGGTGGCCGCGCTTGCGGCCTTCCGCCGTGGCGAAGCGCACCCCGCCGTCGTCTCGGGCGAAGTATCTGCGGAAGCGCCACGCGTCGCGTTTCTGTTCCCGGGCCAGGGGCCCCAGTACGTCGGCATGGCACGCGAGCTCTACGCAAGCGCGCCCGCGTTCCGGCAAGCATTCGATCGGGTCGCGGACATTCTCGACGGCCTGCTGCCGCAGCCGCTTCGTCCCATCGTGTTCGGCGAGCCGGCGGCGTCAGGTTCTCTTCTCGACCAGACGGCGTACGCGCAGCCCGCGATGTTCGCGATCGAAGTGTCCCTGGCCGCGCTCTGGCGTTCCTGGGGTATCGAGCCGGTGGCCGTGATGGGCCACAGCTTCGGCGAATACGCCGCCGCCCATCTCGCCGGCGCAGTGTCGCTCGAGGACGCCGCACGCATGGTGGTCGCCCGAGGGCGGCTCGTGCAGGCGCTGCCCACCGGCGGCGCGATGACGGTGATCGAAGCGTCCGAAGAAGCCGTGCGCGCGGCGATCGCTCAGCAGTCGGGCAAGGTCGCCGTGGCCGCCGTGAACGGACCGACGAACACCGTAGTGAGCGGCGAGCGAGCCGCCGTGGATCTCATTGCCGCTCAGTTTGCGGCACGCGGTGCCCGAACGAAGTCGCTGCGTGTGTCGCATGCGTTTCACTCGCCGCTGATCGAGCCTGTGCTCGATGAGTTCGAGCGCGAAGTCTCGAGCGTGCAGTTCCGTGAGCCGCGTCTTGCGCTCGTCTCCAATCTCTCGGGCCAGCTTGCCGACATCGCCATGATCGGCAAGGCCTCGTACTGGCGGGAGCACATGCGCGAGTCGGTTCGGTTTGCCGACTCGGTGCGCGCGCTCGCGGCGCTCGGCATCACGCATTACGTGGAAATGAGCCCGCATCCCGTGCTGCTCGGCATGGGCTCCGATTGCGTGACATCGGGTCACTGGCTGCCCTCGCTGCGCGAAGGGCGCGATGACTGGTCCGTGATCCTGGAAAGCCTGCAGAGTCTGTATGTCACCGGGGTGCCGGTGGACTGGAAGTCTTTTGAAGGCGGCACTACCCGCCGTCGGCTCGAGTTGCCCACCTATCCGTTCCGCCGCAAGCGGCACTGGATGGATCTGCCCGACAGCCATGCCCCGGCGATTTCCGGTGCCGAGCGCTGGGATCGGATCGTGAGCGCCCTGGATCGTCAGGCCGAGCGCGGTCCGCTCGACCTGAATGCGGCATCGTATCCCGCCAAGTGGGACTGCCTCGCGCGGCTGACGACGGCGCTGGCCGTTGTCACGCTCAGGGACGCGGGCTTGTTCACGGTGGCCGGCGAACGGCATTCGCTCGATGACGTGATGAAGCGCGCGCGCATCGGCTCGAGCTATCACCACCTCATTCATCGCTGGCTCGGCAGTCTCGTGGAACAGCGGCATCTGCGTGAAGAACGCGGCGAGTTCGTTGCCGTCTCCGCGCTACCCGACCCCGGCCTCGATGCGCTATGGCGCGAAGCAGAGGTCCTGTTCGCAGACAACAAACCGTTGCTGGCTTACGTGCGCAATTGCGCTTCGCTCGTCGCGCCGGTGCTCACGGGGCGCGAGAGCCCGCTCGAAACGTTGTTCCCCGGCGGCTCTTTCGAGCTGGCGCAAGGGCTCTACGAGCGGTCCACCGCCTTGCGTTACATCAACGCGCTGGCCGCGGCCGCTTTCGAGACGGTGAACGCGGCCACGCCGCCCGGCCGCACTTTGCGCGTGCTGGAGATTGGCGCCGGCACCGGTGGCACCTCATCCTCTTTGTTACCGGTGCTGTCGCCGCGCACCTCGCAATACCTGTTCACGGACGTGAGTGACGTATTCCTCACGAATGCCCGCGCCCGTTTCGGCCACCTGCCGTTCGTGCAGTTCGGTCTCTTCGATCTGGATTCGGACTACGCGCAGCAGGGCTATCGACCGGGCAGCTTCGACGTCATCGTCTCGGCGAACTGCGTGCATGCGGTGAAGGATCTGCGTGCGGCGTTGAAGCGTCTGTGCAGCTTGCTGAGCCCTGGCGGCGTGCTCGTGCTGGTCGAATCGACAACACACCTGGCCTATTTCGATGTGACGACCGGCCTCATCGAAGGCTGGCAACACTTCGCGGACGATCTGCGCGGCGACAATCCGTTGTTGCCGCCGCAGACCTGGATCGGCGCGCTGGAGCAGGCCGGTTTCGCGGCAGCGCGCGCCTGGCCCCGCGCCGGATCGGTTGCCGAAGCCATCGCGCAGCACGTCATCATCGGCCGCGCGCCGGGCGATGCCGCCGCCGGCGCAGTGATCGCTGTGGGAGATGCCGCGCAGGGCGCGGCGCGCGCGGACGGCGCAGATGCGGCCGCTGCTGTCGCGGCGAACGAATGGCTCGCGCGCTTCGAACAGTCGATGCCGGCCGAGCGCCTCGACCTGCTGCGCGAAATGGTGCGGGATCAGGTGATGCGCGTGCTGCGCCTCGACGCGGCTTCGCCGCCAGCGCGGCACGAACGCCTGATGGATCTCGGCATGGATTCGCTCATGGCCGTGCAGCTTCGCAATGGCCTGTCCCGCCAGCTCGGCCTGTCGCGGCCGCTGTCTTCGACGCTGATGTTCGACTATCCGACCATCGATGCGATCGCGGAACATTTGCTGGACCGCGTGGCTCCCACGGCATCCGCCGCTGCAACGTCAGCGAGCGATTCGCCGCGCCTCACTCCCGCGACCGTGATCGATGAAGCCGCCGTCGCGGGAATGAGCGACGATGACATCGAGCGCCTGCTGAACGAGAGGCTGGGTTCCTCATGAGCGCGCCGTTGCAACCCGGCACATCGCCCGGCGCGGCCGCGCCGGAGAATGCGGCGCTGTCTCCTCTGAAGCGCGCGTTCCTCGCGCTGGAAAACGCGAACGCACGCATCGCCACGCTCGAAGCCGCAGCTCGCGAGCCCATCGCCGTGATCGGCCTCGGCTGTCGCGTGCCGGGCGGTGCCGATGATGCCGAGAGTTTCTGGCAGCTCTTGAGCGAAGGACGGGACGCGACCGGTCCGATTCCCGCCGGCCGCTGGGACGTCGATGCGTATTTCGACGCCGATCCCGAGACGCCCGGCAAAATCGCCACGCGTCGCGGCGGCTTCCTGTCGAAGGTCGATGAGTTCGATCCCACGTTCTTCGGCATCACGCGCCGCGAAGCGCAGGGAATGGATCCTCAGCAGCGACTGCTGCTCGAGGTGTGCTGGGAGGCGTTGGAGCACGCAGGCCAGTCGCCCGACCGCCTTCAGCGCACAGCGACCGGCGTCTATGTCGGTCTTGCCGGAAGCGACTACGCGTACCTGCAACTCGGGACGGCGGATCGCGCACTGCTCGATGCGCACTTTGCCTCGGGCATCGCGCACAGCGTGGCCTCCGGTCGCATTTCGTACCTGCTAGGCCTGCAAGGGCCGAGTCTCACCATCGATACCGCGTGCTCGTCGTCGTTGGTCGCGATTCACCTGGCGTGCCAGGCGCTTCGCGCCGGTGACTGCCGAATGGCCCTCGCAGGCGGCGTGAACCTGATTCTCGGTCCGGATATCTACATCGCGCTGTCGCACGCTCGCATGCTTGCGCCGGATGGTCGCTGCAAGACTTTCGACGCATCGGCCGACGGTTTCGCACGGGGCGAAGGCTGCGGCGTGATCGTGTTGAAGCGCCTGAGCGATGCGCAGGCGGACGGCGATCGCATTCTGGCGGTGATTCGCGGCTCGGCGGTCAACCAGGACGGCCCGAGCAGCGGGCTCACCGCACCCAACGGCCCCGCGCAGGAAGCCGTGATTCGCGATGCGCTCGCGCGCGCGGGCGTCGCTCCGCGCGAGGTCGGATACATCGAAGCGCATGGCACGGGCACGCAGCTCGGCGATCCGCTCGAGGTCACGGCCCTCGCTTCCGTATTCGGCGCGGACCGCGAGGCCAGCCAGCCGCTGTGGATCGGGTCACTCAAGACGAACGTCGGTCACCTCGAATCGGCGGCGGGCGTCGCCGGGCTCATCAAGATCGTGCTGTCGTTGCAGCATCGCGAGCTGCCGGCGCACCTGCATTTCACGAAGCCGAGCCCGCACATTGGGTGGTCGGACTTTCCGGTCCGCGTGCCGACGCAGCGCATGCCTTGGGAGCCGATCGATGGCCGCCGCATCGCCGGCGTGAGCTCGTTCGGGTTCAGTGGCACGAACGCGCACATCGTGCTGGAAGAGGCGCCGGTCGCAGCGTCGGCGGCTCCCGTGTCTTCGTTGACGGCAACGGCGCCTCGGACGTCATCATCGACGGCGCCCGCGGCGTCGAGTCTCTTTATTCTGTCTGCACGCGATGCCACGTCACTCGTAGCGCTGGCGCGGCGTTATGCCGAGGCGTTCGCTCGCCTGCCCGAGTCGTCGCTGCAGGACGTGTGCTTCACGGCGGCGACCTCGCGCGCGTCGCATCCCCAGCGCGCCGCGATCCTCACGAACTCGATGGCGCAGTTGCGCGAGCGGCTGCTCGCGCTCGCCGAGGGGCGCGATTGCGAAGGCGTGCGCACCGCGCGCGTCGTGCGTCGCGACCCGCCGCGAATTGCTTTCCTGTTTACCGGTCAGGGCGCGCAGTACGCCGGAATGGCCCGGCTCCTGGACGAGACGCAGCCCGTCTTTCGCGCGGCACTTGATCGATGCGCAGCCGTGCTCGACACGGTGCTGACGCGTCCGCTGCGCTCCGTGTTGTTCGCCGAAGCGGGCTCACCGGCCGCGGTGCTAGATGAGACGGCCTACACGCAGCCGGCGCTCTTTGCGCTCGAATACGCGCTGGCGGAGCTGTGGCGCTCGTGGGGCGTGAAGCCCGATTTCGTGATGGGCCATTCGGTCGGCGAATACGTCGCTGCGTGTCTCGCGCGCGTGATAACCGTCGAAGAGGGCGCTCGCCTCATCGCCGAGCGCGGGCGCCTGATGCAGGCGCTGCCGGCTGGCGGCGCCATGGCGGCGATCTTCGCCACGCAGGAAGAGGTCGCGGCGGCGCTGGCGCCATACGCCGGCCGCGTCTCCATCGCCGCGATGAACGGTCCCGCGCAGACGGTTATTTCCGGCAGTGCCGACGCGGTCGATGCGGTGTGCGTGGCTTTGACCGCACGAGCCGTGCGCTGCCAGCGTCTGCCGGTGTCTCACGCATTTCATTCTCCGCTCGTCGAGCCGATGCTCGACGAGTTCGAGCGCGCCGCGAGCCGGGCACGTTTTTCGCCGCCGGCGCTACGGCTCATTTCGAATCTCACCGGGCAGTCGGCCGATCCGAAGGACATCACGCAGCCGCGCTACTGGCGCCGGCATGTGCGTGAGGCTGTGCGCTTCGCCGACGGTCTGCGCACGCTGGCATCGATGAGCCCGGACATCTGTCTCGAAGTCGGCCCTCACGCGACGCTGCTGGCATTCGCGCAAGTCTGTTTCGATTCGCTGGACGCTGCCGCGCAACCGGCGCTCATCGGCTCGTTGCGCAAAGGCCGGAACGATCTCGAGCAGCTGAATGACTCTCTGGCGCAGCTCTTCCTGCGCGGTGTGCAGGTCGATTGGCGCGCCGTGTGGGCGCCGGCGAAGGCGCAGCGTGTCGAGCTGCCGACTTATCCCTTCCAGCGCGAGCGCTTCTGGTTCCAGGCGCGTCCTGTGCAGCAGGGGCCGGCGGGTCGTGCGAGTGGTCATCCGCTACTTGGCATTCGCCTGCGCTCGGCGCTGCGTGACGCGGCACAGTTCGAAGTGGAGCTGACGGTCGACTCAGTGCCGTTCCTCCGCGATCACCAGGTTCAGGGCCGCGCGATTTTGCCGGCGACCGCGCTGCTGGAGATGGCGCTGGCCGCATCCCGCGCGCTTTGGGGCAAGGCGCGAGGGGTTCGCGATGTCGTCATCGCAGAGCCACTCGTGGTGAACGAGGGTGAGTCCGTCATCGTACAGGTGGTGATCACCGGCGCGGGCAGCGATAACCCTGCCTTCGAAATCCTTTCGGGCGCGACGAGCGTTGCGGCCGGCGAGTGGCGTCGCCACGTCGAAGGGCGCTTCGCGCCAGCGACGGCGCAAGCGGCACCCTCCGCGGGCGCCGTCAGTCGCGGCGACGAAGTGATCGGCGCCGCGCAACACTATGAGCAGCTCGCGGCACGCGGTCTCGCATTCGGGCCGAGCCTGCAAGGCGTGCGCGAAATCCGTCGTTGCGACGGCGAGGCGCTCGGCCTGATCGAGCTGCCAGAGCGTTCCATCAGCGGCGCCGGCGACTTCGTCATTCACCCGGCCTTGCTCGATGCGTGCCTGCAGGTCATGAACGCTGCGATTCCAGCGGCGCAGCTCGGCTCAACGGGCGGAAGGGCCTACCTGCCGCTCGCGATCGAAGCGGTCGATGTCTTTCGGGCCGCCGGCCCGGCGGTGCGCAGCGTTGCACGCATCAAGGCTGCGGACGGACGCGCGGACACTCTTCAGGGCGATGTGACGGTGCTCGACGATCAAGGCGTCGTCGCGCGCGTATCGAATGTCACTCTGCGGGCGGCAGCGCGCGTCGGCGCGGATGCGGACCCGCTCTACGCGGTCGCGTGGGAAAAGAAGGCTCGCGGTATTTCGGCCTGGACTCCTGCGCCGGCGGATCTCGCCGTGCGTGCCGGAGGCCTCTTGCCCGGGCTCCTCGATGAGCATGGCGTGAGCGCGTACCAGTCCGCCTTCATCGATCTCGAAGCCCGCAGCACGCAGTGGATTCGCGAAGCACTCGTCGCGCTCGGCTGGACGCCAAAGGTCGGTGACAACGGGACCGTCGAGGCGCTCGCCAGACAGCTCGGCGTCCTGCCGCGGTTCGAGCGCCTGCTCGCGCGGTTCCTGCAGATTCTGGCCGAAGACGGCTGGCTGGAAATCAGCGGCCCGAAGTGGCGCGTGCACAAATCGCTGGAAGCGCCGAGTAATGGCCCCGACGCAAATGAGCTGATCGCGCGTCATCCCGGCTCGCGCGCGCGAATCGCGCTCGCAGCCAACTGCGGTCCGCATCTCGCCGGGGTCCTGCGCGGCGCGACGGATCCGCTGCAGCTGCTGTTCCCGGGCGGCTCGACCGAGCTTGCCGAAGCGTTGTATCGCGACTCACCCGAAGCCACCGCGTTCAATCAGCTCATTCGTGAAACCGTCCGCGCGATCTGCGCGGCTGCGCCTGCCGATGCGAAGGTGCGCGTCCTCGAAGTAGGCGGCGGCACCGGCGGCACGACCGCGTGGGTTGCGCCTTCGCTGCCTGCGGATCGCGCCCGGTACGTGTTCACCGATATCGGTCAGTTCATGGTGAACCGCGCGCAGGAGAAGTTCTCTTCGCACGGCTTCATGGAGTTCCGCACGCTCGATCTCGAGCATGACCCGCAGGCGCAGGGAATGGAGGGCGAATCGTTCGACGTCATCCTTGCGTCGAATGTCGTTCACGCGACCTCGGATCTCGGCCAGACTCTGCGACGGCTGCGCTCGCTGCTCGCGCCGGGCGGCACGCTGCTCATGCTGGAAGTCGCGGGGCTCGAGCGCTGGATCGACATCACCTTCGGTTTGACGGAAGGCTGGTGGCTGTTCACCGACACCGCGCGTCGCCAGGACTACCCGCTTCTCGGGCGAGAGCGCTGGCTGGAAGTGCTCACCGAGGCGGGGCTCGAGCCCGCCATCGTCGGCGCCGAGGATCGGCGTTCGCGCGAAGCGCTGCTGGCTGCACGCCGTCCGCTTGCGGATACGCGAGCTGGCAGCGATGCGGAACGCTGGGTAATTCTCACGGACTCCGCGGGCTTCGGCGCCGCCCTCGCTGAAAAGCTGAAGGCGACGGGTTCCGCGGCCACTCTCATAGACGCGCGCGAGCCGGACGCGATCCGCGCCGCTGTGGCAGAGGCTGCTCGTGATGCACGCGGCGTCGTGCACCTGTCCGGAATGGATATCCACGACGGCTCCTCACTCGCCTCGCCCCGCGAGCAGCAACGTCTGCTCGGTTCAGTGCTGCCCGTCGTGCAGGCCCTCGCGGATACCTCGCACGCGTCGGGCCGCATCCCGCGACTCTTCATGGTGACTTGCGGCGCGCAGCCGGTGCAGGCCGACGAGACCGTGCAGGTGTCGCAGGCCACGTTGTGGGGCCTCGGCCGTTCGCTCCGGCTGGAGCATCCCGAGCTGCGTCCGACCCGCATCGACCTCGATCCGGCAGCGACCGTTGCGACGAACGTCGACGCGTTGCTCGCGTGTCTGCAGTCGGCTGATGCGGAAGACCAGATCGCCGTGCGCGCGAACGAGCAGCATGTGCCGCGGCTCGTTCGCCTCGCGCTGCCATCGGCTCAGCCGGACGCCGTGCGGCTGGAGAAGGGCACCACCGGCGTGTTCGACGACATGTCGCTGCAGCCGGTGGCGCGCAAGCGCCCCGCCGCGGGCGAAGTCGAGATCCGCGTGCTCGCAGGCGGCCTGAATTTCCGCGACGTGATGAATGCCGTCGCGATGCGCGACGACCCCGAGCCGCTGGGCGGCGAATGCGCCGGACGCATCGTCGCGGTCGGCGAGGGCGTCAGCGGTCTTGCGGTGGGCGATCACGTGATCGCCACGGCCGAAGCCTCGTTCGCGACCTTTACGACGACCGATCAGCGTTACGTCGCGCGGCTTCCGGCGGGACTCACGTTCGCCGAAGGCGCGACGATTCCCTTTGCCTTCATGACAGCGCACTACGCGCTGACGACGCTCGGCAGAATCGCGGCCGGCGAGACGGTGCTGGTACACGCTGCCGCGGGCGGCGTGGGCATGGCCGCCTTGCAGCTGGCAAAGCTCGCGGGCGCGGTGGTCATTGCAACGGCAGGCAGCGAAGCCAAGCGCGCTTACCTGCGCTCGCTCGGCATACGGCACGTGCTCAACTCACGCACGCTCGACTTCGAGCGCGAGGTGCTCGCAATCACCGCGGGCAAGGGCGTCGATCTGGTGCTCAATTCGCTGTCGGGCGAGTTCATTCCGGCGAGCGTGCGGGCACTTTCGGCGCGCGGCCGATTCCTCGAGATCGGCAAGCGCGATATCTGGACGATGGAGCGCTTCCGCGCCGAGCGCCCGGACGGGCAGTACTTTGCGATCGACCTCGCCGCCGAGCGCTATCGCAATCCTCAGGCGATGTACGACCTGTTTGCCGAGATCGTCGCGCTCTTCGGCACGGGGCAGCTGAAGCCGCTGCCGTTGCAGACGTTCTCGCTCACGCGTGCCGCGGAGGCCTTCCGCTTCATGGCGCAGGCGCGTCACATCGGCAAGATCGTGCTGACTCAGCCTGACTCCGAGCGCGAATCGCTCGACGCGCTCGATCCGGCCGCCTCGTACCTCATCACCGGAGGCCTTTCAGGTCTGGGCCTCCTCACGGCGCGCCATCTCGTCGAGCGCGGCGCGCGCCATCTGGTGCTCGCGGGCCGCCGGCCGCCGTCCGAGAGCGCAAAATTGCAGCTCGAGGCGATGCGCGCGAGCGGTGCTCAGATCGTGGTGGAGCAGGCCGACGTCGCTGCGCGCGCTGACGTGGAGCGAGTCATCGCCAACATCGCGCGATCGGCTCACCCGCTGCGCGGCGTCGTGCACTCGGCCGGCGCATTGGCTGACGGCGCGCTGCTTCAGCAGAAGTGGGATCGGTTCGCTGTGCCGCTCGGTCCCAAGGTGGATGGCACGCATGCCTTGCACGCGCTGACTCGCGGTCTGCGTCTCGATTTCTTCATCCTGTACTCGTCCATCGCAGGGCTCCTCGGCTCGGCCGGCCAAGCCAATCACGCCGCCGCCAATGCCTACATGGACGCGCTTGCCGCCAGACGTCGCGCCGAAGGCTTGCCCGCGCTCAGCATCGGCTGGGGCGCGTGGAGCGAGATCGGCGCCGCGGCGGATCTCAAGGTCGACGAGAAGGTCGGCCGGCAGGGTATCGACGTGATTGCGCCGGACAAGGGACTTGCGCTGCTCGACACGCTTGCCGGCGCGAGTTGCGCGTACGCCGCGGTGTTCCCGGTGCGCTGGTCGCAGTTCCTCTCGCGCGCCGGCTACGTCGCGCCGCCGTTCTTCAACCGCCTGCGGGACACGCGCCGTCCGGCGGCGCGGCCGACAGCGAGCGCTGCTCCTGCGGCGTCCTCGCCGACGCTGCTGGCCGAGCTCAAAGACGCGACCCCCATCCGCCGTAACGAAGTGTTGCTGGCCTTCGTGAGCGAGCACGTTGCACGTGTCATCGGCGCGGTGACGGCGCAAGCTATCGACCCGAAACAGCCGCTGAGCGAGCTGGGCCTCGATTCGCTGATGGCGGTCGAGCTTCGCAATCGGCTCGGCACCGCGCTGGCGCTGAAGCGCAGCCTGCCGGCCACCCTGGTATTCGATCACCCGACGCTCGAGGCGTTGGCGCAGTATTTCGACAAGGAGATACTGCCGCCGCCCGAGCGGTCCCCGGTTCCGGTTACCGCACAGCCCGCTGCCAAAGCGCTGGACGACATGAGCGACGAAGAAGTCGAGCGGCTGTACGCGAAGAAGATGAGACCAAAAAGATGAGAAATTCGTAGATGTCCGATTTCCTGTCCCGCATCAGCCAGTACTCGCCCAAGCGTCTCGCGCTTCTCGCTGACGAGCTGCAGACGCGCGTGCAGGAACTCGAGGCGGCGCAAGGCGAGCCGATCGCGATCGTCGGCATCGGTTGCCGCTTCCCGGGCGGCGTGCGTTCGGCGCAGGCGCTGTGGGAGCTGACGCGCGACGGAGTGGATGCGATTCGCGAGGTGCCGGCAGGGCGCTGGGACGTGGACGCGCTCTACGATCCGAATCCCGATGCGCCCGGCAAGATGTCGACGCGCTGGGGCGGTTTCCTCGACGAGGTGGACCGCTTCGACCCGCACTTCTTCGGCATCTCGCCGCGCGAAGCGCAAACCCTGGATCCGCAGCAGCGTCTCGTGCTCGAAGTCGCCTGGGAAGCGCTCGAGCATGCGGGGATCTCGCCACAACGTCTCGACGGCACGCGAGCGGCCGTATACCTCGGGCTTTCCGCGGGCGACTACTACCAGCTCATTCGTTCCGGCGGCATCGCGAACCTCGATGCCTATACGGCGTCGGGCGTCGCGCACAGCATCGCTTCCGGGCGCCTGTCCTATTTCCTTGGCATTCGCGGCCCGAGCGTGTCGCTCGATACGGCGTGCTCGTCCTCGCTCGTCGCCATTCATCACGCGGTGAACAGTCTGCGTCGTGGCGAATGCAGCCTTGCGCTGGCCGGCGGCGTGAATCTGGTGCTCGGTCCGGAGATCACCATCGCGCTTTCCAAGGCGCGGATGATGGCCCCGGACGGGCGCTGTAAGGCCTTCGATTCCCGCGCCGACGGATTCGTGCGCGGCGAGGGCTGCGGCATCCTCGTGCTCAAGCGATTGTCCGATGCGCAGGCCGAGGGCGATCGCATCGTCGCGGTCATTCGCGGCAGCGCCTCGAATCAGGACGGTCGCAGCAACGGGCTCACCGCGCCGAACGGTCCCTCGCAGGAGGACGTGCTGCGCGCCGCGCTCGACAATGCGAAGGTCGAGCCGCACGAAGTCGGTTACGTCGAAGCGCACGGCACCGGCACCTCGCTGGGTGACCCCATCGAGGTACAGGCGCTCGGCGCCGTGATCGGTGTGAACCGCGGTGCCAGCGGGCCGCTGCTCGTCGGCTCCCTGAAGGCCAACATCGGTCATCTCGAAGCGGCGGCCGGTGTGGCTGGCCTCATCAAGCTGGCAATGGCGATCGAGCACGGGGCCGTTCCCGCGCAGATTCACGTGCGCGAACTGAATCCGCACATCGCCTGGGATGAGCTTGCGGTGAAGGTGCCCCGAGCACACACCCCCTGGCCATCGACCGGCTCTGGCCGGCGCATCGGCGGAATCAGTTCCTTTGGATTCAGCGGCACGAATGTGCACATCGTGCTCGAGCAGGCGCCTGCGCCTGCTGCCTCGACGGGGGCGCCTGAACGTCCGCGGCACGTGCTCACGGTCTCCGGGCGCTCGACGGCCGTGGTCGCCGACCTGGCGCGCAGCTATGCGAAACAGCTTCGCGAACAGAACGTCGATCTCGCCGATTTCGCGTTCACGCTGAACGCCGGCCGGGCTCACTTCGCGCATCGCGCGTCGTTCGTGGCCAGCTCCGCGACAGAGGCGGCGGACTCATTCGGGCGAATCGCCGCCGGCGGAACGGAAGGTGTGTGCGTTGGCACGTCCCCGCCGCGCCCGCCCCGCGTCGCCTTCCTGTTCACCGGTCAGGGTTCGCAGTACGCCGGAATGGCGCGCGCACTCTATGACACCCAACCCCAGTTCCGTGCGGCCATCGACGAATGCGCGGAGCTGCTGGACGGCCAGATGTCGAAGCCGCTTCGCGCCGTGCTCTTCCCGAGCGCCGGCGAGGAGTCCGCGATCGACAGCACCGAATATACGCAGCCGGCTCTGTTCGCCCTGGAATATGCGCTGGCCACGCTCTGGATGTCGTGGGGCGTGCGCCCTTCGATGGTCATGGGCCACAGCGTGGGTGAAGTCGTTGCTGCCACGGTGGCAGGGGTCTTCAGTCTCGAAGACGGTCTCAAGCTGATCGCTGCGCGCGGACGCTTGATGGGCGCGCTTCCGCGTAATGGCGGCATGGTCTCCGTGCTCGCCACGGAGTCGCGCGTGGCCGAAGCCATCGCGCCCTGGCGCGCCGATGTGGGCATCGCCGCCATCAACGGCCCCGAGAGCATCGTGATCTCGGGCCTGCAGACGAGCCTTCGCGAAGTCATGGCGCGCCTCGAGGCGGCCGGCGTCAAATGCGCCGCGCTCAACGTCTCGCACGCCTTCCACTCGCCGCTCATGCGCCCGATGCTCGCGCAGTTCGAGCAGGTGCTGGCCGGCATCTCGTTCTCGCCACCGCGCATCGATCTCGTGTCGAACGTGACGGGCCGCGCGATCGGCGCGCAGATCGCCACCGCCTCTTACTGGAGCGAGCATGTGCTCGCGACCGTTCAGTTCGCGCCGGCCGTGCAGGCGCTCGCGAAGACGGGCTGCGAGGTGATGCTCGAAATCGGCCCGCATCCCGTGCTCCTCGGCATGGCACGCCTGTGCGTCGATCAGGACAAGGTCGCGTGGCTGCCCTCGCTCCGCAAAGCGAAGGACGAGTGGACGCAGATGCTCGAAAGCCTGGCGGCACTCTACGCGTGCGGCGTCGAGGTCGACTGGGTGGCATTCGATTCTGGCTGGCCGCGACGTCGCCTCACCGTGCCGGGCTATCCATTCCAGCGCGAGCGTTACTGGATCAACGTGTCCGCCGCGATTCCGGAGTCGCCGCGTGCGCCGCTTCTTCATCCGTTACTCGGCCGGGAAGTGCTGCAATCGTTGAGTGCCGCTCGCCTCTTCGAAACGCAGCTCGATCTGGCTCGGTTGCCTTATCTCGAAGATCACCGCATTCGCGGCTCATTGCTCGTGCCGTCACCGGCCTTCATGGAGATGATGCTGGCGGCAGGCGCGCAGCAGTTCGGCGCGACGTCGTTGCAACTGGCGGACTTCACGGTTCATCAGGGCCTGGCGCTCGAAAGCGGCACACCGGTGACCCTGCAGCTCGTTCTCGAGCCGGGAGCGGACGGCGCGGCTGCCGTTCGCATCGTCAGCCAGGATGCGTCGGACAGTCGCTGGATGACGCATGCCACCGGGCGTGTCGCTGCCTCGGCAGCGGCAGGCGCGCCCACTCAAGTCGAGGCGATTCAATCCCGACTCACGGAGCGCGTCGACGTCGGAACGTACTACGAGTGGCTGTCGTCGCTCGGCCTGGAGTTCGGGCCGCGCTTCCGCGCCGCGCAGACGATTCAGCGCCGCGACGGAGAAGTGCTCGCGCGCGTCCGCGTGCCCGCTGCGCTCGAGAGCGGCCTGTCAGAGTATCTGCAGCAGCCGGCGGTGCTGGACGCCTGCCTGCACGTGATCGGCGCTGGACTCCCCGGTGCGGGCGCCGGCGTGCTGAACGATGCGTACATGCTGCTCAATGTGGAGAACATTCGCTGGTACGGCCGCGCTCCGCGCGAGTTCTGGGTGCACGTGACGACTGACGCGGCCATGGCACCTGGCGGCGAGCAGCCCGAGACGTTCCGCGCGAATCTCTCGTTGCTCGACGATTCGGGCGCCTTGCTCGCGGAGCTGTCCGGCCTGCATCTGAAGCGCGCGCGGCCGGATGCGCTCGGCCCGGCGCGTCTGCCTTCGCGCGTCCGGAACATGATCCACGAGATCCTGTGGCGTGAAGCGCCACCGGCCGGCGAGTCGCTGCCGCGGCCGTCGCGCATCGCGGAACGGGTGTTGCCGTTGCTGGGCGAGCTCGCGGCCGCCAACGCGCTCGACGCCTACGCCTCGTTCATTCCGGGGCTCGACCGGCTGGCCAGCGCTTACGTGGTCCGCGCGATTCGGGCGCTCGGTTTCCGTTTTGCCGCGGGCGAGCGCTTCGAGGCGGAGACCCTGCGTCGAACGCTAGGCGTGCTCGACAAGCACCGTCGATTGTTCGGGCGCATGCTCGCGATGCTCGCTGAAGACGCCGTCCTGATCGCGGACCGATCGCAGTGGCGCGTGCTGCGTGAGCCAGACGCCGTCGATGCCGACGCACTCTGCGAAGAATTGCTCCGGCGGCATCCCGATTGTGCCGCCGAGCTGAATCTCACGCGGCGCTGCGCGCAATCGCTCGCGCCCGTGCTGAAAGGCGAGGCGGATCCGCTGCCATTGCTGTTCCCAGGCGGTTCGCTCGCCGAGACAGAAAGCCTGTACCAGCATTCGCCGCCGGCGAAGACATACAACGCGCTCATCGCGGCGATCTTCAAGGCCTGCCGCGAGGTGGCGCCGACCGGTCGGCCCCTCCGTGTCCTGGAAGTCGGCGCGGGCACGGGCAGCACGACCTCGTACGTTCTGAAAGAGCTCGAGGCGTTCGGCGCCGCGAGCTTCGAATACACGTTCACCGACGTTTCGCCGCTCTTCCTGCAGCGGGCGGCGAAGAAATTCGGCAACCCGCCGAACATGCGCTTCACGCTGTTCGATGCGGGGAGCGATCCGCAGGGGCAGGGGCTGGAAAGCGGCCATTACGACCTGGTCGTCGGCGCGAACGTGCTGCATGCCACGCCGGATCTCGATGTGACGCTCGGCAATGTCCGCAAGGTCATGCGCCCCGGCGGCCTGCTGGTGCTGCTCGAAGGCGCAACGCCCCAGCGATTCGGCGATCTCACGGTCGGATTGCTCGAGGGCTGGTGGGCGTATACCGACACCTCGCGCCGGAACTACGCGCTCATGCCACGCACGGCGTGGCTGAAATTGCTCGCCGGGCAGGGCTTCGTCGATGCGGTCGCCGTTCCCGGCGAATCGGCCGGGCCGGTGTTGTCGCAGCAGGCGATCTATGTCGCGCAGGCCGGCGCCGATGGGGCGGCCGTTGCAGGTGCGCGGAGCGCTCCACGGCGTGTCGTCATCGTTCCGGATCAGGGTGCTTTCGCACAGTCGCTGGCCGCGTCGTTGCTCGCCGCGGGCGATGAGGCGCAGGTGCTTGCGGCTCACGGTGCCGACTCGGTCGGTGCGAGCCTGCGTGCCGCGCTCGATCGGCCGGCTGATGCCGTCGTCTTCCTCGCGGCTCTCGATGTCGCAACGAAGGACTCCGCATCCGCAGACGACATTCTCGCGAACCAGAAAGCGGCGATGTCCGCTGCGCTGACAGTTGTGCAGACGCTGGCGGCGCGCAGTGGCACAGCGCCTGCGTTGTGGTTCGTCACGCGAGCGGCGCAGTCCGTCGTCGGGATCGAGTCTGCGGACCCCGGACAGGCAGCGCTCTGCGGCTTCGGGCGCGTAGTCGCCCTCGAACATCCGGAACTGGCGTGCCGTCGCGTTGACCTCGATGCGACGAGGGCGACGTCCGAGCAGCTCGCGCACCTCGTCGCCGAGCTGCGCGCCCCGTCGCGTGAAGATGAGATCGCGCTGCGCGGTTCCAGCCGTTTCGTGCGGCGACTCGTGCGGCATCGGCCGCAGGGTGACGCCGCGGCGCCCGTCGCACTGTCGGCGCAGAAGAGTTATCTCGTGACCGGAGGTCTCCGCGGCCTCGGCTTGCGCGTCGCGCAGTGGCTGGCGGAACAGGGTGCCCGTCATCTCGTGCTCATGGGACGCGGCGCGCCGAATGAGCGCGCGAGCCAGGTCATCGCCGCGCTCGAAGCGCGCGGCGTGCAGGTGCTCGTCGTCCAGGGCGACGTCAGCCTGCGCAGCGATGTCGAGCGCATGCTCGGCGACATCGCGCGCTCCGCGCCGAAGCTCGGCGGCATCGTTCATTCGGCCGGAACGCTCGACGATGGCGTCATTGCCTCCCAGAGCTGGGAGCGCTTCGCGACCGTGATGGGGCCGAAGGTCACCGGCACCTGGCTGCTGCACACGTTGACACAGGATCTGGATTTTATGGTGCTGTTCTCCTCGGGCGCGTCGCTAGCCGGTTCGCCCGGGCAGTCGAATCACGCCGCGGCGAATGCATTCGAGGATGCGCTCGCCTGGTACCGCCAGGCCCGTGGGCTGCCCACGGTCAGCATCAACTGGGGTCCCTGGGCCGAGATCGGCGCGGCCGTGGACCGGCGCGTCGGCGTCGCCGGGCTGCAGCTCATCGCGCCCGCTGACGGCCTCGCCGTGCTCGGTTATTCGCTGCGCGCGGTCACGGGAAAGCTCGCGGCCTCGCAGCTTGCCGTGTTCGCGACGGACTGGTCGCACCTGAGCGCGCCGGCCGCGGAGGGTCGTCTCGCGCCGTTGTTCACGGAGCTCGTGGCGCGCGTCGCGCAGACGCAGACCGCCGCCGTCGGCGAGAAGGGCGTGCGCGGACCGGAAGGCTCACTCCAGGAACGGCTCGAGGCCGCCGCGCCGAACCGGCGCCGCACGGTCGTGCGCGAGTTCGTCAAACAGAAGACCGCGCGTGTGCTCGGCTTGCCGCGTGCGGACGATCTCGACGTCAACGAGCCGCTGCGCCAGCTCGGCCTCGATTCGCTGATGGCTGTGGAGCTGCGTAACGTGCTGGGCGAAGCGGTGAACCGCACGCTGCCCGCGACTGTGACGTTCGACTATCCATCGGTCGCGGCGCTGGTGGACTTTCTCTGCACCGATGTCATCGCGGAGCAAGTGGGCGAGACTCCTGCGCCGACGGTGGCCGTCGCGCCGACGCGGGTCGCAAACGACTCGCTCGACGAGCTATCCGAAGACGAGCTGGCGGCGCAACTCGCGGCCCGTCTCGCCGGGCTCGGCGGAGGCCGCCCATGAACGCGCGTCGCGACACGGACTACGCGGCGCTGCTGAAGCGCTCGCTCGTCGCCATCGATGAGCTCGAGGCGCGCCTCGCCGCGGCCCAGCGCGCTGCGCACGAGCCGATCGCGATCATCGGCATGTCCTGCCGCTTTCCGGGCGGTGGCGATTCGCCGGAAGGCTTCTGGGACATGCTCTCGCGCGGTGTCGACGCCGTGACCGAAGTGCCGAAGGATCGCTGGGACGCCGATGCGTTCTTCGACGCGAATCCCGATGCGCCGGGCAAGAGCTACACGCGCTGGGGCGCGTTCCTGAAAGACATCAGCCATTTCGATGCGGACCTTTTCGGCGTGACGCCGCGCGAGGCCGCCAATCTCGATCCGCAGCAGCGCCTGCTGCTCGAAGTCACGTGGGATGCGCTCGAGCGCGCCGGCATCGCGCCGGCATCGCTCGCGGGCAGCCCGACCGCCGTGTATGTCGGGATGACGACGCTCGACTACCTGTATTGCGTCGTCGACGCCAACGGGTCGACGAACGGCAACGCCTACACCGCTTCAGGCACGGCGCACAGCATGGCCTCGGGCCGACTCTCGTATATGTTCGGGCTCACCGGCCCGAATGCAGCGGTGGATACCGCATGCTCGTCGTCGCTCGTCTCGCTGCACCTCGCGGTTCAGAGCCTGCGCAGCCGTGAAGCCAACCTGGCGCTGGCGGGCGGCGCAAACCTCACGCTGCATCCGATGGGCTCGATCCTCACCTCGCGCGCGCGGATGATGTCGTTTACCGGCCGTTGCAAGACCTTCGATGCGTCGGCCGACGGATACGTGCGCGGCGAAGGCTGCGCGATGGTCGTGCTCAAGCGGCTGGCGGATGCGCAGAAGGACGGCGACACGATTCTCGCCGTGATCCGCGGCTCGGCGCTCAATCAGGACGGACGCAGCAGCGGTCTCACCGCGCCGAACGGCCGCGCGCAGGCCGCGGTCATTCGCGCTGCGATCGACAACGGCGGCTTGAAGCCGGACGACGTGAGCTACATCGAAGCGCATGGCACCGGCACCTCGCTCGGCGATCCGATCGAGCTCAAAGCGCTCGGAGAGGTGTTTGCGAACCGGGCGGCCGATGCGCCGCTGTACGTAGCCTCGGTGAAGACCAACATCGGCCACACGGAAGCGGCGGCGGGCATCGCCGGCATCATCAAGACCGTGCTGGCGCTCCAGCACCGGGTGATTCCGCCCCATCTGCACCTGAAGAATCCGAACCCGCACGTCCTGTGGGATCGCTTGCCATTGCGCGTGCCCACCGAGGCCGTCTCGTGGGATTCGCCCGCCGGCGTGCCGCGCCGTGCGGGCATCAGCTCGTTCGGCTTCAGCGGAACGAACGCGCACATCATCCTCGAAGAAGCGCCGGCGACGAATGCACCCACGGCTGCGCCGAGCGCGCAGTCGCCGCAGCTGCTGGTGCTGTCGGCCCAGACGCCCCAGGCACTCGGCGCGCTGGCCGGAAAGTTCGCGGCTCATCTCCGAGACACTAACGCGGCGCCGCTCGGGCAGATCGCGCACGCGGTGGCACGTGGCCGTTCCGCGCTTTCCGAACGACTCGCGCTGGTGGCGAATAACAACGCCGAGGCCGCGGATCGTCTCGAAAACTTTAGTCGCGGCGACGTAGCCGGCCTCTCCCGCGCGCGCGCGCCGGGCACGAGCCCGGAAGTGGTGTTCCTGTTCACCGGCCAGGGCGCGCAGTACGTCGGCATGGGCAAGCGCCTGTACGACACGGAGCCCGTTTTCCGTGCCGCCATGGACGAGTGCGCGGCACTCATCGGCGCCGCGCTGCCCGTGCCGTTGCTCGACGTGGTCTTCGGCCGTGGCGAATCCGGAGCGCTTATCGATGACACGGCGTACACGCAGCCGGCGCTCTTTGCCATCGAGTACTCGCTCGCGAAGCTGTGGCAGTCGTGGGGCATCGAACCGACTGCGGTCATGGGTCACAGTGTCGGTGAGTACGTCGCCGCCACGATTGCCGGCGTTTTCAGTCTGGCGGATGGGCTGAAGCTCATCAGTGCGCGCGGACGCCTCATGGCCGCGTTGCCACGCGATGGCGCGATGGTCGCCGTGTTCGCGGACGAAGCGACCGTTCAGCAGGCCCTCGCCGGGCTCGAGCAGAGCGTTTCCATCGCCGCCATCAACGGGCCGACGAACACGGTCATCTCCGGCGCGACGCCGGGCGTGGAGACGGTGCTCGAGCGGCTGCAACCGCGCGGCATCGAGTTCCAGCGCCTTACCGTCTCGCACGCCTTTCATTCGCCGCTCATGCAGCCGATGCTCGATGAGTTCGAGCGGATCGCGGCGACGGTCAGTTACTCGTTGCCGCGCATCGGCATGCTGTCGAACGTGAGCGGCAAGCAGGCTGGAGCGCAGATAGCGACTCCCGCTTACTGGCGCAAGCACGTGCGCGAGGCGGTTCGCTTTGCAGACTCCGTGGTCGCCTTGCTTCAGGATGGCTATCGCCTGTTCGTCGAGACCGGACCCGCCGCCACGCTCATCGGCATGGCCAAGCGCTGCCCCGGTGCGGAGTCCGCGACCTGGATCAGCTCGTTGCGCAAGGGCCGCGACGATCGCGAGGCGCTGCTCGAGAGCGCCGGCCAGCTGTTCGTGCAGGGCTGTCCGCTCGACTGGAACGCGTTCTATCGAGGGATACCGGCGGCGACGTCCTCATCGCTGCCCACCTATGCGTTCCAGCGCAAGTCGTATTGGTTCGAGCGTGTCCAGCAATCGCACGCCGCACAGCTCACCCCGGTGAAATCGGGTCACCCGCTGCTGGGTGGCGTGGTCGACAGCCCGCTGCGCGTGTTCCAGTCGCAGATCGGCGTGGCCAGCCATTCGTGGCTCGCGGATCACCGCATCTTCGGTTTCACGCCATTTCCCGCAACCGGCTTTCTCGAGCTGGCCGCGGCAGCACTGCGCGAAGTGCAGGGACACATTCCGGTCGTTCTTCAGGATGTGCAGATTCGCGAAGGCCTGATGCTTCCGGATGGCGGCGGCACGGTCACCGTGCAGGTCGTGGTGGGTGGCGATGACAAGTCGCGAACGGTTCAGGTGTTCAGCCGGGTGGAGGCAGATGGCGCGGCCGACTGGCGCCTCCACGTCTCCGCCAGAAGCTCCGGCGAGGTGCCGGCGGCGCCGGCACCGGCGCAGCCCTTCGCAACGGAACCGGCGACGCCGGTACCTGTGGACGCTTATTACGAGAAGCTCGCCAGCAATGGCGCGGATTACGGGCCCGCGTTCCGCGGCATTCGGCGCATCGCGGGTTCGCGAGTCGAGGTGACCGGCGAGGTGGAGTTGCCGTCGCTGAACGAGGCGGCCTCCGCACGCTTGATCGTGCACCCGGCGCTGCTCGACTCCGCCATGCAGTTGATGGGCGTGATGCTGTTCGTTGCGGCCGATCCGGGCTCCGAGAGCGATTTGTACATGCCTGTCGGCGTCGAGCAGTACATCGCACGGCGCGAAGGCGCTCAGGCTGCGCACTGTCACGGGAAGCTCGAGCCTTACGAGTCGCGGGCAGACAGCCTGCGCGGCGAGCTCACGCTGAGGGATTCGCAGGGCGAAGTGATCGCCGAGATGAAGGGGCTGGCTTTCCGTCGCGTGACGCGCGCGGCGTTGATGCGAGCCATGCGCGGCGCGGGTGCGCTCGTGCCGAAGAGCGATTGGCTGTTCGAGGTCGAATGGCGCGCTGTCGCGGCTGCGCAAGAGTCGCCTCACGCGAAGGGCGGTCACTGGCTGGTGCTGGCCGATCGCGCCGGATTGTCGGAGCAATTAGCCGCCAGGCTGCAGGAGCAGGGCGCGAGGGTGAGCGTCCTCGAGCGCACGGAGAATTTCGCGTCCGCATTCGCGGCGATATCCGGTCCGCTCGCGGGCATCGTGTGTCTATGGGCACTGGACATCCCGGAACGCTCAGGTCGAATCGACGAGCTCGAGCGCACGCATCGTGAGCTGATCGAAGGCGTGCTGAAGCTCGTGCAAACGGTCGGCGTCCGGCCGGCGCGCTTGTGGCTCGTGACGCGCGGTGCGCAGCCGGCGGGCGGAGCCGTTCCCGCGTTGGCGCAGGCCCCGCTCGTCGGGCTCGGCAACGTCATCGCTTCGGAGCTCCCCGATCTGCAGTGCACTCGGGTGGATCTCGATCCCCGGATGTCCGCCGAAGAGGCGCGCCAGCTCTTCGAGACGATCTGGCATTCGGACAAGGAAGATCGGATCGCGATTCGCAACGGCGTGCGCTACGTCGCGCGCATGATTCCGGGCGCGATCGTGCCGGCGTCCGACGAGCCGCGCGTGCTGGAAATCGCGACGCGCGGGCAGCTCGACAATCTGCGGTTCGCGCCCACGGCGCGGCGCGCGCCGGCGCGCGGCGAAGTCGAAATCCGCGTGCATGCCACGGGACTCAATTTCCGCGACGTGCTCAATGCGCTAGGCATGTATCCCGGCGATCCCGGCCCGCTCGGCAACGAGTGCGCAGGCGTCGTGACGGCGGTCGGCGCCGGCGTCGATCGTCTGCAGGTGGGTGACGAAGTGATCTCGATGGTCGACCGCAGCTTCGCAACTTACGTCGTCGCACCCGCCGCGATGACGGTGCGCAAGCCTGCGGGGCTCAGTTTTGTCGAGGCGAGCACGATCCCCGTGACGTTCCTCACCGCGGCTTACGCGCTGCGCACGCTCGGGCGGATACGGCCCGGCGACCGTGTGCTCGTGCACGCCGCCACCGGCGGCGTCGGCATGGCCGCGGTCCAGATCGCGAAGCTTGCGGGTGCGCGAGTGTTCGGCACAGCGGGCTCGCCGGCCAAGCGCGATCTCGCGCGGGCGCTCGGTGTCGAGGTCGTCGCCGACTCCCGCTCGCTCAGTTTCGAAGCCGACCTGCGCGCGGCCAGGGGCGGCGAGGGCGTGGACATCGTGCTGAACAGCCTGGCCGGTGACTTCATCCCGGCGAGCCTGCGCCTGTTACGCCCGGGCGGCCGGTTCATCGAGATCGGCAAGACCGGGATCTGGAATGCCGAGGAGGTCGCGCGGCAGTTCCCGGGCATCGAGTACTTCGCCCTGTATCTCGGCGAGATCGCCGCCGCGCAGCCGGACCTCGTGCGCGGCATGCTCGAGGAGATGATGCCGCAGTTTCTCGACGGCACCCTGCAGGCGCTGCCCCACCGCGTCTATCCGGTCGAGCGCGCGCTCGATGCGTTCCGCTTCATGGCGCAGGGCCATCACGTCGGCAAGCTCGTGATCGCGCAACGGCAGCCGCTGCAGATTTCCGCGAACGCGACCTACCTCATCACGGGCGGTCTCGGCGGCCTCGGACTTGCGTGTGCGCGCTGGGCCGCGGGCCTGGGTGCGAAGCATCTGGTGCTGATGGGGCGACGCGCGCCGTCGCCGGAAGCGGAGGGCTTCATCGCCGAGCTGCAGAGCCAGGGCGTGACCGTGCAGATTGCGCAGGCCGACGTGGCAGATACCGAGAGCGTTCGCCGCCTCGTCGCCGAGATCGGTGCCGGCGCTCATCCATTGCGCGGCATCCTGCACGCCGCCGGCTCGGTCGATGACGGAATGCTGGCCGAGCAGAGCTGGGCGCGCTTCGAGCGGGTGCTGTCGCCGAAGGTGCGCGGCGCCTGGAATCTCCACGAAGCTACGCAGCGCTTGCCGCTCGACTTCTTTGTGCTGTTCTCCTCGGGCGCGGCGCTCATCGGCTCGCCGGGGCAGAGCAACTACGCGGCGGCCAATTCGTTCCTCGACTCGCTTGCGGCCGTGCGCCAGTCCGCCGGCCAGGCGGCGCTCAGCATCAACTGGGGCAGCTGGTCCGAGGTCGGCATGGCCTCGCAGGTCAGCGAAGCGCATCAGCGACGCTGGGAGTCGTTCGGCCTTCAGATGATCGACCCCGCCGCAGGGGTGCAGATGATGCAGCAGGCGATGCAGGGCACGCTGGCCGCGCAGGTGGCCGTGCTCCCGATCGTTCGCTCGAAGTTGCCCACCGATACCCAGCCGCTGTTCGCCGAGATCGTGGCAAGCGCGGGCGCCGTTCAGGGCGCGTCCGACGAGCCCGAGGTGACCCGCATTCGCGAACAGCTGCTCGAGCTGCCCGCGGCCGCGCGTCGTGACGCGCTGGTGGCGTTTCTCTCGGGACAGGTCGTGCGTGTGTTCGGGCTCGGCGCTTCGCATAAGATCGATGCGGGGCGGCCGTTGCTGGAAATGGGCATGGACTCGCTCATGGCGATGGAGCTGCGCAATCGCTTGCAAACCGCGCTCGGCGTGCCGGTCGCCGTGGCCGCCCTGCTGGAAGGGGCAAGCATCGAAGACCTAGCCGGCTCGCTGGCCCCGATCTACGAAGACCAAACCAAAGAAACCCCAGAAGAAGAAAAGTGGGAAGAGGGGACGTTATGAATGTTGCTCAATCCAGGTTGAGACTCCTGTGGCAGTGGCGCCTGCATGGCGCGCGCGCTGCGCTGCTTTGCATGGCCGGTTTCGCGTTCGGCTGGGCACTGGTCGAGGACGTGTTCGCCGCGCATCTGCGGGGCTCGTACGACCTGATGCAGATCGTGTGGATGCGCTACGCCGTGCACCTGCTCGTGGTGTTTGCTCTGTGGGGATGGCTGAATCCCTCACGCATCTGGAAAACCGAGCGCCGCGTGTTGCACCTCCTGCGTTCGCTCATGATGCTCGTGATGCCACTGAGCTCTGCGTGGGCGATTACCGGCGGCGTGCCGCCCCAACTGGCTTGGGCCATATTCTGGTGCTCGCCGCTGCTCGTCGTGTTTCTCGCCATCATCTGGCGATACGAACGGCCCTCGCCGGTGACCTGGGTCGGCATCGCGCTGGGGACGCTCGGCATGCTGGCGATCGTTGCGCCGGCGCTTCCGTCGCATCCGGTCGTGCCTTTCGCACCGATCATCATGGCGCTCTCGTTCAGTGCCTACGTGATCATGACGCGCTTCCTGCGACATGAGCATGTCGAGGCGAACCTGTTCTACACCGCGTTCGGCGTGTTCCTGGTGCTCAGCTTCTTCATGCCGCGCGTATGGGTCATGCCCTCCATTCACGATGTCGAGATGATCGTTGGCATCGGCGTGTTCGGGTTCGTCTCGCTGCTGCTGCTGGATCGCGCAGTAAGCCATGCGGCGCTCTCCGTCACGACGCCGGCCATGTATTTGCAGGTCGCTTTCGCATCGATGATCGGCATGGTCAGCAGCAGTCATCGTCCGGGACTGCACGTGATGGCGGGCATCGCGCTCATCGTTGGCGCAGGCGCCGTGGCGTGGGCACTGCCGGAAGCACACGAACTTACGAGGAATCGGTGAGATGACGCAGGAGTCGCGCGCCAGCGCCAGCCAAAATCTTGTCGAAGAGCTGGAGCGTCTGGGAGTTCACCTGTGGCTGGAGGGCAGCGCGCTGCGCTTTCGCAGCCGGCCCGGTGCGCTGACCGAGGAATTGCGCGCCCGCATCGGCGCGTGCCGTGACGATCTCATCGAGTATTTGCGGACGAACGCTGTCACCGCCCCACCGGCGGAAGTGAGTGTGCAGGAGCTGATCGCTTCGCTTCGGGCGCGCGACATCCAGCTCGCCGTGAGCGACGGCAAGCTCAAGGTCAACGCGCCGAAGGGCGCGGTGGACGAGCAGGTGCGCGCGCTCATCGCCGCCCGTCGGGATGAACTGATCGCTGCGTTGGGAACGCCGTCGTCCGATGAGCTCATCTCCGTGAGTCGGGCCGGAGAGCTGCCGCTTTCTCATATGCAGCAGCGACTCTGGTTCATGAAGCAGATGGATCCGCATAGCGCCGCGTACAACGTGCCGGCAGTGCTGCGCTTCCGTGGGTCGTTGAACGCGGATGCGCTCAACGAGGCGCTCACGTCCGTGGTCGAGCGGCACGAGAGCCTGCGCACCCGCTTCCTCGCTGTCGAAGGACAGCCGCGGTGCGTCGTCGAGCCGGTCACCTCCTTCTCGATGAGCCGCGAGAGCCTCGAGTCCGGTTCGCCGGAGCAGCGTCTCACGGCGGCGCTGGCTCGCGCGGAAGAGATCGTTGCGCAGCCGTTCGATGTTCGTCGTTGCCCGCTCATCCGGGCCACGCTGCTGACGCTCGGACCCGACGATCACGTTTTCCTGTGCGTGCTCGATCACATCGTGGCCGACGGGCTTTCGGTCGGGCTCCTGCTCGTGCAGATGCTGGACCGCTACGAGCGGCTGCTCGCGAACGACCGAACGCCGGTGACTCCGCCGCGCTACCAATACCTCGATTACGCCGACTGGCAGCACCGTCGCTTCGAGAGCGGTGCGCTCGCCGAGCACCTCGCCTTCTGGAAGAAAGAGCTGGCGGCTCTGCCTCCGGCTCTGCAACTGCCCACCGACCGCCCGCGTCCGCCCGTGCAGACCTATGCCGGCTCACGCGTCTCGGGTCGGCTCGACGCCACGCAGACCGCCGCCGTGAAGGCGCTCGCGCGTCGCGAAGGGGCCACGCTCTTCATGGTGCTGATGAGCGCATTCCACACGCTTCTGCATCGCTACAGCGGCGAAACGGATATTCCGGTCGGCACGGCGGTCGCCAATCGCGGTCGCGCGGATTTCGAGCAGGTGATCGGGTTCTTCGCCAACAACGTCGTGCTGCGCGGTGACCTGTCCGGCAATCCGACCGTGAGTGAGGCGATCCGCCGCACGCGCGACCTGGCGCTGCGTAGCTTTGCTCACGAGAGCATGCCGTTCGACGTGCTAGTCGAAGCGCTCGCGCCGCGACGCAGCCTCGATCACTCGCCGCTCTTCCAGGTCATGTTCGTGCTGCAGACGATGGCGCGGCGGGCGAGCATGCCCGGGCTGCAGTACGAGTTGCTCGAGCCGCCGATGCGCACCTCGCGCTTCGACTTCTCCGTCGACGCGGTCGAGCGCGACGGTTCCCTGTGGTTCTTCTTCGAGTACAACACGGACCTCTACGACGCGGAAACGCTCCAGCAGATGGTGAGCCACTACCTCACCTTGCTGAAAGGCTACTGCGAGCGTCCCGATGCGCCCGTCAAAGCGCTGCCGCTGCTGACCGAGGAGGAAACGCGCCGGCTCGCGGTGGACTGGAACCGTACCGAGCGGCCGCTCGAAGCGCCGCTCACCGTGCACGGTTTGTTCGAGGCTCAGGCGGCGCGCACGCCGAATGCCATCGCGGTCAAGTTCGAAGACCAGTCGCTCAGCTACGCCGACCTCGATCGCCGCGCGAGCGAGCTCGCGGCGTATCTCGCTTCGCTGCAGCCGGGTGGGGATCGCCTGATCGGTATCTGGATGGAGCGCGGCATCGACATGATCGTGGCGCTGCTCGGCGTGCTGAAAGCTGGCTGCGCTTATGTGCCGCTCGATCCGGCGTTCCCGCGCGATCGCATCGCTTACATGGTGGAAGACGCGGCGCTGCAGATCGTCGTGACACAGCAAGCGCTCGCGGCCGCGTTGCCAGCGCAGGGCGTGCGTTGCGTGCTCATCGACTCGGATCTTCCCGCCGTCGAGCCCGCTCAGGCGCCGGTGCGCGTTTCGCCGCACGACCTGGCCTACGTGATCTACACCTCCGGTTCGACCGGCAAGCCCAAGGGCGTGCAGCTCGAGCATCGCGGCGTCGTGAACTTCCTGCACTCCATGCATCGCGAGCCGGGAATCGGCCCGCGCGACCGGCTGGTCTCGGTCACGACCTTGTCGTTCGACATCGCGGGCCTCGAGATCTACGGCCCGCTCACGATCGGTGGCACGGTGATCATGGCGTCGCGGGCCGTGGCGCTGGACGGCCTGCGGCTCGCGGAACTTCTCGAACATCACGAGGCCACGATCCTGCAGGCGACGCCCGCGACCTGGCGGCTGCTGCTCGATAGCGACTGGGCCGGACGGCCCGGCATGAAGATGCTATGCGGTGGCGAAGCGCTGCCGCGCGACCTTGCGACACGCCTGCTCGAGACCGGCGGGGAGCTCTGGAACCTGTACGGCCCAACTGAAACGACGATCTGGTCGACCGTGACCCGCGTCGAGGATACGCGCCGGCCCATCTCGATCGGGCGGCCTCTCGACAACACCACCGTCTACCTGCTCGAACCGTCGGGCCAGCTCGCGCCCGTCGGCGTGCCGGGTGAGTTGTGCATCGGCGGCGCGGGTCTCGCGCGCGGCTATCGCAATCGGCCCGAGCTGACGAACGAGAAATTCGTGATGCTGCCGCTGCCGGGTGGCCGCAGCGAGCGCGTGTACCGCACCGGTGACCTCGCGCGCTGGCGCCGCGATGGCCAGCTCGAGTTCGTCGGGCGTCGCGACCATCAGGTCAAGGTGCGTGGCTTTCGCATCGAGCTCGAAGAAATCGAAGCGGTGCTCGCCACCCACGCCGGCGTACGTCAGAACGTCGTGGCCGTTCGCGAGGACACTCCGGGCGATCAGCGCCTCGTGGCGTATGTCGTACCGGAGGCCGGCGCCCGCATCGAGAACGAGCAAGCCCGCGCAACGCTGCGCGCGAAGCTGCCCGAGTACATGGTGCCGGGGACGTATGTGGTGCTCGAGGAGTTGCCACTCACTCCGAACGGCAAGGTGGATCGCCGCGCGTTGCCGCCGCCTCCGGCAGCGGTCGAAGCGGTGGAGCAGGAAGATACCGCGGCACGCACGCCGGCAGAGCAGCGGGTCACGGCGATCTGGCGCGACGTGTTGAAGCTCGATCGCATCGGCCTGCACCAGAATTTCTTCGACGTCGGCGGCCACTCGCTGCTGCTCGTGCGCGTGCAGACGGCGTTGAAGCGCGAGTTCGGCCAGGAGCTGCAGCTCTTCGAGCTGTTCCAGTCGACCACCATTGCGAGCCAGGCCCAGCGCCTCGCCGCCCCGGCCGAAAAGCCGGCCGCGGACTCCGGCGCGCTCCAGCGCGCGCGGGCGCGCGCCGCGAGGCAGAGCCATGTCTGAGCGCTTCCCCGCACACGCCATCGCGATCGTCGGCATGGCCGGGCGGTTCCCCGGCGCCGACACGCTCGACGCGTTCTGGAAGAACATCCGCGAAGGCATCGAAAGTCGCGAGTCCTTCAGCGAGGCGGATCTCGACGCTGCGGGCATTCCGCCGGCGCTGCGCGCCGATCCACGCTACGTTCGTGCCGGCGCGGTGTTGCAGGAAGCGGAGAGCTTCGATGCCGCCTTCTTCGGGATCACGCCGCGCGAAGCGCAGGTGATGGACCCGCAGCAGCGTGTATTCCTCGAATGCGCGTGGCATGCGCTCGAAGATGCCGGCCACACGGGAGTCGAGCCGGGCGTTGGCGTGGGCGTCTACGCTGGCGCGGGTTTCAACACCTATCTCACCTCGCAGATCATGCAGGACTACGAGCTGATGGTCGCCGCGGGCGGCTATCAGCTCATGATCGGCAACGACAAGGACTTTCTCTGCACCCGCGCGTCGTACAAGCTCGATCTGCGTGGGCCGAGCATCACCGTGCAGACGGCGTGCTCGACATCGCTCGTGGCCGTGGTGCTCGCGTGTCGCGCGCTTGCGCGAGGCGAGTGCGATCTGGCGCTGGCTGGCGGTGTCTCCATCGGGTTCCCGCAACGGGCCGGATACCTTTTCCAGGAAGGGATGATCCTTTCTCCGGATGGCCATTGCCGGCCGTTCGATGCGGCTGCCGCGGGCACGCGTCCCAGCTCGGGCTGCGGTGTCGTGGTGCTGAAGCGGCTCGACGAAGCGCTCCGCGACGGCGATACCATTCGCGCCGTGATCCGGGGTGCGGCCATCAACAACGATGGTGCCGCGAAGGCGGGCTACACCGCGCCGGGCATCGACGGGCAGGTCGAGGTCATTGCGACGGCGCTGGCCCTGTCAGGCGTGGACGCGCGCAGCATCGGTTATCTCGAAGCGCACGGCACCGGCACCCCGCTCGGCGATCCTATCGAAATCGCCGCACTCACCCATGTGTTCCGGGAGAGCACCTCCGACGTGGCTTTCTGCCGGCTGGGCTCGCTGAAGGCCATGCTCGGGCATCTCGATACGGCCGCCGGGGTCGCAGGCCTGATCAAGGCCGTGCTGGTCCTGCAGAACCGCGAGCTGCCGCCGCTGATCCATTTCCAGTCACCGAATCCTCAGCTCGGGCTGCCATCGAGCCCGTTCTCCGCGCAAGCCTCGGCCGAGTCGTGGGCCAGCGATGGCGCGCCTCGCCGCGCGGGCGTGAGCTCGTTCGGCATTGGGGGGACCAATGCGCATGTCGTGCTGGAGGAGGCGCCGTCCACGAGTCAGGGTGAAAAAGCTCGCGCGCCGGCGCATCTGCTGACGCTGTCGGCGAAAACTCCGGCCGCCCTCGACCGCATGACGGCAAACCTCGCGGCGCATCTTTCCGGGCATCCGGAGCTGAACCTCGCAGACGTCGAATACACGCTGCAGGTCGGGCGTCGTGCCTTCGAGCATCGCCGCATCATCGCCGCGCGTGACACGAACCACGCGATCGAGCTGTTGAAGCAGCCGCAAAGTGCCGCTGTGCCGAGCGGGGCACACGATGGCGGCACGCGCAAAGTGGCGTTCCTGTTCAGCGGGCAAGGCAGCCAGCACGCGGGTATGGGCGCGGGGCTCTACGCGACGGAGCGGGTCTATCGCGATGTCGTCGACAAATGCGCCGCTATTCTTACGCCGCTGCTGGGTATAGACATTCGCAGCCTCATGCACGGCGAAGCGGCGGACACGGCACTCATCAACGAGACGCGCATCACACAGCCGGCGTTGTTCGTTTGCGAGGTGGCGCTCGCCGCACTCTGGCAGAGCTGGGGCGTGAAGCCGTCCGCGATGCTCGGTCACAGCATCGGCGAATACGTCGCCGCGCATCTGGCCGGTGTGTTGTCGCGCGAAGACGCGTTGCACGTCGTTGCCGCGCGCGGCCGGCTGATGCAGGCGCTTCCCGCGGGCAGCATGGCGGCCGTACATCTTGGCGCTGCGCAGCTGAAACCGCGTTTGATTGCAGATGTGGAAATCGCCGCGGTGAATGCGCCCGAGCTGTGCGTCGTATCGGGGCCCCGCGAGGCCGTGGCCGCGCAGATCGCAGCTCTTCAGGCGAGCGGCATCGACGCCCGGTTGCTGCACACGTCGCACGCGTTCCATTCGCGCATGATGGAGCCGGCGCTGGCCGAGTTCGGCGCAGTGCTGAAGCGGGCGCAGCTCTCGCCGCCCTCGATTCCCTATGTTTCCAATCTCACGGGCACGTGGATCGACGCGTCGCAGGCGACCGATCCGCAGTACTACGTGAAGCACCTGCGCAATGCCGTGCTGTTCGAAGCGGGCGTGCGCACGCTTGCCGCCGATCGAAGCCTCCTGTTGCTCGAGACGGGCCCGGGGAACGCGCTCACGACGCTCGCCCGGTTGACGGTGGGTCGGGACGGCCTGAAACGAGTCGTCCAATCGCTCGGCCGCGCCCAGGAAACCCGCAACGATCCGCTCAGCCTGCGCGAAGCGGCGGGGCGCCTGTGGATGCAGGGCGTTGCGCTCGATTTCGCAGGCCTGCATGCCGGCGCGCCGCGCTCACGCGTTCCGCTGCCCGGTTATCCGTTCGACCGGATTCGGTATTCGACCTCGCGATCCGCGTCGCCGGCGACCACCGCGAGCGCCGCGCAGACGACGCGCGAAGGCTGGCAGCCGGTCACGACTCTCGAGGACTGGTTCTATTCCCACTCATGGGCGCGCGACGAATCGACGATCGACGGCGCGCCGGCGCTCAGCGGAACGTGGCTGATCGCCGGTCAGGCGAGTGCGCTCCGGAGCGAGCTCGCGGCGCGCGTTGACGCGTGCGGCGGCACTGCCGTGGTCGTCGACGGCGCCGAAGCGATCGCGGCGAAACTGACCGGGCTTTCGGCTGCGACGACTCTCGCGGGTGTGTTTCACCTGGCCATCGAGAGTCGCAGCTCAGCCGCGGCGCATTTTGATGAGTTCCTGTCGATTGCGGCTTCGCTCGAGCGCCATGCGAGCGAGCACGGCGCACGACTCATCCACGTCACCTCGGGTGCCCATAGTGTGCTGGGTGAGCGCGCGACCGATTCGGCGGCCTCCGTGGCAGCAGGTGTCGCCATCGTTCTCCCGACCGAAATTGCGGGGCTGCGCGTGACGACCGTCGATCTGCAGGCCGGCGAGGGCAACAATGCGGCGGCTCTCGTCGAAGAAGCGGCAGTGACCGACACGGCAACCGCATCTGCATGGCGCGCGGGCTGTCGCTGGGTCCGTCGGCTCGAGCGCATCCCCTTGCCGCCCGCGGCGGAGGAACTGTTGCCGCTGAAGAAGGGTGGCGTGTATCTCATCACCGGTGGCACCGGTGGGATGGGCCTCACCTTCGCACGCTGGCTGGCGCAACGTTTTCAGGCCCGGGTGGTACTGACTTCTCGTTCATCTAGCCTCAAGTCCGCCGTCATTGCCGCGATCCGAGACGCGGAAGCCGAGGGTGGCGCCGTGCGTGTGCACGCCGCCGATGCGGCGGATGAGAAGGCGATGCGGGCGGCGGTGGATGCGACGCTCGCGGAATGGGGCACGATCGATGGCGTCATCCATGCCGCCGGAATTGCAGGCACGGGTACGCTTGCCGCATTGAAGGCGCCGGGTGAGGCCCGGGCGGTGCTGGCGCCGAAGATTGACGGATTGAACGTGCTGGTGCGTCTGCTCGGTGGACGCTCACTCGATTTCGTCGCGTTGATGAGCTCGATCAACTCGGTCGTGGGGGCGCCTGGCGTCACCGACTATGCGGCCGCCAACGCGGCGTTGGATCATTTTCCGGGCAGCTCGGCACGGCCTGCGTCGTGGCGACGCGTGGTCGCGATCAACTGGGGCGCCTGGAAGGACGTCGGCATGGCCGCGAACCTGGACGTGCCGGCATGGCGGCGCGCGCAGTGGGATGCGTTCCTTGCTACTGCAATTGATCCGGCTTCGGCCATGGAAGCGTTCACGCGCGTGCTGGCGTCACGGCGTCCGCGTGTGGTGGTCGCGTCCTACGACATCATCGCGCAGGAGCGGGATGTTGCACGCGGCGCGACTGGAGCCGCTGCGGGAGCGGAGGATCCGGTCGCCACGGCGCCGACCGTTGCTGCGAGCAGCGACGATCCGTCGCTTCCGGCGGAGGCTCGCGTGATGCGCATCTGGTCGGAGCTGCTCGGCATCGATCAGCTCGCGGCCGACGATGACTTTTTCGCGCTGGGTGGGCATTCGCTGCTCGCGACGCGGGTGCTCGCGCGCATCCAGGAGAGCTTCGGGGTGAAGCTGACCCTGCGTGATATTTTTGAGGGCCCGACCGTGCGACAGACGGCGGCCCGCATCGAAGCGATGCGGCCGTCGAGCGCGCCGGCCGCGGCCGAAGAGCGAGAGGAGTTGGAGTTTTGACGGTTGACGAGCTCATGGCGCGCCTGGAATCGCTGGGCATCGAGCTTCATTCGGAGCAGGGGCGGCTGCGTGTCAGTGCGCCTCGCGGCAGCATGACGCACGAGCTGAAGGAAGCCATCGCGGCCCGCAAGGACGGCCTGCTCGAGGCATTGGCCCGTCGTGCGACGCATCGTGCGACCGATCGCTCGCGGGCGTTGGTGCGGCTCGATCGGCGCGGGCCATTGCCCGTGTCGGTGTTCCAGGAACGACTGTGGATCCTGCAGCGGATCGACCCGTCGAGCACGGCGTTCAACATCGTTTCGGTGTGGACCCTGAAGGACGTTCCGAGCGCGGAAGCCGTCGTGAACGCGTTGCGGGCGATGCTCGAACGGCACGAGATCCTGCGTTCGAAGCTCGAAGAGACCGAGGCCGGGTTGGTCTCGCGAGTGATGCCGGTGAGCGAGGTGCCGTTGCAGGCGTCCGAGCTTGGTGCCCTCGATGAGACGCAGGTGCGCCCGATCGTCGAGGGGTCGATCCTGGCGGAAACCCAGAAGCCCTTCGACCTGACGACCGGCGTGCCCGTGCGTGTCACGGTCTTTCATGTCGCCCCGTCCTCCTGCGTCGTGCTCTTTTCGGCACACCACATTGCGGTGGACGCCTGGTCGATGGCGCTGCTCGAACGTGAGCTGCGCGAAGGGTGCCGGACGGGCGCACCGCCTGCCATGCCACCGTTCCAGTACGCCGACTTCGCCGGCTGGCAGCGTGCCGCGTCGAGCGATGCGTTGCCGGATCTCGAGTGGTGGGCTCAACGGCTCGCCGGAGCGCCGCAAACTTCGGTCTTCCCACCGGACCGGCTCGACACGGGGCGGGAGACGGGCGAGACACGCACCTTCGTGTGGGAACCCGATCTCGCGAATCCGCTGCGCGCTCACGTGCGCAAGCACGGAGTGACCGTCTACATGGCGCTGATTGCCGCCATGGCCACGGTGCTGCGCTGGCATACCGAGCAGGAAGATTTCGTGTTCGGCAGCCCGATGGGCGTGCGCGATGGCACGGACCTCGAATCGATGGTCGGGCCGTTCGTGAACCTGCTGCTGCTGCGGATCGATGCGACCGGCGACCCGAGTTTCGATGACCTGCTGGCCCGAGTGCGCAACGCCCTGCTGGACGCACACGACCATCGCCACGTTCCGTTCGAATCCGTGCTCGAGCGCGTGAAGCCGCCGCGATCGTTCGATCACTCGCCGCTGTTCCAGATTGCGCTCGTGCATCACAACACGCCCGCGGAGACCGGCTCATCCTTCGGCGGTGGCGCGATGCATGAGATGACGATCTTCCTGCGTGACGAGGCGGGCGACCGGCTGTCCTGCGCCATCGAGTACCGATCCAATCTGTATTCCCGCGCCGCCGTGGAGCGCGTGGCGGCTCACATGGAGGCGGTGCTGAGACGCGCCGTTGAGAACGGCGAGCGGCGCCTGAGCGAGCTCTGTGTGCTCCCGGACGACGAACGTCTCCGCCTGATCGACACCTTCAACGCCACGGCCGCTCCGCGCGAGGGCGTGATGTTCCCCGCCCGGTTCGAGGAGCGCGTGTCGCGAAATCGGGATGCCGTCGCGGTGACGTTCCAGGGTGAGCCGATCTCGTACGGCGATCTGGATCGCCGCGCCAACCAGCTCGCGCGACGTCTCACCGCGGCTGGGGCCGGACGCGGCACACTGGTTGGCATTTGCCTGCAGCGCTCGACGGCACTGGTGGCTACTCTGCTTGCCGTGCAGAAAGCCGGCGCTGCCTACGTGCCCCTCGACCCCGGTTTCCCGCCGGAACGATTGGCATTCATGCTCGCGGATAGCGGCGCGCGCGTGCTGGTGACCGATGCGGAATCGGCAGAGCGGCTCGAGCCCCCGGCCTCGGTCGTGAGCATCGATCTGGATGCCGAGGCGTCCGCGATCGCGGCGTTGAGCGATGCGCCACTTGGCATCGCGGTACAGGAGAACGACCCGGCCTATGTCATCTATACCTCGGGATCGACCGGACGTCCCAAGGGCGTGGTGGTCCCGCATCGGGCGCTGATCAATTTCTTGATCTCGATGGAGCGCGAACCGGGCATCGCGGTGAGCGACGTGCTGGCCGCGGTGACGACCATTTCGTTCGACATCGCCGGACTCGAGCTGTACCTGCCGCTGCTCACGGGCGCCTCGATCGATCTCGTGCCGCGAGAGATCGCGGCGGATGGCGCAGATCTCGCACAGCACCTTGCGAAGAGCGGCGCCACGATGCTGCAGGCAACACCTGCCACGTGGCGCATGCTGCTGGAAGCGGACTGGCAGCCTCCGGCGGGGTTTCGCGCGCTCTGTGGCGGCGAAGCTCTGCCGCGAGATCTGGCCGACGCATTGCTCGAACGCGTTGCGGAGCTGTGGAATCTGTACGGCCCGACGGAGACGACGATCTGGTCCACAGTCGGTCGGGTCCTGCCGGGGCACGATGGCATAATTACCATCGGCCGCCCCATCGATAACACGCAGGTGTACCTGCGGGACAAGCGGGGCGGGCTCGTGCCGCTCGGCATGCCCGGAGAGCTCTGCATTGGTGGGGATGGCGTGGCACTCGGCTATCACAATCGCCCGGAATTGACTATCGAGCGGTTCATAGCCGATCCCTGGTCGGGACGGCATGATTCGCGACTTTACCGAACCGGCGATCTGGCCCGCTGGCAGGAGGACGGCACGCTGGTGCACCTCGGGCGCATGGATCATCAGGTGAAGGTGCGCGGCTTCCGCATCGAGCTCGGCGAGATCGAGTCGGTGCTCGCCGAGCATGAGGCGGTCAGGCAGGCGGTGGTGCTCGCGCGTGAAGCGGGCCCGGGAGACATTCGTCTGGTGGCCTATATCGTTTATGCCCCGGGCCAGGAGCTCACGGTGACGGAGGTGCGAAGACACCTGCGCACGGTGCTGCCGGATTACATGATTCCCTCGCTGGTCGTGTCGGTGGATGCGATTCCGCTGACGCCGAACGGCAAGGTGGATCGCGCAGCGCTGCCGGATCCGTTCCGGGCGGCGGCGCTGGGTGCTGGCGCGTATCAGGCGCCGACGTCCGCCATGGAGCAGATGATGGCCGCCATCTGGGCCGATGTGCTGAAAGTGGATCGTGTGGGCGCAAACGACAATTTCTTCGAGCTGGGAGGGCACTCATTGCTATCGCTACGCGTGGTCGCGGCGGTAGAGAAGCAGTCCGGCTGGCGAATGGATCCGCGTGTGCTGTTCTTTCAGTCCCTTGCTCAGATTGCCGCCATGGCAGGCAGCGCTCCGAGGACCGAGCTCGCTACTCGATGACGCCGCTCTTCTTTGGCTCCAACGCGCGCAGGCTGTTTGGCCTGTATACGCCGCCGCGCACGCGTGTGGCGCGGGCGCGTGCCTTTGTGATTTGCCATCCGTGGGGCCAGGAATATCTTCGCGCGCACCGCTCGGTGCGCCAGCTCGGCAATATGCTCGCCGGCGCCGGCCATCACGTGCTGCGATTCGACTATTTCGGCACCGGCGACTCGGACGGCGACATGGTCGATGCGGACCTCGCCGGTTGGGAAAAGGACATCGAGACGGCGATGGAAGAGATCATGGAGTCGGCCGGCACGACGCGAGTCTGCCTGGTCGGGCTCCGGCTGGGCGCGACGCTGTCGGCGCGCGTCGCCGCGCGCCGGCCCAAGAAAGTCGACACCTTGGCTTTGTGGGACCCGGTCGTCAGCGGTCGCGAATACCTCGACGAAGTGGTCATGGATGAGAAACGCCATCTGCGCCGATGCGGCACGTACCAGGCTCGCACAGGCACGGGCGGTGGCCATGAGGTACGCGGTTTCCCGCTCACCGATCGGCTCGCGAACGACATCGCGGACGTCGATCTCGTGCCCATGATTCCGACCTTGCCGGAGCGGATGTACGTCGTGGTGTCGAGGTCGCTCGACTCACACGCCTCGCTTCGCGAGGCGCTCGCCGGGCGCCCGGCCGGTGGTGCCCAGGCGTTCGAGCAGATTGACAGCCCGGCCGCATGGCTCAACCATCAGAATCTGGGAGCCGGTGCGATTCCCGTGAAGCTGCTGGAGCGGCTCGTGAGGCTGATTGCATGAACGCCGTTTCGTCCTTGTCTGCGGCGCCGGTGGTGCGCGAGCAGGCCGTGCTCCTCGGGGAGAGGAAGAGCCTGGTCGGCATCGTCACCCAATCGTCGGCGCCCGACGCGGACCTGCCGGCCGTGGTGATCCTGAATGCCGGCATCGTGCATCGGGTGGGTCCCAATCGCGCGTTCGTGATGCTGGCGCGGCGGCTCGCGGCGATGGGCCACACCGTGCTGCGATTCGACTTTTCCGGTATCGGCGACAGCGATGCCCGTAACGACGGGCGCGAACCGCTCGATGCCACGCTCGCCGATCTGCGCGAGGTGCTCGACGGACTGGAGTCGAGCCGCGGCATCCGCAAGGTGATCCTGGTGGGGCTGTGCTCGGGCGCGGATCACGCGGTGATCTACGCAGGCCGGGACCCGCGAATCACCGGGATCGTGATGATCGACCCCACGATTCCGCCGACATTGAAGCATCGGGTCATCCATCTTGCCGGGCGCGTGTTCCGGTCGAGGCCGTGGGTGTTGCTCGCGACGCTGCGCCATCCGTTGTGGGGGGCCATGCGCCGCAATCGCGCCGACGCCAGCACGGCGGAAAGCGGCGAGTACCGCCGTCCGGATGCGGGCAGTCCCGAGGTTCGGGCGTTCCTGCAGGACGCCTACGCGAAGGCGCATGCGGCGGGCGTGCAGTTCCTGGCCGTGCTCACCGGCGACCTCGGCTCGATGCACAACTACCGCGAACAATTGCTCGATGCGTTCCCCACCGTTCCGTTGAAGGAGCGGATGGAAGTCGAGTACTACCGGCAGGCCGATCACACCTTCACCGCCGAGGCGCACCGCGACTGGCTGCTGCGGCGGATCGAAAAATGGATGGTCGGGCGCGCCCGCCCGACCTGAATCCGGATCGTTCTCAGCGGATCGTCTTGCTCGCGGGGGTCGAGGCGGCGCTCTCGTCGCCGTCGGCCGTGTAGGCCTTCACCACGAAGTACCACGTTGCCGGCGTGAGATTACCGACGACGTAGGACGTGACACCCGGGTTATGGATGTCGATCACCTGGTCCAGGTTAGTCGACGAGGTGCCGTACTGGATGCGGAACCCGGCAAGGTCGGAGAGCGTGCTGCCATCCGTGTTCGCCGTGGGCGGCGTCCAGCCGATCGTCGCGGAGCCCGTGGCCACCTGCGTCACGTTGATCGAGAACGCCGCGAGTGACACCGCGGACGTGCCGTCGCTGACGGAAATGACGATCCCGCTGGTGGTGCCTGCATCGCTCGCGGAAGGAGTGCCCGAGAGCTTGCCGGTGGCCGTGTTGAAGGTGGCCCAGCTCGGCTTGTTCGTGATGCTGAACGTGAGCGTGTTGCCGTCGGGATCGGACGCGCTGGGCGTGAAGCTGTACGCGGTGCCCGCGTTGGCCGTGGTCGCAGGCGTCCCGGAAATGGTGGGCGGGCGGCTTGCGCTCACCGTGAGCGAGAACGAGGACAACGCCGCGCTCGCTTTGCCGTCGCTCACCGAGATGACGATGTTCGAATACGTCCCCGCCTGGGCGGCGGTCGGCGTGCCGGAGAGCTGGCCCGTGGCGATGCTGAAGGTGGCCCAGCCCGGCTTGTTCTGAACGGAGAAGGAGAGGGCGTCCTTGTCGGCATCCGCTGCGGTCGGCCTGAAGGAGTACGGCTGCCCGGCCTGCACGCTCGTGGTCGGCGTGCCGCTGATGGTCGGCGCGCGGTTGGGCGTGGCGGAAACGACGATCGAGAACGCGCTGAGCGAGCTCGTGGCCTTGCCATCGTTTACGGCGATGATGATGCCGTTGGTGGTGCCTACCTGAGTCGGCGTGCCGGAGAGCTGGCCGTTGCTCGTGTTGAACGAAGCCCAGGCCGGCTTGTTCTGGATCGACCAGCGCAGCGTGTCGTTGTTCGCATCGCTGGCCGACGGCTTGAATGAATAGGCCACCCCGACGGTCGCGGCCGTGCCCGGCGAGCCGGAGATCACCGGCGGCGTGTTCGCTGACGGCGGAGCGGCGAGCACCTGGATCGAGAACGCCGGCATGGTCGTGGAAAGGCGCCCATCGCTCACCGTGATGCGAATGTTCGCGTAGGTGCCCGCGCTGCTCGGCGTGCCCGAGAGCTGGCCAGTCTTGGTATCGAAGGCCGCCCAGCTCGGACGGCTGGTGATGGACCAGGTCAGCGTGTCGTTCTGATCATCGACCGCGACCGGGATGAAGATGTAAAGCTGGCCCGCCGTGAGCATCGTCGAGGGATTGCCGGAAACCTTCGGTGCCGTGTTCGGCGGCGGCGGCGTGACATCGCGCGCGGCGACCTGGATGCGGAACGCTGGCAGGCCGTTCTCGGCCTTGCCATCGCTCACCGAGAGCTCGATGTCACCTGTTTGTCCGACATCGGTATCGGCCGGCATGCCGCTGAGCGCGCCGGTCTCCGGATCGATGCTGAGCCAGGCAGGCAGGCCGGTGGCGGCGAAGGTGAGATCGTCCTGATCCGCGTCGCTCGCATTCGGTATGAACGAGTACGCGACACCCGCTTTCGCAGTCACTGAAGGCTCGCCTTCGATGACCGGAACGCTGTTGCTGGCGGGCGGAGAGTTGCCGGACGGCGGCGCGGTGTTGACCGGCGGCGTCGCAGAGGACGTGTCGGAAGACGACGCGGTCGCGGGACTGTCGCCTCCGCCGCCGCAGGCCGCGAGCGACGTGGCGAGAATCGCGCAGAACAACAACCGCCCGAAGCCGGTGCGGTAAGACCCGTGTGCAAGCATTTTTCGACTAACCCCGTTTCCAAGCACCCACATGCTCAGGCGGCGGCGCAGCGTTCGGTCGGCTGCTGCAAGGTCTGACGACGCGGCGCGCTGTACTCCTACAGCACCGTGCCGGCAACCCCGCTATCTGCAGCACTTCGAGCGACTCCCGAAGCTCGAGACCGGAGGCTTTGCGTCCCCATCTCGCGATGGGTTTGCCCAATCAACGCGGCGAGTTAATCGTGCGGCGTCGTCTCACGCAACCTGTCTGCACTGAGAGACGCCTTTGATTTGCGACAAAAAAAGCGACATGCATCAGGAGCGATACAGGTCGCGCGCGGCGTGTTTTGTAAAAGATGTTCTGTCGAATGAAGTTGGCCGCGGAAGTTGAGGCGGCGCTTTCAACGCAGCCCTGCGCGGCGCTCGATTGCGGATTTATTTCGAGAACGGGCGCGCGATGAACATAACGCGCCAGCGAGCGAGGATGTCTCGCGGCAGGCGAGAGTTCTCACGCAAGGAGATGGCGTCCCCAAGGGGATTCGAACCCCTGTTACCGCCGTGAAAGGGCGATGTCCTAGGCCTCTAGACGATGGGGACGTCCTGAAGATCCGGCGGCCACGATACCGGTGTTGGTGGAGCCAGGCGGGATCGAACCGCCGACCTCTTGCATGCCATGCAAGCGCTCTCCCAGCTGAGCTATGGCCCCGTACCGTAAGCTGCTGTTCTAACTGAACTTAAGCGAGTGTATCAACCCCTGCGGGCGAGGCTCGCCGCGCGGCAGCCCCGCGCGAGGGCGCGAAGAATACCAGAACCGGCCGGAATGGGCGGCCTAAGTGAAACGGAGGCGCGCGCGGCTCACCCTATGGTCTTGCTGACCGTGTTCGAGAGGTCGCTTTCCTGACCGTTCGAGTCGTAGGCGGTGATGGCGAAGTAGTAGGTGCCGACGCTGAGGTTCTCGATGACATAGGTGGCGAGGCCGGGATTTGTCACGTTGACGAGGTTGCCGAGCGCATCGGCCGACGTCCCGTAACGAATGTGATAGCCCGCCAGATTCTGCAGCGTCGAGCCGTCGCTACGCGCGGTCGGCGGCGTCCAGTTCAGTGTCGCCGCGCCGGTGCCCGAGCTCGGGGCCGCCGATACGGTGATCGAAAACGAGGGCAGCGCCGCGCTCACCGTGCCGTCGCTCACGCTGATGACGATGTTCGCAAACGTGCCGGCGGAGGCGGGCGTGCCGGTGAGCTTGCCGGTGCTGGCCGAAAAAGTGGCCCAGGAAGGCTTGTTCTGGATCGAGAAGGTCAGCGCGTTGCCGTCCGGATCGGAGGCCGTGGGGGCGAAGGAGTAGGCCTGACCGGCACTGACCGCCGTCGCGGGCGTGCCGCTGACCCTGGGGCCTTGATTGCTGGTTGCCGGCGTGACCGGTGTGCCGGAGCTCGAACCCGACGCGACATTCTCCGTCGTCGCGGCGCCACCGCCGCACCCCTGCAGCACGAGGCCGCAGACCAACGCCAGACCGAATTGCAAAAGCCGGGCTTGTCCGCCAGCGCGGACGCAGGAAATCACGCTCATCTGTACTCCGCGGTCCCCAAGCGACCAAGCCTGGAACCGACTGCTGTGTACCCTTCGAGGGTGGGGCCCGTGATGCCGGGCGGCCAGTGAGTCGGCGGGCAGCTTAGGCCCGCCATGGTGCGAAGCCAATACGCTTAAGCGTCTGTATTTGGAGACTTTTTGCCCTGTTTGCGTCGCCGTGCGCGGAATGCGGGGGCTGAAGCCTCGCCTTTCTTTTGGCCATCCAGACAGTTACGTTCGATTCTTGAATGGCTCTCGCAGTCGGTCGTGCGTGATGGGCGTCACGGTTCGGGTGCGGTGCAGCCGGTAGACTGCCGGCCTGCAGTGCAGGTGTGCACTCGCTTCACCAAAAAAGGGACGCCTCGTCACCCGGGCGCGATCCGAACATATCAATGCCTAAGTCGTTCGGGCGATGCGCCGAGTGATCCGGGAGCCTGTGACTACACAACCTCGCAGCACGAATGCCGCGATTCTTCAGCCGCCGGGAAGCCTGTCTCACCGCATGGCCTTCGGACAGTGGTGGGCCGTGGTTGCCGTGCTGTTCGCGGTTGCCATCACCTATCTGCCCGGCACGCGGGACCTGCTCGAGCTGTGGGCTGATTACTCCGCCAAGGGCAATACTCACGGTCCGCTGATCGTCGCGCTCTGCATCGCGCTGCTGTTCCGGGACCGCAAGGGCCTCGCCGCACAGCCCGCACGGTTTTCGCGCGGGGGACTGCTGGGGCTCGTCCTGTGCTCGGCCGCGTGGCTCGTGTTCTGGCGTGCGAACATCCGTGACGCCTACCTGATTCTGTTCCCGGCGCTCGTCTTCTTTGCCGTTCATGCCTCATTCGGCCCGCGAGTGGCCCTGCGAGCCGGATTCGCCATCGACTTTCTGGCGTTCGCGCTGCCGTTCTGGGACTGGTTCGCGGGACCTCTGCAGCACCTCACGGTGCTCGCGATGAAGGTGCTGCTCGGGGTGAGCGGCGTTCCCGCCCTCGTGGAAGGGACCCGCATCGAGCTGTCCTCGGGCACGTTCGAAGTGGAGCGCAGCTGCAGCGGACTGCATTTTTTCATCGTGGGTCTGGCGATCGCCGCACTGCTCGGAGAGTTGAACCGCGACACGTTGCGTCGTCGTGTGCTGCTGCTTGTCGGCATGGGCGCGACCGCCATCCTCGCGAACTGGGTGCGTGTCTACACGGTCGTCGTCGCTGGCTACCTCACTGACATGCAGCACTATCTAGTGCGAGTGGAGCACTACCGCTTCGGCTGGGTCGTCTTCACCGTGTTCGTGCTGGCCTTCATGTTCGTCGCGAACCGATTGCCGCCCTCGCACCGGGAACAAGATGGGGACGGGGAAGTGGCAACGACCGCCGGCTTTGTGTCCCTGAAGGGACTAGGGATCGTCGCTGCGGTCTTTGCAATCACGGCGTTCACGTGGGTGTTCGCCGAAGCGCGCGATGCCGAGTTGAAAGCCGAGTTTCGGCTTGCGTCCCCGAGTGGGGAGGGCGGCTGGTCCGATCCCGTTACGCAATCGAGCCGTGAGTGGCAGCCTGTGTTCGCCGGTTCCGCCGGCCAGCTGCACGTCCGCTACGAGCACCCCCGAGGCGAGGCCGTCGAAGCTTTCATTGCTTCGTACGCCGGGCAGCGCCAGGGCGGCGAGTTGATCGGCTACCCGAATAGTCTGGTGGGTGAGTCGCTGGGTTCTCGGTCCGAAAGCGATGTCGCTACGGACTCCGGCACGTTCCATGAAATCGTTGCCGCCGATGCGCGCGGATCCCGCTCGCTGATCTGGAGCACGTACGTGATCGGCGGGCACGCGATGACGGCGGAGTTCGCGGCCCAGATACGCTACGGCGTCGGTTCCCTCTTGAGGCCCGAGCTCGCAGGCGTGGTGGCGTATCGCGCCAAGTGCGCGATGAGCTGCGATAGGGCACGTGAGACGCTCAAAGAGTTCGCGCACTCCATGAACGCGCGGATGCTCGAAGCTGCTTCGGTCCACCGGAGCGGCGGGGAGCCATCGACATGAGCCGCTGCAGAACGGCAGAGGCCCGGTCCCAGCTTCACTGCGCGTCGATTCCGCGACCCCTGTGTCAGCGATCGCGGCGAACGCATGATAGGTTTCGTATGTATCTGCTAGCCTTGAATTTCCGAGCGAAGAGGATGATGTCATGAGTCGTGTGGGAGCGTTCGCTGCTGGGCTTCTGGCCACCTTGGCGTGCCTGACGGCGATCGCGCAGACCCCGGCTCCCAAGGCCGCTCCGCCTGCCGCGACGGCCGCTCCGGCTGCACCGCCGTCCGTCGAATCCGACAACCAGTACATCATCGGGCCTGGCGATGCCCTGCAGGTGTTCGTGTGGCGCAACCCGGAGCTCACGGCCAACGTGCCGGTGCGCCCGGACGGCAAGATTTCGACGCCCCTCGTCGAGAACATGACGGCTGTGGGCAAGACCCCTTCGCAGCTCGCGCGTGACGTGGAAAAGGTGCTGTCCGAATACATCCGTTCGCCGCAGGTGAGCGTGATCGTCAGCACCCCCATGAGCACTTACAGCCAGGTGAAGGTGATCGGGCAGGTCGCCAAGGCGCAATCGCTGCCCTACCGCGAAGGCATGAAGGTGCTCGATGCCGTGCTCGCGGTGGGAGGACTTGCGCCGTTCGCCGCCGGCAACCGCGCGAAGATCGTGCGGACCGATGGCAAGAAGCAGTCGGAGATCAAGGTGAAACTGGCCGACCTGCTCGACAAGGGCGATCTCAGCCAGAACTTCGATCTGCGCTCGGGGGATGTGCTGGTGGTTCCGGAGTCGAGGTTCTAAGCCATGGATCAGATCCTGTCCCAGATCCTGAGCATCCTGCGCGGCTCCTGGCGCTACCGCTGGATCGCGATCGCCATTGCGTGGGTCGGCTGCCTCGTCGCGTGGCCTTACGTGATTTCCTTGCCCAACAAATATGAGGCGAGCGCACGCGTGTTCGTCGATCCGAAAACGGCCCTCAAGCCGGTGATCGACGGGCTTGCCATCCAGCAGGACGTGGGCACCGAGCTCGCGCTCGTGCGGCAGACGCTCCTCAGCACGCCGCACCTGGGTGAGGTGGCGGAAACGATCGGCATCCTGTCCCCGAGCGTGACCGGCCGCGAGCGCAACTGGGCGATCGACGGCCTGCGGGGCCGCATCGACATCTCCGTGCAGACCCAGCCGACCGGCGATGTCGACCAGGCGGGCAGCAAGGTTTACGCAATTCACTATCAGGACGTGGACCGCGACCGCGCGTTGCGCCTGGTGCAGTTGCTCCTCGAGTCTTTCAGGGAAGACACCCTGGGCGGCAAGCGGCAGGCCTCCGCAGCCGCGCAGAAGTTCCTCGAGAGCCAGATCAAGGAATACGGCGCCCGGCTCAACGAGTCGGATCAGCGCCTCGCGGACTTCAAGAAGCGCAACGTCGGCATGGTGCCCGGCGATCAGGCGGGCGATTACTTCTCGCGCATGCAGGCCGAGACGGATGCGATGAAGAAGGTCCAGGCGGACCTCAACATCGCCTACGCGCGCCGCAACGCGCTGAACCAGCAGCTCAGGGGTGAAGCGCCCGTTGCGGCGGCCACTGGCATGCCGTCAACGCCCGGAAGTCCCTCTCAGGGCGACACGCTTTCACGCATCAAGGAAACGCAGGCGAAGCTCGAGGACATGCTCCTGCACTACACTGAGAAGCACCCCGACGTGATCGCCCTGCGCGAAACGCTGGAGCAGCTGAAGGCGCGTCGTGCAGGCGAGATCGAAGCGTTGAAGCGCGGTGACGCCGGCGCCGCCGCGGCAACCGGTGCGAGCTCCAACCCGGTCTACCAAAGCATTCAGCTGCAGCTGAACCAGACGGACGTCGACATCGCCGCCAAGCGGGGCGAGCTCGCCATGCATCAGGACAAGGTGGCCGAGCTGCGCAAGATGGTCGACACCATGCCCCAGGTGGAAGCGGAGTTCGCCAGCCTCAATCGTGACTACAGCGTCACCAAGGCTCAGTACACGGCACTCGTGGAGCGCCTGGAGAAGGCGCGTCTCGGCGACGAAGCCGAGGCCTCTGGCTCGATCCGCTTCGAGGTCATCGACCCGCCGGCCGTCGGCTTCACGCCGGTCTCGCCGCGCCGGCCGATCATGCTGCTCGCAGTGCTGGCGGCATCGCTCGCGGCCGGAGCGGGCATCGCCTATCTGCTCAACCTGCTGCGGCCGGTGTTCCACGACGTGCGCGAGCTCACGGAGCTGACCGGCGCGCGCGTCCTCGGTTCGATCAGCGTGTCGCGCTCCGGTGCGGACGCTTACGCGCGCAGGCGCGGTTACCTTGCGTATTCCTTCGCCTGCGTGCTCCTGGTGGGCGCGTTCGTGATTGCGGTGTTCATTGGGCGTGCGGTTCACCCGGTGGTCCAGATCAGTGGGTCGTGAGGCCCGGAGCGATACATGAGCCTCGTTGAAAAGGCACTGAAGAAACTCCAGGAGCAGCAGCGGGAAGCTCCTGTCGCCCCGAGCCCGGTGATCGGCACCGTGACACCGGTGACGGTGCGAACGGCGTTGCCCGCCAGTCACGCGCGTGTCGACAAGATCGTGAAGATCGACCGGGCTGCGCTGCGCAGCGCGGGTCTTGCGCCGAACCCGGCGCAGGAGCGTCGTCTGGCCAGCGAGTACCGCAATATCAAGCGGCCGCTGCTGGCGTCCGCGCTCGGCCGCGGTGGCGCGGCGCGCCTGCCCGCCGGCAACATCCTGATGGTCGCGAGCGCGCTGCCGGGTGAGGGCAAGACCTACACCAGCATCAATCTGGCGATGAGCATCGCGCTCGAGCGCGACATCACGGTGCTGCTCGCTGATGCGGATCTCGCGAAGCCCCACATCAGCCGCACGTTCGGCGTGGAGGGCGAACCGGGCCTGCTCGACGTGCTCCGCGGCGATGTGGAGGACGTCGAATCGGCGATCATCCCGACCGACGTGCCGGGATTGAGCATCCTGCCGGCCGGCCGGCGTACCGACATGGCGACGGAGCTGCTCGCCAGCAACCGCATGGAGCACGTCATTGCCGAGCTCAACCGGCGCGATCCCAATCGCATCGCGCTGTTCGACTCGCCGCCGCTGCTCCTCACGAGCGAATCGCGCGTGCTCGCGACGCTGGTCGGGCAGATCGTGATCGTGGTGCGTGCCGGATCCACGCCGCAGAAGGCGGTTCTCGATGCGCTCGGCGCGCTCGGTGAGGGTCGCCCGATCGGGCTCGTGCTGAATCAGCGTGAGGGCGCAACGACCGATACCTATTACGGCTACGGCGACTACGGCGACAGACCCGGCGCATAAGCGCGGCCGCATCTTACAGACAAGAACAGATCGGGGAGTCGAATGATGAAAGCTCCGGTATTCGGAACGCGGCGCATTTCTGCGCTCGCGCTAGGCTTGCCTCTGACCGCCGCACTGATGGCGGCGGCCCAACCTGCCGGGGCGACGACGCCGGGCTACCTGATTTCCCTCGGGGTGGGCACGTCGGACAATATCCGGCGCGTTCCGACGGACGAAGAGAGCGAGACGCTCGCGATCGCCGGCCTGCAGCTCGACTGGCGCGAGCGCACCGCCCGCACCGAGACCGATGTGCTCGGCGACCTCGCCTACGTCGACTATCTCCAGAACACCTTCGGCTCGGAGGTCGTGGGTAATGCGTCGGGCCGCTTTTCCTACGCCATCGCGCCCGAGCGCCTGCTCTGGAGCGTCTCCGACAATTTCGGCCAGGGCCGCATCGATCCGCTGAGCGCGTCCTCGCCTGAGAATCGCGAGAACATCAACTATTTCTCGACCGGCCCGGACCTGGCGCTGCCGTTTGGCTCGACCCTGCAGCTGCTCGCATCGGGGCGATACTCCAAAGTCGCCTATCAGGAAACCCCGCTCGACAGCGACCGCTATTCGGGGCTCGTGGGGCTCGAGCACAAGCTGTCGGCAGCGAGCTCGGTGTCGCTCAACGCTTCGCGCGACAGCATCCGCTTCGACGATACCAACCTGAACCCGGACTACGATCGAGACAGCGCGTATGCGCGCTACAAGGTGGATGGCCGCCGCACGTCAATCGCGCTCGATGCGGGCTACAGCAGGATCGACCGCACGGTCGGCGAGAACAGCGATGGTGTGCTGTTCCGGCTGGAAGTCTCGCGCCGCATATCCGCGTCTTCCTACCTTGCTGCATCAGCGGGACACGAGTTCTCGGATGCGGCCGACGCTTTCCGCCTCTCGCAAACGCTGACTGGCGGCGGGCTCGATACGCAGAGCACAGTTCAGACGAGCTCGCCGTTCACGAACAAGTACTACACGCTGGGCTGGAACTTCGCGCGCAATCGCACGGGTGCCAATCTCACGGCGTCGCGCTTCGAAGAGAGTTACAGCGATAACACGCTGCTCGACCGCAAGCGCACGCTCCTGAGCGGGCAGCTCACCCGCAATCTCACTCCGGTGCTGGAGGCGGCGCTCGCGGCGGCGTATTCGAAAGAGGACTACACGAACGTGGGTGCTGACGCGAAGGAATCCACGGCGGGCGTGCAGCTCAACTGGCGGGCGGGCCGTTATCTGACGATCTCCGCGCGCTACCAGTACGCGCACCGCACCAGCAATCTGCCTGGCACCGGGTTCAGCGAGAACCGGACGTGGTTGCAGTTCGGCTGGGGCCGGCCCTCCGGCGAGCTGATCACGGGCCCGGCACGTCCGGCGCTCCCTGGCGATGTCTCGGGGCGCCCGGCGGTGCCAGGTGCCGTCCCGCCGTGAACCAGCCCGTCGCCTCCTGCTCGCGACTCGATCGTCCGAGTCGTGACTGGGATGCCTTCGTTTCAGCGCAGCCGCAGGCGAGCATTTACCTGCACAGCGGGTGGACACAGCTCGCGGTCGATGTGTTCGGTCACAAGGCCTGTTTCATCGAAGCGCGCGCGCCGGACGGCTCGTTGGCAGGCGTGCTGCCGGTGGTGCGGCAGAAGACGCTGCTCAGCAATTTCGCCACCTCAATTCCGTTCTTCAACTACGGCGGCGCGCTGGCGCGCTCCGACGACGTGGCGTCGCTGCTGATGCACGAAGCACAGCGCTGGGCGCAGTCGCTCGGCTGCTCCTATCTCGAGCTGCGCGACGCGCGGCCCTATCCCGGCGACTGGCAGGTGCGCACCGACAAGGTGAGCATGGTGCTCGGCCTGCCCGCGAGCTTCGAGGCGTTGTCGAAGCAGCTCGGCTCGAAGCTGCGCTCGCAGGTGAAGCGATCCGATCGCGAGAATCCGGTCGTGCGGCAGGGTGGGGCGGAACTGCTCGACGGCTTCTACGACGTGTTCGCGAGGAACATGCACGAGCTCGGCACGCCGGTCTATCCGCGCCGCTTCTTCGCAGCCATCCTCGAGCGATTCGCTTCGCAATGCCTGATCGTGCTGATCGAGCGCGCAGGGCAGCCCGGTGCGGCCGCCTTCCTGATCATCGACGGCGCGCGCGCAGAGATCCCGTGGGCAGCGTGCCGCGAAGACATGCGGGCCGCCGGCTTCAACATGAAGCTGTACTGGGAGGTGCTGCGCGCGGTGGTCGAGAAAGGCTGCACCTCATTCGATTTCGGCCGCAGCACCGTCGACGCGGGCACCTATCGCTTCAAGAAGCAGTGGGGCGCGGAGCCCGTGCAGCTCTACTGGCATCGCTGGGAGCGCTCGTCGCGGCCCGCGGTGCCCGAGAGCGCAACACCCGGCAAGGCGCGTCAACTCGTCACGGCCGCGTGGCGCAGATTGCCGCTCGGCGTCGCCAACACGATCGGCCCCTGGATCAGCCCGGGTCTGCCGTGGTGAGCCGATGAAAACCCTGCTCAAGAGCATGGTGCGCGGGGTGGCGGCGACCGCAGCGCCGCTCGCGTGGAGCGTGCGCCGGGCACCGACGCTCCTCGTGCTGATGTATCACCGCGTGTTGCCGGCAAATCATCCGGAGCGCGCGTTCGAGCAGCCGGGCATGTTCGTGTCGCCCGAAACGCTCGACCTGCACCTGAGCGTGCTGAAACAGCATTTCGAGCTGGTGCATCTGGACGATTGGGTGAAAGCCGCGACTGCGCGGCAATCGCTGCCGCGGCTCGCATGCGCCATCACCTTCGACGATGGCTGGCGGGACAACTACGATTACGCGTTTCCGGTGCTGCGCGAGCATGGCGCGCCCGCGGTGATCTTCCTGGTCTCCACTCTCACCGGCACCGAGAAGCAGTACTGGCCGAACCGGCTCACGCAACGCCTGCTCGCAATGCCGCTGCAGGCGGACCTCACCGGCGTGCTGGGGGCGATTCTGCAGCCCGTGCTGGTCGACGCACGCGCGCGCGGTGGCTGGAGCCGCGAATTGATCGATCGTGCGATCGGGCTGGCCAAGCAGATCGATGAAGCGCGTATCCATGCGGAAATCGAGACAGCGACGGCGGCCGCTCCGGCGGTCCCTGTCGAGCGCTCCGTCGTGAACGAAGCGGAAGTGCGCGAGATGGCGGCCTCGGGCCTGGTGCGCTTCGGCTCCCATACCCGCACGCACTATCGGTTTCGCGCGCCCGCGCCACGCTCGGTGCTCGAAAGCGAAATCGCCGTATCCGGCCGGGAGATCGCCTCGATTGCCGGAGCTCAGGCTGCGCTCTTTTGCTACCCAAACGGGGACACGACCGACGAGGCCGTGAACGAAGTGCGGCAGCACTATCTCGCGGCGGTGACCACGCAGAAGGGCTGGCACGATCCGCATTCCGATCCGTTCCGGATCCGGCGGGTCGGCGTGCACGAGGATGTGAGCGCAACGCGCGCCGCTTTTCTGGCGCGGCTCAGCGGCTGGGTCTGATCGAGCGGATCAGATCTGGATGCGCTCGCGCACGAGCTGCTTGCCGCGCTCGATCCACGAGCCGTACTGAAGCACATCCCGCACACGCAACGGCAGCGAGAAGCGCCTGAGCGCCCACAGACCGCCATCGAGGTCGGCTTTCGGGTTCAGATAGCTGTAGTCCGCGCCCGTGGCCACGGCCGCGTGCAGCCCGGCGGCCTTGGCGAGCTTCATGTCGCGCACGGTGTAATCGCGGTGGTGGCCGGTGGGCCACGCGAACACCGGCAGCGGCGAATGCAATTCCTGCTGCAGGCGTGCCCACGATCCTTCGATCTCGCGGCACGCTTCGCCATCGCTGATGCGCGAGAAGATTCGGTGCGTGATCGAGTGCGGGCCGAACTCCACGCCCATCGACTCGAGCTCGCGCGCCTGAGCCCACGTCATCGGTCGGTACGCCGGCGGCGGCTGCGCCGGCACGCTGACCTGCGCCTGTTTCGCGATACCGGCAATCGTCTCGTACAGGTTGTCGTTCGAGGACGCCTTGATGCGCGCCCGCACGCGACTCACGGCCTTGGCGCGCTGCTGCTCTGTCTTCAGCGGCAGGTTGAGCGTTTCGCCCAGGAGCGTGATGTCGAGCGATTCGAGCGGCGAGTGGTTCAGGATGTACGTGACCTGGTCGTCCCACGGCCAGAGCTTGCCGTCGAGAAAGTCACTGATGAGGAAGATCGTGACCGGACAATTGCACGCCGCGAAACCATCGCGCGCGAGCTGCACCTGGTCCGCGAAGCCGTCGTCGATGGTGAAAGCCACCCAGTCGTCACCCGGGCCGGAGCCGTTGCGATAACTCTCCACCAGTTTGCGCAGCGAAACCAGTCGCGCGCCGCTCCGGCGCAGCGCACCGAGCGCTTCGTGAATGTACTCGATGGAATGCCCGGAAACGCCGGGATGCGAGTCCTGCTCGCGATGGAGCATGAACACCGTGGCGCGTCCGCGCATGACAAAGCGGAACAGGGGCCGCGCCGCGCGGCTGCTCAACGCCTGGATCGTTTTGTCGAGGGCGCTCATTGGACTCATTTCACAACACGGCGGCCATGCAGGGAAGTAAAAATTTCCTCGTAACTCCCAATCATTGTGCCAAGTGAGAAGTGCTCCCGGACCCGCGCGAGCGCCGCCTGCGAAAGCGCGGCGGCCACCGTGGGCTCCAACGCGAGACGACATATTCCCGCGGCCAGCGCCGCCGGATCATCGGTCGGGACGAGAACTCCGCAGCTCTCATCCAAAATCTGTTGCGGGCCGCCACTCCGTGTCGCCACCACCGGAATGCCGCACGCCATCGCCTCGATGCAGGCGATCGAGAATCCTTCAGTGCGCGAGCTGAGCGCGAACACATCCAGATTTCTCAAAACCGTCGCTACGTCAGGCCTTAGCCCGAGAAAGCTCACCTTGTGCTCTAGGCCGAGCTCCTGGCGCAGAGCCAGGAGTTTCTCCTGCAGGGGGCCTGAGCCTTCGCCTGCGATCACGAAATGCAGGTGTGGGATACGGTCGACAGCGAGTCGCGCTGCCCGCAACAGCACGTCGTAGGCCTTGGGTTTTCGGATATTGCCGATGGCGCCCACCACCTGCGTCCCAGGCAGCAGGCCGAGCTGGGTCCGCACCGATTCGTCCCGGCCGGGCCGGAAAATGGACAGATCCACCCCGTTGGGGACCACTTCACATTTTTGTGCCGGTGGTCGCAGGGCGGCCGCCAGATCCTCCTGGAGGTTGCGCGAGACGAACACGATGCGGCTCGAACCGTGCCGGACAATCGCGGCTTTTACCGAAGCGAGGCGCGCCTTGGGGTTTACGTCGCTCTGCCCGTGAAGGATCGACACGACGGGCACGCGGCAGATGAGGCCCGCGAGACTCGCATAAATCGCGGAGCCGTAGAGATGCGCGGCGATGACATCGACGCGACGCTCTTTCACGGTGCGCACGAGCGCGCGCAGATAAGCGAGATTGAACGAGCCTTTCGCGGGAATCGGCAATGGCTCCACGCCTCGCTCGCGCAGGCGCGCGGCGAGCCAGCCGTCGCTGCCGACGACCGCGATCGAGCGAAAGCGCGCCGGATCGAGACCGCTCGCGGTATTGAGAAATACGGTCTCGGCGCCACCGGGTCCGCCGGTGTCGATGACGTGCAGGACGGTGATCATCGACCCAGCGCTCCGATCCAGTTGCGCGCTTCACGCAGCCCCGGTGCGGGGTCGGACCAGCGAAACACTTCCTGCCGGCAGCCGAAATCGAAGCAGGTGCCGAGGAATGCGCCGAGCGCGCCGAGCTTCGCGCTGGCCCCGAGATTCGGGGACTTCACTTGCAGCAGCAGATTGTCCACGTCGCCGAGCAGCCAGCGCAGGCGGCGGCCGCGCACGTATTGCGGCACGGGGCCGGGCTTCTCGCCGACCGTAATTTGATACAGCAGGCGCGGGAAATCGACGCCGCTGTCGATGGCGAGCTGCAGCGATCCCCAGAAACGGCCGTTCACTTCCATGAGGTAGGGCGTGCCGTCGGGCGCGACGCGGAACTCGATCATGGCGACGCCGCGCCAGCGGCTCGCCGCGAGCAGCTGCCGCGCGATGTCCTGCATGCGAGGATCGAGATCGGCACTCTCGCTGAGCACGCTCACGCCGCCGGACGGTGGCTTCTCGCGCAGCCGGCGGTGCGCGAACCAGGCGATCGGCCCCTCGGGCGTGCTCGACGCGAAGATGCCTGCGCCATAGCCGGGTATGAACTCTTGCACGAGGCAGGGAATGTCTGCGAGCCAATCAAGTTTCGTGAAGCTTGCCTCCAGCGCGGCGGCATCGGCTACCGTACGCACCGCTGTGAAGATGACCTCCTGACCCCGCAGGTACCGCGACCGGGAAGGCTTCAAAACCAGCGGAAAGCCCAGCTCGCCGGCTGCGGCGCGAACCTCGGTGGCGGTGCTCGCCACGACGGTGCGGGGCACGGGCACGCCGAGCGAGCGTGCGCACTCGATGAGCCGGCGCTTGTCGGTCAGCGCTTCGTAAGCTTCGGATTCAGGACACGCGAGTCGCGCCGGTGCCAGACGTTCCGGTTGACTCACGAGAACCATGGTTGTCAAATCCGTGGCGGGCACGACGACATCGATGCCAAGCTGTCGCGTGCGGGAAGCGACTTCCCGAACGAACGACTCCGGATCGCGGGCGGGGTCGGGATACCGAAACATACCGGTGGCATATTTCGAGGCCGCGCCGATCGGCGCGGCGGCCGAATCCGCAGCGATGACATTGAGACCGGCGCGCCCGAGGCTGCGAATCACGGCGAGAGCGCTACGCTGATTCGCGTCCAGAACGAGGATTTTGTGCATCCGGACGGCTTCTTGGGACCGCTCTCGAAGATAAGATGATGATAACAGAGACCTCGTCTGCCTCGTCCGGGGGAGTGGGAACTGGGTCTCGTTTTGCGATGAAGGCTGAATGATCGATCTTGAACTCTACGGCGGTCGCCGCTCCTTCGTGATGCATGTGGCAGCTCGTGCCATGGCATTCGCAGGCATTTTCGCGACGCTTGCCGAAGTGGACTGGCCCACCGTCAGCCGGCTCGTGTTCGTCTGCAAGGGCAACATCTGCCGCAGTCCCTATGCAGTGATGCGGGCACGGCAGCTCGGGCTCGATGCCGTCTCCTTCGGCTTCGACACCGTCGACAACGCCGCGGCCCACGCCGATGCGGTTCGCAACGCCGCGTCCCGGCAGATCGACCTCTCGACGCACCGCTCGCGCCAGCTGCGCACGAACGAGCTGCGCGAGGGCGACCTCGTGCTGCTGTTCGAGCCCTGGCATCTGTCGCGCTTCCTCGAGGGCACGACGCCGAACGAACGTCACAACGCGACGCTCGTGGGGCTGTGGGCGGCCCCCAGATGGCCGTATATTGCCGACCCTTACGGCAAGAGCGACCGCTACTTCCAGCAATGCTTCACGACAATCGACAGCAGCATCCGGGCCATAGCGCTACGGCTAAGGCGGGCCGCCGCCTAGCCGAGCCGCCTGCGGCGCCGCTGCCGGTGCCGCCGGGGATGGAGCCGTTCTACCGGTTGCAGCTGAAAGGCCTGTGGTCGGCGTTCTGGAAGGAGCACTTCTCCTTCTGGATGATCAGCGCGTACCTGTTCGTGGAGTACGTGCGCCCGCAGTCGATCGTGCCGGCGCTCGACGTGCTGCCGTGGGGCAAGGTGTTCCTGATCGGCTCGCTGTTCGGCCTGATGGCCGATCGCAGCCGCAAGTGGGTGAGCGATCCGGCCAACCTGCTGATGACGCTGTTCCTCGCGACCATCCTGCTGTCCTCGGCGTTCGCCGAATACCCTTCCGTGTCGTGGCTGCACTGGTTCGATTTCTTCAGCTGGTTCATCATTTATTTCCTGATCGTCAACATCGTCAACACCGAGCAGCGCTTCTTCATCTTCCTCGCGATCTTCCTGATCGCAAGCTTCAAGCTGTCCTTCTTCGGCGCGCGCACCTGGGCGATGCGCGGCTTTTCGTTCACGAGCTGGGGGCTCATGGGGCCCCCCGGGTTCTTCCAGAACTCCGGGGAGCTTGCGATCCAGATGCTCATGTTCGCGCCGGTCGCCTTCCAGGTCGCGCTGTTCCTGAAGCCCTACGTCTCCAAGATCAAGTACTGGGTCATGCTGCTCATGCCGCTCACCGCGGCGATGACGGTAGGGGGCGCGAGCAGCCGCGGCGGGCAGGTGGGGCTCGTCTATCAGTTCTACCGCTCGATGCTGAAAGGCCGGCTTTCGGTGCGGACCGTGATCATCGTCGCGGTGCTGGGCTTTGCCGCCTGGTCGGTCCTGCCCGAGCAGCAGAAGGCGCGGTTCAGCTCCGCCGGCTCGGATACGACCTCGCAGCAGCGCATCCTGTACTGGAAGCGCGGGCTCGAGATGGTCCAGGACCATCCCGTGCTCGGTGTCGGGTTCTACAATTTCCCTCCGTACTTCGCGGACCACTATCCGCAGGACATGCTGTACGGCGCGGCCCAGCTGCCGCACAACATCTTCGTGCAGGTCGGAACGGACACGGGCCTGCTGGGTCTCGGGCTCTTCGGCCTCATCCTGTACCGGAACTTCCGCTGCTGCCGCGAAGTGCAGCGGCTCGTCGGCGCACCGAAGCCCGAGGCGGTCTTTACCGCGAGCGTCGCGAAGGGTCTCGCCATCTCGATGTGGGGCTTCATCATTGCTGGCCAGTTCGTGACCGTCACCTACTATCCCTTCCCCTGGATCAATCTCGCCATGTCCGTCGCGTTGCTGAATGTCGTAAAGCGCCAGCAACAGCAGCAAGCACAGCAGACGCGGACGCCCGCACCGAAAGCCGCCGCTTGAAGACTGTCCTGGTCTCGAAATTCGACCTGAAGCCGCCGCCGGCGAGCGGCTTGAGGCAGATCCCCGTGCACCTGCCTTCGCTTGCGAGCCCGGCCTTCCTGCCCGCCTTGTTCCGCGCGCTGCGGCAAGCACGCGCTGCAGACGCCATTCTCGCCTCGAACCCGCGTTTCCCCGAGTTCGTGCTGATGTTCCTCGCGAAGCTGCTGTATCGATCGAGCATCACCGTGATGGTGTTCGATCTCATCATGCATGCCCCGCACTCGACGTTCGAGCGGCTGAAGGATCTGCCGAAGGCCTGGCTGCTGCGCGCGGTCGACTGGTTCGCGTTCATCCATCGCGACACCAGCGGCTACGAGAAGCACTTCGGCATCCGGCGCGAGCGGTGCCTGTACGTGCCCTTCAAGGCGAACAACTTCGAGCTCGCTGGAAAGATCGCGCCCGTCGATGGCGATTACATCCTCTCGCTCGGTGCGAGCCAGCGCGACTATCAATTGCTCGTCGATGCCGTCACCGGCCTCGACATCAAGTTGAAGATCCTGTTGCCGATGGAAAGCATCCGGCGCCACAACGCCATCATTTCGCGCTCGGCGTTGCCGCCGAACGTGGAGCATGTGTCTGTCGCCGTCGACTACGTCGGATGGAGCCGTTACATGGCGGAGAGCCGGTTCGTTGTGATCCCGCTGCTGCCGGGAATCGTGCAGCCGGCCGGCATCAGCGTGTATCTGGAGGCGATGGTGCTCGGCAAGCCGGTGGTCATCTCGCGCGGCTCATCCACCGAAGGAATTCTCGATGACGAGCTTGCCGTGCTCGTCACGCCGGGCAGTGTCGAAGCGATGCGGGACGCGGTGATCAGCCTGTGGAACGACGCCGCGCGTCGCCGTCGCCTGTCCGAGCGCGGCCAGGAATACGCGCTCGGGCTGAAGGATCACGACCGCCTGGTCGATGACCTGCGCCGTCTCATCGACGAGAAAACAGCGACAGGCAGCGGCCGGTGAGATACAGGTAGAAGATCCCGACGTTGGCGAGGCGCGCCCCTGGCCCAAGCGTGCGGAACTTCAGGAACGAGAACGCGATCACCAGCAGCGCGGCGACCGCTTCGAGCGCAACGAAGGCGCGGACGCTGAACGCCAGGGCGACGAGGGCGCCGATCTGCAACGCGAGGAACAGCAGCGCCGCGAGCGCCACCTTCGATTTCAGCACCCGGCCAATCGACTGAAAATCGCCCGAGCCGTGCCAGCATTCGCGCCGGATGAACGCGAGCGCGCCGAGCGGATAGTCGTGATGCAGGACCCGCAGCTGCGGTCGCACCACGATGGATGCGCCAAGGGCTTTGGCGCGCATGCAGAAGTCGTAGTCTTCCCCGGAGCGCAGCCCCGGCGTGAAGCCTTGCAGCTCTCGGAACAGTGCCGTCGGCACGATCAGGTGTCCGGTGCCGAGATACCCGGAGTCCTCACGCGGAATGCGCGCGAACCAGAACCGGATGAATGGGCTGTCGCTGTCCGGGACGCTGCACATCGAGCCCGTGAGCTGTTTCGGCTCGCTCTGCAGCGATTCGATCGCGGCGAGCAGGCCGCTGCCCCATTCGGGCGTCACCGTGGTATCGGCATCGAGGAACACGAGGATCGAGCCACTCGACTCGGCCACGATGCGATTGCGCAGCTCGCCGACGGTGCCGCCGCGGAAGGACAGCACTCTTGCGCCGTTGCGCTCGGCGATCGCGGGCGTGCCGTCGCTCGACCCGTGATCTCCCACGAGGATTTCCAGATCGAGCTGCGGCGGGAAGTGCTGGCGAATCGAAGCGACACATCGCCCGATGTTCGCGGCCTCATTGAGCGCGGGGATCGCAACGGTGACAAGCACGCGGGACATCGCTGGGACAGGCTCGTGATGAAAAGCTACCATTCGAATGGTAGTAGGAGCCTGCTGATTTGTCGCCCGAACCTTCCATGCGAGTGATGCACGTCATATCCGGGGACCTCTGGGCCGGCGCGGAAGTGCAGGCGTTCACTCTTCTCACGTCGCTCCGTAACGTTCCCGGTCTCGAAATCCATGCCGTGCTGATGAACGACGGGGAGCTGGCGGGGCGCCTGCGCGCAGCCGGCATCGGCGTACAGATACTGGACGAACGCAGGCTCGGCGGCCTGCAGATCCTCTCGGGCTTGAGGCGCGCGATGCGTGAATGGCGTCCGGATGTCGTTCACACTCATCGCACCAAGGAGAACGTGCTCGGCTCCGTGGCAGCCTTGCTGAGCGGACGGCTGCCGTCCGTCCGCACGGTGCATGGGGCGAGTGAGCATTCGCCTTCGCTGTTCGAACGAATCAACCGCTGGTGCGGAGCTCATCTGCAAGACCGCCTGATCGCCGTATCGAAGGATCTCGCCGGCAAGCTTGCCGGGATCTATCCGCGCGAGCGGATCGTCATCATCGAGAACGGGATCGACGTCGCACAGGTTCGCGCTCAAATCGGAAGCGCGCATGTCCGCGAGATCGCGCCGGACGCGTTCCACGTCGGCATCGTCGGCCGGCTCGTGCCGGTGAAGCGGATCGATCTGTTCCTCGAGTGCGCGGCGCTGCTGAACACGCGAGCGATGGAGCGCAAATTTCACTTTCATGTCGTCGGCGACGGCCCGTTGCGCGCGACGCTGGCGGCGCAAGCGGAGCGGCTCGGCATCGGGGGCATCGTGACCTTTCACGGACATCGCCCCGATAGCATCTCGGTCCTCGCGGAGCTCGATTGCCTCGTGATGTGCTCCGATCACGAAGGGCTTCCCATGACCGCACTCGAAGCGCTGGCGGTGGGCACGCCGATGATCGCGCATGCCGTGGGCGGGCTCGTGGAGTTGCTGCCAGCGCAGGCGCTGGTGCATCGGCATGAGGCCTCCGCGTATGCGGAAGCAGTCGCCCGCCTGGCCAGCGCGGGCCTTTCCGCGCAGGCGCAGCCGTTTCCCGATGCGTTCTCGGCGCATCGGAATGCCGCGCAGGTTGTATCGCTCTACCGGCAGGTCACTGCGGGCGCTTGACCACGGCGGCCACGGCGTCGATCAGGTTGCGCAGCTGGGCTTGCAGGGAGAACTGGGCTTCGATGCGGGCCCGCGCTTTCTGCGAAAGCTGCTGACGCAGCCCCGGGTCGTCGAGCAGCCGGGTCATCTGCGCCGCCAAGGTTGCGTCGTCGCCCGGCGGAAAGCGGAAGCCGCTCTCGCCCGGTGCCACCGATTCGCGCAGCCCTGCCAGGTCTGAGGCCAGCAGCGGCAGGCCGCTCGCCTGCATCTCCATGCCCGAGCGGGGGAAGGAGTCCCAGCCGGTCGAGGCGATCACGGCGGCGTAGCAGCCACGCTGAATGAGGTGCATGTCGCTGCGATAGCCGCCGAACGTCACGTGCGCTCGTGCCGCCTCGCTGAGCATGGCTTCGAACCGCTTTTCCTCGCCGGGCTGGTTCCCGAACAGCACGATGTGCCAGTCGTCCTGCTTGCGTTCCGCGGCCAGCCGGTTGGCGGCCCGCATGATGACGGCCACGCCCTTGCGCTCTTCGAAGTGGCCGGCGTAGAAGAAAATCCGCCGCTGTTTCGGTACGCCGAGCTGCTCGTAAACATAGCCCGCATCGGCGGGGTCCGGTCGGAAACGGTCCGCGTCCACGCCCAGGTACACCACGCTGGTGCGGGCGCGTGCGATCCCACGGCCGAGCACGGCCATGTCTGCCATCCCATACGACTCAAAAATGTAATGATCCGGCCCATGGCGGCGGAGCAGGGCCACCTCCAGCCGCTTCAGCGTGCGCTTCACGACGCCGAAGATCGAGCTCATCGGCGCGCCCCAGTAGGAGACGAAGTGGCGCAGGCCCGCCGCACGCAGGTGCCGGTACATCGGCCGCTGCACCGGCTGGTCGAAGCCGAAGATCGTGTCGATGCGATGCTTGCGCAGGTAGTCGCAGACCTCGCGGGTGTGCGCGGGGTCGGCGCTACGCGGGTCGATGATCAGGTATTGCTTGAAATCCCCCGGCAGGGTGTCCGAGGGGCCCCGGCGCATGGAGGGGTAGCCGAAGTGGATCCGCGAGACGTCTCCGTCGCACAGCGCGCTCGCCATGCGGAAGAAGGTGGCCTCCAGCGGCCCGATGGCGTACCCGGTATTCGATTCGCAATGTAAGAGGATCAGGATTGACCCCATCCGGGGCTCCTTGTTGTGGTGTCGGCTTGCGCAGGCGCAGGACGATACCGTAAGGGCACGACGGATGGTCCTTCCGCGACGGCCGTCATGGAAACGGCGTTTGCCATAATTCAGAATCGATTTCGCGACAGCACGGGATTCCAACGACGCGCACGGCGGTCCGCTGCCGATGCCGGATAATCGCCAGCCCGCCACCCAGGCGCTCGAGAGCGCCCCCTGAACGGTTGAGAGCCTTTGACTTCGATTGAACCAGCAGTAGCGCCTGTCTCGTCCCTGATGCCGTCCTGGTCGGTGAGCCCGTGAGCGGGCCCGCCCGCAAAAGCGGCAGCTTCCTGAGCCACGCCGCGATCTATGCCATTGGCAACATCGCCCGGCAGGTCGTCGGCTTCCTCATGCTGCCGATCTATACCCGCTACCTGGTCCCGGCGGACTACGGGGCGGTGGGCCTGCTCGGGTTCGCATTGGCGCTCCTCGAGCCATTTTTCGGCGCGCGCCTGGCGAGCGCCGTCCCCAAGTTCTACTTCGATGCCAAGGATGACGATTCGCGCCGCGCGATCGTCTCCAGCGCCATCTTCCTGACCGGCGGGGTGAGCGCGGTCACCGCCGCGCTCATCGCGATCTTCAGCAACCCGGCCTCGCAACTGCTGTTCGGCACGCATCAATACGCGCTGGCGACCGCGCTCTTCGGCCTCAACATGCTGACGCAGCCGATCGAGTACACCGGGATGATGTACCTGCGGCTGAAAGAGCGTTCCTCGCTCTTCCTCGGCATCAGCCTCGGCAAGATGGTCCTGCAGATCGTGCTGAACGTAATGCTGGTCGTGCATTACGAGCTGGGGGTGATCGGCGTCGTGCTGAGCGGCGTGATTTCTTCCACGCTCATCAGCACGGGACTCACGCTCTTCGTGTTCTATCACAGCCGTCCGAAGTTCTCGCTCGGCACGACGTGGCAGATGCTGCTGTTCTGCTGGCCGCTGTGGTTCGCCGGTCTTGCCGGCCTGTACATCGGCTCGTCGAACCGGCTCTACCTGCGCATCTTCGAGTCGCTGGGCGATGTGGGCCTGCTCGAGCTCGGCAACAAGTTCGCCGGCGTGGTGAGCCTGCTGCTATGGACGCCGTTCAGCCAGCACTTCGAGGCCGTGGGCTATCGATATCACAGCGAGGGGACGGCGCCGAAGCTCTTCCCGTCGATGTTCATCATCATCAGCTCGCTCATGATGATGGGCGGGCTGGGCGTGAGCATCTTCTCCGACCCCGTGATCCAGGTGATGTCGGATCCGGCGTTCCACCGCGCCTCTCAGACGGTCCCGCTGCTCACGCTCGGGTTTCTGCTCAACAACCTCGTGGCGTTCTTCTACTTCAGCTTCTTCGTCACCAAGAACACCAAGATCTTCAGCTACTGCCACTACATCACGGCGGCGCTGATCACGGTCGCGTACCTCGGCCTCATCCCCTGGTGGGGGCTGATCGGGTCGGCTGCGGCCCAGTGCCTGGCGTTCGGGCTGAATTTCCTGTTCGTCTGGCAATGGTCGAAGCGGTACTACGATCCGGGCTTCCGGCTCATGCCGCTCGCGATCGTCCTCGTGATCGCGACCGTCGCGTACTGCTGCTCGAACCTGCTGTTCCATCCGCAAAGCCTGCTTTCCGACGTGGTCTACAAGGCTGCGGTGTTCCTTACCGCGAGCTTGCTGATCACCCAGCTCACGCTGCGAGAGGTCAGCCGGCTGAATCCGGAGATCTATGCCTCCATCCAGGGACTCGCGCGCCGCTTCAAGGTCGGCGTGCTCGTGCGCTGAGTGCTCAGCGCTCGGTGGCGAACAGGCCGCCGCGCAGGATGACCTTCACCATGAGGTGCAGGGCCCGCACGCTCACGCGATTGCGCAGCGACAGCAGCAGCAGGCTACGGGCACTCGCAAGGTCGCCTTTGATGAAGGTGCCCGAGCCCCAGTTCTCGTACACCTTGGCGCGGGCCCGCTGCACACATTCGCGCTCACGCTCGGCGAACTCGGGATGAGCACGGCAGAAGTCGTCGATCACCGTGATGTTGTCGCGGTAGGTGCGCTCCATGTGCGTCGCCGTGAGGCTCTGCGGCTGGGAGACGACGAAGAACAACGGTGCGGGCACGTGCGCCACGAGATTGCCGTACGCCGCGCGCAGCCACAGGTCGATGTCTTCGGCGGAGGTGAGGTTTTCCCGAAAGCCGTTCAGCCGTTCGAACACGTCGCGGCGGATCGTCACGCCGGGCGTGCCGAAGTAGGGGCGGGCGAAGATCTGCGCGAAGTCCGAGACGTAGCGGGGGGCGGCCTGCTCCGGGTCGATCGGGTTGCTCACCGGGTTCGGATCGCCGTCCATCCACTTGCGGCCGCCGCACCAGCAGTAGGTGATTTCGGGACGCCCCCGGAAAGCCGCCACTTGCAGCTCGAGCTTGCGGGTGTGCCAGAAGTCGTCGGCATCGAGGAACGCGAGCAACGGCCCGCGCGCGAGCCGCGCGCCATGGTTGCGGGCCGCTGCGGCGCCGCTGTTCTGCTGCCGAACGAGCGTGATTCGCGAAGCGTAGGGCGCCGTGGCTGCCGCGAGATCGTCGCGGGAGCCGTCGTCGACCACGATGATTTCGAAGTCGGTGAGCGTCTGGGCGAGCACCGAGTCGAGCGCACGGGCGATGGTGCCCGCCGCGTTGTAAGCCGGAATGATGACACTGATGGACGGATCGTTCATGACTGAGCTCAAAGACACCGGTACCGCTGCACGCCCACGCCTCGAAACGCTGGACGCCTGTCGGGGCATCGCTGCAATCGCGGTGGTTCTATATCACTACAGCGTTCATTACGCATCGATCTACGCTAAGGATTACCGTCCCGCCGTCGAGCTCGACTGGGGGTACATGGGCGTGCATCTGTTTTTCATGATCAGCGGCTTCGTGATCTTCATGACACTCGAGCGGACCCGGGAGGGGCGCGATTTCATCATCTCCCGCTTCTCGCGTCTGTACCCCGCGTACTGGTTTGCCATTCTTGTCACGACTTTCGTCTGCCTGGCGTATGGACTGCCGGGCCAGCTGGCCGATCCGCTCCGCATCGCGATCAATTTCACCATGATTCAGGAGACCGTGGGCGTGCCGCACGTGGACGGCGTCTACTGGTCGCTGACCTACGAGCTGATCTTCTACGCCTGGATGTTCCTGTTCTTCAAATTGAGGCAGCTGGGCCGGATCCAGCCGCTCATCGCCGGCTGGCTGCTCGTCGCGCTGGGTGCGCATTTTTGCGAGAAGTATCTTGGCTACTTCCCCTGGAAGATCACGTATTTCGGGCTGCTGCAGGTGGCGCATCTTTTTAGCGCCGGCATCCTGTTCTATCTGATCCATGCGGGCCGGGCGACGAGGCTGACCTACGTGCTGCTACCGCTTTGCGCCATCAATACGGTCGTATACAGCACCGGCCCGGAGCAGTACCTGGTCAAGCTCTCGTTCTTCGCGCTGTTCATCCTGATCGTCACCGGGAAAGCCCGCTTCCTGATGCTCAAGCCGCTGGTGTTTCTGGGCGCGATCTCGTATTCGCTCTACCTGCTGCATCAGAACGTAGGCTACGTCGCGATGGACGCGATGAGGCGCGCGGGCTGGAATGCGAACATCGCGCTTGTGCTCACGACAGCCGGCGCGATCGTGCTGGCCTGGCTCGCGATGCGCTACGTCGAGAAGCCCTCGATGAGGGCGGTGCGCGGTTGGCTGGGCAAGCCGCACGAGTCGCGGGCGCCCGCCGCGGCACCAGCGGTGGAGTCCTGAAACGAAGACGCCCGATCCGCGCGGGGCGGATCGGGCGTCAATCGCAGAACGAACGATGGACTTACTGAACCGACACGTTCGACGGCGGATTCGGCGACGGGCCCGAGGTGGGCCAGCCCGTCGTCGAGACCTTGACGTTGTCGTACCAGATCTCGAACGGCGCGTTGCCGCTCTGCGACCAGCCGAACAGCTCCACGCGATCGATCGGCAGGTTGCTGTAGTGACGGTTGAAGAGACCTTTCGCGTCCACGTACACGACGCCGTCGATCTCGACGTAGTACTGGCCGTCGTTCACCTCGGTCGACGCGCTGGTGCCGGAGTTGAACTTCGCGTGCAGACGGAAGTGATGCCAGCTCGTGCCCCAGTTCGAAGAGGCCCACGCCTTCTTCTGCGGGGTCGACACGCTCGCCTTGCCATAGCTGCGGCCGATCCAGTTCGGGTACGAGCCATCGAAGTTGATCGTGTTGGCGGTGTCGTTACCGTTGGTGGAGCCGTCGCCGAACGACACCTGGTACATGCTGCCGTAGTCGGCACCGGTGTAGTCGAGCGCGAACGTCGTGTTCGCATAACCGCCGTTGTCGCCGCCGAAGATCTTCACGAACTTCAGGCCCTGCTTGGCGTTCGGCATCTTCGCCCAGAAGTCCATGTACAGGTCGTAGCTCTTGGCCGCGGCCAGGTTGTACACGCCCCAGGCGTACACCGCACCGGTGGGTGTCGGATAGGAGGCCACGACGGCGCCGGAGCTGCCGTTGAGGTTCTTCGACGCATCGGTGTTGACCTTGATAGACGCACCGGCCTGCGCGCCGAACGTCCAACCACTCTGAGTGAGCGTGTCGTTGTCGAAGTCGACAGCGGAGGTGGCCGCGCCGGTAATGACGGGCACGGTGCCGAGACCGAGTGCGATGAGAGAAGTGATGATGGGTTTGAATGCCTGCCGCATTTCGCGCTACTCCGGGAGAAAGGGCTCCAGTTCGAGACGGTGATTGATTCCGCCGACACCTGCCAGTGGTCTGTCGCGACCGGCCGCCAGGAACGAGGCGCTAGAATAGTTGCATCGGCTACGGCATGACCAGTATTTGCGCGGCCAATTTGCGCTTTCGTGACCGATTCGGCGGCGCTTTTTTTGCGCGGCATATTGTTGTGTCTGGTCACGGCGACAGAAAAATACGTATATCTGGGCTTTTCGAAACAATGCGTGCGAACGGCGCGCGTGCACCGATCACTCAACGGAGTCTCTGATTCATGCTGGCGGTTCTGCTCTGGCTGTGTGTATTTCTCGCGGCTTACAGCTATTTCATCTATCCGGCGATTCTTCTCGTCGCTCCACGGCGACATAACTCGGCAGCGCGCGCGCGTGACGAACGCATCACGCGTGTCTCCATCATCGTCGCGGCACGTAATGAATCCGCAAAAATCGCTGCAAAGCTCGAGAACACCCTCGCGGTCCGTCACGACGGCGTCGAGCTCGAGGTGATCGTGGCTTCGGATGCGTCCGATGACGGCATGGACGAGCTCGTTCGCAAATTCGAGTCACGTGGCGTGCGCCTCGTGCGCGCGCCGGAGCGTAAGGGCAAAGAGCACGCGCAGGGCCTCGCTATCGCCGCGAGCACCGGTGAGGTCATCATCTTCACCGATGCGGGCACCGTGCTGCCCGAGGATGCTGTACTTAATGTGGTGCGTGCCTTCGCGGACACCTCGGTCGGCGCCGTCTCGAGCGTCGATAAGTTCATCTCCGACGACGGCGTCGTGCACGGCGAAGGGCTGTATGTGAAGTACGAGATGTGGCTGCGCGATCGGGAGGCGGCGTTCTTCTCGCTCGTCGGTCTCAGCGGTTCGTTCTTCGCCGCGCGCCGCGAAGTGTGCCGCGATTGGGACACGCACGTGCCCAGCGATTTCGGAACCGCGCTCAACTGCGCGCGCTCCGGGCTGCGCGCGGTGTCCGATCGTTCCGTCGTCGGGCTCTACAAGAACATCTCCGATCCGGCCAAGGAGTATCAGCGCAAGGTGCGCACCGTCACGCGTGGCATGATGGGCCTGAAGCGCCGCCGCGAAGTGCTCAATCCCTTTCGCTTCGGGCGCTTCGCCTTCTCGGTGTTCAGTCACAAGGTGATGCGTTGGGCGGTGCCGTGGTTCCTGCTCGGCGCGCTCATCTGCAACCTGATACTTGCCGTCGACAGTGTTTTCTATCGTTGGCTGCTCGTGGCTCAGGTGGCGTTCTATCTCTCGCCGCTCCTGGGTCGCTCGATTCCGGCGCTCATGCGGATCGCGCCGGTGCGTCTCTGTGCGTTCTTCGTCGAGGTGAACGTAGCGATCGCGCAGGCGACGATGCGCGTGATCGAGGGACGCACGATGCTCACCTGGGAACCCTCGAAGCGCTGAATGTTTTCCTCGCTGCCCCCCGTTCGCCGTCCCGTACCGCTTGGCAGAGGCACCGTCGCCGCGGGTCGCGAAGCCGCGCGCGTGAAGTTTGGCGGCCGCGAGGTGCTGCTGCTCGGCTCCGGCACCGAGGCACTGGCGCTTGCGATTGCGCTCAGTTGTCAGCGTCGCAAGGTGGCGGGACCGGAAGTGATCCTGCCGGCGTATGGGTGTCCCGATCTCGTTTCCGCGTGCATGCCGGCCGGAGCGCGCGCGAAGCTCGTGGATGTGAGCGCATCGGGCTGGGGCTATGACCTGGACGCTTTGCGCGCCGCGCTGAGCGAACGCACGGTGGCGATCGTTGCGGTGGATCTGCTCGGCGTCGGTGATAGCGCATCGACGCTCGCGCAGCTCGCGCGCGATGCAGGCGTGGCGCTAATTCGTGACAGCGCTCAGAACCTGCCGCGCGGGAACCTCGCGATGACCGGCGACTATCTCGTGCTGAGCTTCGGGCGCGGTAAGCCCATGAACCTGCTTCGGGGTGGGGCGCTCGCATTGAGCGCTGATGAGCTCGAAGCATTGCAGGCCCTTCCGAATGGGGCGCCTGTTCCAGCCGATGGCGGTTTGCGAGAGCGACTGTTGTCCAGTCGCCTGGGCGCGCTGGCGTTCAATTTCCTTTCTTCGCCACCGGTGTACTACTGGATGTCACGCCTTCCCGGTACCGGGCTCGGCACCACGCAGTTTCATCCGCTCTCGCGTATCACACGGCTGGAGGAGAGCGCCTGGGCGCAGGCGGACTACGCATTTCGATCCTTCGACGCGCAACGCACTTACGATCGAACGCCGTGGGATGCGGCGCTCGAAGAGTGGCGCGCGCTGGGCATTGCACCGCTGACGGCAGAGGAGCAGCCCCTGCCGCGCGAGTTGCTGAGATTGCCACTGCTTGCTCGCGATCGAGCCACGCGTGACAGGCTCGTGGCCGCCTTGTCAGCTGCCGGCCTTGGGGCCACGGCGATGTACGAAGTCCCGCTCAATCGCCTGCGGGGCGTCCCAGCGCAGATCAGCGTTCAAGGGCCCTTCAGCAACGCGGACGAGCTTGCAGACAGGCTGTTCACGCTCCCGACGCACGGGAGCGTCACGCCACGCGCGGTGTCCCGCGCGCGGCAGATTGTGCGCGGGCTTGTTTGAAGAACTGGCTGACGTGCGCGATCAGCTCGCGCTGTTCCTGCAGGGCAGTGGCCATGTGATTCATGTCGGCGCGGTATTCGGCCTCGATCCGATCCGCGATGCCGTAGGGGCCGAACACGTCGCGGAACTGGCCCGCGTAGTTGTACGACTCCACGAAATTGCCTGAATACATGATCTGGATCTGCACGCCTCGGTCGAGCAGCAGCCCGAGCTTGCGCGCGTAGTCCGACGCGGGCGGACGAATGGAGCCGAAGTCCGGCTCCGCCCACGATTGCTCCTGCTTCTGCCCCATGGCTCGGCCCAGTCGCACCGCGAACCAGTGCAGCGTGGCCGGGATCAGGCCGCCGCGGGCCCGCGCGCGGTGACGGTAGCGGTTGAGATGCGTCTTCCACGTGGGGAAGTGATACGGGTCGAGCAGCGACAGGGCCACGATGCGCTCGTCGACCAGTGCCGTGTGATAGCCGTTCTCGGCGCCCGAGCAGACGCCCATGATCATGAAGCGGCGAATGCTGGTGCGCTGGCCCACGGCATCCATGGCGGCCCGCACATCGATGATGGACTGCTTCTCGTACGACTCCATGCCCGGCGCCGGCGCGCTGTCGCCGCGACCGGAGAGGTCGAAGCGGAACACGGTGAAGCCTTCTGCGGCGAGCGCTCGCGCCATCCGGACGTTGAGCCGGTGCGGCCCCACGCGCGGCACGACGCCGGCGTTGAATAGCAGCACGGCCTCCTCAGTGCGCGGCGCAGTGGTATCAGGGCTCGTGAGCGTGCCGACGAGGCCGGAGCCCGCGCCGAATTGGAAAGTGACTTCCTTCATGCCGCCTCCAGCGCATGCGCCTGGATGGTCTGTAACACGTCTGCGGGCACGACGGCAGTATTCATCGCTCGATCGGAGTTCCAGGAGCGCGCGGCGTCGGAGACGCGCCATTCCACGCGGGTGCTCGAACGGTCGAGCACTGCGCGCCAGCGCTGCGAAGCTTCATTCTCCTCCTGCAGGATGATGAGCGCGCGCGGCACGCCCAGGCTCGTGAGGGCAGGGAGGTTGAGACCGCGCAGCTCATTCCGGAACGCGGGCGTCAGCGGATATCCGATCGCCTCCTCGGGTTCCTTGTCGTACCCCGGCGGTCGCGTGATGTTGAGGAAGGAGTCGTGCGCTTTGGCCAACGCGGCCAGATACGCGCTGCCTTCGAGCACCGGGTCCCAGAGCAACAGATTCTGTAGCGGCAGCTGCAGCGAGGTCGCCGCTATGGCGCACAGGGATGCGCCGAGGCGCAGCCCCAGCCAGCTCACGTTCGGGTTGCCGGAGCGGGCCGTCAGCTCGCGATGCGCAGTGCCGATGTCCCCGGCCCAGCCGATGAGCGAGGCGCTTTCGTCATCGCCCGGCGAGTCGCCGGTGCCGAAGTAATCGAAGCGCAGCACCGCGCAGCCTTGCCGGGCGAGCCGATCCGCCAGCAGGCGCAGCATGCGATGCCCGAGCACGGCTTCGTAGCCGAACGGGTTGCACAACAGGATGGCGGGCTGCCGGGCCGTGCCCGGCGCCGCCGGATGATAGAAGCCCACGAGCTCGCGACTGGACGAGCCGAATCGCACGGGAATCATGCTGACGCGATCATCACTTGCCCTTCAGCTTGCCGAAGAGCCGGCCCATGAAGCCGGTCTTCTGGGGCGCCGCGACGGTGGTCTCGTCGTACGAGGCCGCAAGCTGCGCCAGCGTCTGGAACATGTAGCGGCGCGCGGCAATCTGCTTGCCGGTCTTCTGTTCCATCTGGGTGATGGCCTGCATGGCGAGCAACGAGTGCCCGCCGAGGTCGAAGAAGTTGTCGCGCGCGCTGATGCGCGGCAGACCGAGCAGGTCTCGCCAGATACCGGCGAGCATCTCCTCGGTCGGCGTCTGCGGAGCCACGAAGGCGTTCGCCGGCTGCTGCGTGTGATCGTCCGGCGCGGGAAGCATGCGCGAATCGACTCGGCCACTCGGCAAGCGCGGCAGCTGCGGCAGCACGACGGCCTCTGCAGGCAGTGCAACCGGCGGCAGCCGTTCCGTGAGCAGACGACGCAACTCGCCGCGCGCGTCCGTGCTCGTGGCGACGTAGGCGACCAGCCGCGTGTTCTGCTGCGGGCCCGCCGAGATCACGCACACCGCGTCTTCGATACCCGGCTGCGAGCGCACGAGCGAAGTCAGCGAGGCGAGGTCGAGGCGTGTGCCGCCGATCAGCACTCGATCGGCTTCGCCGAGCAGCTCGAACGAGCCGTCGGCGCGGAGGCGGCCGCGTTCGCCGGTGCGGAACGCGCGCACGGTCGAGCCATTCAGGCGGATATTGGTGAAGGCCTCGGCCGTGCGCTGGGTATTGCCCAGATAGTCACCGGCGAGACCGGCGCCCGTCACGTGCAGCGTGCCGAACACGCCGACCGGGCAGAGGCGGCCGAGATCATCGAGGGCCACGAGGCCGACGTTGGCGAGAGGCGTACCGATGTGAAGCGCATCTTCGCTTCCTTTGATCGCCTGGCACGTCGCCCAGATCGACGTTTCGGCCCAGCCGTGCAGGCGCCAGAATTTGCCCTGCGCTTCGGCGAACATTTGCGCGAGCGAGAGCGACGGATCGCTGCCCGACACGATGCCGAGCGTGTCGGCGTTGCCGCGCCAGCCGGTGGAGAGCAGCGACTCCCAGCGTTCTGTCGGCAAGCTGAGGACGGTTGCCTTGGAAGCTTCGATCTCGTTGCGCAGGGAGTCGGCATTGCGTGTGGTCGCGGACTCGCCGCTCACGATCACGCTGGTTGCGCCCACCGTCCAGGGAAGCAGCCACTCCGCGACACTGGTCTCAGAGGAGAGCGCCCCCGACAGCAGCATACGATGCTGCGGCTGCAATCCGATGCGGTCACGGACCGCCAGCAAGGTGTTGCGCAGGGAGCCGTGTGTCAGCGTGACGAGACGCGGGCTCGCATCCAGTCCGATGAGATCGATGTGGATCGCTGCGGCGTCGGGTGCAACGGGCACAGGCACGCGCGCAGCGGATGCCGCGGCGATCTCGGTGCCATGGGCGTCGAGCCAGAGCGGCGTCACTGAGGCGCCAGCCGCGAGGTCCTTGAGCGCAGAGTTCGCGATGAGCGCGCTCGCGCGCGCCACGTTCATTGCGGCGAGCACGCGGCTCGTCGCCACCGCCGGATCGAGCACCAGCGCCGCGCCACCGGTCTTCAGCACCGCGAGCACGGAGTTGAGGAACGCGAGGCCGGTCTCCGCGCAGATCGCCACGACGCTGCCGGGCTTGATGCCGCGTGCGCGCAGGCAGTGAGCGATGCGGTTCGACTGATGTTCGAGATCCGCGTAGGAGGTATCCCAGCCGCCGACGAAGGCTGCGGGATGTTGCGGCGTGCGGTCGACGACCGCCTCGAACATCTCATGAACGGAAGCGGCGCCCTGCAGCGTTGCGCTCGTCGCATTGACGGCGCTGAGCGCCTTGCCGTCGCTTTCGAGCGCCGCCGACAGATCAGCGATGCGGACCGACGGATTCGCCAGCACCGCATTGATGATCGTGAGATATCGATCGCACAGCAGGCGCGCGCTCTGTTTGCTGATGATGTCCGCGTTGTACGTGACACCGCCACCCATGCCGTGGTCGTCATCGAGCAGCCAGAGGCCCATGTCTTCGGTCGCGCCGCGCTGGAACAGCTGCGTGCGCTCGTGAGTCATGGAGCCCCACTTCGAGATGCGATGGCGCGCGTCCTGGAAGGAGAACAGCGCCTGATAGAGCAGCGAGCCGCCTTCGCCACGCTGCACCGTAAGCTCGCGCATGAGCATTTCCAGCGGCACGTCGGGGCAGCCGAAGCTGTCGAGCACCGTGGTCTTCACGCGCTTCACGAGGTCGGTGAAGCTCTCGTCCGGGTTCACGTCGAGATGCAGTGGCAGGAGGTTCGTGAAATACCCCATGACCTGCTCGACGTCCGTCAGGTTGCGGCCGCGAACCGGCGTGCCGACGACCAGGCTGCGCTGGCCGCTCGTCCGGTGCAGCAGCACGTAGTACGCCGACAGGAGTGTCATGAAGATCGTGGTGTCCGCCGCGCGACTCAACTCGCGGAGCGCCTCGGTCTGCGCGCGATCGATGAACATCCATTCCGTCGCGCCTTCGCCGGACATGCCGGGGCGGCGCGGTCGGTCGACGGGAAGCTCCGTGACCGCACCGGTGTTCTTCAGCTGCTCGCGCCAGAACGAAATCTGTTTGCCGAACTCGGGACCTTCGAGCCACTTGCGGTGCCAGGCGGCGAAATCGCCGTACGACACTGGTAGCGCCTTCAGCGGGCTCGGCTTTCCGGCGAGGAAAGCCTCGTAGGTGCCGGCGAGCTCCGCGTAGAAGATGTCGAACGACCAGCCGTCCCAGATGATGTGGTGAGGCACGAACGCCATCGCGTGATCGTTCTCACCCATCTTGTACAGCCGCACGCGGTAGAGCGGGCCCTGGGTGAGGTCGAACTTCGCGTTGGTGATCTCCTCCATGCGACGCTGCAGCTCGGCTTCGCGCCGGTCGGCCGGGATGCTCGTGAGATCTTCCGCCGGGAAGAGCTTGATCGGCATGCTGTCGTGAACGATCTGCTTCGGCACGCCGTCCACAACGCCGATGACCGTGCGCAGCGAAGGCTGATGCTCGATCATCGCGTTGAAGGCGCGCTCGAACGCGTTGTAGTCCATCGCGCCGCGCAGTCGGTGACCCGACGGCGTGTTGTACACGACGCTGTCGGGATTCAGCTGATTGAGGAACCACAGGCGTTCCTGCATGAGCGACAGGGGAGCGGTGCGCTGCTCGGCAAGCCGTTCGATCGGCGCGCTGACCGCCACCTCACCGGATGCTTTTTGCTCATTTACCTTCTCGGCGAGCTTCGCAACCGTCGGCGCGTCGAACAGCGTGCGCAGCGTGAGGCGGATGGAGAGCTCGCGATTCAGGCGTGCCGTGAGCTGCGCGGCCAGCAAGGAGTGGCCGCCGAGGCGGAAGAAGTCGTCATGGATGCCGACGCCCGGCAGGCCCAGCACTTCTTCCATCGCCTTGGCGAGCGTCTTCTCCACGTCGTTGCGCGGCGGCGCGAACTCGCGGCTCGAGGTCGGCAGGTTCGGCGCGGGCAGCGCCTTGCGATCCACTTTGCCGTTCGGCAGGAGCGGGATCGCGGGCAGCACGACGAAGTGCTGCGGAATGAAGTACTCGGGAAGAATCTGCGAAAGCTGCTTGCGAAGCTCGTCCTCGGTGACGGATTTGCCGGGCTGCGCCACGACGTACGCCACGAGGCGAATGTCGCCGGGGCGGTCTTCGCGGGCCATCGCGACGGCGCGCGCCACGAGCGGGTTTGCCAGCAGGTTGGCTTCGATCTCACCGAGCTCGACGCGGTAGCCGCGAATCTTCACCTGGAAGTCGAGGCGACCCAGGTGCTCGAGCGTGCCGTTCGCGAGCCAGCGGCCGCGATCGCCCGTGCGATAGATCTTGCCGCCGCGCTCGTCGAAGCGATTGTCGAGGAAGCGTTCCGCGGTCAGCTCCGGCCGGTTGAGGTAGCCGAGCGTGACGCCGTCGCCGCCGATGCAGATCTCGCCGGGCACGCCGAGAGGCAGCGCCTGATGATTCTCGTCGAGGATCCACACCGTCGTGTTCGCCACCGGCACACCGATGCTGATGCCGCGCTCCGGATGCGTTACCGGCCAGAACGTGGAGTAGACCGTGGTCTCGGTGGGGCCGTAGCCATTGAACACCGAGCCGCAGCGATCGAGCAGCGCCTGCGCGAGGTCCGGCGCGAGCGGCTCACCGCCCGAGACGGATTTGAACTTCGCATGTCCCTGCCAGCCGGATTCGAGCAGCAACCGCCAGCCCGCAGGCGTCGCCTGCATGACCGTCGCCTTGGAGCTTTCGAGCAGCGAGCGTAGCGAGCCTGAGTCGCGCACCTGGTCGCGCGCGGCCACGACCACCTTGGCGCCGACAGTGAGCGGCATGATCAGCTCGAACACCGCGATGTCGAACGACAGCGTCGTGACGGCCACGAGCACGTCGTCCGTCTCGATGCCCGGCGTCTTGCGCATGCTCGTGAGCAGGTTCGACATGGCGCGATGAGGCACCAGCACGCCCTTGGGGCGGCCCGTCGAACCGGACGTATAGATGATGTAGGCCGGCGTGTCCGGCGTGGCCGAGCTCGCATCGCGTGGCAGGCGCGTCGCGGGCTGCTTCGCCAGTGACTCGGCGGCCGTGTCGAGCAGGATCGCCTTCTCGCGCGGCGTGCCCGCTTTCGGCAGGTGTTCTGTCTCGGTGATGAGCGCACCGAGTTTCGAATCCTCCACCATGAACGCGATGCGCTCCGGCGGGAAGGCGGGGTCGAGCGGCACATGCGTGCCGCCGGATTTCAGGATACCGACGAGCGCCACGACCATGTCGATGTGCCGGTTGACGCACAGGCCGACGGCCACGCCGCGGCGCACGCCCATGCCGCGCAACGCATGCGCGACGCGGTTGGCGCGCGCTTCGAGCTCGGCGTAGGTGATTTCCTCAGCGCCGAACGCGAGCGCCTTGCGATCCGGCGCGCGATCGACCTGACGCTCGATGTATTCGTGAGCGAGCACGTCCGCTTCATACGGCGTGCGCGCGGGCTGCAGTGCGCGCAGCTCGGCGACGGCATCCGTCGAGAGCAGCGGCAGCTGACCGACTTTGAGGGTGCTGTCCGCGACGGCCGCGCGCAGCAACGCCTCCATGGCACCGAACCAACGGCGAATCGTCGCGTCGTCGAACAGGTCGGAGTTGTACTGGACTTCGAGCCGCAGGCCCTGCTGGGTCGGCACCGTGTTCACGAAGATCTCGAAGTTCTCGGCGACCCGGGGGTTGCCGTGGAACTCGAACTGCAGCCCCGCGAAATTCACGTTCGACTCATCGAGCGGCTGGTCGACGTTGAACAGCACGCTCACGAGCGGCAGGCGGCCCGGCTCGCGCGTGATCGCCAGCTTCTGCAGCAGCGTGCCGAACGTGTACTTCTGGTGGTCGTATGCGTCGAGCAGCACCGTGCGACCGTTGCCGATCGCCTGGGCGACCGTGCTGTTCGGATCGATATCGAGCCGCAGCGGCAGCAGGTTGACGCAGTGGCCCACGAGCCGGTCGAGGCCTTCCACCGCCTGACCGGCGGCGGGCATGCCGACGACGACCGAGGGCGCGGCGGCGATGCGACTGAGGGTCAGGGCGAACGCGGTGGTCAGCGTCGCCGGCAAGCTGGCGCCTTGCTTCGCGCCCCACTTACGGATGTTCGTTGCGAGCTCGGTATCGAACAGGATGTCGGCGCGACGCGAGGCGAACGAGCGCCAGGCCTTGCGCGCCCGATCCACGGGCAGATCGAGCGTCGGCACCGAGCCGGAATATTTCGACAGCCAGAACGCTTCGTCCGCGCGCTGCTGATCCGAGCCTGCCTCGCGCGCGAGCGCGAGCGAGTACTCACCGAAGGAGTCACCAGCAGCCAGCGCATCGCCTTGGCCGAGACGCGCGGAGTAGGCCGCGGCGAGATCCTTCACGATGACGCCGAACGACCAGCCGTCGCACACGATGTGGTGCGCGGTGAAGACGAGCAGGTGATCCTCAGCGGCGAGCTGCAGCACCTCCGCACGCACGAGCGGCCCGGCTTCCAGATTGAAGGGCGTGCGCACCGCGCGGTCGAGCGCCTGCTCGGTGGCACGGCTTCGCGCACCCGCGTCGGCGGACCGCAGGTCGATAACGTCGACGGCGACGTCGAGCGACTCCGCAACCAGCATTTCCTGTCCGTCGGAGCTGAATGTCGAGCGAAGGGCCTCATGGGCGTTCACGACATCGCCGACGGCGCCCGTCAGCGCCTGCAAGTCGAGCTTGCCGCGCAGACGCAGGGAGATCGATTCGTTGTAAGCCAGTGAGGCATCGCTGCCGAGCTTGTCGGCCAACCAGATTTCACGCTGCGCTTCGGTGGTCGGCACCGCGCGCGCGATCGACGCGCCGGCGAAAGGGTTGTAGTCGACCGCTTCCGCGGCGAGATTATTGTTGGCCTGAGAGCTCATCAGTTCACCTTCAGAAACTTGCCCGGATTATCGGGGCTCGACACGAACCAGGCGGGCTTGCCGTCGGAGTCGCGACCCAGTCGCGCACCCGGCACCGGCGGCCGGGAGGCGTCGAACACCACTCGCGGGCTCGTTGCCCGGCGCGGCAGGAAGTCCGCCTCCTGCAGCTCGCGCACGGACTCCTTGAACGCGTTGGCGATCGCGGCGAAGTCCGCCTCGGTATGCGCCGTCGTGAAGAAGCAGGGGAAATTGTCGAGGATGTGGATGCCCCGGCTGCGCATCATCGCGAACAGCAGGTCCTGCAGCGGATGATCTTCCGTGAAGTTCGTCTTCCACACCGACGAGAAATTCTTGACCACGATCGGCGCGCCGACCTCGGTGCAGAACTCGTTGATGTCCTTCACCATGGCGGTCGTGCGTGCCGTGAGCTGCTCCTGCAGCGCAGGGCCTGCCGCCTTCATGTGGTCGAGCACGGCATCCGCGGCGGCGAGGGCCAGCGGATGGCGCACGAAGGTGCCCGCGAAGTAGGTGACGCCGACCGTCGGGATCGAGTCGTCGCCGTACTGCCAGGCGCCGCCGTCGAGCGCATCCATGTATTCGCGCTTGCCCGCGATCACGCCGATCGGGAAACCGCCGCCGACCACCTTGCCGTAGGAGGCGAGGTCGGCATCGATACCGAGCACGTGCTGCGCGCCGCGCGGATGCGAGCGGAAGCCGGTGACCACTTCGTCGAAGATGAAGAGCGTGCCGGACTTGCGCGTGATCTCGCGCAGCTCTTTCAGGAACTCGACCGGCTGGAAGTCGGGGCGACGGCTCTGCACGGGCTCGATCAGCACCGCCGCGAGCTCGTCAGCGTTCTTGCGCAGGATCTCGAGCGACTCCGGCGTGCCGTAGTCGAGCACGAGCACGTTTTCCGACGTGTTGGGCATGATGCCCGGCGCGGCGGGGACCGCCCGCAGCTTCTTGGTGCCGCGAACGATGACCTCGTCGAAGATGCCGTGATACGCGCCGGTGAAGAGCGCGATCTTCGTGCGGCCCGTAACGGTGCGCGCGATACGCAGCGCGCCCATCACCGCCTCCGAGCCGGTGTTGCAGAGGCCCGCCCGGTCGAAGCCGGTCATTTCGCAGACCTTGCGCGCGACGTCACCAGCGAGCGGGTGCTGCGGACCGATGTCGTAGCCGAGATCGATCTGCTTCTTCACGCGGTCGAGGATCCAGTCCGGCTGCCAGCCGAACAGACTCATGCCGAAGCCGTTCAACGCATCGATGTACTCGTTGCCGTCGAGGTCCCAGAGGCGCGCGCCCTTCGAACGCTCGATGACGATCTGGTAGATGATTTCCTTGAGCTGCGGACGGAAGCCGTTCACGACGCGCGGATCGGCGAGGTGCGGCCGATGCTGCACGGTGTAGTCCTTCGACTTCTGCGTGCGCGCGATGTAGCGGCGCATGAAGGTCTCGAGGCGGACCTTCTGACGATCGTTCAGCTCGTTCGAGCTTTTGGTATGAATGCGTGCGATGGCGCCGAACGCCTTCTTGACGTCGTACGTCTTGTGCGTGGGATCTTCTTCAGGCTGCGCGGCCGACGCAGCAGCGGCGGGCTGCACAGGCGCGGCGGCCACCGGTGCCTGCGCGACCGCGGCCGGCGGCGGCGCGACGGGCGCTGCATACGCGGCAGCGGGAGCCGGCTGGGCCGGAGCGGCAAACGCCGCCGGGCCCGCAGCGCCCAGCAGCGCGAGCTGCTGCGCCATCAGCGCCATCTGCTGTTCGATCACGGTGCGCACGAACGGTCCGGCGGCAGCAGCGGCATTGGGATCGGCGGCGAACTGCGGCGGAACGAATGTGGGGGCGGGCATGGCAACGACTCCTGCGGGTGCAGTGGGGGCGACGTTGGCAACGGGGGCGGGCGCCGCGGCAGCAGCGGGAGCGGCTGCATCGGGCGGCATCGACGCATCGAGATGAGTCGCGAGCAGATCGAGGCTCTGATACGTCTCCATCAGCTGGCGGAACGTGACTTTCACGCCGAAATTCTTCTGCAGCTGCAGGGCGACCTGTGTGAGCGCGAGCGAATCGAGGCCGAGCTCCATGAACGGCGCGGCGGGTTCGGCGTCGGCCAGGTCGACGCCCGCGACGTCCTCGAACACGGTCCGCAGGCGCCCGATCAGCTGTTCGCGGCGCGGAGCGGAAGCAGAGGACGGATTGGCAGCGGGCATCGGTAACTCCATGTGAATGGGTTGAATCGCGACCTGCACGGGCGGCGCGGCTGTCGGCACGGCAATGACTGCAGGTTGGGATGGGGCGGCAGGCGCCGCCGGTGGGGCGGCAAGTGCCGCGGGTTGTGCAGCGGGCGGAGCATCCACCCAGAAGCGCTTGCCTTCGAACGGATACGTCGGCAACGGCACGCGGCGCAGAGCGGACTCCGCACGAAGCGGGCGTGTGTCGATATCGAGGCCGCAGGCCCACAGGGTGCCGAGCGCGCCGAGCACAGCCCGGCACTCAACATCCTGCGTCTCGCCAAACGACGAGCAGATCTCCGGCCGCGGATCCTTCGGCGTGAAGTGCTGGCGAGCGAGAGTCGAGAGCACCGGACGCGGACCCACTTCGAGCAGCACACGGTCGGTCTTCGACCCGAGCAGACGCACGGCCGGCGAGAACTTCACGGGCTCGCGCAGATGACGCGCCCAATAGGCCGGATCGGTTGCCTCGGACGCTTCGAGCCAGGTGCCGGTGAGTGTCGACACGATCGGTAACGTCGGCGGCGCGAGCCGGATGCGGCGGACCTCCGCCTCGAACGGCGCGACCACCGGCTCCATCATCGACGAGTGGAAAGCGTGTGACGTCTGCAGCGTGCGTGAAACGATGCCCTGAGCTTCGAGCGTCGCGCTGAACGCAGTGATGTCGGACGTCGGGCCGGCAACGACGGTGATCTGCGGCGAGTTCTCCGCGGCAATCGACACGCCTTGCGGCAGCAGCGGGGCCACCTTCGCGGCGGGCGCGCGTACCGAAAGCATCGAGCCGCGGGGCTGGGCCTGCATCAAGGCGCCGCGCTTGGCGACCAGCACGACGGCCTCTTCGAGGCTCATCACGCCAGCCAGGACGGCGGCAACGAACTCACCGACGCTGTGACCGACGAGGGCCGCGGGCTTCACGCCGCGCGCCATCCAGAACTGCGCCAGAGCGTATTCGATAGTGAAAGTCGCCGGCTGCGCGATCGAGGTGTCAGTCAGCTCTTCGGCGGAACCGTCGAAGATGTAACGTCGGATATCCAGGTTCACCCTGGAAGCGAGCGCGTCCGCGCAAGCATCGAACGCCGCGCGAAACGTTTCCGAGATGTCATACAGCGCGCGGCCCATGCCCGGGTACTGCGCACCCTGGCCAGTGAACATGAAGACGACGTCGGGCACGCGGCTCCGGGTGGAGCGCGTAACGAGCCGCGTCGGGTCCTTCGAAGCGAGCGCCGCCGCGGCATCCTCGAGCGTCTGGGCGACGACGAACGCGCGATGCCCGAACGGCGCCCGGCCAACGCGAAGCGTGTGTGCGACGTCGCGCAGCTCGGCGGCGGCCGGTTGACCGAGATACGCACCCAGTCGCTCAACGCTGCGCGCGAGTGCCGCGGGGCTGCGAGCCGAGAGCGGGATCAGCTGTTCGCCGGCAAGGGCGGCGGCGCGAGCGGGCTCGAGCGGCGGCTCTTCCACCACGACGTGAGCGTTGGTGCCGCCCACGCCAAATGAGCTGACGCCAGCGATGCGCTTCTTGCCGTTGGGCTTCCACTCGCTGAGCGCGTCGTTGACGACGAACGGCGTGCTGGCCAGATCCACGCGCGCATTCGGTTTCTTGAAGTGCAGCGACGGGGGGATGACCTGCCGCTTCAGGGCGAGCGCGGTCTTGATGAGGCCGGTGGCACCGGCCGCGATGACCAGATGCCCGAAATTCGATTTGACGGAGCCGAGGCGGCAGAAGCCGGACTCCGGCGTGTGCCGGCGGAATGCGCGCGTCAGCGCTTCGAGCTCGATGGGATCGCCGAGCGGGGTGGCGGTGCCGTGCGCCTCGATGTACGAGACATCGCGCGGATCGACACCCGCCGCGTCCTGGGCGGAGGCGACCACGAGCTCCTGCGCGTCCGCGCTCGGTGCGGTGAAGCTGGCCTTGCGCGAGCCGTCGTTGTTGATGGCCGTGCCACGCAGGACGCCATAGATGGTATCGCCGTCGGCGATCGCATCCGCGAGGCGCTTCAGCAGCACGACTGCGGCACCATCGCTGAACACGGTGCCCTGGGCTTCCGAATCGAACGAGCGCGTGTGCCCGTCGGGCGAAAGCATCGCGCCTTCCTGATAGAGGTAACCGCTGTTGGGCGGGCAGGTGATGGCGACGCCACCGGCGATCGCCATGTCGCAATGGCCGTTACGCAGCGAATCGAACGCCTGGCTCACCGCCACGAGCGACGTGGAGCACGCCGTGTGAATGCTGACCGCCGGGCCCGTGAGATTCAGTCGATGCGCGACGCGGGTGGTGACGTAGTCCTTCTCGTTCGCGAGCATCACCGTGAACTCGCCGACCTTCTCGATGAGGTCCGGACGATGCATCACGTGCTTCTGGAAATACGTCGGGTTGTACATGCCGCCGAACACGCCGATGCGGCCCGCGTACTGCTCGGGGACGTAACCGGCATGCTCGAGACATTCCCAGCTGATCTCGAGGAACTTGCGCTGCTGCGGATCCATCAGCTCCGCTTCCTTCGGGCTGATACCGAAGAACGCGGCGTCGAACAGCTCGACGTCCTTCAGGATGCCGCGCGCCTTGACGTAGCTCGAGTCGCCGCGCAGCGAAGCGGGGATCGAGGCGTCGAGCTCCTCGTCGCGGAAGAACGTGAGCGTCTCGCGTCCTTCGCAGAGATTTTTCCAGAGCGTGTCGACGTCATCGGCGCCGGGGAAGCGTCCCGCCATGCCGACGATCGCAACGGGCTCGAGCGCCGCGGCGCCTGCGAGCCCACGCGTCACGCGGCTCTGCCGTGCCGGAGCTGCGGGCGCATCGCTCACTTCCGCGGCGACCGCTTCGGGCGTGGGATTCTGGAAGAACGTCGTGGAAGAGATCGTGCGGCTGCTGAAGCTCTTCACTGCCGCAATGGCGCGCAGCGCGAGCAGCGAGTTGCCGCCGAGCTCGAAGAAGTTGTCGAGGATGCCGACCCGGTCGAGTCCGAGCACGGTCGCGAAGATTTCGCAGACGCGCTGCTGACGCTCGTTGGTCGGCGCACGGAACTCGTTCGCGAGCTCGGGCCGGTGCATGGCCGGCGCGGGCAGGGCTTTGCGATCGAGCTTGCCATTCGGCGTGATCGGCATCGCCGGCAATACCACGTACGCCGAGGGCTGCATGAACTCGGGCAGCCGGTCCGCGAGATGTGCCTGAATCGGCGCGAGCCCCGCATCCGGCGAGGCGAGCACGACGTACGCGACGAGACGCTTGTCGCCGGGCCGGTCCTCGCGAGCGAGCACCGCGCAGCTGCGCACCGAAGCGTGCTGGGCGAGCGCCGACTCGATCTCGCCGAGCTCGATTCGATAGCCGCGAATCTTGACCTGCTGGTCCGCGCGGCCGAGAAACTCGACGGCGCCTTCGGCGTTCACCCGGACCAGGTCGCCGGTGCGATAGAGGCGCACGGCGGCACCTTCCGGCGGCGTGTAGGTGATGAAACGTTCGGCGGTGAGCTCCGGGCGGTGGCGATACCCGCGCGCAAGGCCGTTGCCGCCGATGAAAAGCTCGCCCGACTCGCCGGCCGCCACCGGCTTCATCTCAGGAGACAGGATGTACAGCGTCGTCTCGCTGATCGGTCTGCCGATCGGCACGGATGGCGCGTCCGCTGCGAGCGAGCGCGGAATCGAGTGCGTCGTCGCGAAGGTGGTGGTTTCTGTCGGGCCGTAGCCGTTGATGATCTCGACGCCGGGCAGCGCCTCGTACGCACGACGCACGTGCGGTACCGAAAGCGCTTCGCCGCCGATCAACAGCTGCTTTAATCCCGCAAGGTTGGCCGGATTGTCGTCGACGATTGCATTGAAGAGCGCCGCGGTGAGCCACGCGCTCGTGACGCCATGTCGCTGCAGCGTGAGGGCGAGGCCAGCGCCCGAGGGAACGACCTCGTCGTGCACGACGCAGCGCCCGCCGTTCAGGAGCGGGCCCCAGATCTCCAGCGTCGATGCATCGAAGCTCAGCGGCGCGGCGTGCAGGAACGCGACCGACGCATCGGCTCGCGCAAAGCTCGCGGGGCACACCAGACGCAGGATCGCCGCGTGTGGAATCTCCACGCCCTTCGGTTTGCCGGTGGAGCCGGACGTGAACATGACGTAGGCGAGATCACGGCCCGCGCCGAGAGGCTCGATCGGCGCGCCGTCTTGTGCGCTGACCGCGCGAAAGTCATCGATGAAAACGGCGCGCGCACCCTGCACCACGGGCAACGTGGCGCGTGCGCGATCCGTGACGAGGAGGGTAGTGCCGCAGTCCTCCAGCATGAAGCGCAGCCGATCTTCCGGATACGCCTCGTCGAGCGGCAGGAACGCGGCGCCCGACTTCAGGATGCCGAGCAGCGCGACGAGACCATCCGCGGATCGGGACAGCATCACCGCGATCACATCGCCGGGTTTGGCCCCGGCCTCGATCAGGGTGCGGGCGAGTGCGTTCGAGCGCGCATCGAGCTCGCGATAAGTGAGCGTCGAATCCTGGAACTGAACTGCGATCGCCTCGGGCGCTTGGCGAACCCGTGCCGCGAAAACCGAGTGGACCGTGTCACCCGGATTTCGCGGTCGCGTCGGAGAAATCGCTGGCTGGAGAAACATGCTGGACCCTGCAAACCCACCGCTCGACAGTGCGGTCAGCCGACTTCCGCATGCGCGAAGCGCACCGTGTCAGGTCTCGGCGCCTTGCCGACCAGCGACTGGAACGCCCGACCGATGCGATCGGCGACGTACAGCGTGGAGTCGAGCGCGGAGTTCGTGCCCACCGGCGCGAGATTGATCCCGAGGCCGTTGCGCAGCCGCTCGTGGACCGAATGCACGCTGCTGTTACGGCGAGTCGCGTCGGTGTAGTACGTGAAGCTCATCGTGATCGACGGGTTCTCGTCGTTCTCGACCATGTGCGGGCTGGTGGACGGCATGTAAGCCCCCACGCCCGGCTCGACGTCGAACACGTGCGCGCGTGCCTTCAGCTCGTCGCGCCACTTGATGAGGTCGCGGGCGTGGCGATGATGGAAGCGATCGCGCGCCAGCTCCGACACGGCCACCGTGTCGGTCGGATCCCAGACGTACAGCTTCTTGCAGCCGTGGATCTGGAGAATGAAATTGTGTTCCTTGTCGATGTGGAACGGCGTGACGGCCTTGGGCGAGGTCACGAAGATCCAGCCGCCGCGATAGCACATGCCTGGATCGAGCTTTTCGATGTCCGGACGCAGCTGTTCCAGCACTCCATCCACGAGCGGGCGATAGATGTCGTCGACCTGCACGTTCAGCAGCGACATCCACGCTTTCGCGTTGCGGATCTGCGAGAGCGTATCGATCGCGGACTTGCGGTTCGGATGCTCGGACGGCGCGTCGTTGAACGGCGTGCCGGCAGTCGCCGAATCGCTATGCGTGCGGATCAGATTGCGCGTCTCGAGTCGCTTCCCTAGCTCCATCAGCTGCGGTGGCTGCAGGAGAAAGTGGTCGCTGAGCGTGTGTCGCACCTTCTGGATGCGCCACGGGTCAAACTTGGCCCAGTCGACCTCGATGTAAGGTCGCGTGGCGGTCAACATCGAAATCACCCCGTGAATGTCGTTTGTTAGTTTCGGATCCGGTGACTTAGGTCAAATGCTAGAGCAGGCCCGGGTCGTGAAGCGTGATCCAGTCGCCATTCGATGCGCGACGGGATTTCACGTCTCAATTATCATACCGCGCCGCAGGTGAATCACTATGTGACGGCGACTTTCCAGCACAGTGGGATCCGAAGCTTGGAATTCACGTGACTTGAAGTCGCGGCCGCACTGACCCTATAGTGAGTCGTATTAATTTAAATCATACCAACATGGTCAAATAAAACGAAAGGCTCAGTCGAAAGACTGGGCCTTTCGTTTTAATCTGATCGGCACGTAAGAGGTTCCAACTTTCACCATAATGAAATAAGATCACTACCGGGCGTATTTTTTGAGTTATCGAGATTTTCAGGAGCTAAGGAAGCTAAAATGGAGAAAAAAATCACTGGATATACCACCGTTGATATATCCCAATGGCATCGTAAAGAACATTTTGAGGCATTTCAGTCAGTTGCTCAATGTACCTATAACCAGACCGTTCAGCTGGATATTACGGCCTTTTTAAAGACCGTAAAGAAAAATAAGCACAAGTTTTATCCGGCCTTTATTCACATTCTTGCCCGCCTGATGAATGCTCATCCGGAATTTCGTATGGCAATGAAAGACGGTGAGCTGGTGATATGGGATAGTGTTCACCCTTGTTACACCGTTTTCCATGAGCAAACTGAAACGTTTTCATCGCTCTGGAGTGAATACCACGACGATTTCCGGCAGTTTCTACACATATATTCGCAAGATGTGGCGTGTTACGGTGAAAACCTGGCCTATTTCCCTAAAGGGTTTATTGAGAATATGTTTTTCGTCTCAGCCAATCCCTGGGTGAGTTTCACCAGTTTTGATTTAAACGTGGCCAATATGGACAACTTCTTCGCCCCCGTTTTCACCATGGGCAAATATTATACGCAAGGCGACAAGGTGCTGATGCCGCTGGCGATTCAGGTTCATCATGCCGTTTGTGATGGCTTCCATGTCGGCAGAATGCTTAATGAATTACAACAGTACTGCGATGAGTGGCAGGGCGGGGCGTAACCTAGGTGACAGAAGTTAAAAGCCTCCGGTCGGAGGCTTTTGACTTTCTGCTAGATCGGCCGCATCGAATATAACTTCGTATAATGTATGCTATACGAAGTTATTAGCGATGAGCTCGGACTTCCATTGTTCATTCCACGGACAAAAACAGAGAAAGGAAACGACAGAGGCCAAAAAGCTCGCTTTCAGCACCTGTCGTTTCCTTTCTTTTCAGAGGGTATTTTAAATAAAAACATTAAGTTATGACGAAGAAGAACGGAAACGCCTTAAACCGGAAAATTTTCATAAATAGCGAAAACCCGCGAGGTCGCCGCCCCGTAACCTGTCGGATCACCGGAAAGGACCCGTAAAGTGATAATGATTATCATCTACATATCACAACGTGCGTGGAGGCCATCAAACCACGTCAAATAATCAATTATGACGCAGGTATCGTATTAATTGATCTGCATCAACTTAACGTAAAAGCAACTTCAGACAATACAAATCAGCGACACTGAATACGGGGCAACCTCATGTCCGAGCTCGCGAGCTCGTCGACAGCGACACACTTGCATCGGATGCAGCCCGGTTAACGTGCCGGCACGGCCTGGGTAACCAGGTATTTTGTCCACATAACCGTGCGCAAAATGTTGTGGATAAGCAGGACACAGCAGCAATCCACAGCAGGCATACAACCGCACACCGAGGTTACTCCGTTCTACAGGTTACGACGAATGTCAATACTTGCCCTTGACAGGCATTGATGGAATCGTAGTCTCACGCTGATAGTCTGATCGACAATACAAGTGGGACCGTGGTCCCAGACCGATAATCAGACCGACAACACGAGTGGGACCGTGGTCCCAGACTAATAATCAGACCGACGATACGAGTGGGACCGTGGTCCCAGACTAATAATCAGACCGACGATACGAGTGGGACCGTGGTCCCAGACTAATAATCAGACCGACGATACGAGTGGGACCGTGGTCCCAGACTAATAATCAGACCGACGATACGAGTGGGACCGTGGTCCCAGACTAATAATCAGACCGACGATACGAGTGGGACCGTGGTCCCAG
>JADMIO011305965.1_pt1 | contig 151759 bp, 145 predicted proteins | sample 8958161 | NCBI WGS metagenome assembly JADMIO01 (sample SAMN16585339, study PRJNA669376) | soil metagenome | isolation source: Crop rotation soil | place: USA: Cullars Rotation, Alabama | collected 2011 | reverse complement strand
CGCGACAACTTGTCCACGTGGAATTCTAAGCTTAGGATCCCAATGTGCTGGAAAGCACGCATGTCGATCACGACCTGGCAACCGGCCCGCTTCAAGGAATCGAGATGCTCGGCCCCAGGTTGCCCCCCCGTGACGAGCCCCGGGACGGGCTCGCACGCGTTGAGCACGCCCGCGAGAGCATCGAGCAGAAGGCTCATATGTGGGAATTTAAAGTGGACGGGTGTCCCCACCATGGGACAGCTGGGCGAGCCCGGGGAGCAAACGCCGCTCGCCGGGTTGGGTACGGTTCTTGACTTGGAACGCAACGTATCCCGTCCCCGTTACATATGTAGTAAGGAGGAGGGTTTATGATCGCAGTACTGACACTCGCGCTCATGGCTGGGGCAGTGAAACCTGCACCGGCCCCACGCGTTTCGACCGTCGACGATCCCCCTGTAAAAGTCTCGCTCAACTCCGACGCCACGTTCGTAACGGGCGATCGCGCGCGTGTTCACGCGCGCGTCGCTGAGGATGGATACGTGGTGGTGTTGCGCGCAGACGCCGACGGGCGGGTCCGGGTCCTGTTTCCGCTCGATCCGAACGACGACGACTTCCTGCGGGGCGGTCATGACGTGGAAATACGCGGCCGTGGCGGCCGCGACGCCTTCACCGTCGATGAACGCGACGGAACGGGAATCGTACTTGCCGCGTGGTCGCCCTCCGCGTTCCGGTTCGACAGCTACGTCCGCGGGGATCATTGGGATTACCGCGTGCTCGACACGGTGAGTGACAGCGGTGATGCAGAGGCTGCGCTGCTCGATATCGTGCGCGAGATGGCTGGTGAGGACCATTTCGAGTACGACGTAGTGACGTATACCGTCGGCAATGTTACCGCGTATGACGATCGGTCCTACTCCGGGCCGGCGGGTTACGTTGGCGTCGGCTGGCCGTATCACAGCGGGCTCAGCGTCAGCATCGGCTTCGGATACCCCTACTACTACTCCTCATGGGGCTGCGACCCCTGGTACGGGCCCTACTGGTGCAGCTCCTATCCGTATTTTCGCACCCACACCTGGGGATACAGGCCGTACTATCGCCCGTACTTCTATAGTGGGTATGGATGGGGGTACCGGTACGGTTACGGACATGGGTACGGCTATCACTATCCAGGATACCGGCCGTTTGGGTACGTCGGCTATGGGAATCATTACCGTGGCTACAACCAGTACGGCTGGAACGCCAGAGGCGGGCTGATCGACCGCGCGCGCATTCGTGGATGGTCGGGTGGTTACACGCCAGTGCGCGTGCGGACTCCTGCGGCGGGGTCCTTCAGCAGTCGGTCCCGCGTGGTAAGCGGCGGATGGAATCGCTCGGCACCAACGGTGCGCTCGGCACCTGCCCCGCGACGCGACGGCGGTTGGACTCGGTCTGCGCCCGCTACTCGCTCCGCTCCTCAGGCTCGCTCGGCTCCACGAGGGAGCTCGGGGGGGCGCGACTACGGTGGCTCTGTTAGGAGAGGGGGCGACTACGGCGGCGGTTCAGTGCGGAGTTCTCCCCGCGGTGGTGGCGGAGGCGGGTGGAGCAGGCCCTCTGGCGGTGAAGGTGGTCGGCGCGGTGGCGGGGGAGGTGGAGGTGGAGGTGAGAGAAGCGGCGGAGGTGGAGGCGGAGCCCGCAGACGTTAGGGAATAGCGTGAAAAGGACGGTAGAGGATTTCTCTACCGTCCTTTTCTTTTGCGGGCGGGTCAAAACAGTTTGTCCGCCAGGCCGGTGCCTAGCACGACAGCTGCGAGGCAACCCAGCACGGTACCGCACACATAGAGGCCGGCGATCCAATAATGCCCATCACCCAACAGCTTCGTACTCTCGTAGCTGAACGTGCTCATTGTGGTGAACGCGCCGCAGAAGCCGATCGTGAGGGCGCTGCGCATTTCGGGGCTCATGATCGGCGAACTCGTGGCGAGCCGTACGACGAACCCCGCGATAAGTGAGCCAATCAGATTGATCGAGAGCGTCCCGAGCGGGAAGGACATCAGCCCGGAGCGATCCTGAATCCAGCCTTGCAGGAGGTAACGGGACAGCGTCCCAACGACGCCTGCTAGCGCGATATAGAGTGCCATGGGCTTCGAAACTAATATTGCGGTCCCATGTCGCTCTGTGACGCCTATCTTTACTTCCATGCCGCAGCTCGCGATCGGTCAAATGCGTCCTCAAAAGGGAGAGTACGCCGCCAATCTGCAACGGATCGGCGGAGTACTGCATCAGGTCGCACGCCTGGAACCAGCCGTCGACCTGATCGTTTTTCCTGAAGCAGCGACCTCGGGATACTTCGTCGAAGGTGGAATTAGTGAAGTTGCCGTGACGGCGGGGACGCTGTACCGAGACTTGAACGCCCTTTATGGATCGAAGCAGCCGATCGACGTGGCGATCGGCTTCTACGAGTTGTTTCAAAACCGCTATTACAACTCCTGTCTCTACGCGTCCCTCGGCAACGCGTCACCCGGCATCGTCCACGTCCACCGCAAGGTCTTTCTTCCCACGTACGGGGTGTTCGACGAGTCGCGATTTGTCGAACAGGGCCACGAGATCCGCGCCTTCGATACGAAGTGGGGCCGAGCGGCGATCCTGATCTGCGAGGACGCCTGGCATTCGATCAGCGCGACGATCGCCGCTCTCGATGGCGCCCAGCTGATCATTCTTCCGAGTGCGTCGCCCGCGCGTGGCACGGGACCCACCCCGCCGCTCGCGGATGCGGGAGACGAGTCGGGCGTTCGTCTTCCCACGAGTGCCTTGCGCTGGGAGCGGACCGTGCGGGCCATCGCCGAGGAGCACGGAATCTACGTCGCGTACGCGAGTCTCGTTGGCTTCGAGGGCGGCAAGGGATTCGCGGGCGGCTCCGCGGTGGTGAATCCGTGGGGCGAGATGCTGGTACGGGGCGCACTGTTCGAGGAAGCGATCGTGACGGCGGATGTGAGTTTCGACGAAATCACGCGCGCCCGCGCGGAGTCACCGTTACTCGCGGACCTCGAGGTGGCGTGGCCGCACCTTGTGAAAGGCGTGGGGAAGGGGGACGGGGGAAGAGGGAAGGGTAAGGCGACGAAGGTGAAGTTCGATCCCGCGCGCGACGGTACTCAGCCCCTCACCCCTCGTCCTTCGTCCCCCGTCCCGGTAGTGGGCCGGGGGATCGGAGAGGGGGATCCGCTCCAGCTCGACGCCGAGTTGGCGCAGCGCTGGCTTGTGAGCTTTCTGCGGGACGAGGTCGTCGAGCGACGCAAATTCAAGACTGGCATCGTGGGGCTGTCGGGCGGCGTTGACTCCTCCCTCACGGCTTTCCTTGCCGTCGAGGCGCTCGGACGTGAGAACGTGGTAGGAGTACGCATGCCATACCGCACGTCGAGCCAGGAGAGTCGCGAACATGCGCAGCTCGTGGCTGACAAGCTCGGCATCAAACTGATCACTGTGGATATCAGCGACGCCGTGGATGGCTACCTCCGTCAGGCTGGCGATGCAACCCCCGCGCGGCAGGGGAACGTCATGGCGCGCGAACGAATGATCGTGTTGTTCGATCAGTCGGCCAAATATCATGCGCTGCCGCTCGGCACGGGAAACAAGTCGGAGCGGCTACTGGGATACTTCACCTGGCACGCCGACGACACGCCTCCGGTGAATCCGCTGGGTGATTTGTTCAAGACACAGGTTTGGGCGCTGGCACGCCAGGTCGGCGTTCCCGAGGTGATCGTAAGCAAGCCCGCGACTGCCGACCTGATTCAGGGACAGACGGACGAAGGCGACTTTGGGATTTCGTATCCCAAAGCCGACCTCATTCTCTATTACTTGCTGCGCGGACTGCGGCCCGAGGAGATCGTCGCGCACGGCTTCACGAGCGATGAAGTGGGGCTAGTACACAAACGGCTGGAGTCGTCGCATTGGAAGCGGCGGCTCCCGACCGTTGCCGTCATGTCACAGACCGCGATCGGGGAGTTTTACTTGCGGCCGGTGGACTACTGAGGAAGCGCCGCCACCTCCCAGTGTTCGCCACGCGTCGCAAAGCCGACTGCTGCCCCCACCGCCGTTCCCACAACTCCAAAGACGAGCGCCGCGATCCCCGCCTCGGCGGTCTGGTCGACGGGACAGAAGCCGTTGCAGTTGTCTCCGTCCGCCACCGCGACGACCAGTCCGCCGACCGCCCCAGCGGCAAAGCCAATTAACGCGCCCATTCCCACTTTGGAGCGTTTGCCACGACTGATTTCCACCTTCTCGATCTTGTCACTCGTGATCGGCCTCAAGAGTGACTCGCCCTCCGACCACACCACGACTGTGTCCTTCCGTATCGTGCTGACTCGACCAACGACAGGTTGCCCTGATTTGTCGCGCAGTGTGATTCGTACGCGATCTTCGCGAGCGACCGAACGCTGAGCGGCGAGGGGAAGGGAAGTTGCGAGGATGAGACTGGCTGCGACTGCGGCCACGCGGCACATGACGCGACTCCCGAAAGGGAGGTGATAACATGCCATTCTCCCGACAGGTTTCAATCCGGGATATCGCGAGGTACTCAGCGCAGCCCGGTAGCTATAGCGAGCACGAGCCCAATGGCCCCGAGGCCGATCAACGCTCCCCATAGCGGAAGCGAGAAGCGGAGCCAGCGCTCATAGCGCACGCCCGCGGCGGCAACGACCGCCATCAGCGCGCCGTTGGTTGGGGTCAGCAGCTCGCACAGGCCCGCGCCGAACTGGTAGGCGAGCACTGTTACCTGCCGTGAAAGGCCGAGCAGATCCGAGAGCGGTACGAGAATCGGCATCGTCAATACGGCCTGGCCGCTGACACTCGGTACGGGGACGTGGATGAGCGTATGCACGACCATCATGCCGATCGCGGAGAGGGCTACCGGGAGCTGGGCGATTGGGACGAACAGCGCGTGCACGATCGTGTCTACGATATGCCCGTCACTCAGCACGACGTAGATACCACGCGAGAACCCGATAATCATCGCGGCGAAGGCCATCGAGGCGAATCCGTCGACAAAGGCAACGGCGGTTCCCTCGAGTCCTAATCCCCCGATAAGCCCGGCGGCGACTCCCATGGCAAAGAAGAGCGCCGACATCTGGTCAAAGTCCCAGCCGAGCTGCATCACGCCGTAGATGAAGAATCCGTACGATCCGAGCACGATCGCGAGCACCAGACCCAGGCGCGTGCCAAGATTCGTGGAACCAAGAGGCGCCCCGGGCGCGGGCTCCCTTTCCACGGGGACGCGGGTGACGCGCGCGAAGCGGATCGTGCCCCAAATCCAAATCGCGACCGCGCATGCGAGAAACACGAGACGGAAGGCGGCACCCGAGAGGAGCGGGAGCTGCGCCAGCTTCTGCGCGATCCCCACCTGGAAGGGATTGATGGGACTGAACGCCGCGCCGACCGCGGCCGCGCCGACGCTCATCGCGACCGCCACGAGCGGATCAAAGCCGACGCGGCGCGTCAAGAGCAGCAGGACGGGGACCAGGGCGATGATCTCTTCCTGCATGTTTTCGAGCGCGCCGCCCGTGGCGAACGCTACGGCGACTACGGGGATGACCAGTGTTTCGCGCCGATCGAGCCGCCGGGCGAGCCAGTCGACAGCGCGCCGCAACGCGCCGGTGCGATCGACGACGGTGAATGCCCCCCCGGCCAGGAACACGAGGAAGATGACAGATCCCGCGTCGGCCATGCCGCGCGGCACGTCCACGAGCGCCCGAAACACGGTCACAGGGGTGCGCGGGACGGCATGGTAGGTGCCGGGCACCACCACCTGGCGACCGGTGACCGGGTCGGGGGTGCGCTGATATTCCCCCGGGGGGAGGACGTAGCTCAGCGCGGCCGCTACGAGAATGCAGGCGACCAGCAGCGTAAGCGGATGCGGGAATCTGAAGCGCGGCATGGGCACAGAACGTAAACCCAAATACGAATTCCGGCGCGGCTAGAGCCTCGTGTCGGAAACCGTGTAGTTTGTCCCGCATGCACGGACGCCATCCCCGGGACTCGGAAGCGGTCATGTCCGAGCTGATGATGCCGCAGCATGCGAACGCGATGGGCAACGTATTTGGGGGCGTGATCCTGTCGCTCGTGGACCGCGTCGCAGCAGTCGCGGCTATCCGCCACGCGCGCGGTCAATGTGTGACCGTGTCGGTCGACAAGGTGAATTTCCGCGAGCCGATTCGGGTCAGCGAGCTGGTGACGGCAATGGCGCGCGTCAACTTCACGGGCCGCACCTCCATGGAAGTGGGGGTCAAGGTCATAGCCGAGAACGTCATCACCGGCGAGCGCCGCCATACGAATTCGTGCTACCTGACGTTCGTCGCGCTGAACGACCGTGGAGAGCCCACCGAGGTTCCTCCGATTGTGCCTGAAACTCCCGACGAGAAGCGGCGCTACGAGCGTGCGGCGAAACGGCGCACGCAGCGGGTGATGGATCGGCGATACGATCAGGGACACGGCGAGTGACGATGTGAACGTCGTTCTGGTGCTGGGTGGTGGCGGCGCCAAGTCGATGGCGCATGCGGGGGCGTGGAAAGCATTGCGCGAGTTGAACGCCGGCATCGTCCACATCATCGGAACGTCGATGGGTGCGGTGATGGGGGCGGCGTTCTCGGCCGGTCAAACCGCGGAGCAGGTCGTGGAGACCGCGCGGAACCTGACCAGTGAGGACGTCGCGTCGCTCGATCTGCTTTCACTGGCGAAAGGTGTCTTCGCTCAGAGCATCCTGAAGCCTGCGGCATTGCGACGGACCATTGGCCGTCTGGTGGCCGCCCGACGATTCGCCGACCTCTCCACTCCGCTCACCGTCACCACAACCGACCTCGATTCCGGCGAGCTGGTGCTGTTCGGAACGAACGGTGCCGACGCCCCGTTAGTCGACGCGCTGTACGCCTCCTGCGCGCTGCCGCTCTATTTCCCGCCAGCGAGGATCGGAGGACGCCGGCTCGCCGACGGCGGCTTGCGCGCGGTCGTGCCGGTGGAGATTGCCGCGACAATGCCCGCCGATCTCGTCGTGGCAGTCGATGTCGGCCCCGGGTTCGATGAGCCACTGCCCACGGCCCCCGCTCGCTCGCGCTCGCTGCCACCGTTGATCCGGGCACACGGGGAGGCCATCCGGGTCATGATGGCAGCACAGACTGAACGCGTAATAAAGGAGTGGCCCCGCGGGGGCGCGAGGCTTGTGATGGTGCGAGCGGTGGCGGAGCGCGAAGCGACATTCGCGGTAGGACAGGCCGACCGGTACTTCCGCGCCGGGTACGAGGCAACCAAGCAGGCTCTAGAAAGCAGTCTTCAGTTGACTGGAAATGCAAAAGCTAGACGCACAGACGCATAGCCTCTCCTTTTGTTACCTTGTCCCTCATGCCTCGAAAGTATTTCACGCTATCGGAAGCAAACCGCACTCTCCCCCTCGTCAGTCGGATCGTCGCGGATATCACCGCGCTCTATCCCAAGTGGCGCGAGCTGGTCTACAAGTACGAATTTGCCGCCGCACAGTCGCGTCCCGAGATCGGCGAATCCGCCGAACAGATGGAATTGCACCGGCAGATCGAGCGAGTCGCGCGGGAGATCAACTCCTACCTGGAAGAGCTCGAGCAGATCGGCTGCATCTTCAAGGGATTTGAGCAGGGCCTCGTCGACTTCTATGGAAAATTGGAAGGTCGGGAAGTGTTTTGGTGCTGGAAGGTGGGCGAAGAAAGAATTGACCACTGGCATGAGTTGGAGACTGGTTTTGCAGGAAGGCAACCGGTACCTGCAGTTATCAGTAATTAGGAGGTTCAACACGTTCTCGGAGAGAGATCGAATGCGCGGGTTCTGGCTCTTGGTGCATTTCCTGGGGTTCACGCTCTGGCTCGGTGGGGGCATCGCTACCATGGTCGCCGGGGTGAACGCCAAAGATTTTGCGCCTGTGGAACGGTTGAAGGCTTATAAACTCATCGGCGCGATCCAGCGATTGCTGGTGGGACCGGGGGCGGCGGGGGTGGTGATTTCCGGGGTCATGCTGCTCCTCACGGGATCATATATGCACGCCGGAGCAGGAGCAGGGATGCCCGGTTGGCTCAACGTCATGATGGGCGCAGGGTTGCTCGGGGCGATTGCCGCGGTGACGGTCAGCATGCCGACGGCGGCGCGGTTGGCTCGGTTGGAGCCGAGCGCTCGCGGCGAGCTGCCGGAGGCATTCCTGGGATTGAGGAAGCGGCAGGCAATCGCCGCGACAATCGCGGGTTCGCTAGGGCTGACGGCGTTGTTCGCGGCGACGCTGGGTCGTTGGTGAGGAGAGCTGTACTGTCCTGCAGCCGTTTTGCACCGGGCAGGCGCCACACCGCGGTGTCCGGGCAGTACAGATAAGAGCACCTAATTCCATGATAGCCTGGTTGAACTTCCAGGCGCGCTTGCCTGTCTTGGGGACGAGGGCCGTTGCCAGTTCCCAGATGACCCGTTGCCCACTACTGCGTTGCAAGGTACGGCGTTGCTGGGTGAGGCGTTCTCCAACGAAGACCCGCGAAATTACTCGCGCGACGTTCGTGTCGACAGCAGGGACCGGCTGCTCATATGCAAAGCACGCAATGGCACCCGCTGTATAGCGACCTACTCCAGGCAGCTTGATCAGCTCCGCTGGATCCGACGGCAACGCGGGAACGCTATCTCTTGGAACGCCTTTTCTTGTGGCGCCTTTCTTTGCAACTCCCTTCGCCAGCCGATGTAAGTTCGTCGCCCGCGCGTAATACCCCAGCCCGTCCCACTCTTCCCGAACCGCGCGCGCGCGTGCGCCCGCCAGCGTCTCCAAGTCCGGGAACCGCGCAAGAAAGCGCGGATAGTATTCGGCCACACGGCTCACCTGCGTTTGCTGCAGCATCACTTCCGAGACGAGCACCTTGTAGGGATCGCGAGTACGGCGCCACGGCAGGTCGCGACCCGCACGCTGATACCACGCGAGCAAACGGCGTTGGAGTTGCGCGACTTGTGCGGTTGTTGGAGGGGAAGGGATGGACTTAGGAGGCATGCGTACCCAAGATACAGGCCATGGCGCGGGCGGCGGAGAGCACGCTGGATTTACGGCGTTTGGTGGGGCGGTGGAGCATCCGTGCCGCCGCCCACGTGGGCCGCTTTTCTATCCTCGTCGCCGACATGCTGCGCGGCCTCAGCGAATGGCGTATCTACGTTCCCCGGGGCTTCGAGCAGGCCATGGCCATCGGTTATGGCAGTCTGCCGATTGTGTTGATGATCGCGGGGTTCGCCGGTGCGGTCACCAGCCTCCAGGCCGGATATCAGTTCACGGGGAGCGTTCCCCTCTACATTTACGGCACGGTCATCGTCGAATCGATCGTGCTCGAGCTGGGCCCGGTGCTCACGGGGTTGATCCTCGCGGGCCGGATCGGTGCCCGCTACGCCGCCGAGCTGGGGACGATGCGCGTGACCGAGCAGATCGACGCGCTCGAAAGCTTGGGCCGCTCGCCGGTAAGCCATCTGATCTTGCCGCGGGTGCTGGCGGGGATGCTCGTGATCCCGGCGCTTACGATGTTCGCCAACGTCATCGGGTTCTTTTCGGGGTGGGTAGCCTTGAAGGCATCCATCGGGATCACGAATGCGGATTTCATCTACGGCGCCCGCTACTACTTCCGGCCCTTCGATCTGTGGTATTCCATGATCAAGGCGTTCTTCTTTGCCGGTGCCGTGACGACCATCCCCTGCTACATCGGCTACTACACGCAGCAGGGCGCCGAAGGAGTGGGACGCTCGACCACGCTCGCCGTCGTGGCGGCATCCGTGACGATTCTCTTTCTCGACACGCTCCTCGCCCAACTCCTGTTGACGGCATAGATGATCGAGCTGCGAAATATCTCCAAACGGTTCGTGAATCTCGTGGTCCTGGACGGCGTGAATCTGAGCGTCGAGGACGGCGAGACGGTTGCGTTGCTCGGGCCCTCGGGCGTCGGCAAGAGCGTGCTGCTCAAGCACATCATCGGCCTGATCAAGCCGGATTCGGGCGACGTGGTGGTGGACGGGCTGCACGTGCCGCTGCTCAAGCGCGAGGAGCTTTCCGAGCTGCGCAGCAGGATCGGGTACGTCTTTCAGAATGGGGCGCTGTTCGACTCCATGAATGTGTACGAGAACATCCGCCTCGGAATCACGGACGACGAGCTGTACCGCAACCAGACGTATTGCGATGAGCGGGTGCGTGAGTGCCTGCGGCTGGTGAATCTCGCGGCCGAAGTGGCACAGAAGTTCCCGGTGGAATTATCGGGAGGGATGCGCAAGCGCGTGGGGATCGCCCGGGCCATCGCCGGCAAGCCGAAGTACCTGTTGTACGACGAACCGACGTCAGGTCTCGACCCGATGAACGCGGACGTGATCGACGCGCTGGTGGAGCGCCTGCAGAGCGAGCTGGGTGTGACGAGCGTCGTCGTGTCGCACGACGTTCGCGGATCATTCCGCGTGGCGGATCGCGTCGCGCTGCTCTGGCAGGCAAGGATCCGGGCGGTGGGGACTCCCGAAGAGATCCTTGCGTCGCGGGACACAGCAGTGCAGCAATTCCTCGAGCGCGATCTCGAGATGGCCGTGATTCAATCGGAGTCCGAGGTCGGTCGCGCACACACCGCACGCAGGCAGGGGAATGGATAGCTATAAGCAGGAAGTCGCCGTCGGGATGATGGTTATCCTCGGTCTCGTGGCATTCACGGTCGGGATGTTCTGGCTCACGGGGAAGACCATCTCGTCGCACGGCCTGTCGGTGCAGTTCGTGTTCTCCGACATCGCCGGACTCAAGGAAGGCGATCCGGTGCGCGTTTCCGGCGTGACGAAGGGGCGCGTCGCGAAGGTTCTGCTCGACCGGCCCAAACGCGTGATCGTCACGCTCCAGCTCGCTCCGGAGGTTCGGCCGCACGGCGATGCCACGGCGGTCGTGGCCGCGGCGGACTTTCTCGGCGCCAAATTCGTGGACTACAATCCAGGCATCCAACCGGAAACGTGGCCGGAGGGCCGGTTGATTCCGGGCTCGGCCACGTCTGACATCTCGGATGTCGCGGCTCGGGTCGCCGCCAATGCCAACGAGCTGCTCGAGAACCTGAACAAGGGGCTGAACGCAAGCCAGCTCGGCGCCGATCTGCACAATACCCTCGTGGTCACGCAACGGGGCATGCGCGCGCTAACCGAAGCGACCAATGGACCGCTGGTGCAGCAGACCACGCAGACGCTGCAATCAGTGCATCGCGTGATGTCCCGAATCGACTCCGTCTTGGGTACGAATCCCACCGCGAGCGGACGGCGGCTGGACAGCCTGACTGCGAATCTCACGCAGCTGACGAATCACCTGGGCCAGGCGACGAATTCGCTCTCCTCCCTGCTCACCAGTATGCAGCGGGGCGAGGGGTCACTCGGCAAGATGGCGACGGACACGATGCTCTATAAGAATCTGAATGCGACGCTCGCGGCCCTCTCCAGCCTTCTCACGGATCTGAAGGAACGGCCTGGCAGGTATCTGACGGTGAAGGTCTTCTAGTCGGACGAGGGCGGCCGAGGGCATGCTCTCCGTCACTTTCCTCGGTACGTCCGCGGCACGGCCGACCGTCGAGCGCAACGTGTCCTCCATGGTGCTCGAGCGCGACGGCGAGACGCTGATGTTCGAGTGCGGTGAAGGCACGCAGCGGCAGATGATGCGCTACGGAGTGAGCTTCGCCCTCTCGGAGATTTTCTTCACGCATTTTCACGCAGACCACTTCCTGGGTGTCATCGGACTGGTTCGCACGCTGGGGTTACAGGGGCGTGAGGAACCGATGCAGTTGTACGGTCCCAAGGGCGCGAAGCGCGTGCTGTCGCAGGCGATCTCGCTCGGCGTGGAGCGTGTGCCGTTTGAGGTAGCAGTGAACGAAGTGAAGGCGGGCGACGTCATTGGGGAAGGGGGAAGGGGGAAGAGGGAAGGGTACTGCATTCGCGTCTTTGAAACGGAGCACGCGGGCGGGAGCGTCGGCTACGCGCTGCGTGAGCATGAGCGGCTCGGACGGTTCGATCCCGAGAAAGCGCGAGCCATCGGGGTGCCTGAGGGGCCATTGTGGGGGAAGCTCCAGCGCGGTGAAGTCGTCGAGTTGGCGGACGGACGAGCCGTGGGGCCCGAGAACATCGTGGGACCAAAGCGTCCCGGGCGCCTCGTGGTGTTGACCGGTGATACCCGGCCGTGTGCCGGAACCGTCGATGCCGCGCAGGGGGCGGACCTGCTGATCCACGAAGCCACTTTCGGCGAGGAAGAAAAGGACCGCGCGCGCGAAACGTGGCATTCGACCGCGAAGGAAGCAGCGCAGGTCGCGCTCGCCGCCCACGCCAAACGTCTGGTTTTATCGCACGTCTCCGCGCGCTATTCGGCCAGCGCCGACGAGCTTGTGAAAGAAGCGCGTGAAGTCTTTCCCGCTGTGAGCGTGGCGAAGGACGGCCAGCAGATCGAGGTGCCGTTCGCCGATTCTCTTTAGCGCTGGCTCAAGACCTTCCTCAGGTTCTGCAGCAATCCATCGAACGTTTCGTGGGCGTGGTGACGGCGGTACACGTGGGCGTTTAACCAGGCGCGCCAGCTCACGGGGGTGAACACGTACTTCATCGTGATCTTCGTGGCGCCGCCCTGAAACTGGAGCGCGAAAAACATCTTCGTGCCTTTGCGCCCCATTGTTTCGACCCATCCATAGCTCGTGGGCGGGGCGTATTCGATGATCTCAATCTCGGCATCGACGCGCCGGCCCTTTCGCCGGAATTGGATACGATGCCGGTCCCCTTTCCCTTTGCGACTCGCGGCTGGGGTAACGGAGACACACCCTGGTAACCACTCGGGCATGCGGGTGGGATCGGTAATGAGGTCGAACACATCGTCGCTCGGAGCGCCGACCGTTCCGGCATATGTAAACGAGAGGGGTTTCATCGGGGCGACAATATACGACGCCGGACGGGAGCGAACCGTTGTCGGAACGGGAGACAGGGTCTAGGTTACAGGCCCACGGGGCTGTAGCTCAGCTGGGAGAGCGCCTGGATCGCACCCAGGAGGTCAGGGGTTCGAGCCCCCTCAGCTCCATTAGGCTCGTTGTACGTCGGTACGTCGGTACGTTGTACGAGCTCGAGGGCAATCCTATGAGCCAACCTGGTATGGCGTCGACGAGCTACCCATCTGCGGCACCCGGTCGGGCGATGCTCTGGACCGGCCGAGTGATGACGGCGATTCCCGTCATTATGATGCTGTTCAGCGCATCAATGAAGTTCAATCCCAATCCCAGTCCGCAGGTCATTGAGTTTGCCGTGAACCACCTTGGCTGGTCTCAGCGAATGCTGCTGCCTATCGGCATTCTCGAGGTGAGCTGCGCGTTGCTGCTTGCCATCCCGCGCACGGCCGTTCTGGGCGCGATTCTCGTCACGGGTTATCTCGGGGGCGCGATCGCGACTCACCTGCGGGTGGCCGATGTCCCCATTCCCCAGTCCATTCTGATACTGCTGGCGTGGGGAGGCCTGTATCTGCGGGATCGACGGCTGCGGGAGCTGCTGCCGGTACGGCGGTGGAAGGCGGTGGAAGGCGGTGGATGACGGTGGAGGTCGGGGGAAGTAAACCGCCGTCACCTCCACCGTCCTCCACCCACTTCCGCCGCCCTCCTCCGACCCTTTTCTCCGTGACCCAGCACACAGGTCCCTCGGCCTTGCAAGCACAGGTTTACCCGCGCCCCCATTTCGGAGGAATTCAGGTATGCGCGGGAACCGGGTGATAGTGCTCAGTGCGGCATTGGGATTTTTCTTGTTAGGGTGCGGGAATAAAGACAGCGCTGAGCCGGCGCGGACGCCGGCCGCGGCCCCGCCAAGTCGGGCTGCGGCGACGCCCACGCGGACACCGGCGCCCAGCTCCACGCGCCATGCCGCATCGAAGCGGCCCGCCAAATCGACCTCGACGGCCACTACGACAACCAGGTCGACGCTAAAGACCACGGCGACCAAGACCTCTTCGGGCTTGGTGCTGCGGGTTCCCGAGGCTCATCTTCCGCCCCCGGGGCAGTGTCGGATCTGGAACGATGGGAAGTCTCCGTTCCAGCAACCGCAGCCGCAGAGTTGCGACGGGATCATGCGAGCGGCACCAGCGAACTCCATGATTCTCGATCGGCCTGAGAAGGACACGAAGATCGTGCGCGTGCGCTATATCGGTGCACACGCCGGACAGGTGGTGCGGGTACGGCTGTTTGATGGAACCAGCGGGAAGTATTTGAGGGACGGAAGGGCGTAGGCGGTCAAAAAGCAACAGCGGCGGTCAAAAGAAAAAGCGGCGGTCCTGGCACTAACGTCCTGACCGCCGCATTATTTTTGAGCACCCGACCGCCCGCATTTGCCCTGTGACCGCCATCGTCTTCCACCCCTCCTACGAAGTCGATATTGGACCGCACGTATTTCCGACCCGGAAATACCGGCTGGTTCGCGATCGTTTAGTCACTGAAGGCACGGCGCCGGAGCGCGACGTGACCCAGCCCACGCCGCCGTCCGACGAGCAGGTTCTTCTGGTCCACACCCCCGGATACGTTCGCAGAATCAAAGCGGGAACTCTGAGTCGCCAGGAACAAGTACTGCTCGAGGTTCCCTTCTCCCCGGCGCTGCGTGAAGCATCGTGGCTGTGCGCCGGCGGCGCGATTCTGGGCGCTCGCCGCGCGCTCGAGCAGCGTGCCGCGGTGCACCTGGGCGGCGGGTTTCATCATGCGTTTGGGGATCATGGCGAGGGGTTTTGTCTCATCAACGACGTCGCGATTGCTATTCGCGCACTACAACAAGACGGGGCGATCCGGCGCGCCGCGGTCGTCGATCTCGATGTTCACCATGGCAACGGGACGGCCGCGATTTTTCAGGGCGATGCTGACGTCTTCACCTTCTCGATGCATCAGGAGAACAATTATCCGGCAGTGAAACCGCCCAGCGATTTGGATCTCGGGCTGGATGACGGCACGGGGGACGCCGAGTACCTGAGACTGCTCGACCGCCACCTCCCCGATCTGCTGGAGCGTCATCGGCCCGATCTCGTGTTTTATCTCGCGGGTGCGGACCCGTATCAGTTCGATCAGCTCGGTGGGTTGGGTCTCACGCTCGACGGGCTGCGGCGGCGTGACGAGGTGGTGTTCGAGCAGACTGTGCGCGCGGGAATTCCCATCGTGGTGAGCCTGGCCGGCGGGTACGCGCTGAACACGGACGATACGGTCGAGATTCACTGCAACACCGTGCGAATGGCCAGGGCTGCGGTTGACTCAACTACCAGCAAGGGCTTGAAGGGGCTATCTTGACCACCTCGACGCCGTTGCCGTTCGTAGCGACGTAGCGTCGTAAAACGTATAACGAGTCTTTTGCCCCTTGGTGTAACTGGCAACACGCCTGACTCTGGATCAGGAGAGTCCTGGTTCGAGCCCAGGAGGGGCAACTCGAAGCCCGATGGTGCGTTCCGCACTGTCGGGCTTTGTTGTTTTCGGCCCGCTGCACGTGTTTCGCACGTGTTTCTCACGACGAACTACTGGCCTTTCGACTCCGGAGCTTCACCGGGTGTGACATGACCTGCAGAATCGTTTCCTCCGTTGGTTGCTGATAGTTGACGAGCGTTTGGAGGTCCTTCCAGCCACCTGCTACCATCAAAGCCTTGACCGGCATGTCACCGCGCTCCGTAGCCCACTTCCGTCGATATGGATGCCAGGCCCCGCCGCGGACGTGAGCTACCTCAGCATGTTGCTCGGCGCGTATCAGAAGCTCGCGGAACACCTCCCGAGCCCAGGGACGATCGTCCATGACACGAGGGAAAACGTACCCATCCCCTATCGATTTCAGCTGTACTCGGAAACGACGCATTTCTTCAACTAACTCCAACGGTACTGGTACTACCTGATCGCGACGACGCTTGTCGTGTTCAGCTCTCCAGCGAATCGCTGCCTCATCGAAGCTGATGTCCGACCAGCGAAGTCCCAAAATTGCGCCAATTCTTCTGCCAGTTGCTTCAGCGATGACCAACGCAAGCTCAAATCGACGCCAGCGCTCGCGACCGCGTTCCTGAGGTGCTGTGGTTGCTAACTCCTGTGCTGCTGCACGGATTTTCAAGAACCGGTCGTAATCGGCCACGGGTCGCCGAGGATTATCCTCGCGCGGAATCCTCATCCCGCGAAGCGGGTTGTCCTTCAACAGCCAAGACCCATCAGCTTGCCGCTCTCGCGTTGCCCATAGGATCACGGTCCGCAAGAGCCCGAGATCATGCCGAATCGCATTCGTACGCACTGGATTCCGCCCCTTCCCGTCCGACCAGCCAAGGCCAGTGCGACGCATCCCGGTAAACCGTTCGACGTCGTTCAGCGTCAGGAGCTCGACAAGCTTTGTCTTTCCCAGTCCGGCTAAGAGCCGTTTCATGCATGCCTCTTTTTGAGTCTGCGTTCTCGACGTGTTCTGTTTGTATCCAGGTGCCTCCTTCTGGTACAAGGTCCACAAGCGCTCAAGCGTAAGCGGCTCCGTCACGACGGTCGTTGTCTCACCCTCAGCAACTTGCCGGAGGAACTCTTCAGCGAGCCGGCGAGCCTCCGCTCGTGTCGTCGTACGCAACGACTCGTACCGCCACTTGCTACCGGCAGAGTCCCAAAAAATCCGAGAGAAAACACCTCCCGGGCAACGCTGTGTAACACGAACACTGAGCCCACGAACACCGAGCGAAAGCGACCAAAGACCCCTGGAGCTCTGATGCCAGTCGGCCCGTTCTGGAATAGGGAGCCGTCGATTACCCATGCGCGCCTCCAAGATTGCGCCGGGTGACGACCCGCCGAGCATCGGCAACGGGATCGTAGAGGCCTTGCTTCGACTGGTCAACCGGAGGCTTGCGCGGCAAATCACCAGTTCGAAATAGCAAGCGACGGCCGCGTCGCTCGATTTTAAGCCTTCCGATCCGCCCCAGTCTTCGCAGGTGATCCTTCGAATAGCCAGACAATCTTGACGCATCCTGGAGATCCACCAGCTTCTCGTCTTCTTCGGCTATAAACGATTCGAAATCCCCCAGCAGTTCGGTTATCAGTTTTTCGCCGTTGACGAATGCGTGAAAACGGGCCAGTTCAGCGAGGTGAGCTCTCCAACGTTCGAGGAACTGCTGCCTGCTCATGGAGCGACTCGCATACGTTGCACAATCGAGCCTACTTTCTCCGGTCCTGCCGCCTGCCTGGTCCGTGCAGTGCGGGCGCACTCACGTTGCCAGTCCTCGCGCAGGACCTTCTCGAAGAACCTCAATGAGTGGACGGGAAGCCTGGCTCGACGGACGAGCTCGGGCAGCTTCCGGGAGAGCCATGCCGGATCCATTCCTTCGGCCCGGAATGACCTGATAGCTTGCATCGCTCCAGAACGGTCATCGATCAAACTGGCTGGTTGGGGGCACACCCGGTTTGCCCGAAGTGCTTTTGCTAACGCATCGAATATTTCTGCGACTGGTCCGGCTTGGTCTGCCTCCTGGAAGCCGCCCGATTCAGTGTTGGGATGCGGAGACTGTTCCTCATTTCCGTTTGCTTCGCTTTCAGTCCTAGACTTAAGACTTAAATCGGCAGAACCGCGGTTGTCTGCGATTTTCTGCCGGCTTCTGCGCGCAGAGTGGCTCTCCATCCCATTTCGATCGCCCTTCGTCTGGTTCTGTGCTACCCAAGCCTCTGACCCTTTTAGCGTTGGATCGTCTTTCCAGGATCTGACCTCATCCACCCATCCTCGTGGGGCAGGAAAGTCAGAACGCTCCTTGTGACGAAGGTTCTTGTTCCACTCATTCCAGTCGACGATTTGAAGAATTGCTTCGCCCTTGTCCCGATACACAATTCCTAAGCTGCTCTTCGAGATCGCTTTAATCAGTGAGGGAATCTCGTCAGGCGAGATAGCTGGGATCGCCGGCGCAATCCGCAGCTTGACTGCATCAGGATCCACCGACAGCCTACCTTGGTCATCGGCGAACGGTTGCAAGGCAAGAAACAGCAGCTGCGCTTTTGGCCCGACCTCACTTTTACCGAGTTTGTGGAAGCGCCGGTCGGCCATGAGGTCCGCAGTTATCACTGCCGCGCGCCTCCTGCTTTGCCTTCTTGGCCTTACGTTTGAATATTGAGTCATGCTCCACTTTGCTCCCAGTCTGCGCGTCCAACAGAGACACCGTGCCCTTCATTGGCGATGAGACGGGCTCTTCATTCTGAGTTCATCGACCGATTTGAGATCGACTACCCATCTTCCGTTTGCAGCCTTCCACCCCCTGAGACGCTTTGTCAGAATCAGCCGAAAGGTTTGGTTGTAACTTTTACCAAGCTTTAGACTTGCGTCGGCGATGCTGATTGTCCCAGATGTATTGTCCCTCGCCATTTGCTCTCCCTCTCTCTCGGCAATGCGCGCACACTAGTAAACAAGGTCTTCCCGCACTAGATCTCTCCGGCGACATTTTGCAGACGGTCTACCGTCTTTTAACAGACATGCTGCGGAGCGTCAGTAAATGCGTAAGGACCGCAGGTTTACGCGGAAACAACGTCGCTCAATCCGCGATCGCCTCAATAGCGTGATTGTTAAGAGTCCGTACCGAAATGCGTACGGGGTTGAGCGAGCTCTGGGCCTAACGCACTCGGCGATGGCGGGATGGCTCAACTCTCGAGATCCCGTTACGCCCGATACAGTCAGTCTTTTCGCCCTATCTCAGGAGCTTGGCTTTTCGGTAGACTGGCTTCTGTTTAACGAGGGTCCTGATCAGCGCGGAGCAATTCGTCCAAGCGGGGAGTTTAGGACGGATTTTCGCATGCAACTCATTGCGGAGCTTCGAAACCGTCTAGCCTCGTCAAAGAAAGAGCTTGAGACCTTCCTACCCGAATCAGATACGGGACTTCTTTGGGAAGCTGTAGTCAGCCATTTCGGTTGGTTGCTGCTGGGGCAAGCCCAGGAGGAGTACGAACGGGAAAAAGGGGATGACTTTTTCAGATGGCTATTAAGCCGCCCATCAAGAAACCGTGACGTGAGGCCATTTCGCGAAACTGAGCGTATTCGCCCGCTTTAGGGGCAGCAAGGCTCCGAATGAAGTGTATTCTTGCCTTCCTCCAATGCCCTTCGAGCGGGGATTATGAGCAAGGATCCTGCAGATCTTATTCTCACGAGAGACGAAGTTGCTCAGTGGCTCAAGGTGCGGCCTCGCCAAGTCGAGCGGCTCGGGATTCCCTGTATCGATCTCGGGAAGAAGACCAAACGCTACCTTGCGAGTGACGTATTTGCCTGGCTTCAATCCAAGCGAGTCGCCACTAAGGAATTCGGAAGGATGTTAGATGGCCTCAAGATTTAACATACGCACGAACGTGTAAGGGCCGGCTTGTACACACGTCTATCTGAGGGCGGGATGCCTGACGACCTAGAGCAATTCCTCCGTACCGCGTATCCGTCAACGAAGGCATCGATCGAACAAATCAACTTCTTGATCAAAGAGGTTGTTGACGTCTTTACGTGGACATTCGACGAAGGCGAAGCAACCTGGCCCTATCAGCTAGTCAGCGCGGCTCAGTCCTGGCCAGCTACGAAGTATTCCTTTAGCACAACCGCCATGATCGCCTTCGCGCTGCAGCTAGCTACCGGTCGCGTACGCGATTCGTCTCTTGCGCCGGCGGCAGCGCGAGAAGTCGGCCCGGTCGATCTCGAGCAAGCTAATCAGATATCCGCTCTTGTAACGCCATTTATCCAGAAAGCTCTCCATAGAATTAGTCAGAAGTCAGTTGGACAAGGAGGCAGTAAGAGCGGTGGAGCTCTCACTAAATCTTCAACATTCGGCGATGACGACCCTTTCACTCTGACATGGCTACTTGAGCTGCTGTCGACTGACACTGACCCCCAGCGCAAACCCTACCGTGACCATCTCAGAGAACGGGGCTGGTCTCTCGTAGAAAAGGTTCTAAGTGACTCGGACCCGCTCTTGGACGTTCTCCGAATTGACGCCGATGAGCGTGTTTCACACGCCTTTCCGCTGCTTCGTGTTCTGCAGCTCGGGGACATGCTGAGCCGTAGAGAGTATCGTGTTGAACTAAGTCGGAAGAAGGACCTCTCTGGTGTTCGTGAATTGTTTTTGAACAAGGTGCACCTTCATCTATCGGAGAGCAGCATTCCGGCGAGTGGGTTTGATCCTGCTGATCTGGTACTAGCGTTGGAAGGCTGGATTCTCAGTACCCCTATCGAACCTGATTTCGCGGTGATCGACCGAGCGTTCCACGTCCTTCGTGAATACCAATCTCAATCTTCGTATTGGCGACCGCTGCGTCCGTTCAAAGTGACGCAGCAGGGGCTCGAGCTGTTACCGCAGAGTGTAGAGATCGCGAATTCACTACTGCGGATCTGCGGGACACCCTCATTGGCGAGGAGAGGTTACTTTTCAAAGCACATAGCTCTTTTTGAGCAGTACGCGAAATGGCTTCTAGGTCGAGCGTTTCGAGGGTTCGCTGTGCGTCCTTCGCTCGGCAACTCTCCATTCGTGGGTTGGGAATCAGATCACACATATACCTTAAATCGCATCCATCTATGGCAGACAAGTCAGGTACTAATTTTCCTCCAACATTACGTTGCCATGCTTCAGCGGCACGTCGCCGAAACCTGCCTACGTCTCGCTGGCTTTAGAAAACCTCTCGTTGAAAAGAGTAGGCCCGTAAGCGAGTCGGCGAAGCCGTCCCAACGCGATCAAGGGCTCAAAACAGTTCCGTCCAAACCCGAGAATAGTGACAAGAAAGAAGCCAAGGATGTGGAAGGCAATTTCGTTTGGAAAGAAGAAGAGCCATTTAGCGGTGGCGCACCTGATAGCCCGTATCACGTTTATGAAAGCATAGAAAAGAACTTCATTACGCCTCGCCGCCCAGGGTCTGAAGCAACTCCTCTATTCTCAATGCTGCTGTATGGTCCGCCTGGGACTGGCAAGTCAACGATTGCAGAACTACTTGCCAAGGCAATTGGATTTCCGCTTCTGACGATAACCCCCAGCGATTTCATCACTGCCGGTGAACTTGTCGAAGCACGAGCTAAGGCAATCTTCGACGTCCTTGGAGAACAAACAGATCTTGTTGTGCTCTTTGATGAAATAGATCATCTGCTGCTAGATCGTGATAGCAAGTTTTACCATCAGCAAGGCGACTTCTTCAAGCTCCTTACACCAGGGATGCTCACCAAACTGAGTGAATTGAGGAAGAAGAGCCGAACACTATTCATCATTGCGACGAACTACTTTGAACGGATTGATAAGGCGATCAAAAGGCCAGGTCGGATCGATGCTCGCTACCTTGTTTTGCCACCTGACAAGAAACGGCGGGGAGCTATACTCGAGGGCATGGGTCTCGGCTGGAAGGAAATGGATAGCAAAAAAAAGGAGCAGGTTCTCAAGGCTACCGTACGGTTTACGTATACAGAGCTGAAGGATTTGTGGCGGTATGTCGAGCAACGCGGTGGGTCCCTTGTCGGGGACGCGCTTGCGGGCTCGCTAGTGGAAGCGACTTCGCGCGTGCGCCCCATGACAACAATTGAGACGTACCGAGCTCGAATGGGAGAAGGCAAACAAGAAACGGAGTGGGGGCCGGGAGAGCTTCCGTCCGAGGAATTTGCTCTGATTGCTTATCTCGAATTGGAGGCCAAGGACGAGTTGCCTAAGGACAAGTGGGTAAAAGAGGCTCTGAGGCGCGCGTTGAACGAAGGCACTTTGGTAGATCGCGTTGTCGAGGATAGGCTACGTAAGTTCGTTGAGAAGGAGTCTGCAACGTGAAGGCGGAGTTTCCTCCTCATGCCTCTCATCTGGACGAGCTTCGATCACTTCTTCAGACGTTCGCCGCCGTTATCGAGGGTCGAAATGCGTTTTACGTGAGTTCTCCGCTTACATCCGGGGAGCGTGCGTTCGAGTGGCACACGAAGAATGAACGCTCAAGGGAAATTCCTGCCGATTTCGCATCTGACTTCCTTAGGGAGGTCGTTGAACCCAATAGAAACGAGGCTAGGCGCTTTGTACGTGACCTTCGCAACAGCTTGGGTGCGGTAATAATCGATCCAACAGCTCTTCCTGACATTCCAGGATGGACTCAGGCCGATTACCAGGTTTTTTGGGGGACTACGATCGAGAAATACGTGGACAGAGTCGTGTTTCGAAACGGCTGGCAATACAGCAACGGTTGCGCGTACGAGTTCTACGTCGCGCGCTCGGCAGGAATTCGCACACTCCGTGAAGATTTAACTGAGCTTACAGAGGAGGATGGGTTGGAGTTACTCAACGGAGCGCTGACCCATGTTACCAGAAGCGGCAGGTTCCTGGAGGCTGTTCGTGATGCGCTTCTGAAGCCTTATATCGCTTCTAAGGCTCCTCGATTCGAGAAGGAATCCTAGCCCGCCGGAGGAGGTCACCGAAGTGGCTCGTGACGCCTACGCGTCCCACCAACACGATCCCGTCGCCCGATCCATCAATCGTAGCGATCAGCTCCCGTAGCTTCTCAATGCCCTCACCAGTCTCGAAGCGCATGAACCGTTTCGGAGATCCCGGGAAAATTGTTCTTCCACTACCCGCTGTCTTACCTACGTGAAGCTGGACGATCCATACGAGGCGACCGTCGTGGACCCACTCGAATCTCACAGGCCCAAGACGATTTCGCACCCGCTTGTAGGCGCTCAACACTTCTCTCTTCACCTTCTGAGGAAGACGCTCAGGCGGACGCTGACCGATCATAAACTCATTCCCAAAGCTCTTTACACCTTCCAAGATGACTGCACCGCTTGCTGTTGTCAGCGCGGCACCTGAGTAATCAGCACTCACGCCGCTTTGGTACAGCACAGACGCAATCTTTTCCCCCGTGGAGTCCTCATCGTTCATCAATCGAAACGGATCCAACCAGCCGCGCTGAGTTGTGAACTTGCCTGGCACCTGTTCTACGGGACACGTGCGAATCCAAGGTTCTGCGGACTTCGTGTCACGGCCAAAAGCAAAAGGTGCTGTTCGGCGAGGAATGACGGTTGTGCGCGGCACGGGTAGACCTGCTAAATGGCCAATCAGTAAACCAAAGGCCTTATCGCCGATGAAGCGACTAAATCGATTGGGCCAAATTGGAATTGGGCGCTTCGGCACAACGGTAGATTTCTCAATTTCCCAGACGATTGTGTGGTGGTGTTGAGAGCCGCGGCGCAAAGGGTGAATGCTAAACTCAACCCTGAGGTTTGGTTCGCGAGGCAGCTGAGGCCTAAAGCCGTACACGATTTGTAGGAGCTCGAGTGCCATGGAGCGTGGTAAGGCTGCCGTACCCGCTTTTTCCACACATCGTGGTGTATCCTCGGGTGCGAATTCGATAGCATCCCCAAATGCAACACCGGATACACCGCCGTCCATCACGTCCACCGTTTCATTTACGATGGTGTAGAGCCCTTGTCCTGCTAGTCGTCGAATGTTTTTGACAACCTCTTCTGCACTGCGAATCCCGTAGATGAATTCGCGACTCTTGGGGTTTTCAGGCTGAAAACTCCGGATATTGACCGAAGACTCAGGTGAGCTCGACAGAATAACTTGAACTGCCTCTTCAACGTTCTTGAATCGGTGATTCGCCTTATGACCGAAGATCCGTGAGTAGCGTTGGCTAAGATTCGGCCCAAAACTCACGAATTGGGCAACATTCCAATTTCGCGCGAGATTATCTAGGATTCGATCTTTAAAGTGCTGGTTGCCCAGTTTCATAGAACTCTGAAGACGCGTGGCTTCTTTCAACCTGGTACTAAGTGAGAGGATGCTGTAGATCTGGTTTTGTTTACAGCTGAACCTTGCTATCGCAGGTCACGCAAATCTCAACTCTGCAAGTCTGAAAGCCATTGCCTGTCCACTAACGTTGAACACCTCCGCAAGACTGGCCGCATTAAAGTCCTGAGCCTTTCTAATTGCCTCGACGAGTAGACGTCTCGGCATCAAAAGCTCAGCAGCAAATCGGTTCGCCTCAGTCTCTCTCGGATCCCAAACTGTTCCTGCGATTTTCGCGCGAAAATGCATTTCCACCTGATTTTCCCGATCGTAATACGCGGGGCAATCAGGATGTAGGAAGAAATGTCCGAGTTCGTGAGCGATCGTGAAACGCTGGCGATGTTCGTGGTGTTCTTGGTTCGCAGCGATTATGGTTCGCTCCGGACCTCGGTATAAAGCACCAGAAATACCGGCGGGAAATTCCTCGAATTTCACCTCAATATTCAGCCTGCGGGCAATGTCTACGACGTCGACTGCCGGCTGAAGGACCCTATAACGGGTGATCAGACGTCGTGCATAACCAACCGAAGTACGAGTGCGGGCTGCCGGCAATTACCTTTTTCCTGATCCTGAAACAGCGTGAAAGAAATGGATCAGAGCTTCCTTCCCTTTGGTATCCAGGTTTGAATCTCTCTTTAGGCGCTCAAAAATGTCCTGCGTAGTCCATGTGAGTTCATGGACTCTCGGAAGGAGTTCTGTAATCTCCGCGTTTAGCGCAGCGGCGATCATGTAGAGTGTTTCGAGGGGGATTCGTTGTTGCCCCCCTTCGAACTGGGTAATCGAGGCACGGGATACGCCGGCCCGATTCGCGAGATCCTCCTGTGTTAGGTCCCGATCCTCGCGAAGATAGCGCGCGCGCTCGCCAACGAGCCTGTAGACGCTACTAATGTCGGGAGGAGTCGACGGCACTGCCAAGGGCAGCCTCCGAGAAGGTATGTCGTTGCGCGGCATAATCTTTCACTCAAGCACGCTGAAGTCAAACCGCTAACGGCGGTTCATCAATGTCGTTGTGTAGAAGTCAGTAATATTGACATCGCCGAATTCACATCCTACCTTGGCTCCCGCCTAGCTGCAAGTGGATACGGTGCCCTAGCTGCCTTGCCACCCGCGCGAAGCGGCACCGCTGAAATCACGGTGGTGCAGATCGGGAGCACAAATGGCGACCTTGGCGCAGCCTGAACCAAAGAAGTCACAAAAATTCACCATCACCATCGTCTACAACGGTGTTGTTAAAGAGGTTGAGGTGAATGCAGATCAAGCGATACGCGCTGTTTTGGAACACGCGATTAGGAGCTTCGGCATTACTCAGCAGCAACATCTTTTGGGTCTGTTCACAGAGCAGGGCGTCGAGCTGTCAGACACCGTGTCGGTTGAGAATGCAGGAGTAAAACCGGGCGAGACTCTCTTGTTACGCCCGAGTGCGGTACGGGCCGGTTAGTAGCACGTGTTCAGTCTCTCTCGTCGGTTACTCGATGAAACCTTCGCCGTATTGCGACAATGCGGCGAAGGTCGTCGTGAGTGTCAGGTGTTCTGGACCAGTTCTTTCTCCTCTCCTGGGACCCTGTCGCAGGTTGTGCATCCCCGGCATAGCTCCTCGGCAAATCATGTCAAAGTCGAGGACAGCTGGATCACTGAGTTCTGGAAAAGGCTTGCCGCGGAACAGATGAGTGTCCGTGTGCAAGTTCATACGCACAGAACAAGCGCCTTTCACTCCCCTACCGACGACAAATGGCCCCTGGTACACGTCCCCGGGTTTTTGTCCCTGGTGTTACCACGATTTGCATTTGGGCCGGCCGGGTTCGAGGGAGCATTTCTCGCCGAAATAGGGTCCGACGGCAAATGGCATCGCGTGGCAGTCGGTGAAAGGATCGACCTCAGTTGAGCACGAGAGCTGCACTAGATCGCACTCTGTTGCTCATGCGTGACGATGTTTCGCAAGTCGTTTCTGACGAGCAGTTGTTGAACGCTCTAGCGAGTGTCCGGGTAGCGTTCGTTTCCGACAGTGCGAATTTGGCTTCGCCAGAGGGACAGCACGCCCTCGTTTCTACCGTCATGTTGTGCGCCCGCTCCGGGGCTCATTGCCATCTCGAGCTCCCCGACGTTCCTATACGCGGGACTTGTGCTCCACTGCGCCGCGAAAGGTTACTCGAAGGTCTGATGGACCTCGGTTCGGATCTCCTTCCGGGCCTCGAGTTCACGGTTGGCGCAGGAGCAGTCGACCTTGCCGTCATTATTGGCGATAGCCCCTGGCGAGGGAGAGCTACACAGATCGTTCGACTGAGCGGTAACGCGTGGAAGGGCATGACGGGGCCGACTGGAGAACGATGGGCCTCGACCGGGTCTCCATTTGGTGCTCTGGCGGCCGGCGGTTTGGCTACGGTCGAGGCTTTCAAGATCGCCATGCGCAGGCTTGCCAGGTTGGCAAGAGACGCTGAGATGTTTCAGCGGTACTTCGCTCCCGTCGGATCAGCCCAAGTTGTAATGGCACCGGACCAGACCCCCCCGCCCAATTCATCGCTGCCCGATCTTGATATTGTAAGCGGCGGCGCAATTACCCATTCGGCTCTTTTTGCGTTAACACGCATTCCCGATGTGGTGGGGCGCGTGCGGGTGATTGAGCCGAAGCAATCGGATTTGCCAGATTTGAATCGCTATGCGCTCTTGCGACGCTCCCGTATTGGCCTTTGGAAGGCCGATGACTTGGCGACCCAGAAACTAGGAAATCTCCGGATCACCGGAATCCGCATTCCGTTTGCCAACCCGATTCCCGCCTCAATTGGAGCGCTCGCGTCCGCGATTCTCGTTGGAGTCGACCACATTCCGTCCCGCTGGGCGGTTCAACAAGCTAGGCCCTCATGGATTGGAATCGGGGCGACGAGTCACTACGGAGCGATGGCCTCATATCATACTCGCGGACTTCCATGCGCTATCTGCCTTCATCAGAGAGACGACGAAGACGATCGACCAGCTCCAACTTGTGCTTGGGTCTCGTATTGGGCCGGCCTGTGGCTGGCAGCGATGTTCATTCGCGAAGTGAATGCGTCGCCTTTTGCACGAAACCAGCAGCAGATCTTTGCGTCAATGCTGCAGTCAGACTCACCGCATGCAATTTGGCAATCACCAGTTGTTTCCCGACCAAATTGTCCGGTAGGATGTCCGTTGTGAAAATGCGCGCAGGCGTTGATTGAAGAGACGCCTAAGGCCGTTGCTCTATTTGAGGGGTCCCATCTTTTCCAGCTTCGGAGAGCTGCTGGGGAACGATTGCATAGGCAATGAGGCCCAGGCCACACCCGATTTCTACAGAGGGTGCGATAGCATATAGCAAAGCGGGTCCCGCCGACGCGCCGTGCAGCAGATGTGTTGCAACTGTCCCGACCGCAGATCCAATACATCCGCCAAACGCATAGTCCTGCCATTGTCCGAACTTCGTTCTTTCACGTCTGGCTAAAATCCAAACCAGAGACAGACCCATTGGAATGGACGCGAGGAGAATCCATCCGCCATCGTTCGCAAACCGTAGGATCACGAGGCATAAGCCAGCTGCCAACGCGGTTCCGCGCTTGATAGCCGCTAATGCTCCATTAGCTCGCGCCCCGCGAGTCGACGATGAATGAGCAGGTGAAGCAATGCCGCCGCCGTCGAAGGGCGTTTGGTCTTCGTCTGTAAGCTTTGTGAATGTCACTTTAGCCATCCGAGCTTCTCCCCTCACGGGTGCTACTCCGGATTCCAGCCCCTCCCGTCCAGAGTGCCTATTTACGCAACCAGTCTGCTCGAGAGGCTCGAGCAGTCTACAGATGTGGGGTCCCGTTATTCCAGGAACATTCCATCCAGGGAAGAGCAGAATGCGCAACCGGGTTTCTATGCGATCCCGAAGCCCTTCGCCTGTAATCCCCACTCGGACGCCAGCCCGCCTGACCAAGAATAGTGCTACGTCTATGCTGTCGCTACCTCTATGCACTGGCTGTACGCTGCTGGCGCTATGGCGCAGCGTCAGAGGGACTCTCTCCGTCGGCGAATTGGCGAGCGTTTACGGCAAATGCGGCTCGCGGGGGGAATCTCCTCTCAAGAGGCTTTAGCTCATTTGGCGGGTGTCCACCGGACCTACATTGGGAGGCTCGAAAGAGGAGAAAGCGGTGTGACCGTTGCAGCCTTGGCCGCGATTCTCGCCAGCCTGTCGATTACCCTCGCGGAGTTTTTTAAGCCATTTGATGAGGTGGTGAAGCCACGCACTCCTCGCAGGCGCATTTGAGACGGTACAACCGAGGTCGGAGGTGAGAAGGCTCGGATCTATTCGGGCGGAATAGCATTAACGCACCCGTCTGAGGTTGTTTCCTCGAGTGTGTCCCGCCGAGTCTCTATCCTCTCGGAGAAGGGAGTCTATCGGCAGACGACAACGGTCTGTTGGGCACGTAAGTCATCTGCCTCTAGCCACGCTTTCCACAATGCTGCAGAATGGCGGACGTGGCGAGTTCACAGTCGGCCGTGAACATCGTCTTAGTTCTGCGGTCCTCCTGCAAGTGGAGACGCTATGGGCCTCGATCCGCATGCTATGGACCTCGATCCCCACGGTCAGCCGTACAATGTCCGCTTCAATCGTGCCCGCCGTGCCGAGAGAGACCTGTCTGAGATGCTGGGCCTGGTTAAGGGAGTCCTCGCGGACGGACAGGTGACGGCTAGCGAGGCGTTGCGACTGAAAGAGTGGGCCTCAACGCATCGGGACGCCACCGAACAGTGGCCCGTGAATAGGCTAAAAGAGCGACTCGATCAGATCTTCGCCGACAACAGTGTTGATCCCGACGAACGGAGCGACCTGGCAGAACTACTTAACGCCATCGTGGGTGGTACCGCCGGAATCATCGTGGGAGAGGACGCGGCGACGGAATTGCCTCTGGATGAACCAGAGCCGAACATCGTCTGGTCGGACAGGATCTTCGTCTTTACAGGGAAGTTCGCATTCGGGACGCGAAGGGATTGCGAGCGGCGTGTAAGCGCCCTAGGCGGATCGTGCGCGAGAGGGATAACGCACGAGACCAACTATGTTGTGATCGGCACCTTTGGGAGCCGCGACTGGGTCCACACGTCATTCGGGCGAAAGATCGAAAAGGCCGTCGAATACCGAGGCCGCGGGCTGCCTCTCGCGATCGTCGGCGAGAAGCATTGGGCAGGGTCGCTCCCTTGTTAGTTTCGGTCGCGAGTGACAGCAATATTCCTCCGGGATTGCGATGAGTCAGATCGCGTCTTTCCCGGGATTGCCCACGCGCCATAACGTTCATCCCTTCCCAGCTCGGATGGCTGCGCATATCCCCTTGGATATTCTCAGCCCGCGCCGGGGACGGCTCCGGGTTCTCGATCCAATGGCAGGTTCTGGCACATCACTAATTGTTGCGCGTGCAGCTGGGCACTCGACGTGTGGGTTCGATTCAGATCCGTTGGCCGTTCTGCTTTCGAAAGTGGGTACCGCAGATACAAAAGTCACTCAGGTCGAAGCTTACGGAAGACGAGTGTTACGCGTTGCAAGGAGAATGCGAATCGCAGGCCTTCAGGCGTACCCTTCAAATGCGGACGAGGAGACTCGCAAATTTGTACGCTATTGGTTTGACCTAGAGTCGCGAAAGCAACTCACGGCCTTGGCGCGTGCCATTCGGGACGTTGGTGAAAGTTCCGTGCGCAAATTTCTCTGGTGCGCCCTTTCCCGCATGATCATTACTAAAGACGCGGGCGTGTCACTCGCGCGAGACGTCTCCCACAGCAGACCCCACAGAGTGTTCGCGAATTCGCCTGTCAAACCATTCGACCTTTTCGAAGCGGCCTTGAAACGAGTTTTGAAAGCCTGTCCTTTTCGAGGCGCTCAAACGCTGCCGAAACCACGGGTGTCGCGCGGCGATGCACGACAACTGTCCCTTGATGCAGAATCGTTCGATTTGGTTATCACGTCCCCCCCATACCTGAACGCAATCGACTACATGCGTGGTCATAAGTTGGCGCTTGTCTGGATGGGCTACGCTGTAGATACCCTGCGTCAGATTAGGAGTGATAACGTCGGGGCGGAACGGGAGGATACGGAGCTACCAGATGTCAGAGTTGAGAGCATTCTCAAAGCAATGGGTCGGTTGAAGAACCTGCCAGAGAGTTTTCAAAGAATGATCCAGCGCTATGTAAAGGATATAGGCGGGGTGATGAGTGAAATCTCGCGCGTATTGGTTCCGGGAGGAAAAGCAGTCATTGTCATTGGCGATTGCACTCTTCGCGGAACCTTTATTCGTAATTCAACGGCGGTTCGACTGCTCGCATCGGATAAGGACCTAGTTCTGGAATCGGAAAGACGTCGGCGCATTCCAGATAGCCGACGGTATTTGCCACCTCCTCAGCAAAAATCAGGAACGGCGTTGGCTAAGCGACTGAGGACCGAGGTGGTCTTATCGTTTCGTAAATCATAGGCCGAGGGACCTGGCTACGGGCAGGAGCGACGAAGGGGCGATTCAACTTCATCGCAGGCTATTAGATGGCGATCTCACTGCGCCGGAAGAAGTTGCCCGCAAGTACCTCCCTTCCATTGAGCAACATGTAAAAGCGCGCGCCCACAACCATGGTATCCATGACGGCGACTTAATCAACGATGCCACAGTTGAAGCAGTTTTCAGCTACATCCGCCATCCAGAAAAGTTCGATCCAAACAAGGCAAGCCTGCTCGGCTATCTAAAACTTGCGGCTGAGCGGGACCTGATAAATCTCGTAGCACAAGATCGCCGGCGGAGACGCGGCGAGGTGCTTCAAGAGGATGTCGAGAAATCATTGCTGGCGCGGAATAAGCTCAGTGATGTCGAGAGTATTAGCCATGACCCCTCAGGCGAGATGCTTTCGCGCATGGAGGCGGAAACGGACTTAGCCAGGCTTATGGACTCCGCTGACCCTCGTGATAACGCCCTGCTCCAGCTCATGGCACAGGGGGAGATCAAAACAAGCAAGTTCGCCGCCGTGTTAGGAATACAAACTCTTCCCAGCTCTGAGCAGCGACGTATTGTGAAACAGCATAAAGACCGATTGAAAGCGCGACTTAAACGAAGGATGAAAAGGTCTGATGCCTGAGCAAAAGATCCTGACATGGGCCGCAAATCGGGCAGCCAATGAGCCATCTCTATTGGCCTATGACCTCAGCGCTTACCGGGCGCTAAACAACGTGAGCGAGGGTGAGTTGGCTCTTGCCCTCCAATGTTCTCCGGAGGCCCTGGTTTGCCTCTCGCTGTGCAGACGACCAAACCCCAATGCGGCGACATTCCGCTCCGATATTCAACAGATTGCCACGCACTGTGGGGTGAATGCTCGAAACCTCGCTGCAGTCTTACGCGAAGTTGATTCCCTGCGGACGATGCGAGAAGCATCTGCAATTGCGCCGTTCGCACAGACCCAATTGGGATTCCTAGCTGCCGCACGCGACCGCAATCCGCACCCGCGTCCAAGGAAACCTGGCGGCAAAAAGGGCAGCGGTAAGAAGCGCCCACGCAAGTAAAAATGCTCGAAACACGGCTGCGGCGCGTTGCGGAGATGTTCTGGGAAGCCGCTGGCCCTGAGCGTCAGTTCCCTTGCGATATTCAGTCTGCTATCGCGTGGTCAGTGCCTCTCTTTATTCTCCGCGTACCCAATCTCTGGCTCCACGACGTTGAAGAATATCTGCGCCGGCAACAGCTGCCGGCATCGATAGGGAGTAGCGACCGGCCACTCCACGGCTGCGTAGTGGCGATGCGTGGTAAGGGATTCATCGTAGTAAACGGGACCGTCGACCAAAGAGAGCTTCGGTTTACCATTGCGCATGAAGTAGCACACTTCATCCTCGACTATCAACAGCCTCGGCTGCAAGCACTGGGGAAATTCGGGCTGGGGATTGGGGAAGTTCTGGATGGACTCCGCTTGCCCACACACGAGGAAAGAGTCGATGGTCTATTAGCCCAGGCACCGATTGGACTATACACGCACTTTATGCACCGGGATGGGAGAGGCGGATTCTCTACAGCCGTGTTCGAGTCCGAGAGCAATGCCGATCGCCTCGCATTCGAGCTAGTCGCTCCCGAAAAAGAGGTGTGGCGTGCCCTCTCGAACGACGTTCTTAAACGTGCCTACCAACAGCGCTTAATAACCGTGCAACGTCTGCTGCTGCGGCGGTTTGGCCTGCCAAGCAATGCGGCGCAAGAATACGCTGCCCGGCTATGCCGATCCCGCTTCGAAGGCCCCTCTGTTAGGGAGTGGCTCGGTATATCGTAACGGTCCCCACTGAGGGACGCTGATCGAAGCCGTCGCACTTTCTCGACCGTCGCGGAATAGGCCACTTAGGGAGAGCACTCAAGGGAGCGACAGTGAAAGATCCCGATACGACAAGCGAAAAGCCCGGTCAGATGACCCTCCCGGCGAATGCAGGAGAGTCAGGACCAGCCGTTACCCAGGCTGATGAGTTTCGCACGACCTTCGGGGAGACGCTCGATCAGGCACTCGACCTGAATACGTGGCACCGCGGCGAAGATTTAGCGCACCTATATGGTCGCTTGGAACAGGAAATCGCCGAGGCCGTGAAACAGGAAGATGAATTACGTGAACGCGTTCGCAAGATTGTCTTCCCGCGCCTAGAACTTCGTCCTGACGCCCCCCAAGGTGCGGGAGTCTACTGTGCTAAGATCTCCGACATCGAAAAGACGCACCGAGGGCTGCTCTTCAATGGACAGGTCGAGGCCTGTGACGGAACGAGCGTACCTTTCGATACACTCCCAATAACGATAGTCCAAATCGGAGTTTGCACTGTCTCCTATCGGGGCGACCAGGGCTCTTGGGTACATCGGCTATATCGCCGCGACCTACGCTTGGGCGGGTCCGATCCAGTTACGGAGACTCTCGACGTCCTCGAGCAGCGGCAGAAGCGCAGCGGCTACGAGGGACCCACGCGAAAGGACAAACTAAGCGAGCTAGCGCGGCGTGGTGTTATGACTTTTGCCGAGCGCTTGGTGCTGATGAACATGTGTCAGGCACCATGGCGTATGGGCCACGGCAACCCCACCCCCTATGAACTGCTGACGGGGTCCGGCATGAAGGAATTGCTTGAGAAAAGCATTCCAGTTCTGATGGAATTGGTGGAACATCGCCGGTTTGTATTCATACCTAGCAGCTCCGCCGATCGCCTCGCCCTGACGATTGGGAATGCCTTAAGACCTTTGGAATACGCCATCATCGACACCTTAGAGGACAGCATCCTCCGACTAGCTGAGACGGGTAAGTACTGGCCTGGATACGACGAGAGAGTGAAAGAGTTTGGGCGCGAGTACGGGAAAAACATCATTCGAGGAGCATTTCGAGCGTCGGAATTGGCACCGGCACAAGTATTCTACGCCCACGTGGACTACGCCCACCAAGCCGCGTTGATAGCTCTAGCTGACAGCGTTCTTCAGGACGACCGAGGATTTCCAATGCTCATCGACCTGGCCGACACGCTGTGCCGGACAACTTTTGGCCGTGAAACTTTGATTGCCCCTACTCAGACGGCCTACGCTGAAGCGGGCGAGCCGTTCCGATATCTAACCGAGCGCCAAACTCGTCGCTGAAAGCGGGAACATATGAACGATCCGACCGGTGGACAGGCAGTTGAGAAGGTGAAATCCGTTCCTGCAAAAGCGCTCAAAGAACTTGACGCTGACATCTCGGCAGCGGGAGGAGAGCTACTCGAGCCCAAGGAGTACGTAGGAAGTTTTGGAAGAACACTCTTTGACACGCCAGCAAGTGCGGATGGAACGATCACAGTACTTCTGCCAGCTGACAAGATGAAAGACGTTACGCACCAATCCCTTGTTAGGATTAAAAGCACTGACCAACGAGGTTACCTAGGAGTTGTGGTTAGCGGGCCTTTCGCGGAGCCGTTCGCGCTCCGAGCGGACTCTCCAATGCTCAAGACAGTGGCTGTTCAAGGCGTCCCGATGCTGCCTAAGTATCACGGCCGCGTGCAGGTCGAGATACTTGGAGAAGAAATCCCGGACGGCATGGTCCCGCCTCGCCGGCGTCCTTTACCGAATAGTCCGGTTTTTCTCCTTTCTGGTGAGGAGACCGCGCGCGTGCTACGGCTCCAAGGGGATATCAAACTAGGATTGGCCGATAATCACGAAGACGTAGAAGTGAGGGTGCCAACGCAAAAGACGGTGTGGCCCAGGCACGTTGGATATCTCGGCACAACGGGCGGCGGCAAGTCTACTACAGTTTGTGGCCAGATCGCCCAATTACAGGTCTCAAATTTCGCAATCGTCTTGCTGGATACTGAAGGTGAGTACACAGCCATAAACGAGCCTACGACAGATAAAATCATGCTTCAGGCTCTGAAGAGACGGGGCTTGAGCGCAAAGGGGATCGAGAACACCCATGTGTACCACCTTGTAGGACGTGAGACACGGAACCCCGCACATCCGAGTCGTCACAAATTCTCCTTGTTGTTCTCGGAACTGTCTCCCTACGCAGTCATGGAGATCCTCGACCTCAGTGATGCCCAACAAGAGCGATTCCTAAAGGCATATGACGTTGCGAAACTCGTTTTGGAGCGTCTGCAGGTCTTTCCGGCGAACGCCCAAGAAAAGCAGCAATTATTGGAACTGGATGAATTGGAAACCGGGTACCCGCGGATGAAGTTGTCACATCTTTACGACGTCATCGCATTTATTTCCGCCCACATCGCCGACGAAGAGGAGGTATACCTGGAGAACAAAGAGTTCTCCGGAAAAGGTAAAGATGTTCTGAAGCAGGTAGTCGGCCAATCTCAGGTCCCAAAGAACATCATCAGTTGGCGCGCCGTCCTTGGCAAAGTGGGACGCATCAAGCGTTTGAACATTTTCGATGTGCAGGGAGGTACACTCTCATATAGCACAATGCTCCAAGCTGGACGGGTCTCCATCATCGATCTTAGCGACACGGACTCGCCGCAGATTAACAACATGGTCATTGCCCAGCTCCTTCGCGGTCTCCAGCAACAGCAGGAGACGAATTACTTGAAATCGTCTGAGGCGAAGCAAGCACCTACCCCCGCAATGTTGTTCATCGAAGAGGCACATGAGTTTCTTTCTGCTCAGCGCATTGCGCAGATGCCAGTCCTATTTCAGCAAGTCGCCCGCATCGCCCGGCGGGGTCGCAAACGTTGGCTTGGCCTCGCGTTTGTCACGCAGCTGCCGCAGCACCTGCCTGATGAAGTGCTTGGCTTAATCAATAACTGGGTGCTCCACAAAATCAGCGACGCCCACGTCGTGGCCCGCCTCCGAAAGTCCATTGGTGGGATTGATGATGGCTTATGGAATCGGCTGCCCGCCCTCGCACCGGGACAGGCGATCATCTCCTTTACTAGTATGGCGCGCGCGCTTCAGGCAGCGATCGACCCCACTCCCTGTCGCTTGCTTCTGGTAGATTAGAGTCCTCGCCTACCCCGCGGCGACTGCGATAGGCAAGGTCAATCCTCACCAGATTGACCCCTAACACAGCCGCCGCGTTTTGTTCCTCGTCTCGCCGTCCCGTCGAACTTCTTCTCTCCAATCGGAACTAGTAGTCAAGCAGTCAAGCAGTCAAGCAGTCAAGCAGCGCTCTCACGGTCGTCGTAGCGGTCGGCGATCGTCGGACAATCTTGCAGACCGCGAACAGTCAATTACACGAAAGGCACCGCGATGGATGCTCAGGATAGCATCACCGAACCACTGGTCAGCTGTCCACAGTGCAGTCACCGTTTCCCGCTAAGCAAGGCCTTGATGGGTTCGATTGAGGCCGACTTGACGAAACAGATGGAGGAGAAGTACGCCCTCCGAGAACGGCAGCTTTCAGACGAGTTGGAGCAGAAGATTCGGCGGGCCGCATCTCGGGCTGTCGAGAAGGCAACGACGGAATCTTCAGCTGAGCTTACAGCGCTTCGTCAACAGGTGGGCGAGCAGCGCGATGTGATTGACCAACTGCAGTCGTGCGAGCTGGAGCAGCGGAAGCGGGCGCGTGATTTGGAAGCCCGGGAGAAGGCGCTGAGTCTCAGCGTTGAGCGTGAGTTGGACGCCCGTACAAAGGACATCGAGGAGACGACTGCGAAACGCGTCTTGGAGCAGCACCGGCTGAAAGAGGCTGAGAAGGACAGGCTTGTAGCAGATCTCCGAAAGCAGCTCGAGGAAGCTGTGCTTAAGGCGCAGCGCGGATCCCAGGAACTTCAGGGCGAAGTTGCCGAATGCGACATGGAAGAACAGCTCCGACAGGCGTTCTCCCGAGACGAGGTGCTACCGGTTCCGAAAGGCCAGCGGGGCGGTGACGTGCTTCAGAGGGTCATCGATCCGTTGGGCAAGTTGGCCGGGACGATTATCTGGGAAAGGAAGAGCGCGAAGAGATTCCAGGATCTCTGGATTGAAAAGCTTAGGTGTGACCAGCGCGCACATCACGCCGACCTCGCCGTGCTCGTCTCCCCTGTTCTGCCTCCGTCAGTACCAGTCATAGGTCAGTATGGCGGAGTCTGGGTGGCAACACCGAGCGCCGCGCTTGCCATCGGGGTTGCACTGCGTTCGCAGCTGCTTGAGGTTGCTCGTACGCGTGTCGTCGCTGAGGGACTGGCAGAGAAGCAGTCAACCTTGCTCGCGTATGTTAGCGGCACTGAGTTCAGGCAGCGCGTCGAGGCGGTGCTCGACCCGCTCCTTTCCCTTATTGAGGATTTTGAACGAGAGAGGCGCATTAGCGAAACTGGATGGGCTCGCCGACAGAAGCGCCACGAACAGCTCATGCGTGGCATCGCCGGTCTCTGGGGCGACGTAAGCGGGATAATCGGAACATTGCCGCCGCCGAAGCAGCTCCAACCACCAGTCTGCAAGGAGGGGGAAGAGGCGGCCTAACTCTCCCTACGGTTCTGATGCGAAACGCCGGCGTGCAAGACAGCGTCGGCGTTTCGTAACTTTGCCCGGTTCTATACGGCTTAAGTACCATCTCTTCTCGGGGGCAAGTAGATCGGTTTCGTATAGATACGATTTTCCTTCACCCACCTATCAATCGCCTCAGGACCCTGCCGCCGCACGTCAGGGGGGACGCGGGCAAGCCACGGTTTATCGATACACTGCTTCTTGAGCTCGAGCTCGTCGAGCCTCCGTGAGAGATCCTTACGAGCCATGATTTTCTTCCCTCGCTTCCAGGTTGTTTAGCCGTCTTTCGATATCCGCGATCTCGATACCAGCTCTTTGCGAATTAACAAGTTGAGCCATCGCATTTGCGACTCGCACGTCAAATGGGAGGGTCGCCAATGCTTTCAGGGCTCGTGCGAGATAAGTCGATAGACCAGCCGGCGTCTCAAGATTGAGATCGTCAGCCTCGATTGGCGCGGCGGTGACGCGTTCAATTGCCCGGTTTCTGCCGCCGCGACTCGAGCCTTCGAGCGCTCTTTCACGGAGTACAGGGTCCGTCGAGTGACGGACGCAGAGCGAGGTCCCGCGTACAACGGGCGCTCTACAGTGTCCGCCGGCCCGGGTTATCGCGCTACAACGCACGACTCCCACGCCGGGTAACTTGATAGTTAGGGGTCTTACAACGCTGCCCGCATGCACGTGTTTTGCACGTGTTTCTACGGACGAGAGCGGGCAAAACAGGCTGCGTCAGCGGGCACCGATGCTCGTCGGGACGCCACTCACGGCCATGTTGTATGTGAACGATGCCCCTTCCCGACAACTCTGGATCAGGAGAGTCCTGGTTCGAGCCCAGGAGGGGCAACTTTAAGGCCGCGTGGCTCACGCCCGCGGCCTTTTCGTTGAGATACTCTTCGAGCAGGAAAGGCAAGCCATGGAACAGAAAACGGCGCACGATTTCGATCAGGAGCTGCTCACGCTGTTCGACGCCTACGTGCACGGCGCGATCGACCGGCGCACGTTTCTCGACAAGGCCGCGAAGTTTGCCGTCGGCGGCGTAACGGCGGCTATGCTCCTGGACCAGCTGAGCCCAAAGTTCGCCGAGGCGCAGCTTGTCCCGCCCAAAGACGCCCGCATGTCGGCGGAGTACGTGGAGTACGATTCACCCAATGGCTCGGGCAAGGTCCGCGGCTATCTGGCGCGTCCCAGTGGATCGGCCGGCAAGTTGCCTGGTATCCTCGTGATCCACGAGAACCGCGGCCTCAACCCCCATATCGAGGACATTGCCCGGCGCCTCGCTCTCGACAACTTCCTGGCATTCGCGCCCGACGCGCTTTCTCCGCTGGGGGGCTATCCAGGTGATGAGGACCAGGCTCGTGTCCTGTTCCAGAAGCTTGACCAGGGCAAGACCCGTGAGGACTTCGTCGCCGCCGCCGCATTCCTGCGAGGACGACCCGAATGCACGGGCAAGATCGGCACGGTTGGGTTCTGCTGGGGTGGCGGGATGGTGAACTACCTCGCGACGCGCCTGAGTGACCTGGCGGCCGCCGTGTGTTTTTACGGGGCGGCCCCGAATACGGCGGACGTGCCAAAGATCAGGTGTCCCTTGATGGTGCACTCCGCCGAGAGCGATGAGCGCATCAATGCGAGCTGGCCCGAGTTCGAAGCGGCGCTGAAGGCGGCGAAGGTGAAATACGAACGCTTCCTGTACCCCGGAACACAGCACGGCTTCAACAACAACACAACCCCGCGGTACGATGCGGCAGCCGCCAAGTTGGCCTGGGGACGAACGATCGCTTTCTTCAACGCCAACGTGCGATGGTGAGTCGATCAGCCGGCGCGTCACGATCCGTCGAAGTGTGACCCACCGCACATGATCACGGTTATGGCGTTGTTAGGTTCGCTCTCCCAGCCACAGCGATCCAGTGACCATGCGTCTCACCACAGGGCAAAGAGTCGCCAAATCCATCCCGTTGATCGCATGCCTCGTAGGAATGACGGTCATCATGGGGAGCGTCACCGTATTCTTCGATGACACGTTCAGGCGCGTTATCGGAATTACGGCCGGCATTTTCTTATTGCTCATGGCCGTGTGGTACGCGGCGAATCCCTTCTTCTTCAGTACTCGGCGCTATTTGCAGCTGCGCACGGAAGTTGTGCGCTTCATTGCACTCGTACGCGATCTGAACAATGCGGTCGTGGCCGGGGCCGGCGCGGGCGAGGTGGAACAGGCTCGTTCCGAGCTGCACAACGCGATCGATCGGATAGTGAATGCTGCAGGAAAAACCGGAAAGTACGAGGTGCATTCACGCGATCAGGCGGTGCTCGCAGTAACGCGACACGATCGCCAGTAGCAGCCTGGGGTCGAGGGGTTTTGACAGGACCGCGTCGACATCGATCGTAAACGCTTCGTGCCAGCGGTTACTCCACCCGGTGATGACGACGACGGGAACGACGCGCAGTTGAAAATCCCTGCGGCGGGTTGTGAGGAACTGCATCCCGCTCATGAGTGGCATCATGAGATCCAGCAGGATGACGCCCGGAGGTGAGTGATTGCGAAGCCACTCCAGGGCTTCGGTTCCATTTGCCGTCGTGACCACCTCGTAACCCTCGGTCCTGAGGAATTCGGCCAGGGGTTCCCGAAGCGGGCGATCGTCCTCGACCAGCAGTACCGGATACGACATTTGTCCTCCCTGCCATCAGACAGTCCTATCAGGACGGTCTGCCTGACACAAAGAAGGCCGTGCCATTAGCTTCTGCAAGGGATTAACCCGAAGAACCTGGGCTGCATTACAGTGACTGCCGTCACCAACAAGCACGTCATCGCTCTTGCCTAGCACACAGCAATCCCGCCGGGAACGCGTTGCGACCGCGGTCGCGCGCCATTACGACGAGCTCGACGCGTTCTATCGCGATATCTGGGGTGAGCATGTTCACCACGGGCTCTGGCGTTCGGGACACGAAACGCCGGCTGTGGCGGTCGAACAGCTGCTCGATCACGTCGCCGCTGCACTGGCCCTCCGCGCCGGCCAGGAGGTCGTGGATGTGGGCGCGGGGTACGGCGCCACGGCGCGGTACCTCGCCGCGCGATTCGGTGTCCGCGTTACCGGGTACACGCTCAGCCCGGCGCAGCATGCCTTCGCTCGAGCCCAGGAAAGTGAGAGTCCCGTTCAGATCCTGCTGCGCGACTGGCATGCGAACGTGCATCCGGACCGGTCAGCGGATGCCGTAGTCGCGATCGAGAGCACGGAACACATGGCGGATCTTCCATTCGCGCTTGGCGAGATGCGACGGGTGTTACGGCCGGACGGCCGCGTGGCGATCTGCGCCTGGCTCGCGAGCGAGCGCGCGAGTCGCTGGCAACGCCGTTGGCTGCTCGACCCGATTGCCAGGGCGGGTCGTCTCGTCACGCTCACGACACCGTCCGTGTACGAGCGTCTCCTCGTGGGAGCGGGGTTTCGAGACGTGACATTCGAAGATCTGTCGACGGCTGTGTCCCGAACCTGGACGGTGTGCCTCAAGCGGATTCTGGGACGCGCGGCGAGAGATTCGCGCTACGTGCGGTACGCGATCAGCCCGCGCAACCAGGAGCGGGGCTTTCTTGCCGCCATGCTTCAGATCGCCGCTGCGTACGCGTGCGGAGCGATGCGGTATGGGCTCTTTGTTGCGAGACCCGAATCGTAGTACCTAAGTCCGATGTAAGCTGGAAGCTGGGCAGCGTAAACACCGGTACATGCTTGCCACAACGCTTCGCTGGCTCCGTCCCGCTGTGACGGCCTTTGCTGTTTTGGCGTTGCTCTCCGCGCCCAACCTGGTCTCAGGGCAGTACTTCGGGCGCAACAAGGTGCAGTATCGGACCTTCGATTTCACGGTGCTGCGGACGGAGCATTTCCACCTGTATTTCTATCCGGCCGAGCGGGAAGCCGCCGTGCTGGCGGCGCGGATGGCCGAGCGGTGGTACGCGCGCTTTTCAAAGCTGCTGCACCACGACCTGGGCGGCCCACAGCCGATCATCCTGTACGCGAGCCACCCTGAGTTCGAGCAGACAAACGTCATCGCGGGAGAGCTGGGAGAAGGGGTTGGGGGCGTCACCGAAGCCGTCAAGCGCCGCATCGTGCTGCCGGCCGGCAGCTCGCTGGCCGAAACCGATCACACGATCGGGCATGAGCTGGTCCACGCGTTCCAATACGACATCACGGGCGAAGGTGGCGGCGGTATGGGTGCGGCTTCGCGGCTGCCGTTGTGGTTCATCGAAGGCATGGCCGAGTACTTCTCGCTCGGGCACGTGGACCCCAACACGGCGATGTGGGTGAGGGACGCCATGCAGCACAAGCAGCTGCCGACCTGGAATGCACTCGCGGACCCACGGTTCTTCCCGTACCGCTGGGGACAGGCGTTTCTGGCGTTCATCGCCGGGAAATACGGTGACGCGGCGATTGGCAAAATGCTGACGCTGGTTGGCCGGGGCGCCGCCCTGCCGCTGGCAGTCATGCAGGTGACGTCCATGAAGGGCGACTCGCTCGTCAAGTTGTGGCATCGGGAGATCGAGGCGACGTATCTCCCCCTCGAAGAGAAGACGCGTTCGCCGCAGGCCTACGGCAAGCTGTTGGTCGGCAGTCAACGACCGACGGAGGGCGCCATGCTCAACGTGGCGCCCGCACTGTCGCCCGACGGTCGCGACATCGTGTTCTTCTCGTCCCGCGGCATGTTTTCGATCGACTTGTACCGCGCCGATGCGCATACCGGTCAGGTGGCGGAACGGATTCTCGAGACCGCGCTCGATCAGCACTTCCAAAGCCTCGAGTTCATCAACTCGTCCGGCGCCTGGGATCCTAATGGCCGGTACCTCGCTTTCGGCGCGGTGAGCGGCGGCAAGGCCGTGCTGGCGCTGTTCGATGTCTACGGAAAAGAGGATGGGAAGCGGCGCGTACGGGAAATCCCCGTGCCGGAAGTCGGCGAGATCTTCAACCCCACCTGGTCACCTGACGGGCGGTATGTGGTGTTCTCCGCGCTCGTGGGAGGATTCACAGACCTCTATCGCTATGACCTGACCGCCCAGAAAGTCGAGCGTCTCACCAACGATCCCTTCGCCGATGTCGAACCCGCATGGTCGCCGGACGGGCGAGAGATTGCCTTTGTCACCGATCGGTTTACCACGCGGCTGTCCAACCTCACCTACGGGCGCTACGGGCTGGCGGTGATGGATGCTCGGACGCGTGCCGTGCGGCGGGTCGCCACGTTTCCGGGTGCGAAGAGCATCAACCCGCAGTGGGCTCCCGACGGACGCAGCCTCTATTTCGTATCAGATCGAAATGGGATCTCGAACGTGTATCGCATCGAGTTCCCGGAGGGCCGGATCACGCAGGTGACGAACCTCTTCTCGGGCGTGAGCGGCATTACGGAGCTGTCTCCAACACTTTCGGTCGCGGGACAGAACGGACGACTCGTGTTCGGCGTGTATCAGGCTTCAGGGTACAACCTCTACGCCATCGATTCGAGCGCGATGCTCGCGGGCGGTCCCATCTCCGACTCCATGAGTTTCAACCCGGCTGCGCTGCCACCCCGGGAGCGTGTGCCGGGTGAGCTGCAGACCGCAATGCACAATGCCGACGGCGGTTTGCCGACGGGCTCGAGATTCACGTACAAGCCGTATCGGGCCCGCATGGCGGTGGACTTCGTCTCACAGCCTTCCCTCGCTATCGGTGCGAGCAGTTTCGGGACGTACGTGGGCGGCGGCATCGCCGTCTTCTGGAGCGACATGCTGGGAAACCACAACCTGGTCACGGCCGCGCAGGTGAACGGTGGGCTCCAGGACTTCTCAGGACTCATCGCGTATCAAAACAGCACGCATCGCTGGAATTGGGGAATTGTGGGTCAGCAGCTGCCGTTCTACACCTACCGCTACATCGTCACATCGGAGCCGGTCCGTCCCGGCAGTCGTGTGGAAACGCAGCACTACTACCGCGAGACCGATCGACAGCTCTCGTTCATCGCGTCGTATCCGTTCACCCCGGCTCAGCGGTTCGAGATGTCCGCGGGTGTGGTGAACGCGTCGTTTTCCGAGCAAGTCCAGACGCGCGGCTGGGACGTCAATGGCGTCCCGCTGTACGATTCGCTCCAGACGGTCCAGGGGCCTCCGGGCATGACGCTCGCGACGACGAGCGCGGCCCTCGTGTACGACAACGCCCTGGTCGGGGCGACGAGTCCGCTTGTGGGACAACGGTTCCGGCTGGAAGTGAGCCCCACCGCCGGCACGCTCAGCTGGATCGGTCTGCTCGCGGATCTGCGCAATTACTTCATGCCGCTACGGCCCTTCACATTCGCGATGCGCGCTCTGGTATTCGGCCGCTACGGCAGCGGTGCCGAGGATCCCCGGATGACGCCTCTCTATGTCGGCTATCCGTCGCTGATGCGAGGCTACGACATCGGGTCATTCAGCTCGCGCGAGTGTCGCAACAACATTTGTCCGACCTTCAATCGCCTCCATGGCTCGCGCGTCGTCGTCGGCAACGCGGAGCTGCGTTTTCCGCTGCTCGGCGCGCTGGGACTCGGTAGCGGGTTTTACGGCGGCTACCCCGTCGAAATGGCCTTCTTCGCGGACGGCGGAATGGCGTACTGCAGCGGCAAAAGTCCCCTGTTCTGCACGGGCGACAGCAAACCCGTTTTCAGCACGGGTGTGGCAATGCGCGTCAATCTCTTCGGCTTCGCAGTGGGGGAGTTCGACTGGGTGAAGCCAATGCAGCGGCCGGAAAAAGGCTGGTATCTGGAGATGAGCCTGACGCAGGGTTTCTAGTCTATCTTCCTGCGCATGACCAATCGTAGCGACCACTTCGACGGCCGCCGCTACTTCAATCCAAACGGTTCAAACGCCCTGCCACTGTGGAAAGTGCCGCGCATGCTGGGCACGAAGCGCACGCGCTGGCCCACACGCGTGCCGGTTGAGCCGCGCATCCCCCCAAGAGCAGCTGCGGATGAGGTAATCGTCACGTTCATCGGGCACGCGAGCTTCCTTATTCAGGTAGGGACAATCGGCGTGCTCGTGGATCCCGTATTCGCTGAGCGCGCCAGTCCCGTTCAGTTTGCTGGGCCGAGGCGAGCGCGGGCGCCGGGGATTCGGTTTGATGACCTGCCGCCGATCGCGCTCGTGCTGCTCAGTCACAATCACTACGACCACTGCGATCTCGCCGCACTGCAGGCCGTCAATCGGCTTTCCCACCCTCGTTTCGTTACGCCGCTCGGCAACCGCCGTCTGCTCGAGTCTGCGGGAATCAGCGGGGTCGAGGAGGTCGACTGGTGGCAGCGTGCCGCCGATGCGGCACTCCCGATCACCTTGACCCCCGCGCAGCACTTCTCGGCTCGCGGTCCCTTCGATCGTAATCGGGCGCTCTGGGGCGGATTCCTGATCGAGGCGGGTGACCAGCGCATCTACTACGCGGGCGATTCGGGTTATGGAGATCACTTCAAGGAAATCGGCGCGCGGCTCGGTCCCATCGATCTCGCGCTGCTTCCGATCGGCGCTTACGAGCCCCGCTGGTTCATGAAAGACATTCACATGAATCCCGCCGAGGCCGTGCAGGCTCACATCGACGTCGGATCACGGCAGAGTATCGCGATGCATTACGGGACTTTTCAGCTGACGCCGGAAGGAATTGATGAGCCGGTACGCGGGCTGGAGCGCGCACTGCGTGAACGCGTTATATCACCCCAGCAATTCAAAACGCTAGAAGTCGGTGAATCTCTCTCCCTACGTGTTCCCGCACGAACATAGGCCTGTCGTACAGCCCATCCGCTTGATGATCTGAACCGCATAGCTCACGGGCGGGAGTAACGGCGGGAACGGTTTGTACGAGAAGGCGACGCGGTGACCGGTAGCGGTCACAAGCCACTCGTCACCCTGACCGCGCTCGAGCTTCCAAGAGCGCCCCGCGTACCAGAAGTAGGCGGGAGCGTGGCGGACCCAGGCAATCCGCCGCTCCCTGCCGGTGCGGCGTTCCTCGCGGGAGGCCGCGCTTTCCCGTAACCTGCGATCTTCCCCGGTACGTCGTTCGTCGGCTGACAAGCGTTCCATGCTGTTCCCCGCGAGCTAGTTACGTCCCTAAGCGATGCTACACCGGGACGTCAAAAATGACGCTCCCGTTCCCTGATTTCCTATATTGGGGCCCCCGTTTGAACCCTGGAGCCTCAACCTGACCCTGGCCGCCACAGCCGTCCCACCGCCCGACGACTCCTGGGCGGTCGACGAGCAATCGCTCAAACTGTTTGCGGCCAGACTCAAAGAGCCGCCCGCCGAGCGTTCCTGGTACGAGCTGCGGCGTGAGGCCGAACGGATTGCCCTGGTCCCGGGGTTCGAGCGGCTCATCACGCTCGACGCCAATGCTATCAAGGAGTTACCACACCAGATCGACGTCGCCCAACGTGTGCTGCGCGACATGGGCGGCCGAGCCATCCTCGCCGATGAGGTCGGCCTCGGGAAAACCATCGAGGCCAGCATCATTTACAAGGAGTTGGCAGTCCGCGGGCTAGCCCGCCGGGCCCTGATCCTGACGCCGGCATCTCTCGTGGGCCAATGGCAGGTGGAGCTCGAAGAGAAGTTCTTTGAACGCTTTGAGACCCCGCACGATCCCGATGACTGGGCGCACATCACCAAGGCGGTCGTATCACACGATCGCGCCCGTTCGCGACGCCATGCCGAGGAGATCCTGCGACACCGGTGGGACCTCGTCATTGTCGACGAGGCGCACAAGGTCAAGAGCCATCGCGCCGCCACGTATCAGTTCATCGAGAAGATCGATCGCGATTTCATCCTGTTGCTCACCGCAACGCCGCTGCAAAACGATTTGCGCGAGCTGTATAACCTCATCACCCTGCTCCGGCCCGGTCAGCTCGGCACGTGGGAAGAGTTCAAGGCTGAGCACCTGGTCTCGGGCGACCACCGTCAGCCACGCGACCCGGAAGCGCTGCGCGTGCTTACGCATGCGGTGATTATTCGTACGCGGCGCTCGAGCGTCGTTGACGATCTCGACTTGCCTCCGCGCCGCCCCCGGCACCCCGAAGTCCGCCTCACGCGCGCGGAATCGGAACTCTACAAGGACACGTCCGAGTTCCTGCGGAGGCTGTACCGCGAGGGATTCATCAAGCCTGCAGAGCCCGAGGACGAAGAGGCCGAAAGCGAAGCCCCGCGCCGGCGGCGCACCGGAAAGGGAATCGTTCAGCTCGCCATCATTCATCTGCGCCAGCGGCTGTGCTCATCGGCGCGCGCGCTCGCCGAATCGCTCGGGCACCTGGCGGAGGGTGAGCGCATCACCGCCAAGTACCGCGACATCGCGAAACGGCTCGCCAAGCGCGCGGCGGCTATCAAGACGCACGCCAAACTGGATGTGCTCACCAAGCTGTTGCGGGAGACACCGGACCGCGTACTGATCTTCAGCGATCACCGACCCACCATCGAGTTGATCGAAGAGCGCGTGAAGAAGCTCGGCCGCAAGCCCATCGTGTACTGGGGTGCGCACTCCACCGCGGAACGCGACAAGCGTATCCGTGCTTTTACCGAGGACGACCGCAGCGTCCTGATCGCCACCCGCGCCGGGAGCGAAGGGCGCAACCTGCAGTTCTGCAACGTGCTCGTGAACTACGACCTGCCGTGGAATCCCATGGTCGTCGAGCAGCGCATCGGCCGTCTGCACCGTATCGGGCAGCAGCGCGAGGTCCACATCGTGAACCTCGCGGCGGCCGGGACTATCGAGTCCCACATCCTCCAGCTCTTGGACCGGAAGATCAAGCTGTTCGAGCTGGTGGTCGGCGAGCTCGATCTGATCCTCGGGGAATTCGGGGGTGCCCAGCAGTTCGAAGGCCGCTTGGCGGAGGAATGGCTGGCTGCCGAGGATGAAGCGGACTTCGAGCGCCGGGTAGAAGCCATGGGCGCCGATATCGAGAAGAGCAGTGCCGCGGGACGGGAGATCGAACAACTCAACTCGCTCATCGCGCCCGATGACAATGCGCAGCGCCTCGAGCGCCGCTTCGAGACGCTCTCGATCCCGGGGCGGCTGCGACTTGGCTTGTCAGGCGGCACGAGCCAGGTAACCAAGGCGCCCGGCTGGGATGCGAAACGCAACCGGTTGGGCGTGCGGTTACCAGAGGTGCTCGAGGCTCTCGAATCGATCGAGCCGATCGCTGGCATCAGTCCCCCACCACAGCCGGCCGGCACTCATCCCCAATACGGCGAGTTGGTGCGCGTTACGGGGATCAGCAGCACCGGACGCACGATCGCACTGGTTGCGCAGGTCGAACGCCTCCCTATGGCGCTCGTGGACCTCGAGGTGCTCGCGTGAAGCGGAAACCAGCAACGCGTAAGGTCAGGCAACCCGTCAACGCCGCACCTAATAGCGCGGCAACTGGCAACGGGGAACTGGCAACCGGTGAGCCCCTGGCCGATCCGCGCATCCGGCCGTTGCTCGAGCGGTACTGCCAGCTGGCCGGCGCCAAGCACGCCGCCATCAGTTCAGATCAATCGCGCATCACGCTCCCCAAGGACGAGCGCCAGTTCTTCAGGGACCGTGCGTCGCTTCGAATCGCATTCTCGCTCGCCGCTCTTGAGCGCGATCGCGACGCCGAAATCGCGGTGCTCGGCAGCCCATTCCTGAGTCAGTTGATCGAGGCAGTGCGCGCTCGCGGGGGACGGCTCTCATTGGGCTTGATCACTCCAGTGGCGCCATCTCCAAATGGCAAAGGAGCGGAGCTGGCCATTGCGGTCCGGGACGGAACAGTCAAAAGCAGCAAGACCCGCGTCGCAGTCCATCCCGTTGGCCGGCTCGTGGTCCGAGTAGTGCTGCGGGCTGGAGCTGGTGTCGAAGAGGTCGTCGTGGAAAGTGACGTGATCGACCTCTCAGCGGGAGCGAAGGTCAGTGACGAGGTCGCCGCCCTGTTCTCCGACCTCGAGTCCGGTCGTTCCAGGCCCGGGGATCCGGCAGCCGTGACGAAGCGACCAGTCGTGCCCGCCCGCCAGCCGGCCGACCTGCTGCGTCTGCTGTTGGACCACGTGCGCGAAAAGTCGGGCGACCGCGTCGCCGAGCGCCGCAAAGCAGCCGAGCAGGAGCTTGCCGTGGAGCTGGCCCGGCTCGACAAGTATTTCCAGTCGGTTCTGAAAGACCAGTCCGATGTGGAGGCTGTCGAAGCCATCACGGCGCTTGCCGGACGGCGCCGTGCCGAGGAGGTGCGGCGCAGCCAGGTAAAGGCCGTTATCCATCCCCTGCAGCTCACCGAAGCGAGCGTGCTGGTGCAGCGGGCGGAATGGCAGCTCGAGTCCGCGCGCGGACACCGTGCGACGTTTGCCGCGCAGCGTTCGTTGAGTGGATCGGCCGCCTGGATTTTCACTTGCCCGCAGTGCGGGCACCCGCCGGCGGCGCTCGTCGTTTGCCGTAAGGACCATTGTGCCTGCGACACATGCGCGCACCGTTGTTCGGTGTGTGCCGAGGACTTCTGTGAGGCGCATGGAATCCTCGAGTGCCGGGTGGATGGTCAACCGGTGTGTGAAGACCACGTTCGTACGTGTGTCGCCTGCCGCCTGCAGTATTGCACCGCGCACGAGGGAGTGTGCGCGGAAGATGGCCATGCGGCTTGTTCCGCGTGCCTTGGACCATGCGCGAGCTGCGGCAAGGTCGTTTGCAATCGTCACGCCGAGCAGGGTCGGCGCCGGCTTTGTGCGGCGTGTGTGCGGCATTGCGAGGGTGGAGATAACGAGTTGGTCGGCGTGGACGAGCTCGCCAAATGCGCGAGTTGCGGCAAGCTGGTCTGTTCCGCGCACCAGGCGGTGTGCGCTGTCGATGGGCAGGTGCACTGTGCGCAGCATCTTCGTCGGACCGAGACCTCGAGACGTCTGGTCTGTGCCCGGCATAGGGCCACGTGCACTGAGGAATCGCAGATCTTGCTGGCATCCGATGAGGTCGCGGCGTGCGCCTCATGTGGGCGACTGGTATGCCCCACACACTCCGCCGAATGCGCAGTGGATCAAAAGCGCCACTGCCTGAGCCATCTCAAGCCGCTCGCCGACGACAATGGCGCGCTCGCCTGTCCTGAGCACGGCAAGCGCTGTCACGTTGACGAGAAGACGTTTCGCGTGGCGAGCGTCAGTGCATGTCCAGTGTGCGGAAAGGACGCCTGCGCCGCGCATTACGCGGCCTGCACTCACTGTGGCAGACGGGTGTGCACAGCGGACTTGAACGGACCGTTGAAGCGGTGCGTGACCTGCAGCCGGCTCGCTGTCGAGAACGAGCCGCCGGAATCAGTTGTGGCGGCGGCGGCAGTCGTGAAAAAGGGAAATGGCGGAACCCAGTCCCCGCGTGGCTGGCGCATCGCACGCGACCACACTCACCTGGTCGTAGAGCTCGACCTCGGCTGGAAACAGAAAGCCGTATTCACCTTGCGGCACGGGCAAAATGAGCCCGAGACCGTCGTGAAACATTCGCTGCTCGGCTCCAAACGGCGACGGTAGCATTGTAGCGGCTGCGGTGCAGCAAACGCCGGCCCATGTCGCGCGGTTCGGGTCTGTCCCGGCGCCCCCTTGGAGTCCCGGGAGGATTGTCTGGACGGCGGCGGTCTGGTCCTCCACCGCCTGACCCGCCGCAATACCGGCGTATCAGCTCCAGTAGGCGGCCACTATCAATCGGCTTCGGCAGCACCTCGTTGGCCCGCGCTGGCACCTCAGTCATCCGCTTCAGCCACGCGGTCATGATCACGACCGGAATATTCTGGAATTCGGGATGCTCCTGGATGGCTGCGAGAAACTCAGTGCCACTCATCTCCGGCATCATCAGGTCGAGCAGGATCATGCCCGGCGCGGGCGCAGTCTTCAGAATTTCGAGGGCTTCGCGGCCATTGCGGGCCACCAGCGTTGGGAAGCCCGCCATCTGAATCAGATCTATCAGTGGATCGCGAATCTCTTCTTCGTCTTCCACGACCAACACAGCGCTCGGCATTTCGCAGCATAGCCGAACCCATATTTCGCTGGTAGTGGGTTAATAGTTGTGAGCTACTCCTCTCGTGTAGATCCGGTATCGGACTCCAGCTCGTTCAGTGCAGCCGCGATCGCTTCAGCCTCAGCTTCATCCTCGGCTTCCCAGACTCCGTATAGCCCGTTTTCACGGTCGACTGACAGGATTCGTCGCGATGGCCCCTCAGCGCTTGTCCACGGCACTACTCGCCATTTGCCGCTTCCATCCGCGCGATCGTACCGCGCCAGAATTTCCGCTGCCGCGTAGCGAGCACGTGGGAGGCCCCACCCCGAGTGACGGGCGATCAGCTCGGCCAGGTGGCCCAGGTGTGTTTGATTCATTGCGGCGCTGGTAACGCAAGGCGTGTGCGATATCCGCTGCCAAGTGCCTAACGTGGTGCGCACTGGAAACTTGACGCGCGGGCGTTGCCGAAATGGCACCCTTCGCCCGCACAGAAAAACAGCGAACTGTCAGCGCTTCGCTATTTGTGAGACGCTTTTTAGTGCAATCGAGAGAGGGAACTTTTCGTCACTCGGCGAACCAGTGTTTCCCACTGGCGAGTAATCCCACGAGCACCAGGCCAAACGCAATGCGGTACCACGCGAACGGCTCGAAGGTGCGCTGCGAGATGAATCGGACGAACCAGCGTACGACGATCAGCGCGCTCGCGAATGCCACCAGAAATCCCAGGGCGAAAATCACGGCGTCCGCGCTGGACAGCAGATGCCTGTTTTCCCAGAGATCGAGCCCCGTGGCGGCGAACATCACCGGGATCGCGAGCAGGAACGAGAACTCGGCTGCGGCGGGACGCGCGACTCCCGCGAGCAGCGCTCCCATGATTGTCGCCCCCGAACGTGATGTGCCAGGAACGAGGGAAAACACTTGCGCGATCCCGATCCACAGCGCGCTCGTGAAGCCGATCTGCATGACCGTATTGATCCGGGGCGCGGGGCGCCACCGCTCGATCGCCAGAATGGCCACGCCGCCCGCGATGAGTGCCGCGCAGACGACCGGCGGAGTGAAGAGGTGCGCGGTGATCCAGTGATGGGTCATCAGTCCTACGATGGCCGCCGGTAGAAACGCCACCAGGAGGGCCATGAGGAGCCGACGGGAGCCGGGATCGCTTATCCCATCACGCGCGACCCTCCACAACAAGACCCGATAGAGCCACACGACCGCCAGAATAGCGCCCAGCTGGATAATGATCTCGAAGGCGTCGGCACGCGGCCCGACAAATCCGAGGGCGTGACCGACAAGAATCAGGTGCCCCGTCGAGGAAACGGGCAGGAACTCCGTCACACCCTCGACGAGGCCCAGGATGATCGCCGCGATGATGTCGTGCATGTAGGTGGCTGGATGACGGGTTTCAAGCTACCTGGATTTGCAAAACGGTGCTCCTTAAGGCAATACTAGGGCACCTTTTGCGCCCTTGATCCGATAGCTCGATCCGCTGTCACGCCTGAACCAGGCGACCGTGATGCAGCCGATCGCCGAACCACGTCCCGCCGCTCAGGCTTGGACCGGCGAGTGGACGTGTCCTCCCTAAGTGCACCCGATGAGCGACGCGTCAGTGAGCGGCGCCAAAGCACCGGCCGGCGCCGCGCGGACCTGGGTCCCGCGCACCTTACCACAGTGCTGTTCGTTGGATCGCGCTCCGCGGACGTGCGTCTGCTGCAGCAGCTGATCGACGCGTCACCAGCTGGTGCGCGGTTCGCCCTCGAAACCAGTGACGAAACCGAAGCCGCGCGCGAGCGCTTGCGGCGTGGCGACGTCGACGCCGTGCTCCTCGATGCACTCATACCGGGTGGTCTCGAAGCGATGGCGCCTCTCGTGGCGGCAGACCCCGCGGCACCATTGCTGGTGCTCTCGCCGGTCGACGATGAACGCCTGGGATTGAAGGCCCTGCGAGCAGGTGCGCAGGACTTCCTCGTGAAGGATCGACTGGACGGAAAGGTGCTCACGCACGCCGTGCGTTATGCCATCGAACGCCACCGGTTGCGCAGTCAATTGCAGGACATGTCGTTCCTCGATGAGCTGACGGGTCTCTACAACCGCCGCGGATTCGTCACGCTCGCCATGCAGGACGTGCGCATCGCCCGGCGGTCCAAGCAGTCGCTGCTGCTCGCCTTCGGGGATCTCGACGATCTCAAGCTGATCAACGATACCCACGGCCATGCCGAAGGTGACGCGGCGTTGCGTGACGTGAGCGGAATCATGCGGCGCACGTTCCGAGATTCCGATCTGATTGCGCGGATCGGCGGCGATGAATTCGCCGTGCTCGTACGCGGTGCGGAAGCGGATAACGTCGAAGTGCTGCGCCACCGCCTGAACGAGGAGCTACAGGCGTTCGCCCGCCAGGCCCGCCGGCGCTATCGCATCGCGATCAGTCTCGGTTTCGCACATAGGCCCGCGGCCAGCGTCACGACGGTCGAGAACCTGCTCCGTTCGGCGGACCGGGCATTGTACCAGGAGAAACGGCGTCACAGCGCGGCGAGTCGAGAGGAAGAAAGCGAGCCGGCGGTGCGGCCCTACGAGGCTCGACCGGTCGAGATTCTGCTGGTGGAAGACGATCGCAACGACGCCACCCTCGCGCGGCTCGCGCTGAAGCGTGCGCGGCTGCAGAACAGGCTGTCAGTGGTTCCGGACGGAGTCCAGGCGCTCGCGTATCTGCGCAGAGAGCCCCCGTTCCAGAAGGCGGTTCCGCCGGACGTGGTGCTTCTCGACCTCAATCTTCCCAGGAAAAACGGCCGAGCAGTCCTCGAGGAGATTCGTAAAGACCGGGAGCTACGCGACCTTCCCGTTGTCGTGCTCACGTCTTCGGAAACCGAGCACGCAGACGTCGCGGCGCTGCAGCCTGACGGCTTCCTTCACAAACCCGTGGATTTTGCCCGTCTCGCCGAAGCGGTGCGGTCGGTCGCGAATCTCGGCTTTACGATCGTGAAGCTCTCGGCCTAGGGAAGCGCAGGCGCGTCGCCCTCTTCGTCGTCACGCTTGTCGAACACATCGAATGCTGAGCTGGTAGCGCCCGCCAGCCCGCTTGCCGTTGCCGTCAATGTGTATCCACTCCCGGCCTTATCCACCTCCAGATTCGTGAACGTCGCGACGCCATCGGACACCGTGACGGTCTTCGAGCCATTGAGCTTTGCGCCCCCAGGATTCGCCCCCAGTGCGACGGTCACGGTCCCCTCGTAATTCGGGACAACCCCGCCCTCGTCGTTAAGGACAACGACCGCCACGGGCGGGGCGATTTTCTTCCCCTTTTCGGTGCGAGTCGGTTGCGACACGAAGGCGAGCCGAGTGGCCGCCGGCGGCGCGGCGATGATGTCAAAGGGCTCGCTGGTCGCACTTGCCAGGCCGCTCGCAGTCACCGTGAGCGTGTACCCCGATCCGGGTTTCGAAACGCTCAAATCGCTGAAAATCGCAACGCCCAGCACGGTCCGCGCCGAACGCGAACCCCGCAAGGTCGCTCCCGTTGGGTTTGCTCCCAAAGACACCGTAACCGTGCCCGTGTAGGTCACCACGACGTTTCCGCCCGCGTCCCGTGCCGCGACGATAATCGGGGGAACCAGAGTGCTTCCTTCCATGACAGAAATCGGCTGGGTCTCAAAACTGAGATGGCTCGCCGGAATGTCCTCGATATTGAATGGCTCGCTCTCCGCCAGCGTGGCGCCGCTGCCGAGCGCCCCGGTGAGCGTGTATCCATTCCCGGGCCGGTCGATGTTCAAATCGGGGAACGTGGCCACGCCGTTCACCGCCGCGACCGAGGTGGATCCGGAGAGTTTTCCTTGCTGCGACGAGCTGGCATTGTGGCCGATCCGTACGTTGACCACGCCGCTGAAGTTCGTGGCCTGGTTCCCAAATGCGTCCTGCGCGGTCAGTTCGACCGCCCCGATGGAGGTGCCAGTCTTGGCATCGCTGGGCTGCCGCGTGAATTGCAAATCCGTAGGACTTGCCGGCGCGACGGCAAAGGCGCTCGTGGTATCGGCAGTGGCGCCCGCCGCTGTCGCCGTGAGGGTGTAGTTTGAGCCGGCCCGCTCCAGGCGCAAATCCATAAACCTCGCGACGCCGTTCACCGGAGTCGCGCTGGTTTTTCCCTTTAACGTCGCCTTGTCATGATTTGCGCCGATAGCGACGACGATCGGAGTGGTGAAATCGGCCACGGGCTTTCCAGCTGAATCCCGTACCGTTATTTCGATTCCGTGCTGCCCGCCCAGAGCGGCGCCGGCAGTAGAGCCGCCAGGCTCTGTCGCGAACACGAGCCGCGGAGCGGCCCGATCCGTTTGCTCCGGCGGGGGAGGGGGTGGCGTTACCGGAGAGCCGTCCGCGCCGTCCGAAAACAGTCGGTCGACATGGCACGCCGGCATAAACGCCAGCAATCCCAGCGTTATCCACCAGAATCGATGGGAAGAGAGAAGCACTACGTATATAGGCCCCGATGCCCATCATGTTCGATGGACCTCGGGGCTGAAAAGCGGGCTACATCGGCTGGGCTAGTCCGTCATTGGCCCACCGTAAAATCGACGCGCTTGAGTATCGTGCCCGCCGCGTCACGTACCTCCACATGCCAGGGGCCGGTCCATTCCGCCGGCACCGCCTTGCGGCTCCAGGTTCTCCACGGGGAACCGGCGACTTGCAGCTCTACGTCGCCGACTTGCGTGTCGCCATGGAACCAGACGTGGTGAACCGCGCCACCTGAAGCGCCGCTGACCTTGGTCCATAAAACAACCTGGCCTACGTCGGCGCCGAACGTCGTGGCGGTGTCCTGCGGGGCGCGATCGACGATCGATTTTGCGATGACGGCCTCGGTAACGGAGACCGCCGCAGCGACCTGGACCGAATCCTGGGCGGCGAGTCCACGGGCGACGAGCAGGCACAACGCGGTAGCGATGCCTAAGCGCCTCATGTCGGCACTCCTTGGGAAGTGGTCTGACGGGTGACGACCCTCTTGCGCCGGCGCGCTTCAAGCCAGGCGCCTACGGCGGCCGCCACGATAGTACCGGCAGCCGTCCCGCCCAGCTGAAACCGGACCTGGTATTCGTGCAGGCGACCTCGGCACTTTGCCGCGAACACTGGGCCGACGAGTGACGTGCAGGACGGCTGTGAGGCGGCGAAGCCGTTGCCGGCCGCGAATCCGCCGATGAGCGGCAGCGCACAGACGGCAAGATGACGGAGGAAAGTTTTCATGGCGCTGGAACAGTAGCCGCTCCGGCCCGGGCCCTGCTAATGACGGTGCTCACAGTTGCGCGGGTCAGACGCGGATCTAGTACGGCCGGTGCAGCAATGAGTCGCTCACCGGAGCGATGCGTGCGGAAGCCGCACCGGGGTAGAATGATCGTAGGGGCGCACGTCGTCTACCGGAGGCTCTTGTGTATCGCACCCTGTTGTTGCTGGTCGCTGTAGCCCTTCCCTTGCAAGCTCAGCAAAGCACCGATTCAACCCATTTTACTGGAGACGTCCGCTTCGTCAGTTCCGCTGGGAACGCGAGCGCCAGCACCTTGGCGCTGGGCGATAACTTCGACCGCCTGCTTGGTTCCTGGATCTTCAGTCAGGATTTCCGAATGATTTATGGACGCAGCTCGGGACGAGACCTCGCAAACTTCTATCATGCCGCGCTCCGCGCCAAATACGGCTTCAGCCACGAGGCCAACGTGTTCGGCTATGGGGCGTGGGAACGCAATACGCCCGCGGGCCTGGCCCGCCGGTTCGAGGAAGGCGTCGGAGTGGGGTACACGGTGCTCGAGCTGACGAGAGACAAAGTCGGCCTCGAAGCCGGTCCGACGTGGGTCCAGGAACGCCGGCCGCCGCTTCCCAACCGGCATTTCACCGCTGGCCGCGTGGCGGGAACATACGATCACGTGTTCCAGGAGCGGACCACGTTCCAGCAGATATTCGAGTTTCTCCCCGACATGTCGCGCCTCGCCAATTACCAGATCAATAGTCACAGCACTTTGGCGGTGCCGGTATCAGGAATCGTTGGACTGGCCGTCTCGTACGACGTGCGCTACGTGAATGAGCCGCCGGCCGGACGGTACAAGGCGGATCGGTTCTTTGCGGCGGGACTGCAGCTGACACAATAGGCGGTCGAGAAGAAAAGACGGCGGTCAAAAGAAAATGCGGCGGTCAAGACGCAACGGCGGCGGTCAGATCTCGACCGCCGCTCTTGTCACTCACCCAGCAGCTCCCCAAGCGGCTTCAGCCGCGGAATCTGATCGCTCAGCACCTTCAGTGTCGCCGCGATGGGAATCGCCAGGAATACCCCCGGGATCCCCCACACGAACCACCAGAACAGCACGAAGATGATGACGGCGAGCGGGTTGAGTTTCAGCCCGCCGCCATACACGTACGGAGACACCACGTTGTTCTGAATCGTCGTGATGACGAGGTACAGGGCCGGCGCGAGCAGCACCTGGCCGACGTTCTGGAATGTCGTGAAACCGCTGATCAGCAACAGCACGACCATGGTCGCGCCGCCCAGATAGGGGATGAATTCCATTATGAATGTGAGCAGCCCCCAGATCAGCGGATCGGGCATCCCCAATGCCCACAACGCCAGGCCCACCAGAATGCCCTGGCCGACATTGATGAGCGCGGTGAACGCCAGATAACGCGCCACGATGGACTCGGTCTCTCGAATGATCTCGGCCGCCGTGCGCTTGTCTCCCGATCGGGGAAGAGCCTTGACCATCTTTCGCAGGAATTGATCGCCGGTCGCCAGCATGAGAAATAAGAGCAGCAGTACCTCGATCACTCCGGAAACGAAGGACGTCGTGCGCCCGAGGACCTGGGCGATGATTGAGCCCATCGGAAGCGGCGAAGATTGTTGTGGGGGAGATTGTTGCGGTGCTTGCGGCGCCCGTTGCGCGCGTGCCGAATCATTCGGCGCGGGCTTCGACTCGGCCGGCTTCCCTTCGGCGGCGTCGCTGAGACGTCCAAGGGGGCGGCCGATCGCACGGATCTTGGCGCGCGCGGTCCGGAGGCTCGCAGGCGCTCGATCCACCCAATCGCTGACCGGTCCCGAAAGCGCGTATCCACCCGCCGTGACGATCCCGACGCCGCCGAGCACGATGATCGCAGCCCCGGCCGCGGCGGGGACGCGGAGCCGCTCCAGACCCCGCACGGGGGGACGAAGCAGCGCGGCGAACGACAACGCCAGCGCGAGTGGGACAAAGAACTCGCTTGCGAGGTACAGCGCCGCCACGCACAGAATCGCGGCGATGATGAGTCCAGCAATCGAAGCGGGCGGGCGCGCGGGACGGGGAGTGGCGGTAGTAGTCACATCCAAACGCTACGTTTAGTTCGGCGCGTCGCAATCGCTCCAAAGAACGCGCCACTCTAGATCTACCCTCCCGCAATCGCTCCGATAACCAGGAGTGGCTCCGCTCCTGTGGCGACCGGCTCCGGCAATGGTGTTTCCGGCGCCTGATGGGAAAGATCCCGCGCACACGCGAAGAAACGGATGAACGGGCGCCGCTGTTGGGTGACGTAATCGCGAATCGTCCCGCGCAGCATGGGGTAGCGCGCTTCGAGCGCGTCCAGTACCGAGCGCTGCGTGACTGTACCCGCGAGGTCGAGCTTGACCTCCCCCTCAACGCGAGCCAGCGTGCGCAGATGCGGCGGCAGAACCACCCGGATCACGAGAGCGTTTGCACCTCGACCGACAGGACGGCCGGCAGATCACGCACAATCGGCGCCCAACGCGCTCCGCCATTCGACGACGCGTAGACCTGGCCGCCCGTCGTACCGAAATACACGCCGCACGGGTCGAGCGAATCCACCGCCATCGCATCGCGCAGCACGTTGACGTAGCAGTCACTCTGCGGGAGACCACTCGTCAACGCTTCCCACTCGTTGCCGCCCGTCTTGCTGCGATACACCCGCAATTTCCCGTCCGGCGGATAGTGCTCAGAGTCGCTCTTGATCGGCACGACATACACCGTGTCCGGCTCGTGCGCGTGAACGTCGATGGCGAAGCCGAAGTCGGTCGGGAGATTCCCACTCACTTCATGCCACGATTCCCCGGCGTTGTCCGAGCGCATCACGTCCCAATGCTTCTGCATGAACAGCACATCCGGGCGCGCGCGATGCTGCGCGATATGGTGGACGCAATGGCCCACGTCGGCTTCGGGATCGGGGATGTGCTCGGATCGCAGCCCGCGGTTGATCGGCTTCCAGGTTTTCCCCGCGTCGTCCGAGCGGAACGCGCCAGCTGCCGAGATGGCGATGACGATGCGGTTGGGGTGGTCGCGGTCGAGCAAAATCGTGTGCAGGCACATCCCGCCGGCGCCCGGCGTCCAGCGCGGACCGGAGCCGTGGCCGCGCAGGCCGGACAGCTCCTGCCAGTTCTGCCCACCGTCGGTCGAACGGAACAGCGCGGCGTCTTCTACGCCGGCGTAGACCGTGTCGGGGTCGGTGAGCGACGGCTCGAGATGCCAGACACGCTTGAACTCCCAGGGGTGCGGCGTGCCGTCGTACCACTGATGGGTTCCGGGAATGCCGTCATAGACGAACTTGTTGCCGACCGGTTCCCAGGTTTTGCCGCCGTCTGAAGAACGCTGGATCAGCTGACCAAACCATCCGGTCGATTGGGAGGCGTAGAGACGATCCGGATCGACGGGCGAGCCCTTCAGGTGGTACAGCTCCCATCCGCCAAACAGCGGTCCGTTCACATCCCAGCGTTCGCGCTTTCCGTCGGCGCTGAGGATAAACGCGCCCTTCCGTGTCCCCACGAGAACACGAACTCTGCTCATCTTTCTTCCTCCCTTTACGGAATAGCCTACGGGGCTGCTCTGGTCGTGAACGTCCAGCTATAAGGGTTCTTGAGCGCGTTGCCCGCCGCGTCCTTTGCGGCGGTGCTGATCGTGATGGTATACGGGGTCGAGTATGAAAGGGGCGTCCCGGAGACGAACGTGGCGACGGTCGCCGATGTCGTGATGGTCCCGGAAACGTGCGGGAAGATTGCGAACGATGTGACATTCAGGCTCGGCGGCTGCATCGCTTCGGAAAACGTGGCGGATATGGGAACCGTCACCGCGACGCCCGATGCGCCATTGGCCGGGGAGGTCGAGCGAACAGTCGGCGCAGTCGTGTCCGCCACCACGGCCTGGGTGCCCTGGTCCGTGCAGGAGAGACATAGCAGCGCCGCCGCGAATCTGGCTCTATTCATGAATCGACTCATACAAGCTATTGTGCGCGGTCCTAGACACCTTCGCAATGCTACTCGATCAGCTCGTCCACACATCAGCCCAGGTTGCGAAGACGTCAGGGCGCCTCCGTAAAATCGGCCTGCTCACCGATCTCCTGAAACTGGCGCGACCTCCAGAGATCGAGATCGCGATCCCCTACCTCTCAGGATCCGTGCGGCAGGCGAAACTCGGTGCCGGCTGGGCGACGCTTCAGGCTGCCCGCGTCCCCCCCGCCGGGGCACCGACTCTAGAGTTGGCCGAGGTCGACGCAATGCTGGCGCGGCTGGCGGCGACGACCGGGAAGGGATCCGCGGGAGCAAAGGCCGAGCTCTTGCGCGGTCTGTTCAGCCGGGCAACCGCGGACGAGCAGGATTTCCTGGTGCGACTGGTGACAGGAGAGCTGCGCCAGGGCGCCCTCGAGGGGATCATGGTCGAAGCCGTGGCGAAGGCTGCTGGGCTGCCCGCGAGCGACGTGCGCCGGGCTGCGATGCTCGCCGGCGATCTCGGGCCGGTGGCGCAGGCGGCACTCACCGAAGGAGCCGCGGGGTTGGCGCGGTTCGCGATTCAATTGTTCCGGCCGATCCAACCGATGCTCGCCCAGACTGCGTCCGACGTCGGGGATGCGCTCGCGCGCCTGGGCCCCGCGGCGTTCGAGTACAAGTTCGACGGCGCCCGCATCCAGGTGCACAAACGCGGTGAGGACGTGCGCGTCTTCTCCCGGCTCCTGAACGATGTGACGAACGCCGTTCCCGAGGTGGTGGACGCGGCTCGTGCGCTCCCGTGGGGGGAGGCCATCCTCGATGGCGAAGCGATCGCGCTGGGACCAGACGGGCGGCCCCTGCCGTTTCAGACCACGATGCGCCGCTTCGGTCGCAAGCTCGATGTCGCTGGACTGAAGGGCGAGCTGCCGGTGACACCGTTCTTCTTCGATATCCTGTATCACGACGGCACCTCACTCCTCGAACAGCCCTACTCCCATCGATTCGAAGTACTCAAGCTGCACGTGCCGGAATCTCAACGTCCTCCTCATCTGGCAACTGGCGACCGGCTACTGGCAACGCAGTTCTTTGAAGCTGCGCTCGCAGCGGGGCACGAGGGCCTCATGGCCAAGAGCCTGGAGTCGCCGTACGAAGCGGGCGCGCGCGGCTGGGCGTGGATGAAGATCAAGCAGGCGAACACGCTCGACCTCGTCGTGCTTGCCGCTGAATGGGGCCACGGACGCCGCCAGGGCTGGCTCTCGAACCTGCACCTCGGCGCTCGCGATCCCGCCAATGGATTCGTGATGCTGGGAAAAACCTTCAAGGGCATGACCGACGAGCTGCTCGAGTGGCAAACGAAACGCCTCTCCGACCTGGAGGTGCGCCGGGAGGGACACGTGGTCCACGTGCGTCCGGAGCTGGTCGTCGAAATTGCCTTCAACGGGTTGCAGGAGAGCACCCAATACCCAGGCGGGCTCGCGCTGCGGTTCGCGCGGGTGGTGCGGTATCGGGAAGACAAGAAACCCGAGGAGGCTGACACGATCGAAACGGTACGGCGACTGCACAGCCTACAATAAAATCAGCCCCCGGCGCAGCCCCGTCGCGACAGCCTCGGCGCGATTCGAGGCCTCGAGCTTCTCGTAGATCGCGGCGAGATGCGTCTTCACCGTGTGCTCCGAAATGCTCAGGCGTACCGCGATTTCCTTGTTGACCAACCCTTCACCGAGCAGCGCCAGGATCTCCCGCTCCCGCGGGGTCAGACCGCCATCAAGAGCAGTCGTATCCGGCTGATCGTTGAGTGTCGAGCGCGCCAGCGTTGCCGGGAGTACTACGAGTCCCGCTGCGGCCGCGCGCACGGCGGCACGAATCTGTGCGGGTGCCGCGTCGCGGGGCAGCACCGCACGCGCGCCGGCCCGCAAGGCTGCGGCAGCGCCGCCGTGCTCGATATCGTCGAGTAAGACGACAACAGGCGTCGTATCGAATCGCAGTGCGTCGCCTAACGAGTCAGGAGGGGCGTCCAGGACCATAACGTCGGGCGCGCTTGCTCCGAATTCTCCACCCAGGGAAACGCGCGTGCCGACCAGCGTCAGCCCCGAGTCGTGGACCACGACCTGCTCCAGCGCCCGACGCGCGGCTGCGTTCGGAGACACGACGAGCACGCGGATCACGGTCGAGCCGGTGCTGATGTTGTTTCACGCACCCACTCTTCGATGGCCGCCGTTGGAATTGCCAGCGCCAGCCCGCGGTTCACCATCGTGTTGATTCCCACCAGTCGTCCTTGCGCGTCCACGAGCGGCCCCCCCGAGAACCCGGGAGCAAGGCGTATATCAGCGTAAACCCACTGCGGGCCATTCGTCCGCTTGTCGTTCCCCCTCTCCACGTCAGTGGAGAGGGGGTCAGGGGGTGAGGACTTGGAGACGGGGTCAGGGGGTGAGGCCGACGCGTGCACGATTCCCAGCGTCGCCGAGTCCACGAGCCCGCCGGGATGGCCCAGCGCGATCACCAGCTCGCCAACGCGCAGCGGTGTGGTGCGGTTTTGTAGCGGCACGGCCTGCCGTGCCTCTACCTCATCGTCAGCATCATCACCGTTGGCAGCGTCGAACTGCAGCGCCGCCAAGTCGCGTTCCTCATCCCGCGCCACCACCCGCGCTCGCGCCGAGCTGCCGTCGCTCAAAACGATTGTGGCACGCTCGCCGTGCACGACGTGAGCATTAGTGATCACCAGGCCGCGTTCCCACACAACGCCCGCGCCCATGCCCGCACCACGCGTCCGCACTTGCACGGTCACTCGCCTGATCGCCTCAAGCGCCGCTTCGATCTCTCGCGAGATCTGTGTGATTTGCGGCTTCATGCCGCCCGGGACTTGGGCCGTTCGCCCGGCGTAAGCTGCAGGGTCTTCAACTCGCCTCCACGAATAATCCGAGCTGCGAGGGGTCGCCCCACGCGGTCGCCCCCTAATTTTGCAAGTACGTCTCCCGGGTCCCCGACGGCAGCGCCGTCGAGTTCCAGCAGCACGTCGCCCAGCAGGAGGCCATCCCGCTCGGCAGGACCATCCGGTTCCACGCTCACGATGAGCAACGCCAGGACCTCCTTGAGGCCGAGGGCGCGTGCGAGCGAGGCGGGTACCCGCACCGGCTGCGTCCCGATCCCCAGATAAGCGCGGCGGACGCTGCCGCGTTCCAGCAACTCCGAGACGACGCGGTCCACCGTCGGCACCGGGATCGTCACCGGCGTGCCGCGAGCCAGCCCGGACGTGTTGATGCCCAGTACGTGTCCGTCTGCCGCGACGAGAGGCCCGCCGGAAAAGCCGTCGTAAATCGAGACATCCAGCCGCAGCAGCGAGTCGATCTCGGCGCCGTGCCAGGTGCGCCACGGACCGGAGATGCCGCTGACCACGCCCCAGCTCGCACTGAGCCGCGATCCCGGACGGCCGAGCGCGATAACCACCTCGCCGACGCGAGCGGACGCCGGGCGGAATGTGGCGGGTGGAGCGCTCTGGCTCGCGATCTTCAGAACCGCGATGTCCGTTCCGGGGTCGCGGCCGGCGAGCGTTGCCGGAACGGTGACGTCGTCCCCAAGCGTCACCGTGATGTTGTCCTCGCGATTGATCGTGTGATTGGTCGCGACGATGACGCCGGTGCGCCACTGAACGCCGCTTGCGGGAATGCGGCGCCGCGCATGGATGGCGACAACCGATCGACCAGCGGACTCGACAGCGTCGGCGAGCTCGGTCGAGAGAGACTGCAGCACTGTGCTCATGAAAGCCTCGTGTTGGGCGGTGCGTGATGCGTGAGGACGTAGGATGGCGACGGACGGTCGCGCGCGGCATCGGCCGAACAGGGGAGGGATACACGAGCGCTGGCTCAACCGCTTGTCGTGAGGCCGCCGCCGGTGTGGGCCCCGTCACCAGGAATGGGGCCGACCTGCGGTGCCGGCCATCACCCCTTCCTGAGCCCTTTCCTCTAATACGTTGTCCCGCGCCCGCCGGACTCTACCTGAAGAGGGGGCACTATGAGCCGTCGATTCGTCCGAGTGGTGCTGGGGACTCTGATCAGCCTGACCTTCGCGAGCTGCGAGCAGCCGACCGACAGCCAACCACGCGGGTTGGCTGACGTCACTGCCCCGGCGCTGACCTATTTCGCCGATCGCACGGCCTTCCTGGGTCAGTATCCCGGGCTGGCGCTCGAGGATTTTGAGGCAGGTCAGGTAGCCGACGGTGACGCGATCGGGTGCCCCGGACCGGTAGACGCCTCGAGTGACAATTCCTGTTTTGCGGCCGGCGCCATCAAGCCCGGGATTCAGTTCAACTCCGACCACGCGACGAGTCCGGATGAAGGTGGTTCTGAAGTGGCACTCGTCGGGGCGAATTTCGGTAATACCGAGCACTCCAAACAGCTCGTTGCGGACTTTGCGGGCGATGCCTTCATCATCGATTTCTCGACCGATGTTGCGGCCACGGGCATGGAGCTCGTGTCCTACTCTCCCGATGTCTGCGAGATAGACGTGTACGGCCGGACGGGAGCCTTGCTCGGTTCTACGACCGCGCCCTGCACGCGAGAAGGGGCGTTCTGGGGTGTCAGCGCGTCGGAGCCGATCGCGCGCATCAAGATCCACTCGCCCAGCGACCAGTTCGAGGGTGCCGACAACATCTCCTTCGGCACTGCCACGCAGCCCGTCGCGCCGGTGGCGAAGACGGGAGGTCCGTACACCGGCACGGCCGGTAGCGCTGTGCACTTCGACGGGACCGGGTCATTCGATCCGGGAGGCGCGGCTCTCACGTACGAATGGGACTTCGGTGATGGTACGACGCATGGCGCAGGGGCCACCGTAGACCACACGTATGACAACGATGGCGTGTTTACGGTGACGCTGACCGTGTCCAGCGGGACTCTCACGGGTTCGGCGACCACCACCGCGACGATCGGCAAAGCGGCGCAGCCCCCAGTCGCCAATGCCGGTGGTCCGTATACAGGTATCGCCGGGACGCCGATCGAGTTCGATGGTAGCGGATCGACGGACCCCGATGGTGGCACCCTGACTTTCTCCTGGGATTTCGGCGATGGTTCGCCGGCGGGAGAGGGTGTCCAGCCGACCCATACGTATGCCCACGAGGGCGGGTACGGCGTGGTGCTCACGGTTTCCAACGGCACGCAGTCCAGCTCGGCAACGACAATGGCGACGATTCTCATCGCGCCGGTGGCTCCTATCGCGCATGCCGGCGGCCCCTACGTTGGGACCGAGGGCAGTCCCGTGCACTTCGATGGCAGTGCATCCTCGGATCCGCAAAACAGAGCGCTGACGTATCGCTGGAATTTCGGCGACGGCTCGCCTGAAGCCGAAGGTGTCGAGCCGAGCCATACGTACGCGCGCGCCGGACTGTTCACGGTGACGCTCACCGTTTCCAATGGCTCGCTCACGAATTCAGCGACGACCACCGCGACGATCGCGCGGGTTGCGGTTCCCCCCATCGCCAATGCCGGTGGTCCCTATGCCGGCACGGAAGGGAGCCCGGTTCACTTCGATGGCAGTCGCTCGTCCGACCCGGACGGCGGCACACTCACCTATCGTTGGGAGTTTGGCGATGGTTCCGAGGGAGAAGGGGCGCAACCGAGTCACACGTACACGCGCGCCGCGACGTATACGGTCACGCTGACTGTATCAAACGCTAGTCTTTCCAGCGTTGCTACGACCGCCGCGGTGATTGCTGCCCTCGCGCCCCCCGTGGCGCGGGCCGGCGGTCCCTATTCAGGCGTTGAAGGTGGCTCGGTTCGATTCGATGGCAGCGGCTCATACGATCCCGCGGGCGCGGCGCTCACGTATCGCTGGAATTTCGGTGATGGCACTTGGGGCTACGGCCGGATGCCGAGTCATACCTACGCGGACAACGGCAGCTACGCCGTGACGCTCACCGTGACCGCGGGCGGCCGATCGAGCGCGGCGAACGCGATGGCGGTGATTGCGAACGTGGCACCGGTCGTCGGCGCCATCGACGGGTTGCCGGTCGATCCTCTCGAGGTCGAAACATCCGTGACGGGTACGTTGAGCTTCTCGGATCCGGGGAGTCGCGACACTCACACCGGCACATTCGATTGGGGCGACGGCTCAACGTCCGCGGCCGCTATTCTCGAGTCGAACGGCTCGGGATCGGCGAGCGCTAGCCATTCTTACACCACCGCCGGCGTCTACACGGTGACCGTTGCCGTGATAGACAAGGACGGCGCGGTGGCAGGCTCCTCCTTCGAGTTCGTGGTGGTGTTCAACCCGGTTGCGGGCTTCGTGACGGGCGGTGGATGGATCATGTCGCCGCCGGGGGCTTACACACCGAATCCCAGCCTCACCGGCAAAGCCACGTTCGGTTTCGTCGCTCGTTACCAAAAAGGCGCTACCATCCCGACCGGCAACACCGAATTCCGTTTCCATGCAGCCGGGCTCGATTTCCATAGCACGAGCTACGACTGGCTGGTCGTCTCGAGCAAGGTGCAATACAAAGGCTCCGGAACCATCAACGGCTCGGGCGATTACGGCTTCCTGCTGTCAGCCGTGGACGCGGATTTCAAGGATAAAGGACTGGGCGATACGTTCCGGATGAAAATTTGGAACAAGAACACCGGGGCGATCATTTACGACAACAACATGGGGAACGGGGATGGCACCCCAGCGACTACGGTCCTGGGTGGAGGAAGTATCGTCATCCATCAATAACGTCGTTGTCTTTGTAGCGGAACAACGTAGGGGCACGACACACTGTCGTGCCCCTACTGGGTATTGCATCAGGATTTTGGGGTACGCGGCAGCCGCACGACGAATTCGGCGCCGGCGCCGAGCTCGCTCTTTACTTCGATCGTGCCTCCCATCGCGCTGACTACCTGGCGCGAGATCCACAGTCCCAGTCCGAGGCCCCCGAACGGTTGATGCGCGTCGGTCTGTTGAAAGCGGCCGAAGATGCGCTCGTGATCTTGCGGCGCGATGCCGATCCCGCCGTCACGGACGGTGAGCGTGGCGTGCGTCTCCGCGCAGCTCAACACGAGCTCGATCGGCTCGCCGGCGCCGAATTTGATCGCGTTAGCGAGCAAATTCGCGAGTATCTGCTCGATGCGCATCCGATCCCAACGCCCCACGCACGAATCGCTCTCGGCGTTCAGCGTCAGCCTGCTCCCGGAGCTTGTCGCCTGATCCTGGAATCGTGAGACGACGTCCCCCACCAGGTCACGCAGCTCTACGTCTTCGAGCACGAGCTCGATCCGTCCTGAGACCGCGCGCGACACATCGAGCAGTCGCTCGACCAGACCGGCCATCCGTTCGACCTGGCGGCTCAAGTCGTTGACCTTGAGCACCGCGTTTGCTGCGTCCGCGGGTGTCTCCCGCTCGAAAGAGCGCCGCAGATTGAGCAGCTGGAGCGTGAGCGCGGTGAGCGGCGTGCGCAGCTCATGGGACGCGACCGCGAGAAATACATCGCGAGCGCGGATTGCCTGCTGGGCCTGTTCGTACAGGCTCGCGTTCTCGACGGCGAGCGCCGCGCGCCCTGCCAGTTCCTCGGCCAGGTGGATGTCTTCCGGCCGATACGTGCGCCCCGACTCTGCCATCCCGAAGGTGATCGCTCCCAGGATGCCGTTCCGCCCCTTGAGCGGCACCGATACGGAGGAGCGCGGCGCCAGCGCCCGGACGATCGCTGCGTACTCATCATTCGCGGCGACGGCCTGGAGCGCGGCGTTGTCGAAGCGTGGGATGAATTCGGTCTTCCCGGTTTTCAGCACTTTCAGCACCGGACTGGCGGGGCGCGTGGGGTCGGGTGGGTACTTCCGGAGCTGGCGCAGCAACTCCTCCTTCGCCGGATCGGCGGAGGCCTCCGCCGCGCGGTGCATCGACCCATCGGGCGCCAGCAGGTCCACCACGCAGTTGTCCGCCAGCGCCGGCACCACGAGGCGCGCGATCTGGCGCACGACCTGCTCGTAATCCAGGCCCGAAGCGAGTACACGACTCGCCTCCGCAACGAAGCGCGTATGCTCCTGCGCCGCGTCACGTTCTGTGATGACCGCTCCCAGAAAGAGCATGGTCAGCGAGATCACGCTCATGAAGACCTGCATGGACAAGAGACCTTCGCTCAGGCGGATCGCCGCGAATGGGCCGAGACCGGAAATCGTCTCGACGGTGGCGACGAACCACAGCAACAGGATCGCGCCACTCGCGCCGTGCTGGCGAAAGCGCCATGCCCCCCAGACGAGCACCGGGAAGATGAGGTAGGGCCAGCGGAACTGCGCCGCGCTGGCGGGACCGATTCCGCCGAAGATGTACAATGAGACGAGCACCACGGCGCCGCCCACTGCAGTGGCTTCCAGCCAGCGGCCGCCGCGCAGCCGGGGGGGATCGGAGCCCCAGACGAGAAGAATCGGCGCCACGATGAGATCGCCGAGCGCGTCGCCTACCCACCAGGCGCGCAGCACACGGGTGAAGGCGCCGGAATCGATGACCCCGCCGGCCAGCAGACTGACTGTCCCAATTGTGGCGCTCACCAGCGTGCTCAATACTCCCGCCCCGAGCACCAGCCACAGCACATCGCGAATTCGCCGCAGCGACGGGTCCAGCGGCCAGACCTCACGCAGCAGATAGGCGCCCATCAGCGCCTCGAGCGTGTTGCCGCAGGCGATGCCACAGCTCACGAGAACGGGGGCGCCGGACGTGAAATTCACGACGAACGCCCCCAGCGCGATCGCCGGCCAGAGGTTCGACCCGTGGAGCAGCAATGCCGCCAGCGCGATGCCGGTAGGCGGCCAGACCAGTGTGGCAAAGCCACCCACCGCATCGAGCCGCAAGCCGAGTTTGGCGGTCACAACGTAGACCACAAACAGGGCAACCAGAGCGGCGAGGTGTTTCAGACGGCTGGGAATCATCGAGGCGCGGGAAAGATACAACCTTGCGCGCGAGTCCCGAATCCAAACCTGACATCCGCCCGTAGGGATCTGCTCGTATGAGCGAACAGCGTGAGTACACGATTACTGACCTGGCGCGCCGGCTCGGTGTGGCGCGTTCCAGTGTGCGCTACTGGATCTCCCGGCGTCTCATCCGCGATCCGGGACCGCGGTTTTCGCCGCACAGCGTCGCACAAATCGAACGCTGGTTCCTCATTCGCTGCATCAACCGGCGCACGCGTGGGCACAAAGCCACCGCGCGCCGCGCTTCCGCCAGGGCCCGCCTGCTGGCCGCCTGAGCTGCCGCTTGACGGGCGGCGATGGGCGGGCCAATGTCGATTTCAATCCCCCGACCCATGGAGCCGTCCATGAGTACGACTCTGGCCCTCGTCGCTCTCGCAGTTACCTGATGCCGGACAAGATCGTCTTCAACGGCGTGGAATACGATGGTGTGGATGCCATGCCGGCGGACGTGCGGAAACAGTACGAAGACGTAATAAAGCTGTTCGACGGTGAACGCAGCCAACTCGGCAATTTGCTCGAGAACGAGCTGGCGCAGCGGAAAATCGTGAACGTGAAGACGCGGATTATCGTGAATGGCAAGGAATATCATGGCTCGACGCCCGGAATCCCTGACCACCTCTCGCACTACGTGACCAGTGGGAATGCGGTTCCCGAGTCTGGCGAGCGCGGTGGGTACGGAAAAATCCTGCTGGGAGTTGCGATCGGGGCTTTCGTTGCGTGGTGGTTTCTGAAGAAGTAGCAGGGGTTCGGTCCGTGCTTCGGGCCGCGGGGTAAACGACTCATGGACTCTTCGCGCGCATATCTCCTGGTAGTCCTGCTGCTGGCAGGTTTTGCCGCGGTGGGACTGATGGCGCTCGTCGATGCCTTTTGGCGCCGTCATCAAGGCTATGACCCCGATCGGGTTCTCAAAGAACGTCGAGAAGGTCCGCCCGAACGAAGACAATTCGATCGCGGCACCAAGGATCGCCGCAGAGCCGCGGCAGGCTAAAGGGCGGTGCCCTTTAGCCTTTCTGCCGCGCTTTGATCTCCGCCGTTTACTGTCTTACCATCTTGCGCCGGTCGTTCAGCGCGCGTTCCACCCAGTCCCCGCCGTCACCGGTACGCTGGCGCGCTTCCTCTTTTGCCGCCTGCGCCGCGCGCTCGAGTTTGGGCCGCGCCTCCCGGCCCTGCTGGCTCCAGTTCCTGACCCATTCCCGGGCCTGGTCCTGCGCGCCTAGCCCAAAGGCGAGACCCGCCGCCAAGGCGACACCGGCAAGCGCGGCGATCACGATCGAGTTCACGATGACCGTTGCGACCCCGAGCTGAGTCAGTGCCACCACCACCGAGAATGTGATGATGGCGCCGCGGGTGATGCTGGCCATCATGTCGGGGTGACGAAACCCCGCCTTTGCCGTGGCGCCCCGCACGATGTCCCCTAACGCCTTCGCCGCCAGACCGCCGATCATCAGCACGACCATCGCCACGATCAGGTTGGGCAGCCACAACAGCAACTGCTGCAACACGTTCGAGACAGCCGGGATACCGAGCGCGTCAAAGGCAACGACAAGCACGATCAGGCGAATGAACCAGCGAGCGACGAGCGAAACGGTGCCCGCGGCATCCTGCCTCAACCCCATCTTGTCCGCTAGATCGGTATAGCCGGAACGTTGAGCGAAGTCATTGAATCGCACCGCCCTGAGCAGCGAGGCGACTCCGCGCGCCAGCAGCCCTGCGACCCACCAGCCGATCGCCAGAATGACGATGAAGCCGATGATTTTTGGTATGGCGCTGAAAAAGAGCGCGAAAGCCGTCGTCAGCGAAGCAAGAATTGCCTGGCCGAAGCTGACGGGCGTAGAAACAGCTGCTGCTTGCATCACTCCCTCCTGTGGAAAACCTGAGTTCAGCCCCGTCTGGCCCAAGGTTGTCCGCGGCAGGGAGCGCGCGAAATTGCCCGGGGGGACGATACCGGATGTAGCCCTGAGGGGTGACTACGTTCGGGCATTTGTATCAGGGCGCTCACAGCTTGGACGAGTGGCACCACAGCTTTGTGTTCCGTCCAGCCACGAGCACTTCCGCGCGAGTCTCAGTCGCGTCGAGTTCCCATGCGGCACTTGCATTGCAACTGCGCCGCGCGTGTCCTTTTCCCGATCCGTCGGCTTCGGCCTCGCGTTGCTCACTCTGGTCACCTGTCGTGACGACTCTCCGGTTTCTCCCACCCCCCCTCCCGAGCCTCCCGATCCCGGTACGAACTCGGTCGAGCTGGTTCTGGTCGGCGCTGGCAACATCGCCCGCTGCGACGCCAATGGTCATCAGGCCCAGACAGCCGCGCTGCTCGACGGGCTCCCGGAGGCGACGGTCTTTACCGCGGGTGACAACGTGCAGGGCACCGGGGCGAGTGACCTCTCGAGCTGCTTCAACACCGATTGGGGACGGCATCTGGCGCGCATGCGCCCAGCGGCTGGCGAGCGCGACTACCAGGTCTCGAGCGGGACGGCGTATTTCGATTACTTCGGAGCGCGGGCCGGCGAGCCGGGGAAGGGCTACTACAGTTATGAATACGGCCGCTGGCACGTCGTAGTCCTGAACGACAACATCGCGATGGCGGCGGGTTCGGCACAGGAGCAATGGCTCCGGGCCGACCTGGCCGGCCATCCGAAGCAATGCACCCTCGCCTACTGGCATCACCCCCGCTTCAGCTCCGTACGCAACAGCCAGCCCCCCGCGGGCGTGGACGCCCTGTGGGAGGCGCTGTACGACTACGGCGCCGACCTGGTGCTCAACGCTCACGACATGGTGTACGAGCGCTTCGCTCCCCAGGCGCCGGACGGGAGCGCGGACTCGACCAACGGCATCCGCCAGTTCACCGTGGGCACCGGAGGACAGGGCAGCGACGCGTTCGGCCCTCCGCGCCCGAACAGTCAGGTGCGCAGCACGGGCACGTACGGCGTCGTGAAGCTTGCGCTCGCGCCCACGCACTACGGGTGGGAATTCCTCCCGGTTGCCGGGCAGAGCTTCGCCGATTCCGGGGCGACGAACTGCCATCTGCAAACACCAGTGGATACGGTCGCCGTAACCCCTTCCGCGCAGACAATTCGCGAGGGGGCCACGCTGCAGCTCACGGCCCTCGCCAGCGATTCGAACGGCAATCCGCTCGACGGCCGCCGCATGGTGTGGTCGAGCAGCGATACGTCGCGCGCGCAGGTGGACTCCAAGGGACTGGTTGTCGCCCGCTCCAATTACGGTTCGGTCACGATCACCGCGGCCACCGGTGGGAAGCACGGCAGCGCGGTCGTCACGGTGACGGCGATACCCGTCGGCTCGGTGGCCATCACGCCGCAGACGGCCAGCATACCCACGAGCGGAGTGCTGCAATTGGACGTCACGGTCGCCGATGCGGCCGGCAACCCGCTGACCGGACGGTTGGTGAGTTGGACCAGCATGGCCACCGGCGTGGCGGGCGTGAACCAGCAGGGGACCGTGATCGCTCTGACGACCGGTCAGGCGCGAGTTATCGCTACGAGTGAAGCGCACGCTGATACCGCGCTTATCACCGTCACGTCGGCTCCCGGCCCGGCGATTCTCGCGGGAGCCGGTGATATCGCCAGCTGCGATCGCACCAGCCAGGAAGCAACCGCGAAGCTGCTCGATCAGATACCGGGGACAGTGGTCGTCATCGGCGACAATGCCTACAACCAGGGGACGTACGAGGAATACATCCAGTGCTACGACCCCTCGTGGGGCCGTCACAAGGCGCGCACCAAGCCGGCCCCGGGAAACCACGAGTACCCAACCGGCTCAACGGCGGGAGCGCCGGGATACTTCCAATACTTTGGAGCCGCGGCCGGCGACCCCGCCAAAGGTTATTACAGCTACGATCTGGGCGGTTGGCACATCATCGTCCTCAACAGCAACCTCGTGGTGACCGCGGGCTCGCCTCAGGATCAGTGGCTCCGCGCCGATCTTGCCGCGCATCCCGCGGTCTGCACCCTCGCGTACTGGCATCACCCGTTGTTCAGCTCGGGCAACCAAATCACGCCGGGCATGCAGCCCCTCTGGCAAGCGTTGTACGAGTATGGAGCCGACCTGGTACTGAACGGCCACGATCATACCTATGAGAGGTTTGCGCCCCAGACGCCCACGGGCGTTCGCGACGACGTAAATGGAATTCGGGAGATCGTCGTGGGCACCGGCGGCAACTCGCTGTACGGCTGGGCGGGCGGTCCCATCGCCAACAGTGAAGTCCGCAACAACACGACCTATGGCGTCATCAAGGTGACCCTGTGGCCTACGAGCTACGACTGGGAATTCATCCCGGTCGCGGGCGGAACGTTCACCGACAAGGCAGCGGCGCCTGTCACGCCTCCACGCCGCTCGCGAACCAGGCGCCGATCGCCAACCCGGGTGGTCCGTATGTCACCGAGGCCACCGCAATACTGGATGGCAGCGCGTCACGCGATCCTGACAACAACACCCCGCTCACGTATTCCTGGAACCTGGGAGACGGGACGACCGCGTCTACTCCAACCGTCAACCACACCTACGCGAGCAATGGGCAGTACATCGTTTCGCTGATCGTGACGGACGCGAAGGGGAAGGTGAGCACCGCGACCGGCACCACCGTGACGGTGCAGAATCTGCCGCCGGCGGTGAGTGCCGGCGCGGACCAAGTACTCGCCGGTAGCTCGGTGACACTGCGGCCGACGTTCACCGACCCCGGGGCGAACGATTTCCCCTGGAGCTATTCCATCGTATGGGGAGACGGCGCCCAGCAAACGGGCACGACGAACAGCATGACAACCCCGATTACCGGGAGTCACAGCTATGCGCCCGGCTCGTATACAGCGCGCGTCACTGTCACGGACAAGGACGGAGCCGCGGGAACCGATGAGGTGAAGATTGCGGTGATGGACCCGAACGGCGTCGAGGTATTCGCGGGCGCTGGGAATATCTCTACCTGCGGCAACGACTGGGACGAGGCCACGGCCCGGATTCTCGACACCCTGCCGGGCCACGTGTTCACGTTAGGCGACGCTGTGAATCCCAACGGCACCAGCGCGAATTACACGAACTGCTACGGCCCCACCTGGGGCCGCCACAAGGCGCGGACAGTGCCCGTCCCGGGGAATCATGACTACGACGTGGTGGGCGCGGCAGACTACTTCAGCTACTTCGGGGCGGCGGCCGGCGATCCCGCGAAGGGATACTACAGCTTCGATCTCGGGTCCTGGCACATTGTCGTCCTGAATAATGCGAACAGCGCTACTGTCCCCTACGGTACGGGGTCGGCTCAGGAATTGTGGCTCAAGGCTGATCTCGCGGCGAACACCAAGCAGTGCACTCTCGCGATGCTGCACTTTCCCGCGTTCTTCTCATCCAGCGACCCCGCCTGGCACAGCTCCACCGACGTGGTGGTTCCGCTCTGGGTCGATCTCTACCGCGCGAACGTAGACGTCGTCGTGACCGGACAGCAGTACTTCTATGAGCGGTTCGCGCCGCTCGACGAAAGCGGTGGTCCCGACGCCGTGCGGGGCGTGCGTGAATTCAGCGTCGGAACGGGCGGCTACGCGCCCAGTATGCCCAGCTCGGTTGCGCCGCACAGCGAAGCACTCTCGGCGGACGTGGGCGTCCTGAAGTTGACGCTGGGGCAGGGGAGCTATCTGTGGCAGTTCATCCCGGCCGCCGGGATGAGTTTTACGGATTCGGGATCGGGAAGCTGTCACTAAAAAAAAAATAGGGACGGGGGATGAGGGAGGAGGGACGTGTAGATCTACTCGTCCCCCGTCCCCCTTCCCCCGTCCCTGTAATCAGTGGACTCCTGCCGTCCCATGCGGGAACCAGATCTCATCTCCGCAGTGCGAGTTCTTGTGGAGTAGTGCGTTCACGGGACACCAGCCGTAGTGCGCAGTCAGAAATCCCAGACCGGCGGCGACGACGTTGATGGCGAGCGCCAGCTCCCCGTGATGTTGGAGCGCGAGCCACGCATCGAGCGCGGCGAGAACCATGAGGAGTAAGCCAAAGAACCCGGTCCCTTCCCGCAGGCCACCGATCAAAAAGAACAAACCGGTGTGGAAGAGGCCCGCGAGCACGATCCAGGTAATCAACGGCATCGCAAAAAAGACCTTCTCGAGCGATGCGAGCCCACCGAGCAGCAAGAGCCAGCCGCCCAGCCGGCGCGCCAGTACATCGGGGCGACCGACATTCGAGTACGTAGCAGCCATGAGGGCCTCCGGGAAATTGTTCGCGATAGAGGAATGTGTAGCTGTGGTTGGACGAGGAGTGAAGGAATTAATCCCCTGTCAGAGGTCCCCCACGCTGTTGTTACCGGCCGACCACATCTCGGGACAGGTCCCCGCTCGAAACGGGACTAAACGCGGCGGGTGCGCGGTTTGCCCCTTGGGGAAGCATGAAGATCGTGTCATTTGCACTCATCGCCGGTCTGGCCGCCGGTCTGGCCGTGGCCTGTCACGTCGATCAACTCTGGCGTGCCGCGAGCAGCGGGGGAGGCGATTCGACAGGAGGGGGAGGAGGAGGCGCAGGGAGCGGCCCGGCGCCGCGCGAGAAACTCGTCTTCTCCACGCAGCCGACGGATATCGTCGCCGGTTCTTCGATCAGCCCCGCCGTGCAGGTGACGGTCATGAGTGTCTCGAGCGGCTCGCTCACGAGCTACGACAGCGCCATTACTCTCGCGTTAGGCGCGAACCCTTCTGGAGCCGCACTCGCTGAACCGCAGCGAGTCATTCCCGTCAACGGCATCGCTACGTTTACTGACGTGCGCCTCAACAAGGCGGGAGACGGCTACACGCTCACCGCCGCGGCGCCGGGCGCCGCGGGCGCAACGAGCGAGCGGTTCACTGTCGCGGCCGGCGTACCGAAGATGCTTTCCTTCACCATCCAGCCGAAGGATGCGGCCGCGGGCGCCATGCTGGGCCCATTCGAGATCACGGCCTTCGACGCCTGGGGCAACGTCGTCACGCCACTGGATCGAGCCGTGCGCGTGGAAATTGGCCGCAATGCGGGCACGCGCGCGCACGGTCGCTTGAACGGCACCACCTCTCGACAGCCTACCCGTGGGGTGACGCGGTTCGCCGACCTGAGCATCGATCAATGGGGGTCGGGTTACACGCTGAGGGCCTCGATTGCGGACGGCGAGGTCACAGCCGAAAGCGAACGCTTCAACATCACAGCGCTGCCGCCGAGTCGCTTGGCATTCGCCGCACAGCCGCCAACGGCCGGAGCAGGGAAGATCATCGCGCCGCCAGTGGCAGTCGCCGGCGTCGACAACATGGGAGCCACGGCCTCCGGGTACACCGGCTCCGTGACGATCGCACTCGGCGCCAATCCCGGGAACGGCGCGCTATCGGGCACGCTGACCGTCGATGCGGTCGATGGCGTCGCGACCTTCCGGGACTTGAGCGTCTCGAAGGCCGCCGCCGGTTACACGCTGTCCGCCAGCGCGAGCGGGCTCGACCCAGCCACGAGCCAGCCGTTCACGGTGAACGCCGTCGCGACGCAGCTCGTGTTCGTGACCCAGCCGCACGATGCGGACAGGAACCACACTCTCGCTCCGCCCATTCAGGTGGCTGCCCTCGATGCCGATGGCAACCTGGTCACGACGTACGCCGGCACCGTCACGATGGCGATCGGCGCGAACCCCGGCCACGCGAGTCTGTCGGGGACGCGCAGCGTCAAAGCGGTGAATGGCGTCGCCACGTTTTCAACTCTCAAACTCAACAAGCGGGGCAACAACTACACGCTGGTCGCCAGCGCGACAGGGTTGAAGAGTGCCACCAGTGCACCATTCGATATCAATGACTGATTAAGGACGGTGGAGGCGGTGGCCCTCCACCGTCCTCCACCGCCGCTCTTGTTCACTTTGTGCAGACTTGGGTGCCGATCCATGCGCATCGCTCTCGTAGCCGAAGACTTCTATCCCCAGACCGGCGGGATTCCAGAGCACGTCAATAACCTCGCCCGCGAGCTGCTGTCTGCTGGTCATCAGCCCGAAGTCATCACGTCTCGCATGCACGGCGACGAGATGGTCCAGGTGGGGTATCCCGTCCAGCGAGTCGGCAAAAGCGTTGTCATCTTTGCCAACGGCGGGGTGTCACGGGTTACGGTTGGCTGGAGAGTCGGGCGCCGGCTTGAGGAAGTGTTTCGAGACGGACGCTACGACGTGGTGCACGTCCATGGCGCACTGGCGCCGACCCTCGGCATCCTCGCGGCGCGTGCCGCCCGGCGCACCGGGATCCCGCTGGTCGGCACCTTCCATTCCTGGTTCCCCCGGTCCGCCGGCTATCGCCTGCTGCAACGCCCACTGCAGCGGCTCCTGTCGGCCCATGCGGCAGTGATCGCCGTCAGTCCTCCGGTGGCCGAAGCGCACCAGCGCTACTTCCAGGCCGAATGGGAGATCATACCGAACGGCGTGAACCTCGACGTCTTCACTTCTGAGGGACGAGGGACGGGTGACGAGGGACGAGTAGCGACGGATTCGCGCGTCCCCCGTCCCCCATCCCCCGTCCCTCCTAGTGCCCCTCGTCTCCTGTACCTGCACCGGCTCGAGCCTCGCAATAACCTTGGGACCCTTCTGGCCGCGATGCCGCGCATTCTCGTGTCCTATCCGAACGTGACGCTCACCGTGGCAGGTGACGGCCCGTGGCGCCATCACTACGAGCGCCGTGCCGCTCGACTCGGACCATCTGTTCGCTTCGTGGGCCGAGTGCAGCATCCACCCGAGCTGTATCGCTCTGCGGACTTGTATCTGTGTCCCACGATGCGCGCCGGCTTCGGCATCACGCTGCTCGAGGCCATGGCCTGCGGAACGCCGATCGTGGTCGCCGACAATCCAGGATTCCGCTACGTCCTCGATGGTGGCCGCGCGGGGATTCGTCTGCCGTATGACCGGCCGGTCGTGTGGGCCGACGCGATCGTCAAGCTGCTCGACGATCCCGCCCGGCGCGAAGCGATGGGAAAGGCGGGCGTGGAGAAGGCGCGGGACTACGCGTGGCCCCTTGTGGCGAGGCAGATTATCGGGGTTTATGAAAGAGTTGCAAGTTGAGGCGTTGCCAGTGAGGCGTTGCAAGAAAATTCGTTGCGACGTTTTCCTTGCAACGCCTTTCTTGTAACGCTTTTCATGCAACGCCTCATCTGGCAGCCGCTACTGCAGAAACTCATCCATGTCCGCCGCACCTGCGGCCGCGTTGGGATAACTCGCCACCCCCAGCAGCTTCAGCATAAACCGCAGCGTACTCTGATGTTGGTACAGCGCGCTGGTCTGATAGCCCCGCTTTGCTTTCGGACTCACGATGATCCACGGGATCCGGCCTCCACCGTGGGTATTGTCGTGCTCGCCTTCATCAAACGTAATGATCAGCAAGCCATCCGCCTGGAATGCCGCACTCTTGATCAGCGGATCGATTTTGGCTTTGAGCCAGTTGTCCGCGGTCGTGAGCGAGCAGTTGTGCGCGTCGTTGCAGGTGTTGGGGACGATCAACGCGTAGTTGGGTAGCGCGTTGTTCGCGACGTCGGTCGCGAGCTGAGTGAACGGCACCAGGTTGTTGCGCTGAGTCGCGTTGTTCACGACGTCGGAGATTAGCGCCGGCGGATTGTGGTAGCGCGCGTAGTTGTTGTAGAACGATCCCATGTAGCCCGCATACGGCATGTCTTCCGCGTACGATTTCCAGCTCTTGCCCGCCGCGATCAGCCGGCGGAACACATTGTCGCTCGTGACGGTCCCCGTGAAGCCATCCTCGTTCGTAATGATGGCGCCCACAGTCAGCATGAAGTAATTGCCGATGGACGGGTGCGTGTTGCCGTAATACTGGGTCGCGAAGCCGTATTGCTGGGCCAGACCATTCAGGTACGGCATCGAAGAGCTGCCCATCACGCTGGCGTAGTCGTGATTCTCGAGCACCACGACCGCAACATGATTGATCGCCGTGGGCGACGGCGGCGGCGGCGGCGGCGGTGGCGGCGGTGGCGGCGGTGGGGGTGGTGGCGGCGGACTCGCGACCGGCAGTACCAACACTGCCGTCGAGTCGACCTTATCTCCTGCGCTGGCGCGCACGAACGCGCCTCCCGCGGTCGCCCCCCACAGCATGCCGTTCGCGTTCACCGCCGCGATGGCGCTGTTCGAGCTGGACCAGACGGGCGCCGGCGGGGTGCCGCCGTTCGACATCACGATCGTGGCGTTGAGCTGCCGGGTGGCGCCGACCTGTAGCGTGTCGAGCGCGGGGGAAATCGCGATCGACATGACCTCGGAAACAGGCGTAACGGCTGTGGGGGTGCCGGGAGTGGATGTTTCGCAGGCGGCGAGCAATACGAGTAACGCGGCAAAGCGGCGTAACATTACGGCCTCGGGGAGTCGCGGCGCGGCGGCAACAAAAAACCGCCGGCGCTCTGGTTGTCGAGGCGCTGGCGGCTGGGCTGACGTGGCCCTGAACTGCTTGGACCCTTAGTCCCCTGGCTCTGCGTCACCGCCTTTCGGCGGGTTTGCTCTGGGCAGCGGCGGCAAACTGCTTCCTACATCCTAAGAATGAAAAGGGATTAGATCAATGGGGTGGGAGGATGGGGGTAAACGCGTCATCCCACAACGCTTCTCCCCACAACGCCTCATCCCTACTGTAGGAATTCGTCCATATCCGGAGCACTAGCCGCCAGATTCGGGTAGCTCTCCACGCCGAGGCATTTCAGCATAAACCTCAGCGTGCTCTGATGCTGGTAGAGACCGGCGGATTGATAGCCGCGCTTCGCTCTGGGACTGATAACCACCCACACAATCCGCCCGCCGCCGTACGTGGTGTTTGTAGCCCTCGCTTCATCGAACGTGATGATCAGCAACCCGTTCTGCTGGAACGTGGGATTCTGAATCAATGGCGCGATGTTGGTCTGGAGCCACGTATCAGCCACGCTGAGGGCGCAGTCGTGCGCGTCATTGCACAGGTTCGGCGCGATGAACGAGTAGTTCGGCAGCTGGCCGCTTGCCAGATCCGTGGCGAATTGGGTGAATGGAACGAGGTTCTGCGCCTGCACCGGATCGTTCATCACGTCCGATAGCAGCGCGATGGTGTTGTGCTTGCGGGCGTATTTCGCTGTATCGGGTCCGGTATAGCCCACCCGTGGAAGGTCTTCGGCGTACGACTTCCAGGTCTTCCCCGCGTTGACAAGCCGCCGCACCACATTGTCCATCGTCACCATCGTCGAGTAGCGGTCGTTGTTCGAGACCGTGTCCCCAACCGTCATCATGAAATAGTTGCCAATCGACGGATGGACGTTCGCGTAATACTGCGTCGCGACGCCGTACTGTGTCGCGAGCGACGTCAGGTACGGCATGCTGTCCATCGCGGTCGTGTAATCGCGGTTCTCGAGCACGACGACCAGAACGTGATCGAATGGCACGAGGGGGGTTTGGACGGTGGGCGCGTCTTTACATGCCAGCACAGTTGCCAGGAGAAGCGTGCCCAGAAAACGGCGTCGCCAGGTGATGCGTTGCATGGAAGGCCCCTCTCGCGAGTCCCCCCACATTAGGTATGATGAATTACTCTAGCAACTCTTAACGGAGGAGAGCCTATGACTACCGCCACTTCCACCTCCACGGCCGCGGTTGCGCATGAGCTGGTCGATCTCTGCCGCGCCGGGCGGAACATGGATGCGATTCACAAGCTGTATGCGTCGAGCATTGTGAGTGTCGAGCCCGTCGGCAACGACGACATGCCGGCGGAGATGAACGGGATCAACGCGATTCGCGGCAAGAACCAGTGGTGGGTCGACAACAACGACGTCCACAAAGCCGAGGTGAACGGCCCGTTCGTCGGTGAGAATGACCAGTTTGCCGTCAATTACATGTACGACGTGACCTTCAAGCCGACCGGCCAGCGGATGCAGATGACCGAGATGGCGCTGTACACGGTGAAGGACGGGAAGATTGTGAGGGAACAGTTCTTCTATCACATGCCCGGAGCATGACCTCCCACGTTCCCCCTCTCCACGTTAGTGGAGAGGGGGTCAGGGGGTGAGGCTACGAAGCCGCGCGCCGCGCCGCCAGGTAATCCCGCAGTACTCCGGTTTCGGTTTCGAGCTGCTCCAGCCGATGCTTCACGAGGTCGCCCACCGAAATCACGCCGATCGAGCGCTCGTTGTCCTGAACCACCAGATGGCGCTCCCGCTGCAGTGTCATGCGGCGCATCACGTCCTCGAGCGGTTCATCGGCTTCGCACGTCGGTGTGGGACGCATGATCTGCTGCACCCGCATGGCGTGCACGTCCCCGTCCCGCTGCTCAACCGCCCGTACGATGTCGCGTTCGGCGACGAACCCCACGACGATCCCACCGCGGGCGACTACCGGAAGGCCGCCGATATTGTGACGAATGAGGAGACGGACGGCTTTCTCCACATCGGCGTTCACGTCCACGGTGATCAAGGTCGAGGGCTTATCTCTTAGCAGATCGCGTACGAGCATGTGAAACTCCGGGCAAAGGCTGACGGCCCAATAGTGCTTAGTCCTACCCACAAACGCCGTGTTAGGATCTGGAGTTTCGTGCGGGGAGGCGGTGTTTCTTCGTGGCACGTTAGCTGCATTGTAGCCGCGTGCGTCTTGACCCCGTGCACGTATGCACCCAAGATGCTCGGCTCAGGGACCACTACCCCAGGGGATCCAATGTCGCACGCGCGACTTGCTGCACTTCTAGTGTGCTTCGCTACCGCCGGTTGCACTTCGCTGCGCACGGTTCAGCCCACGCATTTCATCCCGAAGGAGCAGCCGGATCGGGTGTGGATTACCCGTACCGATGGCAAGCTCGTCACGGTCGACGATCCGAAGCTGTCCGGCGACACGCTGCTCGGCACTCAGGGGATGGAGTGGGAACCGGTCGCGATTGACCTCAAGGAGATCCACAAGGCGCGCGCGCTCACCACGGATCCCGTGAAGACCGCGCTCTTCATCGGTCTTCCCATCGCGACGATCGTGAGCTTCTGGGTGTACGAAGTCACCAAACCCGGCAGCGACCGCGCGCTCAAGGCTCCGTCGTGCGGCTTCGACGAAGACGGCTTTCCGTACCCGTACTGCTAGAGCTGCGCTCGAAATAGTCCCGCGAACAACTCGACAAGCTTCTCGGTAACGGGCCGCTGACGCCAGTCTTCCAGCGTCATCCGGCGCGACCGCGCGCGGTCGCGTTCCAGAATGCCGATCTGCTCCACCGCAAACGTGCGGTCATACACGTTCACGTTCATCTCGTCATTCAGGCGAAATGACCGCAGGTCGAAGTTGGTAGATCCCACGGAAGTCCACAGCGAATCGACCACCACTTCCTTCACGTGATACATCGTGGGTTGGAATTCGTAGATCTCGATGCCGGCGTCGAGCAGCGGTCCCCAGCGTGAGCGTGATGCGGCGCCCGTGACATTCGCGTCGCTCACGCCCTTGCCCGGTACGATGATCTGCACCTGCACGCCGCGGCGCCGCGCGGCGACCAGCGCGTCGATGGCGAGCTGATCGGGGACGAAATACGAGTTGGCGATGTGGATCGTGTGGCGCGCCGCGGCGATCGCCAGCAGGTACATCAGCCGCATGCTCTCGCCCCCCGCGTCGCGCGAGCTCTTGAACACCTGGAGTGGCACCGATCCGCTGGATTCGACCGCGGGAAAATACTCCGCGCCCGTCAGCACATCGCCGCGCGTCTTGATCCAGTTGTCCATGAACACGCTCTCGATGTCCTGGGCGGCGGGGCCGACGATCTGGAAGTGTGAATCGCGCCAGTGCTCCTTGGAATCGGCGTTGCCGAGCCAGGGGTCCGCGATCCCCAGGCCGCCCGTGAAACCCACCTTCCCATCCACGACGAGAATCTTGCGGTGGTCGCGATGATTGAGGCGGGCGATCTGGTACCACCGCGGCGGGTGATACCGCGTGATCTGTACTCCTGCCTGCTCCATCTGTTGTGCATGGGCGGGATCCATTTTCTTGCTGCCCAGCCAGTCGACCAGCAGGTGCACACGCACGCCGGAGCGGGCGCGCTCGCTCAGCGCATCCGTGAACTGCTTCCCCACGTTCCCCGACCAGAAGATGAAGCTCTCGAGCGTGATGGTGTGCCGCGCCGCGCGGATGGCCGCGAGCATGGCGGGAAACACCTCATCGCCGTTCTCGAGCGATTCGATGCGGTTCCCGGCGACCCACGGCGCGGCCAGCAGGTGACTCAGCGCGCGCGGGAACGACGGATCGGAAACGGAGTACGCGGCGACAACGGGATGGATGATCCGTCGTTCGCCGGCGGTGACGTTGATGCCGATGACGCCGAGCAGGATGCCGAGCGCCAGCAGGCCCGAAATTCGCAGCCATTTCGGTTTCGGTTGCGTCATGAATTCCTCATCCTTTGGATCGAGCGACGAAGACGCAAGGATAAGGCCGCTCGGCGTGTATATCTTGAATACCATCGGAGGCATTACACATGGCGAAGCGAATGAACGGGCTCACGTCGGCGGCGGTGAAGGCGGCGAAACAGGCCCGACGGTGGGGGACGGAGACCAGGCGCGAAGCGGATCGCGTGCTGCGTGAGGCGCGCCGCAGCGTGAAGTCGCAGCTCGAGCGGCGCCGGCTGAAACGGACGTTGCTGCGCGCATCGCGGGTCCTGAAGGCTGCCGGGAAAGCGGCGGCATGGGCGGGAGTAGCGGCGGCGGTCGCGGCGGCGCGCGCCGAGCGGCAACAAATCCAACAAACCAAGGTTGTGAGGCGCGCGGTGAGGCGCCGGAGGGGTTAGGACATTTGCTGCAGGGTTCGTGCGATTTCTGCGGGTTGACTTCTCGGCATCGAATGGTGATTTTCCTGCCCGAGCGAAAGAGCCGCGGCACAGTGCCGTGAGCTGAACACCAGACTTGTTGCATAGGACCTGGGCTATCGTCTCAGGTCCTTTTTGTTTGGTAAATCAGCGCAGTTCTCTGGAGCTCGCGACACGGTGGCCGTACCGTGAGCGGTAGCCAGGTGGCGACCGCACACCGTGCCGAAGACAGAATCAGTCAGGAGTAGTGAACAGATGGCACGTATGACCGGAACAGTGAAGTGGTTCAATGACGCCAAGGGGTTTGGTTTTATCACGCCCGAAGGCGGCGCCAAGGACTGCTTCGTGCATCACAGCGCGATTCAGGCGCAGGGCTTTAAGTCGCTGGCCGAAGGCGAGCGAGTCGAATTCGACATGGTCCAGGGTCAAAAGGGCCCAGCGGCCCAGAACGTCGTGAAGCTGTCGTAGTCACGGCGAGACCGCGCTGAAAGCCGAAAGCCGGAGAGCATATACTCTCCGGCTTTTTGTTTTACGGGACCAATGACTTAGTGGCGGTGCCCAGGCTCCGAGATGGTCTCTAGAGTGCTGCCGACCAGATGCTCGTCATGAACCTCGACCGCGAGGTCGCCGAGCGACACGATTCCCACCAGCCGCTTGTCGCGATTCAGCACCGGGATCCGGCGGATTTGCTTCTCCTTCATTAGCCGGGCCACTGCGGTCACATCTTCATCTTCTCGGCAGGAGAACAGCTGGGGGGTCATCGCCTCCCGCACGCGGTGTACGCGCGGGTCATGTCCCTCCGCCACCGACCGCACCGCGATGTCGCGATCGGTGACCATTCCCACCAGCCGGTCGTTGTCGCACACCGGCAGCGCGCCGACGTCCAGTTCCCGCATCCGCCTGGCGGCCTCAGTGAGCGTCGCCTCAGGGCTGATACACTCGGCATCCCGCGTCATCACCTGTTGGACTTGCATGATTCACCTCCAGAGAGAGATCCGTTGAGGGCGCCACGGCTCCCCCTCTCGAGGCGCGGCCCATACAGGTCTAATACCCGCGCCTCCTGCTTCGCGTGCCGCCGACCTCCGCTCGTTTGATCCGTCCCCTAAAGGGGCGGCTCGGCGGTTGAATCGGCGCCCTGAAGGGTGCTTTGCCGGGGACTCTTAGCGTCCTTCAGGACGCCGCAGTTGATGCCGAGCCGGCGCTTCAGCGCACGGGAAACGAGCGGCGCGCGACCTCATTCCTATTGAAGGAAACCTGCGCCGCCCTGTGCGTTTGCGCGGGACCCGTCTGTTACGACGTTGATTTCACAATCTCCTCTGACGATCTTGCTCGCGTGACAGGTCTCTGCGTAGCGAGTTCGCTATGCGTCGAAAGCCGGGAGCAACAGCTCTCCGGCTTTCGTTTTTCCCGTCCCCTAAAGGGGCGGCTCGGCGGTTGAATCGGCGCCCTGAAGGGCGCTTTGCCGGGGACTCTTAGCGTCTTTCAGGACGCCGCAGTTGATGCCGAGCCGGCGCTTCAGCGCACGGGAAACGAGTGGCCCGCCAAACTGCGGCGGTCAAGAACGTTTGCCCTTTGACCGCCGCCTTTTGTTCTTGACCGCCGTCGTCGTCGTTTGACCGCCGCCTCTTGTCTACCGGCTGCCCCCAATCGCCCGATACAGCGCCGCATACGCCGTCCCCGCGTCAAGCCGGCCCTGCGCCAGCCGGTCCTGAGCTTCGAGCTGCGTGCGCTCGGCGTCGAGCACCTGCAGGAAATCCGTGATGCCTTCCTTGAATCGCAACCGCGCGATAGTCGCCGCCCGTTCGCTCGCGGCGCTCGCCGCCTCGAGATGTGCCACGCGTACGCGCGAGGCGCGGTAGCGCGCGACGTTGGTCTCCAGGTCCGCAGTCGCGGCGAGCACGGCGCGATCGTATTCCGATTGGGCCGCCGCTTCGCGCGCCCGCGCCGCGTCCACCTCGGCCTTCACCCGGCCAAGGTTCAGCGCCGGCCAGGTGAGCACCGGTCCGACGGTGTAGCGGGCCATGCCCTGGTTGCCGAGCGCGTTGAATTCGGGGGCGACGTAGCCCGCGGCACCGGCAATGCTGAGATGCGGCAGATAGCTCGCCTTCGCCGACGCGACGAATGCCCCCTGCGCCGCGGTCAGCCGCTCGGCCGCGACGACATCAGGCCGGCGCCGCGCGATGACGAGCGGGTCGACGATCGATGCGAACTCGGGGAAGCTTGGCAACGCCGCCGGCTCAGCCAGCTGGAGCGCGACTTCACCCGGCGCACGCCCGATGATCACGGCAATGCGGTGTTGCGCGTCGGCCACCTGCGCCTCACGCATCGGTATAGATGAAAGGGTGGTGCTGAGCAGCGCCTGGGCCCGTTCGGTATCGAACGCGCTGCCGCGTCCCGCCGCCAGCCGGTCGCGCGTGACCTCGAACGTGCGCTGCTGATTCTCGGCGTTATGTCGCGCGACTTGCAGCTGCTCCTGCGCGCCACGCAGCTCGAAGTACGCGCGCGCCAGCTCCGCGGTGAGCGTCACCTGCACGTCGCGCAGACTTTCCTCGGCGACGTCCACTAATGCGCCTTGCCCCTGGACCTTGTGGCGGATCTGACCAAAGAGATCGAGATCCCAGGAGACATTGATCCCCGCGTCCCAGACATTTTGATCAGGGAAGACGCCAGACGCGCCGGGGAAGCTTGCGGTCCCCAGACGCTGCCGGGCGTACGTGCCGGCAAACGTCGCCGAAGGCGTGAAGTCCAGCACGGCTCGCGTGCGATCCGAACGCGCCGCGCTGACGCGCGACTCCGCCGCGCGTACGTCCAGATTGCTGCCCACCACCTGGCCGATCAGGCGCGACAGCGTGGTGTCGTTGAGCTGCTGCCAATAGTCAGGCGCCTGGCTCTGCAGCGGAGCAGAGCCGACGATCGCCAGAAGGACGAGAAGAATCGCGCTACGCATGTGCCACCCCCTGAACCAGCGCGGGTTGAACGACGAGTCCGTCGATATCCGTCTCGACTTCAGGACGATGCTCGGCGGCAATGAGCGAGTAGAACACGGGGACGACGAACAGCGTGAACAGCGTCCCCACCGTCATGCCGGCGACGAGAATGGTGCCGATGCTGTTGCGCGCCGCCGACCCGGGACCAGTGGCGAACACCAGCGGCAGGTGTCCGAACACCGTGGCCGCGGACGTCATCAGCACGGGACGGAGTCGCGTGAGTGAGGCTTCACGCAGCGCCGCGAGCTTCGCGACGCCTAGCGTTTGCTGTGTGTTGGCGAACTGCACGATCAGGATGCCGTTCTTCGCGATCAGTCCCACCAGCGTGATCAGACCGACCTGCGAGTAGATGTTGATCGTGGTGAGATCGAGATAGCTGAACACCAGCGCGCCCGAGATGGCGAGCGGCACCGAGCCCAGCAGCACGATCAACGGATCGCGGAAGCTCTTGAACTGCGCCGCGAGCACGAGATAGATGAGAATCACGGCGAAACCGAGCGTCAGCGTCAGCGCCGCGCCTTCCAGGCGGATCTGCCGTGACTCACCGGCATAGTCCATCCCGACGCCCGGTGCCGCGGCGCCAGTCGCCGCAGTCTCGAGCACGCGCAATCCTTCTTCTTTGGTGACGCCAGGCTTGACGCCGCCGAAGATCCGCACGGCGTTGCGCTGCTGAAACCGATTGAGGCTGCGCGGCGCGGTGCTCGACTCGATGTGCGTGAACGTCGATACCGGCACGAGCCGCCCATTCGGCGTCTTGATCTTCAGATCGAGCAGCGGGCCGACCGTCGTGCGCCGCTCATCGCCGATCTGGGGGATGACCTTGTAGCTGCGGTCGTAATAATTGAAGCGGTTGACGTAGCCGCCACCGAGCAGCGTGCCCAGCTCACGACCGACGCTCGCGAGATCGAGTCCCAGGTCCGCAACCTGATCGCGGTCGATCACGACCCGTGCCTCGGGGAGATCGATCTTCAGGTCGGTGTCGACATAGAGGAATTTGCCGCTCTGCCAGCCCGCACCCACTACGGCCCCCACCGTCTGCAGCATCTGCTGCGGCGGCATATCGGCTGTCAACAGCAGCTCAACGTCGTACTGCCCGGGTGAGGGCAGCGGCGGATCGAGCCGGGGGAACACCTGCAGCCCCGGGATCTGCGACACCGCGTAATACAGCTGGCCGTACATTTGCGCGGTGGTGCGCTCCCGTTCCTTCCAATTCTTCGCCACCATGCCGCCGAAGCCGCCCCAGTTGGCCGTGAGCGACCACATGAACTTGGCTTCGGGGAATGACGTGATCGCCTTTACCACCGCGAGCGACGCGCGGTTCGTGGCGTCGAGCGACGCATCGGGCGCGGCCGCCATGAACAGACTGATGTGACTCTGGTCTTCGATCGGCGCCAGCTCGCGCCGCGAATTCTGGTACAGCGGTATCGCCGCGAGCATTACCAACACCGATGCCGCGACGATCGCCCAGCGCATCTGCAGCGCGCCGTCCAGCAGCTTTTCGTAGCGATTCCGTACCGCGTCGAACCCGCGCTGCACGAGTCGCGTCAACCGGCCTTCCTGTCCCTTCTCATGCACGAAGCGCGAGCTCATCACGGGCGACAGCGTGACCGCGACTATGCCCGATACCACGACCGCGGCTGCGAGCGTGATCGCGAACTCGAGGAACAGTGAGCCTGTTAACCCGCCCTGGAACCCGATCGGCGTGTACACCGCGGCGAGCGTGATCGTCATCGCGATGATCGGACCCACCAGCTCGCGGGCGCCGATCAGTGCCGCCGCAATGCGTGTTCTGCCCTCACGCACGTGGCGCTCGACGTTCTCCACGACCACGATCGCGTCGTCCACCACCAATCCCACCGACAGCACGATCGCGAGGATGGTGAGCAGGTTGAGGCTGAAACCGAACGCGTACATCACGATCGCCGCGCCCACGAGCGACACCGGCATGGCGACGAGCGGGACCAGCGCGGTGCGAATCGATCCCATGAACAGGAACACCACGAGTCCCACGATCAGGATGGTCTCGACCAGGGTCTTCGAGATCTCATGCAGCGCGTCGGTCATGAACACCGTCGCGTCGTACGCGAGCTGCATGTCCACGTCCGCGGGCAGGGTCGGCCGGATCCGGTCCATCTCGGCGTGCAGCCGGTTGGCGACTTCGATTTCGTTGACGCCGACCACCGGCCAGACGCCCAGGTACACGGCTTCCTTCTCGGAGAACTTGGTGATGAAGTAGGCCTCTTCTGACCCCAGCTCCACGCGGGCCACGTCGGACAGCCGCACGATCGCGCCGTTACGCTCGGCGACGACGAGATTCTTGAACTCTTCCGTCGTACGCAGGTCGGTGTTGGCGAGCAGGTTCACCTGCACCAGGTCGCCCTTGGTCTGGCCGACCGCGGCGAGATAGTTGTTGCGCTGCAACGCCGCGTGCACGTCACCGGGGGCGAGGTTCAACGCGGCCAGACGATCCGGATCGATCCAGATGCGCATCGCGATGGGCCGTCCACCCACCACGTCTACACGCTGCACGCCGGCGAGGGTGGAGAGCTGCGGCTGCATGTTGCGCGACAGCCAGTCGGTGAGCGCCGGAATGTCCCGTTGCGACGACGTGAAGCTCAGATAGAACGATGCGTACGGCCGGTCGGCGCGCTGCACCTCGACCACCGGCGGCTCCGCCTCGGCGGGCAGCTCGGAGCGCACCTGCTGCAGCCGCGCGCTCACTTCGGCGAGGGCCGCGGTGCTGTTGTGATTCAGCTTCAGGTGCACCGTGATCGTGCTGATGCCCGCTCGGCTCGTGGACTCGACATAGTCGACGCCACTGATGGCCGAAACGGCGCGCTCGATCGGCGTGGTGAGAAAGCCGCGCACGTTCTCAGCCGAGGCTCCGTAGTACACGGTCGTGATCACCACCGAGGAGCTTTCGATCTTCGGGTACTGCTGCACCGGCAGGGTGCTGAGCGCCCGCCATCCCACCAGCACGATGACGAGGTTCACCACCACCGCTAAGACGGGGTGCTTGATGAACGTATCGGTGAAGGAGCGCATGGTCGTCGACTTTCTGTTAGAGAACGTGTGCCGAGTAATCGTGGCGCCGGGGGTCGGGGCGGCGGGCGCTTACACGCGAGGGCGCCACGAAGACCGGACGCCCGGTTCGGAGCAAGTGGGACTCGCCCACGTCCACGTGGCGCGTCTCGACGGCCCTCGCGTGTCGGCGCCCGAAGCCCCGGCCCCCAGCACCACCTCGGTGCCGTTGATCATTTGTCCGAGCCACCCTGGGAGGTGGAATCGTTCGACGCGACCAGAACGGCTTCGCGCAACTTGAACGACCCCGCGGTCGCAACGCGCTGCCCGGGCGTGAGACCGCTGAGGATCAGGACTTCGTCCTCGACCACCGGCCCGCGCTGCACCGCCTGCGAATGAGCGCGTTGTTGACCGGTCGAGTCTGCCGAGACCACGAACACGTGATCGCCTTCGGGCCCGTTGCGCAGCGCGCTCACGGGAATCGAGACGACCGGTGTGCTGGCGCCGACCGGCACTTCCACGCGGAGTGACGCGCCGGGCGCGGGAGCGTGACTGATGCGGGCCCGTACCAGCGCGCTGCGAGTCGTTGGATCGATGCGCGCGTCCACTGCGACGATGCGGGCTTCGAGCGGCTGCGAGTCGCCGGCGACGTACACGTTGACTGGCTGGCCGGGACGCAGCTGAGCGGCGACGGCCTGCGCGACGGTGAAGTCCACGTTGGCCGCGGTCGCGACGCCCTGGAGCGAGGTGATCTCGGTGCCTTCGTTCAGGTACTGGCCGGGATGCACGTCCGAGAGACCGATGCGGGCGCGGAACGGCGCGCGGATGGTTTTGCGAGCGATGATGGCGCGGGTGCGGGAGATCTGCGCGCGGGCGACGTCGCGCGCGGCGCGCGCCTGATCCACTTCTTCCTGCGACACGGCGCGCGACTCTTGCAGCCGCTCCAGCCGGTTGAGCGTGGTTTCCGCCAGGTCCGCCTGCGCGGTCTGCGCCTCGAGCTCGGCGGACTCGACGGCGACGTCGAGCGCCACGAGTACCGTGCCGGAGTCGACGATCTGACCGGGGACGAGATGCGCCTCGCGCACGGTGCCGGCCAGCTCATTCCGAACCGTGATCGAGTTCAGGGCGAGCACGGTGCCGACCGCCGTCGTCGTGGGCCGGTATTGCCGCACGTGCGCGACGGCGAGGCTGACGGTTTCAGTCGGCTCGGGCTGATGCGCGGCGGCCGCGTTCGCTTTGGCGAACGAGAAGCGCTTCCAGGCGGCGAGTCCGCCGCCCGTAACGAGGAGTGCGAGCAGCAACGTGACCGGACCTGCCCAGCCACGGATGTTCGTGAAGAACGAGCGGCGCATTGGGTGGATCTCCCTCAATCGTGTTTTGGGATGACGGGCTGCTACTGGATTCGACATGACGGCCGATCCTTGTGTGACAGTTTTATAACAATCGAACTATGTACGCAAAAGAAAGGGAACTGTTTCAAAGTTCCCGTGACCTGCTACTTCACTCGCCGCAGCAGAGCCGGCGATTCAGTTCATTCGTGTAGGCCACGATGGTCTCGCGGCACACCTCGTAACTGACGTGCTGCCCTTCGCGCCGCGCGCGGATCAATCCCGCGCGCAGCAGTTCCTTAGTATGGTGCGAAATGGTCGCCTTGGAGATGGGAAACTGCTCGCGCAGTTTCTCGCACGGGCATTCGTCGGTGGCGCTGGAGATCGCCTCGAGCACGGCCACGCGCCGCGGATCGGACAGCGCTTTCGCCACCAGCTCGAACTGCCTGGTGGGAAGGGTGGGGGCTGCGGGCCGCGTGGGCATAGTTTGATGATTATCGAACTAGACGAAATTGTCAAGAGGTCCCCGGCTTCCATGCGTGAGCGTCCTTCAGGACGCCGCCTTTACGCCGAGCCGGCGCTTCAGCGCACGGGACCAATCAAAGCGGATCCTCTCTATTCATATCGATCCTCTATATCCACGTCCAGGATCCTAACCTTCCCGTTGATCCGTCCCCTAAAGGGGCGGCTCGGCCCATGAACCGGCGCCCCGAAGGGCGCTTTCCGCCGCCTTTTCTTTTTGACCGCCGCACTCGCCTTTCGGAACCTCCCCGGCCCGCGCAGGGGTATGCTCAGACATACCCTTAGCAAAGGACACAACATGGCAGCGCGGACGGGTCGACTCATGGGCGCGGTGGCGCTCGCAACGCGGGGCGTGACGCAATGGGCCAAACTTCTCGTGACAGCACGAATATTGAAGCTCGCGGCTCGGGCCGCGCTCGTGACCTTGATGACCGAGGCACTTTTCGCCGCGCGCGCAGTGCCGGCCGGCGGAAGGGCGCGGCGCAGGGGCTAGGGCCAGAAGCCGGGGAGCAATGCTCTCCGGCTTTCGTTTTTCGGGTGCTTCCCTGGAATCTTTAGCGTTCCTCAGGACGCCGCATTTATGCCGAGCCGGCGCTTCTCCACCACGTTTATTCGTCTTGCCGTCTTATCCGTCCCCTAAAGGGGCGGCTCGACCCTTGAACCGACGCCCTAAAGGGCGGATTGCTCTGCGTCCTTCAGGACGCCGCTTTTACGCCGAGCCGGCGCTTCAGCGCACGGAAAACCGGAGCGGCAGTCGACCAGACGACTCGGCGTTTGGAGGAGAGCTGTACGTGAGCGCGTCGTTACGTATGCACGTGGAGTGAAAGCGATACAGGATCAGCGCCCGGGCACCCGCATAGTGGCGCGTGTCCCCTTGTCTCCCATACGCCGAGTCGATCACGTTATGGGCATGCCCCAGGCAGCACAGCGTTGGACGGCCGACATGGTCCGGGCGCTTCCCGACGACGGCAAGCGGTACGAGGTCATCGCGGGCGAGCTGTTTGTGACCCCGTCCCCCAACTTCGATCATCAGCACGCGATCACGCGCCTGCTGCTACGGCTGGCGCCGTACGTTGACGCGAACGGATTCGGATACGCCTTGGCGTCTCCGGCGGATATCGAGCTCGCCGCAGAGGATTTGGTGCAGCCCGACCTCTTCGTTGCGCCACGCATCGAGGGACGCCGCCCCAACCACTGGGCCGATGTCAAACGCCTGCTGCTCGCCGTCGAAGTGCTATCACCATCCACGGCTCGGGCCGACCGAACGATCAAGCGGCGGTTGTTTCAACGCGTGGGTGTGCCGGAGTACTGGATCGTCGACGTGGAAGCGCGACTCGTCGAGCGCTGGCGGCCGGGCGATGAGCGACCCGAAGTATTGAGCGAGAAGCTCGAGTGGCGTCCGGATCCGGGCGCGACATCGCTCGAGATTGACCTGCTGGAATTGTTCGCCGAGATCCTGGACGAGAACCCTTAGCGTCCTTCAGGACGCCGTTTCTGACGCCGAGCCGGCGCTTCAGCGCACGGAACCCCCAATTAAGCGGATCCCCCTCTCTATCCTGGGACGATCATGATCGTGAATCCCCGTCTTATCCGTCCCCTAAAGGGGCGGCTCGGCCATTGAACCCACGCCCTAAAGGGCGGATTGCACTGCGTCCTTCAGGACGCCGCTTTTAGGCCGAGCCGGCGCTTTAGCGCACGGATAATCACACCCGCAACAAAACTGGTAAACGCAGAGATCTCGCAAGTCTCTGGGCGAAAGCCCTTGTGGGTTCGAATCCCATCACCAGCACCCCCGCTATTGACTCGGCAATAAGGTCAAACGATTTTTGAGTGTGTGTGAGACCTCCGCGTAGCCAGTTCCGCTACGTGTTGAAAGCCGGGGAGCGATGCTCTCCGGCTTTTCTTCTTGGTGGCGCCTTCACTGTCCGCCCGTCCGACTGTCCGCCGCCTTTGCTTCTCTACCGCCGCCTCTTCTTTTGACCGCCGCTCTTGTTTCTTGACCGCCGCTTTCGCTTCTTAGGGCGTGCCCGATTTCACCCCCCTCCCTCAACAGCAGCTCGCCATCCAGGCCCCCCTCGGCCCCGTGCTGGTCGTGGCCGGGCCCGGCGCCGGAAAGACCTACTGCCTCACCGCCCGGATCGAGCATCTCATCCGAGTCCACGGCATCGATCCGCGCCGCATCTGCGCCGTCACGTTCACCAACAAGGCAGCCGAAGAGATCGCGGTCCGGTTGCGTCACAGCCTCGGCACTCGCGCCGATGAGATCACGCGCGGCACCATCCACGCACTCTGCCTGGCGATTCTCCGCGAGCATGCCGGCGTCGCGGGCCTGAAAAAAGGCTTCGGCGTCGCCGATGAAGACTACCAGAAGATCATCCTCGGCCGGCTGCGCGTGCATCCCGACGGCCGCAGTGCGCTGCTAGGCTGCTTCGGCCGCCACCGGCTGCTCGAGGAGCCGTTGTCCCCGCGCGACGCCCAGCTGTACCGCGAGTATGCCGCGCATCTCGAGCGCCGCAACATGCTCGACTTCGACGACCTGATCGTGCGCACGGCGGCGCTGCTCAAGCAGCATGGCGAGCTGGCCGATGCGATCGCCGCGCGCTGGGATTATCTGCTGGTGGACGAATTTCAGGATCTCAATGCGCTGCAATATCAGGTACTCAAGCGCTTCGCCGAGCCGCATCACAACTACTTCGCCGTGGGCGACGACGAGCAGTCGATCTTCTCCTGGACGGGCGCCGACCCCTACGCGCTGGTCCGCTTCAAGCGCGACTACGGCATCGAGCAGCCCATCGTGCTCGACAAGAATTGCCGCTGCTCGCGAGCGATCTTCGAGACGGCGCGGCGCGTGCTGGCCCAGAATCCCACGCTGTTCGACAAACAGCTCTCGGCCGAGCGTGAGTCCGAGTACGAAGTGCGAGCCTGCGGCTTCGCCGACGAAGAAGCCGAAGCCGCGTGGCTTATCGACGATATCGTCGCCGATGCCCAGGCCGCGGGCCTCAAGTGGGGCGACTACGCGCTGCTGTACCGCCGCCACAGCGTGGGCCGGTATCTCGAGGGCCGCCTGCTGCGCGCGGGGATCCCGTGCCGCCTGGCGCGCGGCCGCTCGCTCATCGAGGACGATGTGATTCGCTACGTGATCGCCGCGCTGCGCATCGTGCGCGACCCCGACGACCCCGTCGCCCTCGAAGCCTTCGCGCGCTGCATGCTCTCGGAGCACTTCTTCCAGGAAGTGGTGGCTTCAGCGCCCTTCGCCGACAACGCCTCATCCCACAACGCCTCACCCGACAACGCTCCATCCCACAACGATTTTATCCAGTCGCTTCGTATTCTCGCCCGTGCCCGTCCGTCGCACGACCCCGACACCAAGAGGCTCTGGCGCCTCGTCTATCAGGTCGAGAACCTGCGCGCCCTCACCCGCTCGCTCGGCTCGGTGCCGGCACTGGTGGACGAGATCCTGTCGCAGAGCGTCGGCCCGTATCGCAACAAGCTGGAGGAGTGCCACGACGAGCTGACCGATCCGGCCGCGATGCCGGAGGCCGTGCGATTGGCGGAGCGCCTGGAAGACGCGATCGCGGCAAACCGGCCGGTCGGTGTCGAGGCGCAGGGAGGCTTAGAGATTGCGTTGCGCGGAATGCTGACGGCCGCGGGGGTGCGGCGAGTGCCCGACCAAGCTCCTGCGTCGTTAAAACCCCGGGGCATCGCCCCGTCCTCACCCCCTGACCCCCTCTCCACTAACGCGGAGAGGGGGAACGTCGTCATCGGACCAGGGGATGCTGGTGAGCTCGGCCTCGCAGTGACGCTCTTCAAGGCGCTCCAGCTCATGCACTCCCGCGAGCTCGACAAGCCGCTCAAGTCCTACGTCGCATTCGATTTTGAGACCACCGACAAAGACATCGCGACCTGCGGCGTCGTCGAGATCGGCGCGGTGCGCATGGTAAATGGCGCGATCGCGGACCGGTTCCACACCCTGGTCAATCCGTATCAGCCCATCGCTCCGGCCGCGACGCAGGTGCACGGCTACACCGATGCCGACGTGCAGGGGGCGCGCTCGTTCACGGAGATCTGGCCCGAGTTTCGCGCCTTTGTGGGCGACGACATGCTGGTCGCGCACAACGGCCAGCACTTCGACATCCCGCTGCTGCGGCGGTTGGCCGCGGGACAAGACGGTGTGGACACGCTCGTGTTCTACGACACGCTGCCGCTGGTCCGATCGTTATCGCGCGACAGCGCCAAGCTCGCCGACATCGCCACCCGTTTTGGCATCGAGGCCGGGCGCACGCATCACGCGCTGGACGACGCCGAGACGTTGGCGCGGGTGTATCGCGCGCTCGAGGCGCAGCGGGTGATACGGGCTCGCAAGGCGGTGCTGGTGAATGTGCTGGATTATCTGGGTCTGGGTCTCGCTCTCGAGATAATGGGAGGAGGGACGGGGGAGGAGGGACGGGGAGAGACTGCCCTTCTCTTCGCGATCGCGCGCTTTGCCACGTTAGGCCGCTACAGCGAGGCGCTCGAGTTTTACGCGACGGAGCGAGAGCGCCTGGGCGACTCCGCACCGAGCGTCGACGACGTCATCGAGCGCCTCGGCGGCCGGACATTGATGACTCGGCTGCGTGCCGAGCCCGATCCGGCGCAGCGCTATCCCGCGGCGGTGGCGCGGTTGAACGCGCTGATGGATGGGCCCGGTGAGGGGACGCTGGAAGAAGCCATCGACGCCTTGCTCGAGCGGGTGGCGCTCTCGACGTCCGAGGGCGTGGCGGTCGCGCCCAACCGGGTGAACCTGCTCACGCTGCATTCCACCAAGGGCCTCGAGTTCTCGCGCGTGTACGTGGTGGGGGTGGAGGACTATCAGCTCCCCGGCTACCAGGCGGTGACCAACGAGCGCCAGGATGAGATCGAGGAGGCGCGGCGGTTGTTGTACGTCGGGATGACGCGGGCGTGCGATCGGCTGATCCTCACGCGCGTGGATCAGCGGTTCGGGCAGATGGCGGGGGGAAGCGGGTTCCTGGACGAGATGGGGCTGGAGACGGAAGCCCTTTCAACGGGAGCGTGATTCAAGGGCGGCTCAGCACAGAACGGGCGCCTTGCAACCGACCGTAATCGGGTGTCGTATTGGGGCGGCGACAACAGGAGAGCCCATGCGCCGTCACCTGCTGATCCTGCTCAGTTGTTTTGCCCTTGCGTCAACGCTTCCAGCGCAGCCGGCACCCTCTGCAAAAGACACTATTGCCTACACGACCGCCCTCGTTCGCCTACGCGACAAGCCTTTAGCGAATGCCCGTTCGCTCGCTGCTGTCGGTCAAGGGACGCGCGTGCGTTTGCACAAATGTTCAGCCGGTTGGTGTCGCGTGGGGGTTTCGCAACTTGTTGGCTATGTGCCGCAGAGCTCTCTCACGGCGCGTGCGCCCGGTGGCTTTCTGTCCAAGCGCGGATTCGTCGACTCACGGGGATCGTCAGTCCGATCGCCCTCACGGGTGTTGACGAAGCAACCTCCACAAGGCGCTACGGCGAGATGTCGGGATGGGACCTACAGCTTCAGTCAGTCTCGGCGCGGTACCTGTTCGCATCATGGAGGGGTCGCGAACTGGCTCTGAGCTAGCAGTTCGATTGTAATGCCGGATAGGGAGTCGTATATGACATCCTGTTCGAGACAAAGGAAGAAACTCACCCCTTGCAACCATACTCTTTTGAGTTTCGTATTGCATAACAATTCCCACTAGGGGTCACCGTGCGCCGTCACCTCCTTCTGTTGATCTCACTTCTCTCGCTTGCGTGGGCCCTTCCGGCGCAATCGGTACGAAATCCATCAGACACGCTCGCATACACGTCCGCCACAATCCGTTTACGAGAGAAGCCGTTCGTCACCGCTCGACCAGTCGCCGTTCTGTCCCAAGGGCTACCTGTCAGACTCTACGCGTGCTCAGAGGGATGGTGCACCGTCGCTGTTTCGGGCGTTGCTGGCTACTTGCTCGAGGAGTTTCTCACTTCCCCGCCGCAACCCATCGGCTCGACTGGAAGGGGTTATATCAATTCTCGAGGGCAGTGGGTGCCCTCACCCACTCATACGCCTGATGGGCAGCCGCCTGCCGGAGCCACGGCTAGATGTCGTGACGGAACCTTTAGCTTCAGCCAATCGCGAAGCGGAACGTGCTCCCATCATGGGGGGGTAGCTGATTGGTTGTGAATTAGCGGCTTATTGAGACACCTACCGAGTTGTTCATGACGTCCAACCCGGTTGAAGAGATGGATGGGAGGATAGAGAACGCGTGTCAGCAACTTCTGAAACCTCAGTCTACAAGGTCACGGCCATTCCGGGGGACGAACTAAGCAAAGGTGAATTCGTTGCCTGCATTGCTATCATCAAGAGTGGTCGTGCGGTGAATCTAGATTCAGCGGCCGCAGAACTCCTTAAGGCTCCCCTCGTGGCGATCGCGCGGAGTGGTGACACAATTGTGGGGGTGGGGGCTGTCAAACGTGTTCGCAAAGGCTATGCACTGGCGATCGCGGGCTACAGCGGCACCGTTTTCGATTCAGGCACCTCCGAGCTTGGATACGTGGCCGTCGACCGTGATCACTGGGGTCATCGGCTCTCGCATCGCATCGTCGCAGCTCTTATGTCGCAGAGACGGGACGCGATGTTTGCGACAACTGATTCGGAACCCATGAAGAAAACACTAGCGCGAGCCGGTTTTACTAAGAAGGGACATGAATGGAGGGGAGAGAAAGGCACCCTTTCGTTGTGGATCAAAAAGGCGTCCGAACCGTGACCAATGTACGTCCGACGGGTTTTTGTGCCGCTATAGCGGGCTGTACACTCTGTTGAGCAAAGGCATGTTGCCGTCTTCCAGAATTGCCTGGTTCATCCATCCGCGCTCAGTTGGGTGCACGTTAGTCCCAGAGCTAAGAAGGTAGTAGAACCAATATGCAGAGCCCAAAATCCCAGCCTTCCGCTTCTCCGGCGTGTCGAGATGAGAGCCCATCCTGTCACGGAGGCTGCCAGTAGCAAGCCCGACGTATAGTACGTGGCCACTGTAGGTAACGAGCGCATAGCAGCCGGATTCTTCCGGTACTGTTACGTGATGAGACCAAGCGAACTGGGTTCGTTTGTCCGGACAGGGACGAAGCTGTTCAACGTTCACAAGTCATTTTGTTCACAGAGACACAGTCCCGACGTTGTCCTGAACATTGATCGCGTGATTTAGCGCCGTGGCCAACTTGCGCACTGCAGCCGAGTTCAGGCCTGAGGCGACGCCTCCTCTTTGCCACCACTCCTTGTCGGAAATGCCGATGTTGTCGCCGGTAAGGTTGCCGAACCCTCGGAGCAAGAGGCTCTTTATGGTCTCCTTCTTAAAATCTCGCTGGTTGGCGAGTTGAGTAAACACAGTAGCTGAAACCATGTGGAAGAGATCGACCCCCGTGGTTTTAAAGATGATCGACGGTCTCAGGGACTGCTCATCAACCAGGAGCTCTACGACGGCCTTCCAATAGTTGGATAGGATCATCGGCCTCATTACGTCCCATTCCGGGTTAGACAATGGGTTGTTAGATGAAAAGATGTATTTCTTGAGGGAGGTGACAAAGCTTTTCTGATTGATTGTGGCAGCTGAACCGTCTTCATCATTGGCCATTCGAATTTTACCGAGCCATGGGGACTTCGCATCGCTATTAAGGAAATTTGCGACCACCAACGCGCGCGCGTCTTCGCCCTTTTCAACTTGTCTTCGAATCCAGCGCGGTAGGGTCGGCATCGCCTCGAGATCGATCATCGCCGTTAGTCGCGCGATGATTTGCTGTTCAACAGCTTTGTCGACCGATCGCTGCGTCGTATTTACGATTAGAAAATGGCACATCTGACTCACTTCATCGAGTTGAACAGCAATGTTGACCGGGATCTCGAATTGCATGAAACCGGGATCCTTCCCAGCCGCGAGGATCAACCCAGCAATCCTGTGTTGGCCGTCAACGACGTTGAATGGGCCAACGACGTTTACGTCAAACGTGATCGTATTTGTGGAGGGGTCGAACGGGATGTCCTTCTCAGTTGCCAAGAAAACTGAGGTAGGTAAAAATGCGTCACCTTCGCTTTGCCCATCCAAGAGGTAATCCGCCAATTTCTTCGCCCGACCCTGGTTAAGGATTCGCTGGTACCCTGGGCCTGCTTCCTCCGGATCGAGTCGGTTGATAGTGTAGAAATTTGGGAGGGCAAGGTCCGCGACCCTGATAGATGTCGCGTAAAGCTTCAAGGAGCCTTGGCGTACCAAAGCTGCTGGACGAGTAATCGTTTCCATCGGTGCCTCCAGGATGTCATCCCGTGTCGGACCCTCGGAGGCCCGTTACTCTACGAGCGCCTTGAACACTGCATCAGCTGCATCCTTGTAGAACTCGATCCCAATCCTCGTCCACATCTCGTCGGGTAAGTCATTCAGCTGTCGGCGCGCTGCAACAGGCATCAGCAGAGTTTGTGCCTGCTTATCCACTCCCAGTTCGGCGATTGCTATCGCATTCGGAAGCATCTCAACTGAGCCGCCAAGATTCAGCGAGCCAACTACGATTGTTCCACCACGCGTGTTCCTCCCTAACAGCGATCCGCAGAGCGCTACGAGGAGAGGGAGTCCCAGGCCAGCGCCGTTCTTGTCGGCATCCATGGCTCGCATCTGCACCGAGAACTCGTGCTCACGGGGATCGCGGTCCCCGACCAGCAACTTGGCCTGCGTATAGAGATTCTGCTCTCCTACTTTTACGCTTTCGCGAAATGGGGGAGGGGTGGGCTGATTGAGAATCTTCACGCCACTACCCGGCCCGCTAGTGACCTCGATCCGACACAGACCAGCGCCGGTCTCTGGACCTCCAGGGCTGACCGCCCAGACCTGTCCGGGCGGTAGCGGGTCCGTTTCAATAGCCTCGTCGCTGTGCAGCTCTGGCGTGGAAACGAATTGCTCCACACCGTCGATCCCCATGGTATAGCTGAAGTGGGTATTCCGGAACTCCGCCTTGAACACTCGCTTCTGCTGCTCCTTGACGCGTCGGCGGGACTCTAACGCAAGCCGCACGACCTTCTCCAAGTCCTCGTCGGGCACGGGCATCTGAGGGTCGGGATAGAGCAGCTTTACGAGGCCGCTCACTGTCTTCATAACTGCTTCGATGTCCCGGCCGCTCAAGGCGCCGCCCAAGAAGACCCGTCCTTGTACGACTCCGATCCGATTGGTCATCCGCTGGCGGCTCCAACACTCGCTCAGAAAATCACTGACCAAGCCAAAGTGGGAGGTAAAATGATCGGGCGACAGCTTCGGGAAATTCCAACCGGGTGCGTACGCGTGGATACGATCCATGAATGCGGTATCGTATCGCATCTCGGGGGGAAGTGGTCCGAGGAGATGGCCCACGCGCTGCTGCTGTTCTACATCGACATCCAAATTCCCGACCATCACTAGGCTGCCCTCGGCTCGGATGTTTTCCTTGCCGCGGCTGAACTGACCGGATGCCATGTAACCCTTCATGATATTGACGCCGTCCTTCTGGTCGAAAGAGATCCCGGAGACCTCATCGAAGCAGATGACGTCGTACTGAGACACCAAGCCTCGCTGTCCCGTCGCGTTGTTCACGAACATCTTGGCGACTGTAGCTTTTCCGCCAGATATGAGGTGCGAATACGGCGAGATCTGCTGATAGAGATGACTCTTCCCTGTCCCGCGAGGCCCCAGTTCGACAAAGTTGTAATTCCGCTCCACGAACGGCACCATTCGGAGCAGGGCCACTGACCTGGCCCGCTCGTCCAACTTCTCGGGCTCGAGACCAATTGATCGGAATAGCAGCTCGATCCATTGCGGTGTCGTCAGGGCCTGCCGTCCTCGCAAGTAAGCGTCCAGCACGTCCGGCTTCGACATCTGGATCGGCCGAATCGCGTCGATCTTGAACGGCCGGCCTGCCGGCTGGAGCGCCACGATGCCGTCGTAGGAGACGGTCACTTCCGCATAGAAACCATCCGTGAGCATCCGCTCGTTGTCACGCACCATCTGGTCGTCGATTCGCACCTCGCGCAGCCTGAGGCTTGGCAGCTCAGCTACATAGCTGTCAGTCCGCGCGTCCAAGCGCGCCTTCACGATATCGATTATGCGAATCGAGCCCTTGTCGCGGGCCCTGCTCTTGAACAATTCCTCGTCGCCGGTGCGCACGGTGCGGTCCTTGAGTTGCTCCTCCACGATCTGCAGCCCCTCGGCAATCTCGGCCTCATTGGTGCTGGCGCAGTAACGGCCAAGTAGGAACTCGACAACGTAGGTCGGCACCGGGTACTGCCGCGCATACTTGCGAACCAAGTCCTTGCGGACCAGGTATCCCTCAAATGCCTTCGCGGCAACGGTGTCGAGCGCATCGAGCGTAAAGGTCATCAATCGCCTCCAACCAACGTGCTGCGCTTGTCGAGTACCTGTCCGCTTTCATCCAAAAGCACAACCATCACTGCCTGCCCCTCGAACTCATCTCTGACAGCGAGGCTGACTTGCCCCGTCTTACCGACGGCTTTCGGGGCAATAACCAGCGACGACGACGCCTGCTTCCAGTTGCTCCGGACATCAATGCGAACGGCGGGGTCGTTCGACGACACCGTTACCACGCACCGTAGCCGCTTCCATTCAACGGAAGTGATCTTCGCCGTCACGTCAGCCGCGCCCTGCTCGAAAGTCAACTCCGGCACGACGCATTCCTGGGGACTCAGACCGCCGTGGGCGTAGGTCGCGCCGGCGACGTACGCTCCCGCGCCAGGCGGGCAGGCGATCCGCACCTCGGGATTCCAGTACCAGGAATAGGTAGGTACGTGAGGTGTTGCCCCTTCCCGTACCGTGGCACACCGCGCCCACCGGCTCGCAACGAGGTACTGGGGCAATTCGATCTTCGACAGGCCACCCGGGAGCAACAGCCAGCCATGGTCGGTGACGACGCGCACCCGACGCCACCCAACGTTCAGCAGAGCCAGCACACTCTCGCACAGGCGTTCGATTTCTAGACCCACTTGTTGCGCAAGACTATCGCCCAGCTTGTGACCCAATTCGTCAATACGGCCGACCTCGACCCATCCCGACGCGCCTTCGGAGGCGGGCATACGAATCTCGTCAGCATCCAAGAGTTCCACGCCACGTGCCGCCAACCGGTCGCGCAGCCTATGCGCGGTGACTGGCTGCTGTGTGTCACGGAATCGCGGCGTGAAATCAGTCGCATCGCCACCCTCGATCGCATCGACTACGACCGTTGCGAGTGGCTTCGCTGTTGCAGTGACCGTGGGGACGGGGCCTATCCGATGTGTGAGGCGCCCGATCAGTCCCTGACTCTCTAGTCTCGCCTGGAGGCGCGCGGCGAGATCGAACCGCAACCCATCAGCGAAGACGAGACAGGTTCCAGGTTCGACCGCTGCTGTTGCCGTGGTCGGGAGCGCCCCGCCCGCGCGGCCGACGGCGTCTTGGAACTGTCGTGCGACCTGCTCGAGCCAGGGGAGATAGATCGCCCGCAAGACGCCAGCGATCACGGCGTGCTGCGTCTGACTATGCGCCGCAGTCAACGCCGCCAGCGCGGCCTCATCGCAGCGCCAACCGTCGCGTGCGTAAGCGCGCGCAACCTCCTCGAGGGTGGTACCTGCCGGAGCCTTTCCAGCGTAGTCTGCAAGTCGCGCGAGGGGTTGCAGCGTCTCGGCGTACGGACTCTCATCCAGGTACCGCCACACCCAGCTGCGCCGCACGCCATGTTCGGACTCGAGCGAAAGGACACGCTCGCGCGCCTCGGTCGGACGCATTGTCGCGACCTTGGTTAGCGCGTCGCGCAGCCGCTTCTCATCTTCTTCGTTCTCCAGCGGCAGCTTGGCGCGGTCTACGAGGATTCCCTGTCCCGCGAGGGGCTCCCGGAGCAGCTTGCTGATCCCGCGATAGCGTTGCGGTGCTTCGCTGAACCTCTGCCAGAGTTGCGTCCACAATCCATGACTCTCGAGGAGGTGCCGTGCCGCTTGGGAGGCACCGTCGTCGTCCGGATTCAGGCCGTAACCGACCTTCACCAGGTTGCAAAACGCCGTCCATTCTGCCACGGAGTGGCCGGCGCGGAACGCAGCGGGGTCGCTCATCCAGACCAGCAAATCGCGCTGTGGATCGGGCACGGCTAGCTTGTCGAAATCATCGGCGGTCAATCGCCGACCTCGCAGCGCCTCGATCGGCACGTCGGCAAGTCGAGGGAGCACGCGGAGCATCGCTGCCCTCGTCAGGTGGTCCTTCGCGATCTCGAGGTTGCACCCGTCCGCCGAGGTGAGGAAGGCCTCGACCGTCCAGTCGCGGCCGTTGCGCTGGTGCCAAACCGTGCCACGGTACTGAAGTTCGACCAATGGTTGTAATTCAGGTGGGCAGTCGCCGCCAGCACGTAGCTGCTGGCGTTCGACACGTGGCAAATAAAGGATCGGCGTCGCCGCTTCTTTGGGCCACACCTCGGGCAGAGTGCGATCCACCACACACCTCACCCAGATCGCGGGTCCGGTTCGCCGTTCGGGATCGTACATACCGAGGGTGAACAGGCCGGGGAGTTCGCCGCGCAACCGACCAACAAGTTCCGCCCACTGTCCGTCGGCGTCGGTCCAGAGTACGGCCGCTGGCGGCACCATCCCGTCCCCGGACAGAAGAGCCGTCTGGAGGGACGCAATAAGGGCATCGGATGCACGGCGGAGTTCGGTTCCCGTCGCTGCGATCAACACCCCTTCCCTCCGTGGCCCTCGCGCGCCTCTTTCTTCACTGCGATAGAGTAGTGGAGGTCGTTCCAACGGTTCCCGTCGAAGTCCGGTCCGCCTTTGAAGTCCTCCATCTGCTCGTCCCAACCCCAGAACCAGGGGAAGTCCCGCTTCAGGCATTCCGGCTCCTTGCCGCGGTCCTTGTCCCACTTGATCTTCGGCGCCTTCCGGAAGATGCTCGTCCCCCTCAGTGTTTTGGCCATCACGAACGGCCGGATGTTCATGCGCACACCGTCATTGATATCCGGCGCCCACCCGATGGCCTGCTTGTGGAGGGGCTTCCAGCGAACGAATAGGTCGTAGGGAGGCTCGCCCTCGAAGATCTTCTTTAATTGTTCCTGGAGATGCAGCGCCGCCGCCAGCTTCACGTCTGCTCCTTCCCTCCCCTGTTTCTGCTCAGCCTTCTGGCGTCCAATCCAGTCGCCGAGATACGCGTAGGTCATTTTCTCAAGGGTCTTCCTACCTTCGCCATCAGGTGCGGCCAGTTTGTGGTAGTTAATCAACGCATGAAACCCTTCGCGCTCACCGTCCCAGATATGCCAGACAAAAGGGCGTTGATGGAAGAGAACGCAATGTTGCTCGAAGAACCTGTCACGGAGCCAGTCATCGATGCTGGCACTTGCTGGATCGGATTGAGTGAGCAGGTCGGCTTGCTTCGCCGTCGACCACTCCTTCCCGTACACTGCGGCCTGCAGCTTCCGCAATGCTTGTTCAGCGGGTTCCCGGCCCTTCAGGGGGGTCATACAGACAATCCCGTCGTCGTCTGCGTACCCCTCGAGCCCGTCAGGGCCAAGAGCGGGGCATTCGAGGAAGCCGGAGCCGGTCTGACGTGGCCACCGGTAGCCCAGTAACCGTGCTACCGCAACGTGCAGCGGCTGATCAGAACCTTTGGGATGTCCGTCGAACAACCACTGTGTCGGGTCGCTGGAAAATGGCTTCGGCAAGCCGTGGGGGTATTTCTCAGCCGCAACCTTCCGCCAGTGTGAGACATCGAAGGGAACTTTAACCAGAGTCATGTTCGTCACGGCAATTTTTTGATCAATCCGTCTAACGGCGTCCTTGAAATCAGAGGACGAACAGAATGCCCAGATCGCAACTAGGTTCTCTCGTTCGAGAGGGACGATGGTCGCAATCCCGCTGTCGTATTGCTCGCCGGTGTACACTGTGGCGGTAATTTGACCGACCGCCGAAATCCCAACGCCGATTTGTCCGACCGCCTCGTTATCGATTCTGGGGCGCACCATACCAGCTCCATTAGTGCGCCAATCGATGATGTGGTTGCGCCCTCCATAAGGCATCGTTTTATCACACGTGGATTGATAGAATCTCCATACGTCCGGAATAGGAGAAACCTCCCAAAAAGCGCATTTCCACTTGGCGTCGTCTCCGGTCTTCACCCCTTGCGGGCTTAGCGTGTATTGTCCCAACAACGGTGTACTTTGCGGCTCTTCGCCCGTGAGCCGACAGTCTGGGTTCTTAAGTTGCGATGTCTGACTAACCGCTCGACATTTGCCCGATGCGAGCAGATTCGCCTTATCAGCTAGGGATCCATTTGCGGAAGCATCCAAACTAAGAAAGGTGGAATCTCTATGGGGGTTGCCATTTGAGCAGACAAAAAGCGCAACATTAACGACCTCGCCGCCAATGGTCTCAAATGCACCAGCTCCAAGTCTAGCAACCGCCCCGACGGTTCTGCGGTGAAGAATCGCTTCACGTAATTCCGAGTATGAAGACAGGAACAGCCAGTTTTGCGGAGTTACCAAGGCGATTGACCCTTCGGACGTGCAAAAGCTTAGGCTCCTTTCAACGAAGCACGTGGCTAAGTCGGCCTTGGCTTGCGGGTGGACGGACTCACAGTACTCCTTCAACAGTTGATTTTGTCTTCTAAGGCCGAGGTAAGGCACGTTTGTCGCGATGAGCGTGAATTGACCGACGAGGATCTCGGCCGCCTTTGCCAGGCCTCGGGCCGCCACGGCAATTTCGCGCACAGTATCGTCTTTCGCCTCTTGCGCCAGCGCCCTTTCCAGTAACGGCTCGAGTTCGCGGAATTCGGCTACGAGCAGGTCGCTGTTGGGCGCACGGGGATTGATAAGGCTCCCGAGAAGCGGCGCTTCTTTAAAGAGCGCATAGAGGCGCGCCATACCTCGTCGCAGACGCTCGTCCTTCCCAGCGAGTCCTGTCCAATCCTTCTCCGGCACGTTGGGTGCGATCCCCGAACAAGCCAGCTGCAACGAAGGAATCGGTTCGTAGCCCGTCATCTTCCACGCAGTAAGCGCCAGATTGAATGCCGCGATCTGGGTGCACCGCGCGTCGAGTTCCAGACCAATGAGATTATCTCGCAGGACGGCCAGAGTAGCATCCCTCAGAGAGAGCCCTTCTTCGGCCATACGGAGGGCCGTAATGATTGGCAGCGCGAAGACTAAGAAATGGCCACTCCCCATACATGGGTCGAGCACCGTGATTCCCTTCGACGCCTTCGGCCACCCGTCGAACGTCCCGGCTGCGGGCCGCCACGGTCTCTCGTTCTGACGTACGAACCGCAGGTAAGTCCACTTCAAACCTCCCACCGCGCAGGCATCGCGAAGCTCATCCTCGCTGGACGCGGACATCGCCAGCCCCGGTTTCACCGCCATGATCTTCCCCGCCCACCACGCTCCCAACGTGTTGTGGAGCAGGAATTCCACCATGTAGTCCTCGGTGAAGACTTGCGTCACCGGTCCAAGCTCGTCTGCTCCGATCTTCTCCCCCGAGGCGTTGATGGCATCCTTGGCTTGGGCTTGCCAGAACTGGTAGGTCCAGCCAAGACTGTCATCTGCGGTGAACACCCCTACAGGCAGCGAATCGAGGAACTGCTCCATACGTTTGCGATCCTCAGGCGCAAACTCTACCTCCAGCACCGGATCACCCTGCCGGAACACCTGCGGGAGCATCCGGACCGCGAACTCGCCAGCGAGCGCAACCCAATCCTGACCACGCTGGCGCGCCAGTTCCTTCACTTCTTCAATAGATATGGAAACGGAGCTTGCTGGCTCGATCAGCAGTTGATTGTCGGCCAGGAACCGAGCAAACAGCATCCGGTGCCAGTGCTCGTAGCCGCATTCAGCCACCAGATGATCCAATTCTTGCGTACCCTTCTCGACGTTGCGCCGGTCACCTAGTTGCCGACCGTGAGCTCGAAGGCGGTTTCTCAACGCCTCCTGAGCGGCGGTCATGCTACGGTGCGCCTTGGCCTCGCCCACCGCCAATGCCCGCAGCGCTTTCGCAGCAGCCTCCTCGGCTATTTCGCGCGCCTCGGCTACGACGTTCTCGAGTGCCTTGCGCAGCTGACGGCTTAGCGTCGCCATTGGATCAGATTTCCCTAAGTGACCAGCACGGGACCCTGCTTCACCTCTGTGAGCAGAGTCTTCTCCTGACGCCCCAGCCAGGATCGCACGTCGGCCTCCGACTGGAGCGTGGCCCGCTCGAGCGCCACCGTTCGGACCCTGGGCACCAGCAGCCGCGCTGCCGCCTCCAGCGCCTGCTCCACACGACCCGGTACGGCGTCAGCCTCCGCAGCGCGCGCCGGCAGGGGTTGCCGCTCGAGAGTCGTCAGCAGTGCCTCGTCGGTTCCCACCTGCTCCTTCATGGGCGCCACCAACCGAACCTCGCCAAGGATCCGCGTCCGGTCTGCTTCAGTCAGCGCCTTCCAGGTGATATTCGCCTCGAGCGCTGCGAGACCCTTGGCGCGGGCCTCCACTCGTTGCTGGTAAGCTTCACCCAGCGCCCCTCGCAGCTCAGCTGCCAGGCGGGTCCGGATGGGCGCAACCCGATCGGTCGCGGAGAGCAGCGTTCGGTCGGCGCGCACGGCCTCGACCTGCGCAATTGCATCCTTGGCACCAGCCACGGCCTCGGCTTGATAGGCCAGCCGTTCCGTGATACGCCAAGCCGGAAGGCGTTCGGCAGCGAGCTGTGAGTCACGCTGAGCCGCCTCGATCCAGGTCTTGATCTCGTCAGCCCGATCGCGCACCCGCATTAGGAAGTCGTTGCCGCTCCGAGCGCGCAGGTCATCTAACAGCGGCACCGCGACTAGCGGGGGAAGCGGGGCATCCCCGGTCCCCGCGGTTTGGAGTCGGTCGAGCGCGACCATGAAGTCCGCCGCCCTCGCCGGTTCTTCACCAGCCTTGCAGTCAACGCCGGCGCGCTTGAACACGCCGCGGATCTTCAGTCGGTCCTCGACCGTCAAGATGATCTGCTCGGCTCGGAACTCAGCTTTCGGGATGCGGTTCTGGTCCAGTTGACCCGCCGCAACGGGCTGTCCATTTAGCACCGCTGAGATGTGCTGCGAGCGATGAAGAGCAATCAACGCGGCGTCGATCGCATCCTGCGGCCACCCGAAGGGAGAGGCCCGCAGCCCCTTACGAATGGCAGTCCCCGACGCGCCGGCGCCGATCGTCTGCATCACCTGCCGGCATACGGGATTTCCCTCAATCGGCCCCGTGTAGCCCACGGGCTGGAACGGCTGGTCGGCCCCGTCCCTTGCACGCTTGATCGCCGATTCCCACTGGGACGCCGAATAGTCTGCCTCGCTGAACCTGGGGAATAGACGGTCGAGCGACGCCTCGCCAGCTGCGCGAATCTTCTCCTCGAGCGTGAGTTCGAGCCGCTCGTTACCGCCGCCCTGAAAAACCTTGACCCCCTCCACGATTCGCCGGACTACTTCGTCACGCCGCTGCATCGCCGCCGTCAATCTGCTCTCCATTCCTCGGCGCGCATCCTGACCCTCGGGGCTCACTGGATGCCCCTTGTGCCCCAGTGTGCGATCCGCAGCCATCGTCTCGATGATCGCTTGACGCAAGTCGGCATCGTCCTTCTTCGGGACGAACACGTAGATCAGTGCCCCCGACGCGCCCGCACGGCGTGCCTCGTCCACGAACCCCTTCTCGGTTGCCGCCCACCCGTCGCGGATCCAGACCTGGATACCGTCACCTGCTTGAGGCGGGGGCGTTGCTTCACGGGAGACCTCGAGTCGCCGAACTTCCTTCGCTTTCCCCTGGAGAACCCTGATGCCGCCGAGGACCTCGGACAGCCGACCGTAGAGCAACCGTTCACGCTCGGTCGAAACCATGACTTCGTCATTATTGAGGCGGGTCTGGAAGTTGCCATACTCCTTGTCCCACTCCGCCCCTTCCCGTGTCTGGAGCCGGTACTCATCGCCCACCTGCATCAAGGTGCCGTCTTCAACCAGCGTCTTCAGGGCCGCCTGCACCTTGTCACGCAGGGCACCACTGTTAGCGGCGAGGTCTTCAACTAGGAGGTCGGTGAGGTGCCCCACCGAGGCCCTTACACCGGTATCGGTACCACCATCCCTAGGCAGCCGGCCGATCAGAAAGACGAGACCACAAATCCGGCGTCGCAACCGGCTGGCCTCCTTCCCGTCCAACCCTAGGCGGGTGATCCGCTCGTTCAGTTCCCGTAACAAAACCCCCGTGTTGACCATGTTCGGCGCGAGCGCGTCGTACAGCTCGTCGGCCGGCACCACCGCGCCGAGCGAACGGTCACCAATCTTGGCGACCGCATCGTGGATGATTTTGAGCTGTGACCGCAGTTGGCTCTGGGTTCCCGCCAAGTCCACGGTTCGGAAGACGTGCTCCCAGAACCGACGCCGCACGGGCAGGATTGGGTAGTCATCGACTGCAGTCCCCTCATCTTCGGCCCGCACGGCGATTTGGGTGTCGTGCAACTGCCGCGCAATTTCGCCTTGGTGCTGGTCGAGCACTTTTTGGATCTCTGCAACGTCGGAGGGCTTCTTTTGGAGCAGCACCTTCCTCGTCACGGTCTCCACGTCAGTATCGGACAGCTGGACCCGGATTGTGAAGCGGTCGAGGAGCTTGTGAAGTAACGGCTGGGCGGACAAGGCGCTCTGCCCGGCGCCCACAACGATTAGCTGACCATCGAGCTGCTTCGAGAGCCCCTCGACCACTTCAGTTACCAGCGTAGATCGCTCCGGCGACGAGCCGATGTATTGCTGGACTTCGTCGAGGATCAGCGCGGTGCAGGGGAATCGTCCTTCCTTCCCCCTGAGCGCCAGCACCTGCCGCACCATCGCGAGGAACTCGACCGTGGTAAGGTCACTCGCTGGCTGCTTGAACTGCTCGCGGATCGTTTTCCGAGCTTCGGCCTCGGTCGAAGCGAAGTCTGGATCGCAGGCAAGAATGGACTTGGCGATCAGTCCGCTGACGTAGAGGTTGTTCAATTCCGCCGACCATTCTTTTCCTGCCTGCTTTACCGCGGCGCGCACACGGTCCAGAAAATCGCGCTCGCGCAGCCAGAGAACGAAACGTGCTTGGGCATACTGTTCCGGGAGGTCTGCCCCACGCAGCAGGACCGAGAGCACGGTTAGGCGCACATTGTCCGTTGTGCCGCCCGGCAGTGCGCCGGCAGCAGCCAGCAGTCCACCCGAACGCTTGCCCGCCGTGTCGAGCTCACGAAGCAAGGCGCGGATGTCGTCTGGAAGGGCCGGGACGAGACTGCGCGCGGTCGATCCGTCCGGGAACTTCGTATCCTGCCACAGATGGCATAACATCTTCAGAAGGTGCGATTTGCCGCTGCCGAAGAACCCGCTGACCCACGCCCCCTTCTGGCTGGTGTGCGACTGGCTGGTCAGAAACGACGCGAGGATTCGCTGCATTCCCTCGGCGTATTCACCTTCACACACAAACGTAGAGAGCTCGCCGATGAGCTCTTTCATCTCGCGGTCCGTCGTGCGATCCGCGATGCGCGCCTGCCCTTGGTTTACGAGAGGATGGCTCGCTGGATCTCGTTGCAGCGTATCCCTGATCTTCATGTGTAGTCCCCGTTCCCGTGCAACGTGATAGGCACCGCTAGGTAGTTCCACCCGTCGCGGGCGTCCAACAGGCGGTAGTTGTTTTGATCGTACGACCCCGGGAAGAACACCACGAGCCTCCCCTTGATGTCCCCTTCTACGAGCTTCAGGACTTTCGACACCCACGTAAAGCCGAAGAGCGCTCCGACCCCAATCACGGCAACGACCGACCTATCGGTGACGTCAGGCCGGGTCAGCTCAGCGCGGATCCGGTCCGCCACCACGTTTGCGAACTCCGCCTCCAACTTCAGGGATAGGTCCGCCGGTGATTCGAAGTACGCCTCACGGTACTCATCCTTTGCCAGCCACTCTGCAAAGGCCCGCGTGACGTCCACCTCGAACCAGTCGTGTAGCCCCTTATGAGTCTCGTCTTCGAATAGCTGTTTGCGGGCCCGGAGCGTTCGTTCGAGTTCCTTGTCGTACACGATAAGGATCACGCGTTGGGCACCGGCCACCGTGCGCTGCCAGGGCGTTGCGATGTGGTGACCGTAGCGTTCCGCTAACTCCTCGATCTTGCCCATGCGTCACACGCTCGCAGGAGAAGGGTCGAGGCGGTTCAGGGTAATGTCCACGATGTCCCCCGAAATACTGAGATCGATCAGACCAAGCCGTTTTCCCTCGAGCGCGAGTGCACGGGCATCGGCCGGTGACGCGTCTAACACACTCATCCAGCCGTTGGCGAACAGGTCTGGACCTCCGAAACCGACGGCACGAGCAAGGTAGAGCGCGTATGCGACGGTCCAGGGCGTCGGGACAACCCGTCTGCGCTTCTTGAATGTCCGCCCTTCCAAGTGGCCGGACTGCGTCCATGAGCTTGCGGCATTGCGTAGCACCTTGTCCAGGATGGCGTCGTTCAGCCTCGGACCCACCGCCTCACGGAGGGTCTGCCGAGCCTGGACTCGTGGGAACTCCTGTCCTTCGGTCAGCGGAACGACCGCCGGCACGGTACCGGCGAGCAGTGGGTCGCGCGCGAGCGCGCAGAGCAGCGCCAGGAGTGGGCGCGACCGTTGGTCTGCGTCCCACAGCCGCCGCATCACCCGGAAGACCGCAACGCTGCTATCGAGCCCGTATAGCTCGCCCAGGCGCTGGTTCGAGAGCCTGCGCGTAGAGAGCGTCGTCTTCCCGAGCGCGTTCTCGTCAACGATTGCTGCTTGGTAGTCCTTGCGCGCCGCGAGTAAGGGGGTAACGGCCAATACAGCGCTGAGCTCGTCCAGCATCATCGTACGGCTCGTGTGGGTCCCCTTGTCACCGAAGCGGAAACCCAGCTTCTCAGCATTGCCGTGTGTTGGATTCGTAGCGGGAACTATGGCAAGCTGCTGTCTAAGTAGTTGCGTCAATAGAACATCCGTTGCTATGGTAGGGAGCACGTCAGTCTTGAGCTGGGTGCAATGTAGCACAATATCGCTTGGCCGGCAAGTTTGCCGGCGCGTCTTGACACCGTAGTGTAACGCGGTATTTTTGTACCGCGTAATCGTGCCGGCAAGTTTGCCGGCGCACGAATGTGCAGACAGTCCAGCGCTCGCCGAGCTCGGCGGTCAACGGCGCGCGTTTCCACAGGCCGCGCATGCGGGATTATGGAAAGGCGTAGGGACCGAACGATGAGCACGCAGTCGCAGGCGACGGAACCCGTCGTAAAGTGCCCGAAATGTGGAAACCAGCTTCCTCTTAGCACCGCTCTAACGGCGCCGATTGAGGCTGAAGTGACGGCTCGCCTGGCAGCCCAGTATGCCGAGCGGGAACGCCTTCTTCAGAAAGACCTGGAGCAGCGTGTTCTCCAGGCTGCGGCTCAGGCAGCCGAGAAGGCGCAGTCTGATCAGCGCGTTGAGGTGGCGACGCTACGCGCTCAAGTCGTCGAGCAGCAACAGTCAATTACCAGGATGGAGGACTCTGAGCTGAGCCTCCGGAAGCGGACGCGGGAGTTGGAAACCCGTGAGAAGGCTTTGGCGCTCGATGTTGAGCGCCAGCTAGCCGAACGCATCCGGTCCGTCGAGGAGGAAACGGCTGCCCGGCTAGCGGAGCAGCACCGCTTCAAGGACGCGGAGAAGGACAAGCAGCTCGCCGACGTCCGGCATCAACTCGAAGAAGCCAATCGCAAGGCGCAGCAGGGGTCGCAACAGTTGCAAGGCGAAGTTGCAGAGCTCGATCTAGAGGCTCAGCTCAGGCAAGCATTTCCCCTTGATCAGTTCGAGACCGTGGCGACTGGTCAGCGCGGAGCGGACGTGCTGCAGCGTGTCGTGGATCAACGTGGGGCAGTCTGTGGGACCATCATTTGGGAAAGAAAGAATGCCAAGAGTTTCTCGGAGCCCTGGATCCCGAAACTCCGGGAAGACCAACGCGCGAGTCGGGCGGAAGTGGCGGTGCTCGTCCCCGCGATCCTGCCGGTGGAAGTGCGAGTCTTCGGGCAGCACGGCGGTGTATGGATCGCCGCGCTCTCGGCCGCCGTCCCGCTCGGCGCTGCCATTCGGTCGCAGTTCCTCGCTGTTTCGCACGCACGCGTCGTTGCCGATGGACAGGCTGGCAAGCAGGCAGCTCTGATGGTCTACGTGGCAGGCACCGAGTTTCGGCAGCGTGTCGAGGCGGTTCTCGACCCGGTGATGGCTCTCATCGAAGACCTCGAAAAGGAGCGTCGAGCACTTGAGACCAACTTGGCCCGTCGCGGGAAGCGGCATCAACACATCATCGAAGGAATCGCCGGGCTCTGGGGCGACGTCAGCGGGATCATCGGCACGCTACCGACGCCGAAGCAGCTTCAGCTCCCAAGTGGAGAGGAAGGAGACAAGGAAGCGGCCTGAACAGAACGGACGGCGAGTTACGTGAGCGCCGGTGCCTTGCTAGCGGGCACCGGCGATCATCTCTCGAAACTCGAGCGAGCTAAGCAGGAGTGAAATTGGTTGCGAGCTGGGCCCTCTCACTCGGCGCCCGATCGCCCAAGAAGGTGTGCGGTCGCGACTCCTGTAAATCCCGCCGCGAAGTGGCGATTCCGGCGCGTCTAACCGCGCTTGACCAGTCCAGGGCGATGATTCGCGGCGATTGGAGATCGCTAGGCCGGCTTGTACTCATATCGCATATGGGAGGCATGGAAGCGAAAATATGACGCTTTATGAGGGCATTCAGTCAGCTGCGTCGATTGCCACCGCAGTCGCTGTATTCCTGGCAGCTTGGCAACTCTGGTTAACGAAGCGACAAGCAGTCGTGCAGTTCGAAGACGATCTCGTAGAACAGTATCGGAATCTTCTAGGCGTTCTTCCCGTCGAAGCCCTGTTGGGGGAACCCCTTGACGACTCCAAGCACAAAGACGCACTTCAGCAGTTCTACCGCTACATCGATTTAACCAACGAGCAAATATTTCTTCGTATGAGTGGTCGCGTGACCAAGAGTACTTGGCTCAACTGGTCTGACGGAATTCGGTCGAACCTTGGAAGACCAGCGTTTGTGCGAGCTTGGCAGGAAGTAAAGGAAAGATCGCCGAAGAGCTTTATGGAGCTGCGTCGTTTGGAGAACGAACGCTTCGAATCGGACCCGAGGTCATGGCGTTGAGAGGATTACTGCAGCCGTCACAACGAGTTCACGGTCCGAGTTGACTCTGTTTGGGAAAACGTTCTATCTCCTGCCCGCCGACCAGATGCGCGCGGCCCAATCCGTCAGATTATCCAGCCGAACCTTGTCGCACTTGTCGCAGCAGCCATGAGCCCGCGCCTTCTTGTTCCTTCGCGAGAAGATCCACTCGACAAGGCTGACCGCGATTGCTTTCTGGGTGGGCTCTGCGTGCTCTGGGCCAAAATACTGGACGATGGCGGCTCGAAAGCACTCGTCTCTTGCGTTCGCACGCTCCTCCATCTCTGCGATCCCTTGGTACTTTGCTCGACGATTCTGCTCTCTCGCTTCAGAATCCGTCTCTGCATTCTGGACGGTCTTGTTGACCATAAATCTCAATAGCCCGACGTCCTTTGGTCCCGTAAACAAGGCGGCGATTGAAGGCGATCCATCGCGTCCGGCGCGCCCGAATTCCTGCACATAGTCCTCGACGGAAGCCGGATGCTGCCAGTGGACGACGAGGCGCACATTCGGCAAATCCAAGCCCATACCAAAGGCGTTCGTGCAGATGACGACGTTGGCGCTGGGTTCAAGCCTTCCCATGAAACTTCCCAGTAATGCATCTCGATCGTTCGCCGTGCCAAACTTCGAATGAAAGAACGGCACGTCACGACCGCAGGACCGGAGACCGTTCTGGAGCTGGTGACCGATTCTCACCGTGGGAACAAACAACATCGCCCGTCCGGTCGGCATGACGCGAAGCAGCGAGTCGATCACCGCGAATCGGGTTTCGTCAGGTATCCGGTCCAAGCGCGCGAAGGCGATATTCGCTCGATTGACGCCTGTCACAACGACTCGAGCGTCGGGAATTCCCAGCGATTCAAGAATCCGCTTTTGACTCGCGCGGCCTGCCGTTGCCGTGAAGGCAAGGGTCGGCGGATTGCCTAAGGCGTTCCGCACCATCTTTAGTCGTCCGTAGTTCGGGCGAAAGTCCGTTCCCCAGCGATCGATACAGTGCGCTTCATCAATGACGAGGTAGCTGGGCCGTGCGGCCGTGATCGTCTCGATTTCCACCTTAGGGACCATGGTGGAATCGAACCGCTCGGGAGTGCAGAACAGAAACTTGATCGCGCGATTGCGAAGCAGTGCATAGCGGATTTTCTTCTCGACCAGTCCGATATCGCCATTGATGAACGTTCCGGGAATGCGTCGCGTGTGCAGGTCGGCGACCTGCTGGCTCATGAGCGCCTTCAACGGCGATATCACGAATCCACACCCGGTCTTCAGAAGGATTGGTATCTGGAAGCAAAGCGACTTCCCTGATCCCGTCGCGCTTACCAAGAGGAGCGATTCACCCCGAAGCGCCGCGAGTACCACCTCCATCTGCGGCGAGCGGAAACGGTCGACGCCAAGCAAGCGAAGCGCCGCTCCAAGCGATTCGTCAACGCTGGATAACTGGCCTTGGCGATCCAGCCACTTTGCGAGCCGTAAGCCCCAACGCTCGATCGTCCGTCGCGCCAGGGTACCCTGAAGATTGGGATGCCGTCGGGCGTGACAACCATCGCAAAGCGTTATCAGGTTCGCGGGATCATCCGGGCCGCCAGCGGCACGAGGGATCAGATGGTGGACGTCCGCCTCACCCCGACGGCAGGGATTGCCGCAGTCCCGGCAATGCCCGTTATCCCGCGCAAGAACTATGGCTCGAACTTCACGCCATTCCTGGACATGTGAACCGGTCGCAGTGGACGACTCCGAGGACATTTCGATGGTTAGCGCGGAGAATATTCAGGCTGCGGCTGGCTAACAGACCGCGGCTAAGCTGCGGCGCACCTTCTTAGTCGTCACAAATGCAATGCTTCCTTTTGGAAGATGGAGTCGTCAGCTCAAGAGCATATTTAGGCGGTGCGCCTATCTGTTTAGTCGGGCTACAGGGGACCAATTGTTCAACCATTGGGTCAGGTTCCGAGCATGGTGTCTATAGAGCCCATCGGCGATACGAAGCTGATCCGGCTTCAGGAGGCCACGAGTCTCCCAGCAAGTATCCCCTTCGGTGACCCATAGATAAGTATGGATACGCTTCCGCCCGCCATGGATTGCTCGTACGCGTCGCCAAAGTCCGCGGGGCGGGATGATCACGTAGTCAACGCTGCGACTCGCGAACCCCAGAAGTACGAAGACCCAGTAATCAGCACGCGACTTTTTCAGCTTGTCGCGGTCTATAGTCCACCATCCACATGCCCGCAGCGGCTTTTGAAAGCCGGGGGGCAAATGCGTGACCAAAAAATCTTTAGAAAACTTGACCTGGAGTGACACGCTCTTACGAGCGCGCGCATCCGAAACCATAAGGTCGACCCCAGTATCCCGCGACGGGAGCCAGAGGTTCACGTGCTTGAAATGCTTCTCGATATGTGAGGCTACGAGGTACTCGCCTGCATGGATCGTGAAGAGAGTTCTCATTGAGTCCTTTGGTGCCGCTTAACCGACGGCGCCTAAGCTGCGGCGCGCACTCTCACTCGTCACAAACACGATTCTTCCTCTAGAAGTCAACTTCAGGGGCATGTCAGATGGCACGCGCTAGCGTTCCTTCACGCTGGGATACTGCACAATGCGCTCCGCTAGGTTCGCGTTCCAGTCGAGAATGGCGGCTCGCAGAGCTCTCTCGACGTTTTGCGACCAAACTATACGATCCGAATTGGCACCCCAATGTGATACCCACGCCTCTGGCCCAATCGACACATGAAAGATGGAGTTTCGAAAGTGACGCAAATCTTCAAGGAACGGAGCCTTTAGAAGGTCGTCGACGCGCGCGTCAGTGAAGTGCCACGTGCCCCAAGCTTCAATCACCGCATACAAGAGCCCGAGGTGCACCATCATCAGATTGCCCGCTTGCAAAAGGGTGCTCTGCTGCAGTGCTCGTACATCGGCTGCAAGTCTTTCGAAAAGGCCTTCTTTTCCGTTCGAATCGGCGGGAAGGACTTCAGCAAAGGAGCGTCCAGCGTCGCGAACGGTCTCGGTCCTTAGGAGGGCAGAGCCCAGGGCGTGGAGTCGATCGAGAACTCGCTGCAGCGCGGCGCGTTCGGCCTGCTCCCTTTGGCGCTCCTTGTGCTCAGAAATGTCTGTGCCCTAACGGACCGCGCCTAAGCTGCGGCGCTCACTCACGGTCGTCACAAAAGCAACTCTTTTTCTAGAAGACGGCAAACTGGCAGCTTCAGGCACATGTTAGGCAGCTGCCCATGCATCAGAAATGCTCCTCGTCCTCGACGGAATAAACCTTTCCGCATTCAGAGCACCGAGCTTTATCGACCACATAGCTCAGTCCATCGATACGATGCCCCCTGGGGCATACTCCGTAGAAGGACATCATGGGGGTGGGCTGGCCGGGCTCGAGAGCCTGAAAACCAGTTCCCTGAATTCGAGTAATCGCTCCTGGCTCGTGGTCGAGAATTCGCACCGAGCGTGTATCGAACACCACGCCCACCGCATTTGGCCCCAGAACTCGCACCATGCCTTCCTTTGTAATCGCCTCAATAGGATACCAACGCCCACGTTCCAGTCCGCGAGTCGGCGGCCCACCTTTGAGCTGTGCGAATTGGGTCATGGATCTCGAGGTCCCCCCTTGAGTGGCAAGCTGCCTAACTAAAGATTAAGAGTGCAAGCACCCCCGCTAATCTGCAGCGCACTGGAGCCGCCACAAGCTCCCCGTCCAACCTAGCCCCGGAGAGCCCATGGCCTCCCCTCAATGCTCCCGATCCTTGATCGAAACAGGATCGTTCCCATTCCCGATCGTATCCTTCGACCGAATCTTGTGATCCCGACCGAACACCGTCAGCTCACCGCCGCCCTGATTGATCAACATCCTCCGGGCGGCCATGACCGCTTCACCTTGGCTCTCGTGCAGGCTCGACGCTCGCAGCGCGTCGTTCCGCCTGTTCTGCCACTGCCCGTCTCGCCGCTGCGAGACTGACCTGTCGCGCTGTTTGCTCATATCGACTCCTTGCTCAGGACCTGGTTGACCTAAATCCGGGACATCGAAAGCGAGGGGCGGCAAAGACGACAGATGTGGATGTCCTGCTATCCATGGAGGCGGCCCTAGACGCCCCGCTCACCTGCCGCCCTTGCCGCCGGCTCGCCTACGCTGCCGGCTTCACCGCGATCGGCGTTTCATCATCGCCGGCCTCCGGCTCGGCCTTTGGCCGGAACGGCCCCAACACGTTCCGGACACGCTTCCAGGCGCCCATCAGCTCGCCATTATCTCCGAACCGATAGCGCACCAGCCCGTCGAGCATTCGCAGCAGTTGGGTCATCTCGGCTGAGACCAGGTCGAGATCGGCGCTCGCCCCTACCTGGTCGCGGTGCCCCGTGCGAGACGCCTCCAGCGTCTCCTCGAACTCCGCCAGCGCCTTGGTGATATCGTCAAGCAGCGTGTCCGACATCCCCTGGGTCACGAGCAGCGTCCTGTGTGCCTTGGCCTTCTCGAGCATCCCGTGCACCAGCGTCACGAATGCCTGATTGGGGGCCGTCGTCTGCGGCAGCCGGAACTGTGCCCCCAGTTCCGCATTTTCCATCGCGGCCAGCCTCCCGACGCCCGCCAGGTACCGCAGCAGCTTGCCCTGCAGCCCCCTGCGGACCTCCGCCCGCTGCTCGGTCGCCGACCGTTGTGCCTTGATCCCGGCCAGTTGCTGCGCCGCGAGCACATTCGCCCGCTCGAGCAGCACCTCGAGGCGGGCCAATGCTGTGCCTTCGGCAATGTTGTCTGTCTTGTGAGCGCGCAAGAAATCGCGTACCCGCGCGGCCATTTCTAGCCGTCTGCGCAACCCCGCGTTCATAGCATCCTCCCTGCAAAGCTCGGTGCGGTGTCGGGCGCCGCACCGCAGTGGACTTCTCCCGACGGCTCGCGGTGCTTCGCGAAAATCGGACCACGCAGTTGCAGGCGCCAACACAGTGTTTCTGCGTTGTCGCGTTCCTCAATTGAGGACGGTCAGCGTGTCAAGAAGTCATCACGCTACTGCTTGAAGGACCCGCTGCGTTACAAAATCGCCGCTCTGCCTAGCAACAAACGCACGCGATGTTGATCGGTACACGCATGACGCTGGTAGACGTCTGCATCGCGCGAGTCGTCAGGGTCTTTGCCTTGGTCGAGTCAGACGCGCACCGACAAGACGCGTGCTCTACGGAGGGAATCGCACGCTCGTTCCCCCATCAGCTGGACTCAAACTCGCTCAGCGGCGGCGCGCGGCGACTCGGTGGACGCTCCCGCTCCCAAAACGGTTGTGCGCTGTCGATAGGCGGCGCCTGTATCCTCCTCGGCGCCGACTCGATGGGGATTGGTGGACGCTGACGCTTGACCGATGGAGCCGCGCGGTGGCACAGCGGAAGCTCAAATCTGCAAACCGCAGTCTAAAAACTGTTCAATGGACGCTGATCAAGCATAAACGGAACGGCAACGCTGCTCAGCGGAGGCTCACCGTCGCCAAGCCTTGGCTAATCGGGGCGGGGGGCCCATCGAGCGCGACTCCGGGGGGTGGCTGAGAGGGGAAGTCGGGAGTCGAGCCCGAACATCCTTCCCCCTCTCCACGTCAGTGGAGAGGGGGGCAGGGGGTGAGGACGTGGAGACGGGGCCAGCGGGTGAGGCTACCCGAACCTAACTGCCTCCCCGTACCCCGCCTTCACGACCTTCTCCGGCCACCGCCGCTCGAACCACCCGAGCTTCTGCGTGTGCACCGGCAGAATCTTCTTGGGACCGATCGTCTCGATCACCCATTCCATCCCCGGCCCGTCGATGTGCCCGGACGCATGGAACGGTCCCTTCTCGGCGCCCGGCAACCCGCCAACCTTGTCGAGATGAAAATACTCGAGCCAGTTGGAAAGCCGCTCGTGGTCGATCTTCTGCTCTTCGTCGTACGCTTCTGACGCCGAATAGATGTACGTCCCGCCCGTGGGCTCGATGTCGATCAGTGAGCCGATGTCCCAGTACGACAGACACAGAATGTGATCGCTCGGCTGCTTCCGAACCGTGGCCGCATCGGTCGTGTGACCGTCGAAGCGGTCCAGCAGCTCCTTCTCCCACCCGCTCCGCGACGCCCGCGGCGCCCGCAACACCGAGATCCCATCCTCGCTCGGCGTAGGAATGTTGGGATCGATCACATGCATCTGCTCGAGCAGGTACGCGTCCTTGGGCGTGACCACGAGCTTCCGCCCCAGCTGCTTGGCGATGTCTCGGAAGGTGCGCAGCCGCTCGATGTTCCGCGCCGAGAAGTCCGCGATCACGAGCCCCTTCTCGCGGCGCACCACGTCGCACACGGCGCCCGTGACCGTGCGCTCGTCCACCGGGCTCTCATCCTTCAGATGCGTCCCTTCTACTATAAGGAGCTCCGGTTTCAGCGCGCCCAGCTCGCGCGCGAATTTCTCGGTGCGCTCCTTCGAGTAGCCGTGCCGCCGCAGATCCCCGCTGTACCCGATCCACCCGATCGCCGTCTTGATCGCAAACGCGCCCGAGCCGGGGATCGAATGATCCACGCGGAAGAACTTTACGCCCAGCGGCTCGAGCGAGGCCGTTTCGCACGGCGCCGCCTGGAATTTCGTCTTGGTCCCCGGATGGTAGCTGAAGAATGACCGCAGACTCTCGAGCGCTCGGATGATCTGGTCGTCCGTTTCGCACACGTAGTGCGGCCGGCCGATGCGCACCCCGGTGATGCCCTTGAGCACCCCGTCATCGGTCACTTCCTTGGGCGCGATGTAGCTGAACTCGCCGCTCCCGCCCAGGTCCTGCATCCCTTTCCCGATCAGCGCGGTCATCAGACCGGTGTAGATCGGGATCGTGGGCTTCAGGAATCCCAGATAGCCGTTGTGATCCTGATGCGCATGGCTCAAGAGCACGCCGTCGAGATGCTCGATACGCCGGTACTTGGGGTAGTTGCGGCACCGGTCCCAGGTATCCGGCTCGTGCGCCCAAAGATCGTCGCGATAGATCCCCTCGAGCGGCGGGATCAGTCCCATGCGCAGGTAGTCGCGCAATCCGACGGCGGCGCGCGGCTGCAGGAACTCATCGAAGAACCGCCCGGCCTTGCCGAACCCCAGTCCGAAGTCGAGGAAGAACGTCTTCTCCCCTGTCTCGACGAGAATCTTGTTGCCGCCGATCTCGCCCGTGGTGGGATCGACTCCGGCGTTTCCGCCGTAGACGGTGATGGTCAGCGCAGCTGGCATACGGGTGGTGTCAGTATCGCGGCGCGGCACCGGTCCCGCTAGCCGACCGCGGACGAACAGGGAGACCGGTCTTGATGCGTCGGGGCGTGGGGCCCATCGAGGGCGACTCCAAGGGGTGGCGGCGGGGGGAAGTCAGGGAGTCGAGCCCGAGATGGGCCCCACGCCCCCGAACATCGGGGTTAGGGGGTGATGCCCACCACGAACGTCACCAAGCTGTCCTTTGCCCGCGAAAACGGGATCCGCAGCAACCGCCGCTCGTTGTACACGCTCTGCCCCGAACCCTTGAAGCCCTGCTCGATCGCCTCATACAGCTTGCGCCCGATCACGATGAAGCAATGCTGGCACTCGATCCCTTTCACGTCGGCGAGCGCATCGAGCGTCGTCTCCACGCACTCGAGCTCGGACCACGCCGCCTTCCACGCGTCAGGCAGCGCCAGCTGGTCCTCGCACACCACCAGCAGCGGCGGCCAATGCTTCCACAGCGGATTTCCGGTGCGCACCCGCCGCACCTCGGCCACCACATCCTTCGGCGTCGCGTCGAGGTGCAGGTTCACGTAGCCCTTGGGATTGGGAAACCGCACCCGGTTCGCCGCCGACGTGAGTTTCCGCCGCGCGGCGCGATACTCCTTGATCTTCCCCTGCGCCAGGAACGGCGTCGACGCCGCGATCGCGCCTGCCACCTTGCTCGCGGCCTGACCGACGTTCGCTTTCTGCCGATAGCAAACCTGCAGGTGATGCTCCGCCACACCATACGCCTGTGCCAGCTCGTTGAACTCTTGATCCGTCACGGAGTCCGTCAGCTGCAACGGATCAAACCCGATCACCGCGAATCTCGGCCGCCCCTTGCCGACTCTATCCATTACTTCACGAACCACGTCCAGCGTCGCGGGGTCATCCACGAGAAGGAGATCCAGGTCGGTGCTGTCCGCCGCGCCGGGCAACTTCCCGCCCAGGCAACTCTCGATGTACTCGCGCACCGTCGTGCTGAGCTGCAGCGCCACCTTCAGCTTCGCGTCCACCGCCCATTTCAGCAGATTGAGCAATACCGACGTCTTGCCGGTCCCCGGGCCCGCGACGATCCAGGAGACGCCAGAGCCGCCCGTCAGCACGCCGTGCTGCAGCCGGTCGATGATCGCTCCCACCACCTCCGTCTGTTGCCCATCCAGGAAGTACAGCCACTCCGGATCAAACTCGTTGGCAAATCGGCTGCGCGACTTGTCAGGCCGGACCGTGAAGAACCCCTGATTGCTCTCCGGCAGGAATTGCGGCGGCGCCGCGTCCGCATCGCCGAGCGCCGGCACTCGGCGCACCGCGGACCAGCGCTTGGTTATTTCATGATCGCCCACGTCCAGGAGATACAGGGCGCTGTCGCGCAGCAGCGCGATGAGTCGCGGACCGCCGGCGACGTCGATCTCGAGCAGGTCGTCCCGCCCCGCCGTCACACGGTCGTAGCTCTGGAGACAACGGGTGGGATTCGCGCGAAAGCTGCGGATGAAATCATGCACGGCGCCTTCAATGCACCCCTGCAATGGCGCGATCGCCGCGCCATAAGCGCGCAGGAAACCCTTGGTCGCACGAACCCCGCGAAGCGCCACGGGCACACGATAATGATTCCCGTATCGGGGGAAATAGAGACGTCGTCCCCCCTCTCCACGTTAGTGGAGAGGGGGACAGGGGGTGAGGCCGCGCGTGGGGCCCATCGAGGGCGACTCCGGGGGGAGGGGCGGGGGGAAGTCAGGGAGTCGAGCCCGAGATGGGGCCCCACGCCCCGAGCATAGCGCCCTTCAGGGCGCCGCTTTTCGGCCGAGCCGCCCCTTTAGGGGACGGGGCACCGCGCGCTTCGACGCCAAGCTCGAACAGCGCATCGCGGAGCTGCGCGCCGAGATGCATGCGGGCTTCGCGAGGATCGAAGCTCGCGCTGCAGAGCTAGCGCGCAGTCTGGCCCGCGGCCCGCAGCCGTCGATAAATGAACACGTGATTCGCCAGGAAGATCGGCACGGCAAACGTCGGCACCAGGCTGAGCGGGAACGCGAGTATCGGCGCCATGCCCGGCGTCGTGTGCGCGAGTGTCACAGCGGTCGCCGTGCTGACCGCGACCACGAGATCGAGCAATCCGAACGCGTTCCATGCATGGAAGAGAAGCCGCCCCTGCGGCGTGCGCGGTGCACCGATCGCGACTAGCGGCACAGCGAGCAACGCGGTAGCGATATCGCCCCAGCCGGCTCGCGCCGCGAACACCGGACTCATCTGCCCCTGCGCCGCCAGGAACAGAAATATCCCGCCGATCAAGCGCAACACGTTGCTGCCCACGAGCCATTGAATCGGGAGCGACTCGATCCAGGCGCGCGTGCGACCCGGCACGACGCCGGCTGCAATCGTCAGCGCGGTAAGCGTGAGGATGATGACTTGCGGTCCGGGGAAGGGGAGCCTGGCGAGGAAGCCGCTCGCCCCAGCCACGACGGCGAGGGCCAACCAGATGACAGCAATGCTGACGATACTGCGCGGTACTCGTATGGAGGCGGCAGTGGCGGGACGCGGCGTGATTGAGGCGGTCATACTTGTGCCCCTCCCTGAAGGAATGTCGGCCGGCAATCGGATCGTTGCATACACAACTAACTGCTCTGCGCGACGGTTCCCATATGTTACCGTGTGGACGCTACGTACCGCGCCGATCCGCCAAGGCCGACCCCCCGTGGTCCTCGGTGTGATCGGACTGTACTTCAGGAAGTAGGGTGGACCGTTGCCCGCCGAGCCTAGCGAGCTGCGTGTTTTCCGCTCCCTTGCGGGTGACTTTGATGATAGGTGCCCACCCGGGCATCCACAGCTTGCGCCGTGCCGAGTTGCCCCCCCTCGAGACCCGAGCCCATCTTATGTCCATGCCTCTCGTTATTCCGCGCTATATGGCGGAGGAAATCCGCCACTTCCCCGACGACAGGCTGCGCTACGAGGTCATCCGGGGCGCGCTGTTCGTGAACCCCGCGCCCGGGCTCTGGCATCAACGGACGGTGAGTGAGCTGCACCGCTTCCTCCAGGAGTACCTCGAGCGCTATAGCCTGGGCGAAGCCATCATCGCCCCTTACGAAGTCCTCTTCACGGCAGATACCGCGGTCCAACCCGACGTCGTCGTCGTCTTGAACGAGCGCTTGCCGGGACTGACCCCCGAGCGGTTTCGCGGAGCACCAAGCCTCGTCGTGGAGGTCGTCTCGTACTCGAGCAAGCGGACGGACCGGCTCGAGAAGCGCGAGTTGTATCGACAAGAGGGAGTACCGGAGTATTGGGTCGTCGATCCCGAACGGCGGACCGTGGAACGGTGGACACGGGAGGTCGCGGAGCCTGTAGTGCTGACGGATCGGTTGCAGTGGCAGGCGGCCCCCGCGTTCGCCCCACTCGAGATTGATCTCGAGGCTCTGTTTGTAAGAGTCCGCCGCTAGCGCCTCTAGTCGGCCCTCGACCGTTTAGCGTCCACGCTCCACGGTCCCGCCCCCGCAGCCGAGAAATACAAGAACACGAAGCAGAACAACGCCGCGGGCGTCCCCTGGTTCACGACCAGCCACGGACCCTGCGGGAAATGACCCAGAAAGTACGCCACCGCCATTTCGCCCGACAGAATGAACGCGACGGGTCGCGTGAACAGGCCGAGCAGCAGCAGTAATCCGCCCACCAGCTCGAGCACGCCCGCGATCCACGGCAACGTCATCGGCGCGGCCACGGCGTTGTTCGGCGGCATCCCGATCGGCACGCCAAACAACTTCATGATTCCAAACTGGATGAACATGATCGCTGCCGCGATGCGCAGCACGCTCAGCATCTGCGGCGCGAACAAGCGCCAGCGCGCGGTGAGTGACGCTTCAGTCATTGTGGACGTTCCGGTCATGGTGGACTCCCCTGGTTGGCGTGGTGTGGTCTCGCCATAACGACGAACGAGGTACAGCGAATTCGACAACTTATGGCCGTTGAGCCTCAACTCGATAGGTCTCGAGTCGCTCCACCAGTTCCTGGGGCCGGCTCAACGCGGGAAGATGGCCGCCGTCCATTTCGTCGGGCGTGATGTGGAGTCGCTCCTGGACCACTCGGCGCATGAACGGCGCCGGAAAGAAGCGGTCCTGCCGGCACAGGAGAAATTTGGTTGGGACGTCGGGCCACGCGGCGAGCGGCCACGGCTGCTCCATCGGCGTGCCCGACTGCTGGCGCTCTCCCCGGGCGAACGCCGCGGCCACTACCTCCGGCGGAACGTCGTGAAAGAAAACAGCCTTCACGTCGAACGGCGCGTCGGCGGGCCGGCCTTCGCGCCGGTTCTCCTCGCGCCGCGCTTCCGCATACCGGGTGTTGGTCCACCACTCGTTCCCCGACTCGCCCGGAGCGGGGATCATTGCCGCGAGCATTACGAGGAGGTTCACCGGAACTCGCGCGCAGACGAGCGGCGCGGTGAACCCGGCAAGCGACTGAGCCACCACTATCAGATCGCTGCGCGCGCCGATGGCCTTCACGACCACGTCGGTGTACTCGGCAAGGCCGGCGGACTCGTCGTCGCACGGGAGATCGGGCGCGACCACGTCATGACCGCGCGCGCGTAGCTCAGGCGCCACGCGGTGCCAGTACCACGAGTCGGACCCGGCACCATGGATCAGAACGTAGGTAGCCATGTGGAGCATCTCCTGCCGGCGTTCCCCCTCTCCACGTCAGTGGAGAGGGGGTCAGGGGGTGAGGCGGCCGTAGCGGCGCACGCGAGACTTGGCGCTGCGCGCGGCGCGCAACGCGGCATTCGCGTGGGCGAGCAGTTCCGCCGGTCGCGCCGCAGCTCCCGCTTCGAGCACGTCGAAACCTGCATGCGCAGCGAGACTGGGGAACGACACGATCCCGATCAACCGCTCCGCCAGCTGCTCCGCCCCGTCCGCATCGGTGGACGGGGCCAGCACCGCGAACTCGCTCTCATTCCACAGTCCGATCGTATCGGACAGACGACCATGCTTCTGCAGCATACCGGCGATGTGGCCAGGAATGCCGGGCCACCGTTTGCGTGGCGTCTCCTCTGGTTCAGCACCCAGCACGACACAGGCAAACGGCGCGTGGCGCCGTATCGCTTCCGCGTACAGCTCCGCTGCGCGGCGCGTGATCCCCCGTGTGTTGTAAAAACCGGTGACAGGATCCACGAGCGAGTGTTCCCACGCCCGATCCGCGACTCGCTTGGACCGCACGAAAGAGTCCAGCTTCACGATGAGCTCTTCTGCGTCGAAGGGGAATCCCAGAATGGTCCAGGCTCCGGAGCGCAGTGCTTCCAGCCGATCCTCGCGCTGCAGCGGAGTCATGCAGATCACCACGATTGGGATGATTCCCGCGACGAGCCCGTCGTCGCGCAATTGCCGGCAGACGGCAGCCGCGCCAAGGTCCGGGAGATTCGAGCAGAGACAGATGAGATCGAGGCGGCTGCGGGCTGCCTGTTCGAGCGCTGCTGCTCCTGTCGGTGCCCGCGTCACTCGATAGCCCGCGGGCTCGAGCACGCTTTGCAGGGCCAGTGATAGCCACGGGTCGCCGCACGCGACCAACGCGAGCCGTTCTGCAACTTGTTTATCGACGTCGGACAAACCCATAAAGACTCTCTCAGTTTGTGTAAGCGCCCCTTGCCCCCTCTCAGCGATTTGCCGTCAGAGAATGTCAAATCGCGTGCCGCCCACAATTGAGCTGCACTGAGATCACCGCATGCGTTGTGTGGCGAGAAAGTCTGGTGCGGCGGTAAGAACTATGGCGCGCGCACCATGGTGCCGGCGCCAGTCAGGACTGTTTGAAGGCCGCTACCGAGATCCCGTACTGCTTGATTTTGACGTGGAGTGTTTTGTAATCGACGCGCAGCAACTGGGCCGCCTTGCTCTTGTTGCCTCGGGTAGCCTGCAGCGCGATGCGGATGGCGCGGACTTCGGCATCCCGCGCCGCGGCATCAGCAACCTCTTTCAACGACGCGCCTGCCAGCGATGGCGCTCCGGGAATATCGTGCGGCGCAGCGGAGTGGACCGGAAGCACCGAGAGGTGCTCGGGCTCGATCACTTCTCCGGCCAGGAGACTGGCGCGCCGAACCACGTTCCGCAGCTCACGCACGTTGCCTGGCCAGGAGTAGCGCAGCAGCACTTCGGCGGCCGCCGCGGAAATGCTGCGACACGGTCGTCCCAGCTCCGCTCTGGCTTCGGCGAGAAAGCGGTTCGCCATCGGAACGATATCGTCGCGGTCTCTCAGAGGCGGCAGTGTGATGACGAACTCGTTGAGGCGATAGTACACGTCCGCGCGGAAGCGGCCCTGCTGCACTTCGTGTTCGAGCGGAACGTTCGAGGCCGCGGTAATCCGCACGGTGACGGGGACGGCTCGTGTGCTGCCCAGTGGCTGCACTTCGCGTTGTTGCAGGACGCGCAGCAGCTTCGCCTGCGTGGCGAGTGGCAGATTGACGATCTCATCGAGAAATAACGTCCCACCTCGAGCGAGCTGGAACTGTCCCTCCTTGCGTTCATGGGCTCCGCTGAACGCGCCCTTTTCATATCCAAACAGCTCTGACTCGATCAACGTGTCCGGAATCGCGCCGCAGTCCACGGCGATAAATGGCTTGTCGCAGCGCGTGCTCAGCTGATGAATGGCGCGAGCCACAAGCTCCTTGCCGGTGCCCGTCTCCCCCTGCACCAGAACCGTCAGCGGCGAGTCCGCGACCCGCTGGATTTCCTGCACCACCGTCGCCATCGGACCATTCGAGGCCTCGAGCAGATTGAACGGACTGCCGCGCTCGCGTTTCCGTCCCTCGACAGTTACCTCGAGCTCGCTCAGGTGCCGCTCCACCGCGAGCTGCTGATCCCTGACCCGGCGACTGGTTGCGCGCGCGACTACGGCGCGCTGTAACGCCGCGATGAGGTAGGCGCGGTCGATCGGCTTCAGGATGAAATCGCAGGCGCCGGCGCGCAGCGCGGCGACGATCAGATCGTTTTCGTGATGCCCGGTGATGACGATCGTCGGGGTATCGGGCCGGCGCGTGCGGATCTCGGCCAGCAGCTGGAGGCCGTCCATCCCCGGCAGCTTGATATCGGTGACGATGGCGTCGTAATCCGTATCCGCGATGCGGTTCAGCGCGACCGTCGCCGACTCGGCCGTATCGACCGTGACTCCATCCATCCCCAACTCGAGCGCCCGCGGCAGCGCCTCGAGCAGCGTGCGGTCATCATCCACGACGAGCAGGCTGCCCCCGCTCATGACGGGTTTTCCTCCAACTTCTGCACGATGCGCTCGAGCTCCTCGGCACAGCTCTCGAGAGCCATTTGGCGGTCCTTCACCTGCCGGCTCACCACGTGCGCGCGAATCGCGCGATACAGCGCCGCGACGAAGTAATCGCGGTCAATGGGCTTCTGGATGAAATCGCAGGCTCCGCCCCGGAGCGCATGCACCACCAGCTCGTTTTCGCCATGGCCGGTGATGATGAGCGTCGGCGTATCGGGTCGGCGCGCGCGAATCTCGGCCAACAGCGCCAGGCCGTCCATCCCCGGCATCTTGATGTCCGTGACGATCGCGTCGTACTCCTTCGCACCGATGTGCTCGAGGGCGCTCGCGGCAGAGTCCGCGGTCTCGACCACCACTCCCCCCATTCGCAACCGCAGCGTCTGCGGCAGCGCCTGTAACAACGCAGGGTCGTCGTCCACGATCAGGACGCGCAACGGTGTCGTCATCGTTCCCCCTCTCCGTGGAGCGGCAGCTGGATGAGGAACGTGGCTCCTTCGCCGGCGCCGCTGACGACCGTAATCGTGCCGCCGTGGTCTTTGACAATTCCGTAGGTGATGGACAGTCCGAGACCAGTTCCTTTCCCAACCTCCTTGGTGGTGAAAAACGGATCGAAGATCCGGCGCTCGAGACCGGGCGGAATCCCGGGTCCCGTATCGGCGACTGTGATTTCGAGCATGGTGGGCGCGACGGCGCCGCGAATGCGCACGGCTTTGTGAGGTGACTCGGCGACCGCGTCGCGCGCGTTGGACAGGAGATTGATGAACACCTGTTCGAGCTGGATCGGACTGCCCATGACCAATGGCTCAGTGGAACCCAGGTCGACAGATACGCTGATTTGCCGCAGGCGGAACTGCTCGCTCATCAGTGAGACCGCACGCTCGATCACGTCGCGCAGCGCGATTGGCTCGCGGGCGGTGGGAGCCGCGCGGCCAAACGTGCGCAGATGGGAAATGATCTCGGTTGCCTTGCGGACCTGCTGCATCGCCTGGCTGAGCTCCCGCAGCGCTGCGGTGTTCGGCGTTCCCGAAAGCTCGAGGAGATCAACCGCATTGCCGATGAACAGCGCGATGTTGTTCAGGGGATTGTTGAGCTCGTGGGCGACTCCGGTCGTCAGCTCGCCCAGCGTGGCGAGCTTGCCGGCCTGGACGAGTTGTTCCTGTTTCTCCCGCAGCTCCTGTTCGCGCCGTTGCATCTCGGCCGTGGTATCCCGCAGGTCGCCCATGATGTGGATCATGGCCTTGCGGCTGGCCTCGAGGCGACGGCGATCGTGTTCCGAGTCGGCCAGGATGTGGAGCATGGCCTTGCGCTGATTCGCGAGCGCCTGGACGCGCGCCTGCAGCTCGCTCGAATCGGCCATTTAGTCCTGCGTCTTCCGGCGCAGGCTTTCGAGCTCTTTCTCGAGGGCGATCATCTTGAGCTCCCGCCCCACCACCACTTCCTCGAATTTCTCGAGATCCAGAATCTTGTCCTGCAGCTCGCTCTTGGATCGTTGCAGGTCGCGGAGCACCTGCTCGTATTCACGCATGTCGCGCAGAATTCCAATGCCGCCGATCACCCGGCCACTCGGGTCGCGCAGGGCGGAGGCGTTGAGTGTGGTAGGAATCACTTCGCCACTCGCGCTCCGGGGATTGAGCCGCGCGTTGCGCGTTACGCCGCGCTCCACCACTTCCCGCAGCGCGGCCAGGAAGGCCCGGGTTTCTTCGGGAGAGATGATGCGCGACAGCGACTGCTCGATCAGCTCATCCGGCCGGAAGCCTAACAGCGTGAACACGGCGTCGTTGGCCTGCAGGATCTTGCCTTCCAGGTCGGAGACAAAGACGGGATCCGGCGCATTCTTGATCAAGCTCTCGGCATAGGCGCGTGCCTTGTCGAGCTCGCGCATGTCGCGCAGGATGCCGATCGCGCCGATCACCCGGCCCCCCGAATCGCGCAACGCGGAGGCGTTGAGCGTCGTCGGGATGACCTCGCCGCTGGCACTGCGGGGATTGAGACGGGCGTTGCGCGTGACGCCGCGCTCCACCACTTCCCGCAGCGCGGCGAGGAACTCCCGTGTCTCCTCCGGTGAGATGAAGCGGGACAGCGACTGCTCCAGCACCTCGTCCTGGCGAAATCCGAGCAGCTGGGAGACCGCGTCGTTGGCCTGCAGGATCTTGCCCTCGAGATCCGACACGAAGACGGGATCGGGGGCGTTGGCGATGATGATGTTGGCGTCGAGTGCGTCGGGGCGCCCTTTGCTCGCTTTGCCGTCGGGCGCGCGTCTGCGGAGATGCGTTCGGAATTCGATTGATTTGGCCATTGCTGGTCCTCAGGGATTAACTCCGACCAGCACGAAATGGCCGCAAATGACGAGCCACGCGGCCTTAACCAGTCCCTGAGCGGCGGCCGGCTGACGTGGGTAGACGTGCCCCCTCTCCACGTCAGTGGAGAGGGGGACAGGGGGTGAGGTCGGTCCGCCCTCGACCGCCCCCTACTTGAACGCGATTTGCGACCGAGCGACGGGCTGCTCCACGACCAGGCGCAGCTCTTCTCCAGCCACGACCGACCGCGGTGCGGCCGCGAAGTCCTTCAGATCATCACGCGGTGCTGCGAGTACCGTGACGTCGCTGCGCCCCACGAGCTCGGTCGGGACGGCAAAGGTCTCGCTGCTCCATTTGGGTACCATGCCGAGGATGTACCAGCCGGCGCCGTCCATGAGCAGCACGTTCACAGGTTCTCGGTCGACGTTCGTGACCTCGAGCTTGGCCGACATCGTGGGTGCGGGTCGATGATGGATCGTGGTTGCGGAAAGCGACAGCGGAAGGAGCAACAGCGCGAGCAACGGTAATGTGGTGATGCGGGTTTTCATATGCCTTCCAGTTGAGTTCATAGCAAAGATGCCCCGGGACGAACCATCGTTGCTCGTTCGTTAGGCGGAGTTGCGTGCCGCAACGCCTTTTAGATGTGCCGGCCTCAGCGCGCGCTCCACCAGCACCAACAGCCCGTCCACGACCAACGCGAGAAGGCCAGCGGGAATCGCCCCCGTCAGAATCAGCCGCGTATCCGCCAGTGCCAGCCCTTCGACGATCGGCTCTCCTAGCCCTCCGGCCCCGATGAACGCCGCGAGCGTCGCCGCGCCGACCGTGATCACGGCGGCGGTGCGAATGCCGGACATGATGACCGGCGCCGCCAGCGGGAGCCGCACCCACATGAGGCGCTGCGCAGGGGTAGCGCCGAGGGCCTCGGCGGCTTCGACGGCGTCAGGATCGGCGTCGCGCACGCCAGTGTAAGTCGCGCGCGCGATCGGATACAGCGCGTACAGCCAGAGCGCGACGAGCGCCGGCACCACACCCACGCCGAACAGCGGAATCATGAACGCCAACAGCGCGATGCTGGGAATCGTCTGGAGCACGCCGAGCGCGCCGATCACCGGCTCGGCGACCCGGCGCGCGCGCTCGAGCAGGAGGCCGAGGGGAACGGCGATGAGAATCGCAGCAGAGAGGGCAAGGGCGACGAGCAAGAGGTGACGCAGGACGAGTGAGCCAATACGCAAGTAAGGCAGTTGCCGGTTGCCGGTTCCCTGATGCCGTAAAATTCCGCTCGGACCGAGAACTTTTTCCAGGGCGTCGCGCGCGACCGTTCCGACCTCTTCCCGGTCAACTTCGATCCGCTTGTTCAGCGCCCGCATCGTCATCACGTCCAGCTTGCCACTCAAGACCGATAAAGCCGCGATCGCGTCCGGCCGCTCGCGCGCGAGGCGCGGACTCACGATTGCGGCCGCGTCGTAGGGAGGGAAGAAGCCTTTGTCGTCGGTGAGGGTGACGAGGTCATAGCGTGCGAGCAGACCATCTGTCGAGTATCCATCAATGACGTCCACCGTCCCCCCTCTCCACATCGTGGAGAGGGGGTCAGGGGGTGAGGCACCGGACGCGAGCGCCTGGTACTTGAGCGCCGGGGAAAGGGGACGCACGGCGCGAAATCGCATCCCGTACGCGGGCCCGAGTCCCCCGAGCCCGTCGGGCCGGCCGATGAAGTCGGCGGTGAACCCGGCCACGAGCTGCGGACTCGCGCGCGCGAGATCGCTGAGCGTCGCGAGGTGGAAGCGCGCCGCGGTCTCCTTCCGCACCGCGATCGCGTATGTGTTCTCGAAGCCGAGCGGCGGCAGCCAGCGAATGCCGTACAGCTCGTCGAATCGTCGTGATACATAATGAAAGACGTTCTGCCGGCTGGCCTCACCCCCTGACCCCCTCTCCACTGACGTGGAGAGGGGGAACGTCTCATGAAGGATCGCGACCAGGCCGGTGCCAGTGTATTCGGGATAGACGTCGATCGCGTTGGTGCGCAGAGCCTGGAACAGAATCTCGGTCGCGCCCAGCCCGGGCCGGCGTTCGACCTTGATGCCGCGCGACTCGAGCAGCTGCGCAAACATCTCCGCGAGCAGATACGACTCGCCAAACGGCTTCGACGCCACGACGACGGGCGGCCGGTCGGTCGTCCCCCCTCTCCACATCGTGGAGAGGGGGACAGGGGGTGAGGCCCACGTCAGTGAAGACGGGGCCAGAAGGTGAGGCAACACGAGCAGCAAGACTAGGATTTCCGTAGCGATTCCTCCTGCGCCATCGCTCGCTCCACCAGCGTCCGCACGTAGGGCGTCGCGGGGGTGTCGCGCAGCTCCGCGATCGTGCCACGCTGCTCGACACGTCCCGCGTGCATCACGACGATCGAATCCGCCAGGCGCGCGGCCTCGGCGAGGTCATGCGTCACGAGCAGCGTCGTGACGCGCAGCCGCCGGCGCAGGCGATCGAAGGCGTCTTGCAGCTCGGCGCGGGTGATCGCGTCCAGCGCACCGAACGGCTCGTCCAGGAGGATCGCATCCGGTTTCGCGGCGAGGGCGCGCGCCAGCGCGACGCGCTGGCGCTGCCCGCCGGACAGCTCGCGAGGGTAGCGCGCGCCGAAAGTCTCGATCGGGAGTCCCACGAGCGCCATCGCTTCGGCGACCGCGCTCGGGTCAGGGCGACCCATGGCGCGGAGCACGAGGCCCACATTCGCGGTGGCGGTCCAGTGGGGAATCAGGCCGCCGTTTTGTTGCGCGTAGCCGAGTCGGCGGCGCAGCGCGATCGGGTCCTGCGTGCGGATGTCGGTGTCGCCGACGCGCAGCTCGCCCCCGTCCGGCTCCACCATGCGATTGAAGCAGCGCAGCAGTGTCGTCTTCCCCGAGCCGCTCTCTCCCACGAGGGCGACCGCTGTGCCCGCAGCCGCCTCGATCGACACACGGTCGAGAGCGATCGTTGCCCCGAAGCGATGCGTGACGTGCTGCGCTGAGAGTGGAATCAAGCCGTGAAGTTGGTGCCTAAACTGCGCATCGGGTAGCCTTCTCTTCTCTTTTTTTCTTTCCAAAGCCGCCGCGCCGTGTCATCCTGAGCGGAGCGCGCGGCGCGCGCGCAGCGAAGGACCTGCTTTTTCCCAAAGAAGCGCGAGTGGCTGTCATCCTGAGCGCAGCGAAGGACCTGCTTTTCTAAGAAGCGCTAGTGGCCTGTCATCCTGAGCGCAGGCGCGAACGAGCTGGTTTCGACCCGATTCGGCCGAAGCAGGTCCTTCGCTGCGCGCGCGTTCCGCGCGCTACGCTCAGGATGACATGCGCTTGCTTATGGGAAGAAAGAAAAACAGGGAGAGGGGAGGCTCTTGACCGCTCTCAACCGTCCCCGTCTAATCCTTCCTATGTCTCGCCCCCAATGGATCCTCGTCGGCACCATCCTCGGCTCCGGCGCCGTCTTTATCGAAGGATTCGTCACCACCGTCGCCCTGCCCGCGATCGCGCGCGATTTCCACCTCGGGATCGCTGGACTGCAGTGGATTTTGAACGGCTACATGCTGACCCTCAGCGCCCTCATCCTCCTTGGCGGCGCGCTGGGCGACCACTACTCGCGCCGCGGCGTGTTCATCATCGGGCTCGGGGGATTCTGCGCCGCGTCGCTCGGCTGCGCCTTGGCGCCGAACCTGCCGTTCCTCGTGGTCGCGCGCGTGCTGCAAGGCGCCGCCGGCGCGCTCGTGGTTCCCAACAGTCTCGCGCTGCTCGAGACCACCTTCCACGGCGCCGAGCGCGGCGCGGCTGTGGGACACTGGGCTGCGTGGACGGCGATATCCGCCGCCGTCGGCCCCCTCGTCGGCGGCTGGCTGGTGGACGCCGCGAATTGGCGCTGGGTGTTCGTGTGCATTGCCCCGTTTGCAGCGGCAGCGGTCGCAGCGGTTGGAGTGGGGCACCGAGCACAGCGAGAGCACGCGGCGCGGCCGCCGATCGATTACCTCGGTGCCGCGCTCGTCACGCTCGGTCTCGCAGGGGTCGTGGGTGCGCTCATTGTGGGACCCGACGCAGGCTTCACCGGGCTGGTGCTCGCGGCGCTCGTGGGCGGGATGGCGCTGTTGATCGTGTTCGTGTTCGTGGAGAGCCGCAGCAAAGCGCCGCTCGTGCCGCTCGATGTCTTTCGGGTGCGAGAGTTCACCGGCGTGAACGCAGTCACGCTCGTCGTGTACGCCGCGCTCAACGGGCTGTTCTTCCTTCTTATGCTGCAGCTGCAGACCACGCTGCGCTACAGCGCGCTGCGGGCGGGCGCGTCGCTCTTGCCGATCAACGTCCTCATGTTGACGCTGTCACCGCTTGCCGGCCGGCTAGCCGCGCGCGTGGGACCACGTCTGCTCATGGTCGCGGGGTCGCTCGTCGCCGCGGTCGGCATGCTGCTGTTCACGCGGGTGCAGCCCGGCACCACTTACGTCGCGGCTGTGCTGCCGGCTGCGGTGGTTTTCGGAATCGGGCTGGCGTGTTTTGTCGCCCCGCTCACAACAGTCGCCTTGAGCGCGCTGGGTGAAAAGCGCGCCGGGCTCGCCTCGGGCGTCAACAACGCCGTCGCCCGGCTGGCGGGTTTGCTGGCAGTGGCCATTCTCCCGCTTGCCGCGGGGCTCGGCGGCGCGCATCAGCTGACGGGCGATGTGGTCTCGCGCGGATTCACGCGCGCGATGATCATCAGCGCGGCACTGTGTGCTCTGGGAAGCGTGATCGCGGCGACGACAATCGAGCGCCCTTCAGGGCGCCGGTTGAGTGCCGAGCCGCCCCTTTAGGGGACGGTCAACGATGGCCACTCGTTTCCCCCTACGCTGAAGCGCCGGGTCGGCTCAATAGCGGCGTCCTGAAGGACGGGGGGAGGCCCATATCTGACCGCCTCGACCGCCGCCGTTGCCTCTGACCGCCGCCGTTGCCTCTTGACCGCCGCCGTTGTCTCTTGACCGCCGCTGTTGCTTCTTATGTCGTGCCCCTCGTCACCCTCTCCCAGGTCCAGGACGCCGCGCGCGCGCTCGCGGGCCGCGTGAACCGCACCCCGGTCGCGACATCGAGTTACCTGGACCGCGTGTCGGGCGCGAGAGTTCGGCTCAAGCTCGAGCCATTCCAGAAAACCGGCTCGTTCAAACCCCGCGGCGTACTCACCATGCTGGATTCGTTGAGCGACAAGCAGCGCGCGCGCGGTGTGGTGGCCTTCTCGACGGGCAACCACGCGCAGGCGCTGGCGTGGGCGGCATCGAGCATCGGCGTGAGCAGCACGATCGTCATGCCGACGCGCGCGGTGCGGTTCAAGGTCGAGGCAACCCGCTCGTACGGCGGCAACGTGGTGCTCACGGACGGCGATCTGTTTGCCACCACGCTCCAGCTCCAGAAAGACCAGGGCCTCGCCCTCGTGCATCCGTTCGATCATCCCGAGACGATCGCGGGCCACGGCAGCGTCGCACTCGAGCTGCTCGAGGAAGTCCCCGATGTGGATGTCGTGATTGTCGGCTGTGGTGGTGGGGCGTTGCTGGCCGGCGTCGCGGTCGTCATGAAGGCGTTGCGGCCGGGCGCTCGCGTATATGGCGTCGAGCCTGCCGGCGCGAACGCGATGCGTCGCAGCCTCGACCAGGGCGCACCCGCTCGCCTCGATCGCGTCGCCACCGTCGCCGATGGACTCGCGGCGCCGTTTGCCAGCCAGCTGACCTTGGACCATGCGCGCGCGCTGGTAGACGACGTATTTGTTGTGGAAGATCGGGAGATCCTCGCGGCCCTGCGCGTGCTCATGGAGCGCTGCAAGGTGGTGGCGGAACCGTCTGGAGCGGCGCCGCTCGTGCCCCTGCTGTCAGGCCGGCTTGCTCTTGAAGCGGGCACGACTGTGGCCGCGATTGTCAGCGGCGGGAACGTGGACCTGGATCGGCTGAGCGAGCTGCTGCGCTAAAGCGCACGAGGCGCGCGTTTTCTTGATACCGTTTGGCGCCGAGCGTACACTTAGAGTGGTGGCGGTCCATTCCGGAAAAGGCGCTCATGCCCGTCACTGCAAAATTGTCCCGCGCCCTGTATGACAAGCTAGGGGACGTAGTCGTCGGCGAACTCGTGGATTGGTTCAACATGGTAGATGCCACGTATCGATTCGACCTGCGCGAGCTGAACGAGCTGAATTTTGCCCGGTTCGATGCCAAGCTCGAACAACGGGCGGTTGAGCTCATGGCGGCGATTGAACGTCGCACGACGGAGTTGCGCGCCGATTTCGAACGCGGGCTTGCCGAGCTGCGCACCGACGTCCAAGGCCAGCTTGTCGAGTTGCGCGCGGACTTCGCAGGTCAGCTGGCTGGATTGCGCACCGATCTCGAGCGGCAAATTACCGACTTGCGCATCGAGATGAACGCCGGCTTCGCGCGATCGGACGCCCGCATGCCGGAGCTGGAAACTCGGCTTACCAAGCGCATGTTCGGCTTTTGGGTTGCCCAGGCCGCGACGACGGCCGGCTTGGTACTGGGGGTGGTGAAGCTGTTGGGATAGGGAGAGGTCCCGGCACGTCCCGTGCACGAACCTCGTTCGATGGCTCAATCTCCAGAGCTAGTCGTAGTCTCGAATCGCCTCCCGTTCAGCATCGAACGGCACGGCGACAAGCTCCAGATCCAGCGGTCCGCCGGCGGGCTCGTGGCTGCGCTCGAGCCGGTGCTGAACCAGCGCGGTGGAGTCTGGGTCGGGTGGGCCGGCGTATCGCAGCAAGCACTCGACTCGGCCGGCGGGCTCAATCTTCCGGGTGGCGCCGTGACCTACCGCGCCGTGCCCCTGTCTGGGCACGAGGTTTCCCTCTATTACGCCGGCTTCTCGAACCGCACCATCTGGCCCCTATTCCATTACTTCGTCGGCGACACGACAATCGATGGGGGGACGTGGCGCGCCTACGAGCAGGTGAACGAGCGGTTCGCGCAGGTCGCCGTGAACGCCAGCGCCAAGGACACCCTCATCTGGGTGCATGACTACCAGCTGCTGCGCGTGCCGCATCACGTGCGCCGCCTCGCCCCGGATCGGCGCATTGCCTTCTTCCTGCATATCCCGTTTCCCGCGCCTGACGTACTGCGGGTGCTGCCCTGGTCCCGCAACCTGATCCGCGGAATGCTGGCGGCCGACCTGGTCGGCTTCCACATCCCCGCCTACGCCGAGCATTTCCTGCTCTGCGCCGAGCGGCTGTTGGGCTCCGAAGTCGATCACGCCAACGGGATCGTGCGGTTCGAGGGACGCGAAGTATCGGTGCAGTCGCATCCGATCAGCATCGACGTCGCCCACATCGAGGCGCTCGCAGGTAGCCCCGGGCGTGAGCCCGGGGCTCCCGAGGACGATCCCGAACGGGTGCGTGAGATCCTGGGCGTCGATCGGCTCGATTACACGAAAGGCGTGAACGAGCGGCTGCTTGGCATCGAGCGATTGCTCGATCGGCACGCCGAGTACCGCGGCCGCATTCTTTTCACGCAGCTGCTCGTGCCCAGCCGGGAGCGGGTACCGGAATACAACCGGCTGAAGCGCGAGATCGATGAGACCGTGGGCCGCATCAATGGGCGCTTCTCAGCTCCTGACTGGAGTCCCATTCGCTATCTCGCGCGGACCATGCCTCCTGAGGAGCTGGTGCCGTTGTATCGCAAGGCCGACATCGCGCTCGTGACACCGCTGCGCGACGGGATGAATCTGGTCGCCAAGGAATACGTCGCCGCGCAGCTCGAGAACAACGGCGTGCTGATCGTCTCCGAGATGGCGGGGGCGGCCGAGGAGCTGCAGGAAGCGCTGATCGTGAATCCGTTCGATATCGATGCCGTCGCCGACGCGCTCGATCGGGCGCTCTCCATGCCGGACGACGAGCGCCGCGCGCGCATGTCCGCGCTGCGCGACCGGGTCCGCACCCGCGACGTGCACGCGTGGGTGCGCGGATTCCTCGAGTCCGCGGAGGCCGCCGCGGTGCGGGCGCGGGCCGGTGAGCGCCTGCCGTCCGATCACGTGCGCCGGCGACTCGTCCCGTGGCTCGCGCAGCGGCCCACGGTCGCGCTGTTTCTCGACTACGACGGCACGCTGACGCCGATCGTGGCTCGACCGGAGGACGCTCAGCTCTCAGAGGCGACGCGCCAAACGCTCGAGCAGGCGGCAAAGACGCCCAACCTCGACGTGGTGATTGTGTCGGGCCGTGCGCTGGACGACATCCAGACCCTGGTGGGCGTGCCGGGACTCACCTACGTGGCGAATCATGGTTTCGAGACCGAAGGACCAGGCCTCAGTTTTCGTCACGCGGGGACGAGCCGATTTCTCGATGCGCTCAATGCGGCGGCCGCGGACCTGATCGGTCTTGGGATCGAAGGAGCTCTGATCGAGCGCAAGGGCCCGACCGTCGCCTATCACGTCCGCAACGTGGCTGAAGAGCTGCGCGAGGACGCCGAGCGCCAGGCCGAGCAGGTTTTCAAGAAACACCGGCTGTACGTCACGAAAGGGAAGTGCGTGATCGACGGCCGCCCCGCAATCGCCTGGGACAAGGGTCAGGCCGTGCTGCACGTCCTCGTGCAGCGCCATGGCGCGGACTGGCCTTCGAAGGTGCGTGCCCTCTACATCGGCGACGATACTACTGATGAAGACGCGTTCCGCACGCTGCGGGGCATCGGCCGCTCGATCTGCGTGGGCCACTCGCCCCAGACGAGCACGCTGGCCGATTTCCGCCTCGCCGATCCCGAGGCCGTATTGCAGCTGCTGCGCTGGCTGGCGTCAGGCGCGTTTGCGGAAGCGAAGGCATAGGGCGGCAGGTTTTTCTCTGCCGCCCTTGCCCCTTCTACTCTCGTTATTTCAGGAAATTCAGCAGCTCGGTATTCACCAAATCCGCATGGGTCCATGCAATGTTATGCGGCCCGCCTTTCACCACCGCCAGACGCGCTCCCCTGATCTTCTTTGCCGTGAGCGCGCCCGATGCGTTGAAGGGCACAATACGATCCTGGTCGCCGTGCATGACGAGCGTCGGCACGTCGATGCGATCCAGGTCCTTCCGAAAATCCGTGTACCAGGTACGCACGCACTCGAGCGTCGCCACGGGCGACGAGCCGATTGCCACCTGCCAGCTGGCCTGCAAAGTCTGCTCGGTGACGCTCTTACCCAGCAGAACATCGCTATTGTAGAAGTTCTTGAAGAATTCCGTGTAGAAGGCATACCGGTCTTGCTTGATGGCCTGCTCAATCCCCGTGAACACGCCCTTATCCACTCCCGTGGGGTTGTCCGGCGTCTTGAGCAGGAACGGCGTTACGCCGCCGAGGATCGCTGCTTTGCGTACGCCTTCCGATCCGAACTTGCCGAAGTAGCGGGCGACTTCCCCGCCACCCATCGAGAAGCCGACCAACGCGAAGTCGTGCAACTCGAGTGTGTTTACGATGCGGTGCAAATCTTCCGCGAAGGTGTCGTAGTCGTAGCCCGTCGTGGGTTGGCTGGAACGGCCGAAGCCGCGGCGGTCGTACGTGATCACGCGGAAGCCCGCGCCGAGTAGTGCGGGGAGCTGCTTCTCCCAGGAAGCGCCCGACAGCGGGTAGCCGTGAATCAGCACGACCGGCATGCCGGAGCCGTGGTCCTCGTAGTACAGATCGATGGGAGTGGAATTTTCCTGGCCGACATTGATGTAGCTGCGTGTTTCGAGCATGTGCATGGTGCCCATATAAAGCAATCTCCTCAGCTATTCGTGGAATCAAAATGAGTGGACGTCGGGTTCGGTCCCTCCTTCTATGTAGAGTGTGATGCTCATGCTACTGCGACATTGCAGGATGGTAACCCCCCCGGGGAAACCTGAGGGCGAATGCTCCGACAGCATCAACCGTGCCTGGCGACCGCGCAAGCGGGCGCCAGTCGCAACAATCCGCGTGGACGTGAAGATCGACTCTGCGGTAGCTATGGGATGAGAACGATTCCCACTTCTCCATCATAGTCATCGCGGAGGCGCGTGGCTCCCTCGGGCGCCCTCCACGGTCCTCCATTCACGCGAATGTCCACGCGATGGGGCCCGGTCTCGACTCGCACAGCCACGTGCCAATCACCGAGGCCGACTCGAGACAGGAGCAGCGGTTGCCAATCGGTGAAATCCCCCGCGATCTCGACGGTTGACGCCGCTGGTGCGTGGACCGTGAGGTGCACGAGACCGTTTTCCTGGCGCCGCGCTTCGAGTCGTAACTCTGCCGTTGACCCTGCGTCTGTGCTCCCGCTCCCGACATGGATCGCTGGCTCCCGCATCCCGCGCGTTCTGGGTCGCCACGCGTGCAGTCGTACTCCCGCCGTGAGATAGCGACCCGATATGCTGCCACGTACCGGGTCCGTGGGATAGCGGCCCGCGGCGACGACGATCGCCGCCCGTTCGTTGAGTTCGAGGGTGGCACCGCCTTCGCCATACACGCCGCGGCCCGCGCCGCGGCTCCACAGCCGCGCACCCACCAAGCCCTGGAGCACCCATCTTCCACGGCGGCCGCGCGCCGTGGTCTCTATGTCGGTATAGCTCGTGTCACCGACCCAGGTATGCGCCGCGGATCCCGCGAAGCTGATCCAGGAGCGGCGACCCCAGGCGCCTAACGCCGCGATCGCGAGCGGACGCGGCTCCTTCCCGAATGACGTCCGGCCCCCGTTCGCGCCGATCCAGACCCCCCGACCCCTTCCCATGTGCTGCAGCTGCGCCTCGCCGAGCGCGTGCCAGAAGCTCGCGAAATCGGCGTAGCTCGATGACCCGCCCGAGAGGCCGAGCTGCGCGCGCCAAGGAGAAGTCGTGCTCGTAAGGAATGATCCATTGAACAAGCCCTGCAGGCTGTGATTGCCGCTTTCAAAGCGGAGATATGTGCCGCGCAGGCCAATATGGAGCTGGGGTCGGTCCAAGCGGAGCGCGGGGGTCACCGCCGCGGCGCCTGAGGGCAGAAACCCATCGTACCGCAAAGATGAGACACCGAAATCGATCGTGGCGGCGGTTTGGGCACTGGACGCTCGAGCGACGGCCAATACCCACGCGACGCCGACTAGCGCAACCCAGCCGGACGTGCCGGACACCAATTGTCTTCGGGCCGCTAGGGGCGGCCGGGCCGCGCCGAACGGGCGTCGGCGTTGACGGCGATTCCCGCCGCGGTGGCGGGAGGGACACCAAGCGCGATGTCGCGCTCTACCGCCCGGCGGAACTCGACCAGATCGGCGTCGCGCGCGTTTGGCGCCAGCGCCAGTACGGCCGACGCTGCCGAATCCGCCGGTACACCGCTCGCCACCAGGTCCGCGAGTACGGCTAACGGCACCGTCAGCGGCGGATGCCGCGCGCGCCGCAGCTCGACCAGCGCTTGTGGTGACGCGCCGGCCCGCAGCGCCGCGGCGCCTGCCTCGAGCTCGGCCGGTGTGGATTTCGAGCCGAGCGCCGCGCGCGCCGCGGACAAATCGGTTGCGAGCCGGCGCAGGGCGGCAACGATTCGTGCGGGAGCGGCGCCCTTCAGCGCTCCCTCGAGCGCGCGCTGTACCATTGGCTCGGTCGGAAGACCGGAGATGTGCGCCGAGTCGATTAAGGCGGCCACCGACGTCCGTGTGGTCGGGTCGAGCCGGTCCAGGCGCGGATCCTGTGCGAACGCTGAAGTGGCGAGCGTGAGTGACAGAAGCAGTGCGATGAGTTTCACGACCCGCTCACCGTGACAACGGAGCTGGGTGTCCCAAACTCATCGTCGGGCGCGCGCGGGGCGGTGCGGTCGGCCAGCCAACGCGAGCCGTTGACCAGAAAGGCGTAGCGATACCGCCCCGGTGTGAGGGGAACGATAGCGGTCCACGTCCCGCCGTTGCCGCGCACCATGTGCATCGGTGTGCGTTGCGGGTCCCAGTCGTTGAAATCCCCCACCAGCGAGACACTCTTTGCCTGCGGCGCAACGACAACAAATTGCATTCTCCCTCTCCACGTCAGTGCAGAGGGCGCCAGGGGGTGAGGTCGAAAGCGGAGGAACGCAACAAGAGCTATTGCCGCGGCGATGCCGAACGCCGCCAGCGGGGAGAGCCGGATGCGTTGGGGAGTGAGGAGCCATTGCCATGCGGCGGCCACGGCGCTCGTGCGCTTTGGCGGCGCGACCGCAGCGATCTGCTGCAGTACGCGCGCGTCGAGTGCCGGGTCCATACGAACAGGCCGGCGCAAATGCGCGATCACCCGTTCGAGGTCATCCGGTGGGTTATACATGCTCGGTCTCCCGCAAAATTTCCTGCAGCCGCTCGCGAGCCCGCTTCACCCGCATCTTCAGCGCGGACACGCCTGCCCCGGTCAGCTCCGCCATTTCTTCGTACTCGAGATCCTCGACGTGCTTCAAGAGAAACGCCTCACGATATTCGGGCGCCAGCTGCTTCAGTGCCCGGCTCACCAGGTCCGCGAATTCGGTACGGTCCACGTCGCTCTGCAACGACGCCGCCGCGTTTAGCGCCGCCTCGTCGCGTACCAGGAGCCGCGCGCGACGCGCGACGCGCGCCCCCGTGGTGCGACAGCGATTGACCAAAATTCCGTACAACCAGGCGCCAAAGCGCGCGGGGTCGTCGCACCTGCCCAACGAGCGATACCCGCGAACGAACGCATCCTGCAGCGCCTCTTCGGCGTCCTCCCAATTTCCCAGCATATGTACCGCGTAGCGTCCCAGGCGATCTCGATAGCGCGCGACAAGCTCGGCGTACGCGCTGGTGTCACCCGCGAGCACGCGGCGCACCAGCTCGGCGTCGCTCGTTCCCACATGCTCTATACCCACGCCGATCCCCATGGCGTCACATGTGACGAGGCCGTCCCGCGCGTGGGTATTGGGGGTGACGGGGACGGGGACCTCAAACAACGGGGTGGGCAATGTGGAAGCGTATCGTTTTCCTGATTGTGTTGGTCGGTGGCGTCATCGCGGCAGCGTACGGCTGTTATCAGGATGACTCGGCCGGCCTGAATCGCGGCAAGGTAGCGCGCGTGCTGCTCACCGATGCGCCGTTCCCCTATGACTCCATTCAAAGCGTCAACGTCCATATCGTGCGCGTCGAGGCGAACGACCAGCCCGATACGACGAGCGGCGGGCAGTGGGTGCTCATTACCGCGCCGAATAAGGCGTTTGACCTGATACAGCTGCAGCAAGGGACGACGGCGCTCCTCGGCGAAGGGGAATTGAGCGGCCATCTGTACCGCTCCATTCGCGTGGTTATCGACTGCGATCGCTCTTCCATTATCCGTACGGACGGAGCGCGCGCCACGGTTCATTGGCCGGTCAGCGGCCAGATGACGATCTATACGACGGTCGAGGAGCCGTTGGCGCTGCTCGCCGACCAATCAAATGTCGAGATCGTGCTGGACTTCGACATCGGCCGGAGCTTCCTCTATAACTACTTCGGCGCGCGCGAATTCACCGTCATCCCCTGGATTCGCGCCGTGCACAAGGCCTATACAGGAACTATCGCAGGCACCGTGACGAGCAGCTATACCGGCGCGGTCGCGCCCATCAAGAACGCCAACATCACGGTGTATTCGGGTGATCTTCGCGCCGTCGCCTATGTCGTGGCGACCGGCCGGACCGATGCGGCTGGAAACTACAAAGTCGCGTTCGTCGGCAGCGGCACGTACGTGGTGCGGATCGAGCAACCCGATCTGCCGCAGCTCGATCCTGTCACCATCGCAAACGTCGAGGTGGTGAGCGGCGCCACGACGCCTGTGTCGGCATCGCTTCCGCCCGCCGGTTCGAGTGGTGGCGCATATCTGCGGATCTCTGGTCCAACCTCTGTCGGCGTCGGTGGAAGCATCACGCTGCTGGCGTCAGTCGGCGACCCGACGGGCGACCCACTTCCATTCCCGAGCGTGACGTGGACCTCGAGCGACGTGGCGATTGCAGCAGTGACCGGCGTTGGCGATACCGCCGCGGTCGTCGGCCGCGCGCCGGGATCGGCGACGATCACGGCATCGAGCGGAGGTCTGTCGGACCAGGTCACCATTCAAGTGGTCGGCTCTGCAGCCGCCGTTGCGTCGGTCACGGTCGTCCCAGGCAGCGCGACACTCGCGGTGGGCGGCGACAGCGCGGGATTTCACGCCGAGCTGCGCGATGGATCAGGCAATCTGCTGAGCGGCAGACCGGTCACGTGGTTCACCCCCGACAGCAGCGTAATTCGATTGTACGGCTATGGCCTGTCGGCTCTGGTGTTACCGCGTGCGGTTGGAACGGCGACCGTACGTGCAACGAGTGAGGGAAAGACGGGGACGGCGCTGGTTACGGTGCACTAAGAGCGACGGAGATGAGGGGCGGCAGAGAAACAGGTTCTCTGCCGCCCTCCGTCTTACTGCGGTGGCTTATACGTTCCGCTATCTGATGGATTCGTCCCCGACGGATTGCCCGTGGTGCTGGTATCGTGCATCCGGCTCTTCTTCTTCCCGCTCGGATTGTTCTTCCACGTCGTATCGGTGGTGCTGGTGCCCATCCGGCTTGTATCGGCCGTGCCGGGCTGCCGCTGCGTGTTCAGCGTGTCTGTACCCATCCCGGCCCGCGTGGTATCGCTATAGCCGCCAGTGGCGCCGGTGTTGTCCGTATTGCGCTGGCGCACGCAGCCCGCCAGAGTCAGCGCGACTGCACCCGCGACCAGCGCGCAGTGTGTTGCTGCCTTGAAACGCATGGTTTGGTCTCCCGGTCTCGTTCGTAGCTTGGCCCCGTCGAAACCTTAGAGCCTCACGCGACCGGAGTGAATCGCTCTCCAGCCGCTCAAACGGGCTAGATCGGCGGAGTGCACAAAGTGCGCATTGACGCTGAGCGTTCTCAGCCATTGGCTCGGGGGTACAATCGGTCAGGGGGCACGAAGCGTGAGTGGAGGTGGATGATGGTTGCCTGGAACGAGGATCCCACAAACGAAGTAGCACATCGCCCCTGGCCGCTTCCGCGTGAGCCCTGGATCATGGCGCAGCGCTGGAATCAGCTGTTGTTCGCGCACTGGCAGGTGTCTCCGGACGAGCTGCGCCCGCTCGTTCCTAAACCGCTGTCTCTCCAGCTGTACGGAAACGCCGCGTGGGTGACGATCTCGCCTTTCTATCTGAGCCATCTACGGCCGCGCGGGGTGCCCGCGGTCCCTTGGGTCTCCGAATTTCCCGAGCTGAACGTGCGCACCTACGTGATATATGAAAACGTCCCGGGGGTCTACTTCTTCAGCCTCGACGCGGGGAGTGTCGTGGGCGTCGCGGCGGCGCGGGCGCTGTATCACCTGCCGTACTTCCGTGCTGCCATGACGCTGCAAAATGGCAGCGACAACGCGGTCTCGTATCGCAGCCATCGCACCCATACCGGAGCGCCGGCAGCGGATTTCCAGGCGCGGTACCGGTCCACCGGCAAACCGCACCCGGCCGAGCCAGGATCGCTCGATCACTGGCTCACGGAGCGGTACTGCCTTTATGCAGTCGAGGAGGGCGAGGTGTACCGGGCCGAGATCCATCATCGGCCGTGGCGGCTGCAGCCGGCGGAGGCGGAGATCTCCCTGAACACCATGGGGCTGGCGAACGGGATCACACTGCCGCCCGGGCCGCAACGGATTTCGTACACGCAGCAGCTCGATGTGGTGGTGTGGCGGCCAAGGAGAGTCGGGGACGACTAAGGGGGCGCATGACTGAATTCATGTTCGCCACCGGAATCGAGAACAGCTATCCGACCATCCTGCTGCCGGACGGCCGGACGAAGCGCGTCGACGAGATGGAGAAATGCCACCACTACGCGCGGTGGCGAGAAGACTTTCAGCTCACGCGCGAGCTCGGAATCCGTTTCCTCCGCTTTGGTCCCGCCTATTACAGCACGCACACCGGCCCGGGAAAATATGACTGGGAATTCAGTGACCTGACCTTCGCCGAGCTCGCTCGGCTGGGGATCACGCCGATCGTGGATATGTGCCATTTCGGGGTGCCCGATTGGGTCGGCGATTTCCAGAATCCGGATTGGCCCAACCTCTTCGCCGAATATGCCTGTGCCATGGCGCAGCGGTATCCGCAGCTGCGCTTGTTCACGCCGATCAACGAGATCTTCATCGCGGCACTGTTCTCGGCGCAATACGGTTGGTGGAACGAGCGGCTGCAAAGCGACCAGGCCTTCGTGCGCGCCCTCAAGCATCTCTGTCAGGCCAACACCCTCGCCATGCGCGCGATCCTGTCCGTTCGACCGGACGCGACATTCGTGCAGAGCGAATCCAGCGAGTACTTCCATTCGGAGGAGCCAAGCGCGCGGGATTTTGCGGAATTCCAGAACGAGAGGCGCTTTCTCGCACTCGATTTGACCTACGGCTACCCGCTCACGTACCGGATGTACGAATACCTGCTCGACAGCGGCATGACGAGGGAAGAGTGCCATTGGTTCTATGAGAACCAGGTCAAGGCGCGCTGCGTGATGGGAAACGACTATTACATCACGAACGAACACATGGTGCGCGGCGACCGCGTCGTGGAGCCCTCGGGAGAGATCTTTGGCTATTACGTCATCACCCGCCAGTATTACGACCGGTATCACCTCCCGGTCATGCACACGGAGACCAACATCCACGACGTCGACCAGGCGCCACGCTGGCTCCATAAGGAATGGGCGAACCTGTATCGCCTCAGGGAGGACGGCGTGCCGATCGTGGGATTCACGTGGTACAGCCTGACCGATCAGGTGGACTGGGATTCGGCGCTGCGGGAAGATCGGGGCAACGTGAATCCGATGGGCCTCTACGATCTCGATCGGAAGAAGCGACCGGTCGGGGATGCGTACCAGAGGCTGATCGAGCGGTGGCAGGACATCCTGCCTACAGAGAGCTCGAGCCTGCGCATGCTGCTCCCGGGGGAATGGGGAAGACGGACAGGGGACCGATAGGCGCGGACTTGCGCGCGGGGCAGTCGTTTCCCTTTTTGTGAGACGTGAGGAGAAAGAAAGCGCGCCACCACGTCTACGTCATCGAGCTGAAATCCGCCGTCCTCAAGCACTACAAGTTTCGTACGGCCAATCCCGATCGCGATGGGGAGAAATGCTGCCTGTACGTCGGCATGACCGGTCTCAATCCCCAGATTCGCTTCGAACGGCACAAGGCTGGAGTCAAAGACAACGTGTTCGTGCGCAAGTACGGGTTTCGGCTTCGGCCCGATTTGTACGCCGAGTTGAACCCGCTCTCTTATCGCGAAGCGCAGCACATGGAAAAAGTGCTGGCCAGGCAGCTACGGAATGACGGGTTTGCGGTATGGCAGAAATAACGGGAAGGGGGAAGGGGGAAGGGGACACCTAGAGCACTCCCACAAACTTTCCCGGTTCGGGATTGAATCCCGGAAATAGCGCCGCCAAATCCCGCGCGCCCATGTGTCGAGCGAGGATTTCCGCGAACAAGTCCCTGAAATCCGTCGTCACCGCCACATCACGTCCTTCGAAGCGCTCCGATGGATCGAGCCCGGGCCACCGTCCGGCAACGCGGCCACCTTTTACGGGACCGCCGAGCACGAACATGGTCGTTCCGTGGCCATGATCGGTGCCGGCGTTGCCATTTTCCTGTACCGTTCGGCCAAACTCGGACATTGTGAGGACGACGATATTGCGCATGCGCTCGCCCATGTCGAGTGCAAACGCGGCCAGCGCGCGGCCGAACTCATCGAGCCGCGCGGCGAGCTGTCCTTCCGCGGCGCCCTGATTGAAATGGGTGTCCCATCCGCTCACGTCGGCGAACGCGACCTGGAGACCAACATCGGCCTTGATCAGCTGGCCGATCTGCAAGAGGGCGTGAGCGAACTTCCCGCGCGGATACTCTGCGTTGTCGGAAGGCCGATACTGCGAAGGATTCGCTTGCTTGAGGAGCTGAACCGCCGCGAAGGCCTCCTGTGACGATGTCGACAAGAGTCCCGTCGACTCACCGGCGTAGAGCTGTTGAAACGCACGCGTGAGTCGATCGGCCGCGGGCGCCCGGCCGCGCAAACCGAACGCCTGCAGGTCCTCAATGGCGAGACTCGGCGCTGACCCGGCGAGAATGCGAGGCAGTTGCGGCCCGAAAGCCGCCGCGCGGAATGGCGTTTCCTGGTGCTCCCGGTCGTGCTGGCAATAACGGTTCAGCCAGCCATCAGGCGTGGCCTTCACACCGGGCGTCCCTGATTCCATGTAATCCTGCGCATCGAAATGGCTGCGCGAAGAGTCGGGAGAGCCAATCGCCGGAATCACCGCAAGACTCTTGTTGTCCCACAGCGGCTTGAGCGGAGCGAGCCGCGGATGCAGGCCGAAGTGTCCATCGAGATCGACAACGTCTGCGCGTGCGACCGCAATGCGGCCTCGCTCGCCGTAATAGTGGGCGTCCCCGTGTGGGACGAGCATGCTCAGTCCATCGACGGCGCCGCGCTGGAAAATGCAGACGAGAATCGGGTGATCGGTGGAGGACGGTCGATCGGCTGCAAATGCCGCCCGCGCGAGGAAGAGCGGATCGAGCCCCAGGCTCACGAGCGCCAATCCGCCCGATTTCACGAACACGCGCCGCGAAATCGTCATCGCTTCTGGAACTCGGGGCCGCCGAGCGCGAGGCCGATCGCCAGGGCACGCGCCTGAGCTGGATCGTGCACGTCGCGCAGCTGTTCGAGAATGACGTTCCGTGTGTTCTCGCTCATTGTGCCACCCAAGATGACGGTATCGACCCGCGCGACCAACAGCGCAGCATCGCTCTGAACCGGCGTGACCGCATCGAGGTTGACCTGAGCACCCGGAAGGCGTCCCGCGGCAAGAGCCACGGCGGCGTTCATGCGATCAAGCAGGGCCCCGCTGTTGATCCAATCCTCCTCGCGTTCGGGATACCCATCTGGGGCGACGTGGAGATATAACGGCTGCCCCAGGCGTCCGACGACGCGGGGGAGCCGCGGAGTCTCATCCGGTTCGGCGCGCACTGCGCGCAGCGCGCTCACGACGAAGCCAAAGGGCGTCTTCACCTTGGCGCCCACGTTCGGCGCCCCCCAGAAATCCGCACCGAGGAAAATGGCGCGCAGGATCTCGCGCGTGTCGCCATGCGACCGCTGCCACGCCGCCACGACGTCATCGACGCAGCCGTCCGGCGGTACGTCGCTGACGAACCGCTGGCAAAGTTTGTGGCCCACGTGGCGCATGGTGGCCGGCTGATTCGAGAGCCACTCGAGGAGATGGAGCCCCTCATCCATGCCGTGCCCGGCGGGATAGCGCACGCCGAGGATGATCTTTTCGCCGCGGTCATGGGCCCAGGCGTGGAATTCGAAGCCGGCCCCCTGGCGGGGGGGCGCTATGCTCCAACCGGTGAGTACGCGCGCCACGTTGATGACGTCCGCCTGTGTGTAACCGCCCGTCACGCCGAAGGTGTGCAGCTCGAGCAGCTCGCGCGCGTAGTTCTCGTTGATCCCTTTGGGGGCCCGCGCGCCGTTCCCTGCGCGGCGCCGGGGGGGCATTGCGCCCGGCGCAACGCTCTGCCAGTTGTCCAGATAGAAGAGCATCGCGGGGCTCTGCGCCGTTGCGATCAAGAGATCGGCAAACCGTCCGAGAGCGCGTGGACGGATGGTGTGCTCGATGTAGTCGGGGGTGAGGAACCGGTCGGCACCTTTTCCGAGGAAGACGTTGAAGTGGTTGGTCCAAAAGTCGACCATCACTTCATTCAGCTGATTCTCGGAAGACACGGCTCGAAGGATGGCGAGCTGCTGCAACTCGGCGGCCAGACCGCGCCCCAGCGGTGCGCCCATGCTGTCCATTGCGGCGCCACGCTGTTTACGCGCGCGCCGCGCTCGTTGAGCCTCGACGAATTCGCGCGCCAATCGCTCTCGGTCTGTGTGGAGCAGCGGAAACCGTTGGGGGTTACTGGCCAATGGATCGTGCGCTGCTTCCCGGGCCGCGATTTGTCGCTCGATCCACACCCGCGCTCCCATCCTCCGCACGAGGTCGACGTCCCCCGGGCGCGGGCCGAATGCGAGTCGATTCAGGACATGCAGCGCGGAGTCTCGTGAGGTGAGGGTTCGCTCACCCCCTGACACTCGCTCCACCGACGTGGAGAGGGGGAATACAAGAGCCAGTAGCGTGACAGCGAATCGAGCGAATCTCACGGGAGTGAGAATGGGACGTGACTCACCGGCTGATATTAAGCCATCAGAGGGGTGGGGGCGCCTCGTAGGGTAGGCTAGGACTTAAGCCCTCAACCAAAGGAGCTAGTTCAGTTTTCGTCCCGATGGCAGGGTGCCTGCAAGTCACGAAACGAGACACCCTGCTTTATGGCAGTGCAGCTACAGCGGTTTTCGTCTCCTCTCAGACCTTCTTCCATGCAAGTGGCAGCGTTGGTCGTGTGGCTCTCGGCTCAATTCCCGGGTCGTCGCGTGGAATCGCGTTACGTGCGCGAGACCCGCGCACAGTTGTTTCGCGTTCGTGAGCGCGGCGTCCGGCGCGCACGGGAGCTTGCGATCAGCGATCGGGTCTTCGAGCGTCATTCGGCGCAAGGAATCATCGATCTGCTCGAGGATCGCGACACGATCGGGCGCATGAGGCGCAATCCGCAGCGGGTGTGGATGGAAGGGTGAAGCAAGGGCGGCAAGAGGTTCGCAATATGCGCGCCCATTGCCGCCCGTTTTCGTTCCGCCGTCTGATGCCTTAGTCGCTCGTTCCCGGCGTCATCTTCTTCTGGATCTCGAGCGCATGGTCAAGGTGACGCTGCAGCACAGGCATCGCCTTGTCCAGGAAGTCCTGGAGATCCTTGTTCTGGGTCGAAGCTCGGAACTGCTGGGCGAGGCCCAGGGCCGCCGTATGGATGCCGACCTCCTGATCGATATAGGTGCGATCGAAGGCGGGGCCAGCCCCGGCGGCGCCGAGCGCCTCCATCTCTTTCTTGCCGGCATCGCTGACCGGATCATTGGATGGTGCCGCGGGGGTGACGTTGTTCTTCTTCGCCCAATCGTTGCCTTGCGTGCGCAAGTTGTGATGGTCCTTCATCATCTCTTTTGCGAAGTCCTTCACGTCCTTGTTGGTCGTCTTGCTCATGGCGTACGCGCCGCTCGTGCTGTCGGCCATGTTGACTTCATCGAGCAAGAAGAGGATTTCCGGGTCCGAATACGTCGTGGTGCCGCCGCCGGCGGCGACCGGCTCATTCATGCGGTTGGCTGAGTCACCCGTTGCACTGTAGTCGGAGCTGCCCGAACTGCTGCTCGCACTACGCTGCCGCACGCAGCCGATCAAACTCAACGCCACTGCCGCCGAGATGACGGCGGAGTACTGCAGTCGTGAGAATAGCATACGAGATCTCCCTTGACGGTTGAGAACCGATGTCCGCATCGAATTCTGCGTACCTAACACCGTCTGAGGGAATCGATCTTGGTTCACTCGAAAGAATCACAACTTCAGGATGGGGCCTGGACCACAATCCACGTTTATCCCTACTTAGTTCGCCTGATCAGGAGCCCCGTCGTAGAGACGCGCACCTGGAACTGCGCTGCCCGATTGGCGTCGATGAAGCTTGCCGACCCGTACTGCGCGTCGACCAGCGGAGCGATCAGCTTGAGGCGACGGGCGACGTCGAACATGTCCACCGGTTTGGCGCGCGCCAGCGAATACACCGTGCGCGGTTGCGCCTTTCCAGCACAGTGGGATCCGAAGCTTGGAATTCACGTGACTTGAAGTCGCGGC